>Ga0181556_1000143_pt1 | contig 71850 bp, 66 predicted proteins | sample 011ome_14_FD_148651 | JGI IMG/M metagenome (GOLD analysis project Ga0181556, IMG submission 148651) | Coastal salt marsh microbial communities from the Groves Creek Marsh, Skidaway Island, Georgia - 011505AT metaG (spades assembly) | ecosystem: Environmental > Aquatic > Marine > Intertidal zone...
CCATTGCGAGCCAACGGGGTGGGAAACGCTCCAACGTCGCGGTAGCAGGCGCAAAGCCCAGGACAATTCCTGCCGTTGCCGCTACCGACAACACAAAAGCAACGTCAACCGCGCGCCATGGGTCCATCGCAAGAAGAAACCACACCGTCACAGAAAGAATCTGCAGACCGGCACTAGGCCGCCCAATCGCTACAGCAATGAGGGCGATGGTGGCCATCACGGACGCTCTGACGACACTTGGCTCTGGGGTCACCAAGACCACAAAACCCGCCAGGGCGACAACTCCCGCGCCGACGCGCCACCACAGCCCACCCCCTAGCAAGCTGACAATCCCCACCGCAATTGCGACGATGAGCGCGCAGTTCGCCCCAGAGACGGCAACGAGGTGGGCAAGCGATGCCACTCGCATATCTGATTCCATGGAGTCCGACACCCCGGTGGTATCGCCCAACGAAAGCCCAGGAAGAAGTGCTCCCCCATCACCACCTCGATCAAGCGACAGGTCCAAGAAATCGGCGCGCAGAGTATCTGCGGCTTCGCTCATCGGCCCAGCTGGTGCGGATACCTGCCAGGTGCTCGCATAGACAATCCAGGCTCGCGAGTCGAAGGACTCAGTCTGGGAGATGTCACCTCTTACGCTCAGGGTGACACCAGGTGGCTGCCTCGTATCCGCGGCATCGAGAAAGACCATCACGGGGATCGGGAAGACCTGCGCACCGTTTACGGCGTTAAGCGAGCCACGAACGTGGCGACCACCCGGGACAAGTGTCTGCGTGGTCTTGATAGTGACGTCCACTTCAGATCCGATGTGCTCTTCCAGCAAAGCTGGAGAACGAAGCGACGCGTGAGCAAGAGTGAGAACCACTCCCAAAACCGCACTGGCGCCGAGAGCAATTGCTGCGCCACGAGACAGGAACCGGAAAAGAGTCTTTCCCCCGAGCGCCATCACGCAAACCGCGGCCACGGCAGCCCATAGCTGCAACATGGACATAAGAATTGACACCCACAAGGTGAGCGCCATGGCTCCGAGCATCCACTTGGACACCATCACGGAGTAACGAGGTCTCGAAACTTTTCCAATGTGGCAGGGCCAATTCCTGACACCGCGAGAATGTCGTCGACGTGCCTAAACGGGCCGTTGGCTTCACGCCACGACACAATTCGGGATGCAATTGCAGGGCCCACCCCGGGGAGCTCTTGAAGTTCTGTCTCACTCGCGAGGCTAAGGCTCACGAGACCGCTGCCCGCACCGGAGAGAACAACCTCCTCACCTTCTGCGGGAATGACCAAATGTTCCCCATCAATCACGAGTCTGGCCAGATTGACCGCATCAAGCGCGGCTAGAGTGGTGTGTCCGCCTGCGCGCTCAACAGCGTCAATCACTCTCGAGCCTTCTGCCAAAGAGATGATCCCTGGGCTCATCACCTCGCCTGATACGTGAATAACCAACTCGCGCGGGTCCTCAGTGGCAAAAGTCTGCGACGACTCAGATGAAGCATCACGAATGACCTCCTCAACAGGCAGCTTTAGCGAGGACCACACCACGCCAGCGGCGCCCACAACTACCGCAAGACCAATGGCCCCGAGCGAGACGATGATTCCCCCACGAAGCTTTTTGGGCGCCCGTGGTGGATTAGCGGATTCGGTATGGGGCGAGGAGAACGTATCTATCCCGGGAAAGGCCCATTCGGCTCTCTCCGAGACTAAGAACCGCCTCACCCCATCGACTGATGCCATTGGCACATCCTTGAGGCCCGTTTCTCAGCGCTACATCTTCTGAGCACAAAAGTTCACGCTAAATCGAGCGTGAATGCCTGTGGACAACTCTCGAAAACGGAGCCCACGGATTAAGAGATGTGTTCCAAACCGCTCAAATGATTGGTTTTCCCCAACATTACGGGGTTTTACTGTGTCAGCAAGTATCAGGAAACGTCAGCCAGACCAGCCCTTTGGCTGACCTATTGGCTGACTTTGAGATTGCTTATTTGGTTGAGGACTAAATCGGAACGCTACCGGTTAATGCCTGCGGAATCTTGCGAATTAAGTTTTTCTGCAATGTAAATAGGAACAACGGAGATAACGATCATCACAACGGCAATCACTGCAACGACAGGAGCTTGATTAGGCCTGAACATGTTGTTCAAGATGTAAATAGGCAAAGTCATGACGTTCACACCGGCGGTGAAGGTAGTAACAATAATTTCGTCGAAGCTAAGCGCAAACGCGAGCAGTCCCCCAGCAAAAAGTGCCGACCTGATCTGGGGAAATGTCACGAGTCTAAATGTGGTCCAAACCCCCGCACCCAGGTCACTCGACGCTTCTTCCAGTGTTGTTCCGGTTCGCCTCAATCGAGCTATGACGTTATTGAAAACCGTGACAATAGTGAACGTCGCATGGGCGACGACCACGGTCCACATCGCAAGTGAGACGCCCAAGATTCCTCTGAAAAAGTTGTTCAGTGCAAGACCGGTCACAATCCCGGGGAGCGCAATCGGCAAAATAACCAGCAGATTCACCGTGTCGCGGCCGAAAAATTCAAATCGTTGAAGAGCGAAAGCGACTGCAGTGCCAAGAACAAGAGCGATTGCAGTACTGAGAGCTCCCACTTGAAGGCTGGTCAGCACGGCAGATCTGGCTGCCTCCGATTGAAAGGCTCGAGCCCACCATTCGAGGGTCAGGCCCGGCGGAGGCCAGGTCAGGCTTTGGCTGGTACTAAAGGAATTTGCCAGCACGACAAATAGCGGTGCGTAGATGAGGACCAACGCAAAGACAGAAAATCCGGCAAGTATGCGGCGGGCAGATTTACTTAACCTCATTGCTAACCTCAGAGATTCCGCAACGCACCTGTGCGACGAACGAGCCACAGGTATCCAAAAATGATCACCAGCGGAATCAAGCCAATTGCGGATGCCAAAGGAAGGTTGTTCGCGGCGCCGACGTTTGTGTAAACGAGGTTTCCGAGCATTTGATTCGCTCCACCCACGATATTTACCGTGATGTAATCGCCCAGGGACAGCGAAAAACTAAAAATAGACCCCGCAATTACGGCAGGGAGTGCCATCGGAAAAACCACATTACGAAGGGTCAGAGAAGAAGAAGCCCCAAGATCCGATGACGCTTCAATTAGAGAGTTTGGTACCCGCTCAAGCCCGGCGTAAATCGGCAGAATGACGAAGGGAAGCCAAAGGTAAGAGAGCGCAATAATGACTGCTCCCAACCCATAGCCGGGGGTCTCCCAGCCGATGGGATCAAGCAACCATTGAAGTATTCCCTCACCGCTGAGAACTGATCTCCATGCGTAGACCTTCACAAGGTAGCTTGCCCAAAGGGGAAGCAAGACCGCGATGACCATCCCCCGTCGAACTTTGGGGCTTGCCACCTTTGCCATGTAAAACGCAATGGGAATAGCAATCGCGACATCAATCACCGTCACAGCAAGGGCGACAAGCAACGTCCTCGCAGTAACTGCGACGTAGAGGCTCCCTGAGAAAACAGAAAAAATGTTGTCGAGTGTAAAACTGCGATCAATTTCCCCCGTAAAACTATCTACTGACCAGAACGCCGTAACGAGCAAAAGCGCTAGAGCGACGATATAGACAGTGACGAGCCACCCGAGCGGGGCAGACAATAAGAGTCCAAGGCGCACCTTCGGGTGGGTCGCGAGAAATGAAGAAACACGGCGTGCTGCGGTCTCAGAATTTGAGACCGCAGCAGCGCCATGTTTCATAGCCATTTACGAGACCGACTAGCCCTTCATCTCGGTCCACGCCTCTGTCCACCGCGCATAGTCGGTGCACTTGACGTCAGTACGGCCATCGAGGCAGTCCTCGATTGGTGTCGTCCAGTAATAGAGCTTTCCAGCAAACTCGGTGTCGCCAGCGCTGAAGGCTTCGCAGTCTTCGCGGTAGTCACAGGCACCTGGGTTTGATGGAGCCTCTCCGAAGAATCCGGTTGCCATTCCATTTGCTTCTGGGCTCGCAATCCAGTCCAACCACGCATAGGCGCAGTTGGGGTTTTCGGCCTTAGAAGCAACCATCCAGGTGTCAGACCAACCAGTTGCTCCCTCGTCAGGGAGAACTGCAGCAACAGGGGTGTCTGCCGCCAAATAGTTGACGATAACCTGCCACGTGGTAGTGGCTACGGTATCTCCCGTATCGAGCGCCGAAATTGCCTTGAGGTAGTCCGACCAGTATTCACCCACGTGCTCACGTTGCGCTTTCAACAAGTCGATTGCTGCCGTCAGTTGGGTTTCGTCCAGTGCGTAGGGGTCTGTGATTCCTAGCTCAGGATTGTGTGCCATCAAGTAAACAGCAGCATCGGCAATGTAGATCGGTGAATCGTAGGCCGAAATCTTGCCTGAATTCGCACTTGCTCCATCAAACACAACACTCCATGAAGTTGGAGCCTCAGGGAAGGCTTCCGTGTTGTACGCAAGCAAGTTCGCGCCGTAACCATGGGGTACACCGTATGAAACTCCATCAACGCTGTTCCAAGGCTGCATCTTCAAGAAGTCATAAATGCCTTCGTAATTTGGAATCAGGTCCGTGTTTACCGGCGCAACGTCCCCTGCAGCGATTAGTCGGAGCGTCGCATCGCCCGAAGCCGCGATGACGTCGTAGCCGCCCGACTTCATTAGGTTCACGGCCTCATCTGAGGTGCCGTAAGACTTCGCGTTGACCATACAACCGGTGCTCTCCTCGAATGGAGTTACCCAGTCATATTCAGGGAAGTTTGTTCCATCTTCGACATAGCCTGGCCACGAAAGAATGTTTACCGATCCTTCGTTGTCTCCTAGCTCTGCTAACGCATCTCCACCCGCTGAGCCAGAGCTCGCCGAACAGCCAGAAACTGCGAGAGCAGTAGCAAATACCGCAGCCGAAATTTTGGTTGCAGTTGTAATGCGAATTTTCATTTTTGTCTCCTTCCCAGAAAAGGGTTTTCCGGGCCTTGTGCGCTACCCGAAGGTAACGAAATCTTCCTTATTCCAATAAAGGTTCACCTGAGTGCCGCGGGAGGGAACCAGGTTCTCGGATGCGGCGGGAACAGCAGCCACCAGGGTTTTGTCTCCACCGATATTCACCCAAACTTTCGTCGTCGAACCAGAAAAGACTGTTTCCACGACGACGCCCTGGATGGAATGGGTCCCAGATCCGCCTTCACCAAAGTGAATCCGCTCCGGCCTAATCGCGAAACTCACATTTTGACCGATGAATCGATTGGCCTCGTCACGGGAAAAAAGGTTTGATGAACCCACGAAGTCAGCTACAAATTCTGATTCTGGGTGAGAGTAGATTTGCTCGGGCGTTCCCAGTTGTTCGATTCGGCCGTCTCTAAAAACCGCCACTCGATCACTCATGGAAAGCGCTTCTTCTTGATCGTGGGTAACGAAAACAAAGGTTATTCCCAGATCACGCTGCAATTGTTTGAGCTCGACCTGCATTTCTTGCCGAAGTTTCAAATCAAGAGCACCAAGCGGTTCGTCAAGCAACAATACCTTGGGTCGCAAGACGGTGGCTCTTGCAAGTGCTACCCGCTGCCGCTGTCCCCCCGAGAGCTGAGCTGGCATTCGAGATCCAAAATCTCTCAGCTTCACCAGGTCGAGTGCTTGGAGAGCGCTCTCTTCTCGCTCGTTACGGGAAACTCCTCGGACCCTCAGTCCATACGCCACGTTATCGAGGACCGTCATGTGAGGGAACAGCGCGTAATCCTGAAAAACCGTGTTTACGTTCCGTGAAAAAGGTGGCAAAGATGACACGTCTACACCATCGATTGAAATGGAGCCAGCATCAGGGAGCTCAAAACCAGCAATCAACCTCAGAACGGTCGTCTTGCCCGACCCCGACGGACCAAGCATGGAGAAAAACTCGCCCTTTGCGATTTTGAGGGAAAGATCATTGACCGCTGGAACCGCACCAAAGAACTTCGAGAGTCCCAGTATTTCAATCGCGTTGGTCAAACGATTCCCCTTTGAACCACCATTGGCTGACCATATCCTGGCACAACGGGACTGCCAAAATTTCCATTCAAAACCTTGCGGGCAGCTATAAGTTACCCCCGGGGACTCGAATCCGAGACCCACTAGTTAAGAGTCAGTGGGTTAAGGCGCTAGCCAACCTGAATGCTAACCACCTTCGGCGGTCGAACAATCACGTTCTTAACCTCTTTGCCCTCAAGCTGCGACTGCACCTGAGAATCTTCAAGTGCAAGCTTTTCCAGCGCTTCGGAACCGATTGATGGTGAAACTTCGAGCTTGGCGCGCACTTTGCCGTTGATTTGAACGATGGCGACTACTGAGTCCTCGACAAGAAGGCTCTCATCGACTTCCGGCCAGTTTTGAAGGGCAACGGTGGGCTGATGTCCAAGAATTTCCCACATTTCTTCTGCTGTGTGGGGGGCAAACATGGACAATCCAATAGCGACGGCTTCTGCGGCTTCTCGCACTGAAGGGTCTGAAGCTCCAGGGCCCTGGTCGACGGTTTTTCTCGCGACGTTCACAAGCTCCATCAACTTCGCGACCGCAACGTTGAACTTAAACGACTCAATGAGTCCTGGGACGTCGCTCAGGAAGTGATGGGTTGCCTTGCGAAGAGTTACATCTCCGCCGCCAAATACAACTCCAGGCTCACTGGAGACGTCGTGGGCGAGGCGAAGGGCCCTGGCCAAGAACTTCTGAGATCCGACTGGCGAAACGTCTCTCCAGTCGATGTCGTCTTCTGGCGGCCCTGCAAACGCCATCGACAAGCGAACAGCGTCAACCCCATAGGAATCAAGCTCCTCGGAGAAGTAGACCAGGTTGCCCTTGGACTTGCTCATCTTGGCGCCGTCGAGAATCACCATTCCCTGGTTCAACAGCGACGTGAACGGCTCAGTAAAGGAGACGTAGCCCATGTCGAAGAGCACCTTGGTGATAAAGCGCGCATAGAGCAGGTGCAAGATGGCGTGTTCTACTCCACCCACGTATTGGTCAACGGGCGCCCACTTTTCGACTTCGTCCTGGTCAAACGCTTGACTATCGTCGTTCGGGCTTAAAAAGCGAAGGAAATACCAGGAGCTATCAACGAAGGTGTCCATGGTGTCGGCGTCGCGGCGCACCTTCTTACCGTCAATTTCAACATTCGCCCACTCTTCGATTGCGCCCAGGGGGCTTGAGCCCTTGGGCTTGAGGTCCATTCCCTCTTTCCAGGGCAGCTCGACGGGAAGGTGGCTATCGGGAACAGCGATTTCGTTGCCGTCTTCGTCATAGACAATCGGGATTGGCGTTCCCCAATAGCGCTGACGAGAAATTAGCCAGTCGCGAAGCCGGTAGCTCTTTGCTCCGCGTCCCGTGCCTGCTTCTTCGAGCAGCTCAATCATTCGACCGATGGCGTTGTCTTTGCTCAGGCCATCGAGTGGACCAGAGTTAATCATTCGGCCATTACCGGCGAGTGCAGTGCCAGACGCCACAGGGTCGAGCAGTTCCTCGTCGCTTGCACTGTCGAGCATTTCTTGGGTCACCACCGGAAGTGCTCCCGTAATTGGTGCGGTGACATCGACGACGACGCGGACGGGAAGGTCAAACTTCAATGCAAAGTCAAGGTCTCTTTGGTCGTGAGCGGGAACAGCCATGATGAGCCCGGTTCCATAGTCAGCGAGGACGTAATCGCTCGCATACACAGGCACTCGTTCGCCGTTAACCGGGTTGATGGCGTAGCGCTCTAGGAAGACACCTGTTTTCTCACGAGTCTGGTCTTGTCGCTCAATCTCCGAAGATTTTTGGACCTTCTCGAGATACTCCGCAAACTTCTCTTGAACCTCTGGTGTGGATCCAGCGGCCAATTCAGCGGCGAGGTCGGAGTCCGGGGCGACCACCATGAAGGTGCAGCCAAAGAGCGTGTCTGGGCGGGTCGTGAAGACACTCACTGTCTCGTCGTGACCTTCAATGACAAAGTCGACTTCTGCGCCCTGGCTTCGACCAATCCAGTTTCGCTGCATGGTCAACACTTTTTGAGGCCAACGACCCTCGAGTTGGTTCAGGTCATCGAGCAGGCGGTCTGCGTAGTCGGTGATCTTGAAATACCACTGGGTGAGTTTTTTCTTCACCACCATGGCGCCAGAGCGCTCCGAGGTGCCATCAGGCAACACCTGCTCGTTGGCAAGAACGGTTTGGTCGACCGGGTCCCAGTTCACCCACGAGTCTTTGCGGTAGGCGAGGCCCCGCTCATACATGCGCAGGAACAGCCACTGGTTCCACTTGTAGTACTCGGGGTCTGAGGTGTGGAGCACCCTGGTCCAGTCGAACGATGCGGCGTAGCGCTTCATCGACGCTTTTTGCTGGTCGATATTTTCATACGTCCACACGCGCGGATCGATGCCGCGCTTAATCGCAGCATTTTCTGCAGGAAGCCCAAAAGAGTCCCAGCCGATGGGGTGGAGAACTTGGAATCCACGAAGGCGCCAGTAGCGCGCCACAATGTCGCCTAGGGCGTACACCTCAGCGTGGCCCATGTGAAGATCCCCGGAAGGATAGGGGAACATGTCGAGGATGTATTTGCGAGGACGCTTATCGTTGGGGTCACCAGCCGTGAACGGCTGCATCTGCTCCCAAATGGGTTGCCATTTTGCTTCTAGATCGCGGAAGTCAACTCCGCCGGCACCCTCGGCCTGATTCTCGCTAGTCATCCGCCTAAGAATACTGAATGCTGGCGATGCCAAGCGCCTCCAGCATGCGTTTGGCTTTATGGCCGACTTCTTTAATCTCCTGGTCGACATCGGACGACCAGGTAATTCCCCCGCCGACGCCGATTTCGATTCCATTTTCGCTAAATACCGCGCTTCGAATAGTCATCGCCCACTCCATAGAACCGTCGAGTCGCCACCACCCCCAGCACCCCGAATACACGCCCCTGGGCGCTGATTCCCATTGGGCGAGCAACGACACTGCGCGGTGTTTGGGAGCGCCCGTCATGGAGCCCGCGGGGAAACACGCAGCGAGCGCGTCGACACCATCTGCACCCTCACGGAGCGTTCCCTCCACAGTGGAGACAAGCTGGTGCACGCTCGAATAGGTCTCAACCTCAAAGAGCCCCGTGACGCTCACACTGCCCGTCTCACACACCTTTTGCAGGTCATTTCGCATCAGGTCAACGATCATCAAGTTTTCTGCTTGTTCCTTGGCGCTCTCGACCAACTCAGAGATGAGCGCCTGGTCCGCCTCGTCGTGTGCTCCTCGCGGCCTGGTGCCCTTAATTGGGCGAGTGCGGAGGGTGCGATCGGCCTCGAGGCTCAAGAACGTCTCTGGGCTTGCCGATACCAGCGAATAGTCGCCCAGTCGCAGAAGCCCTTGATGGTGGGTGGGCGAGAGATCTCGAAGAAGGGTGTGAAGGTCGACATCGGTGATGTCACTGTCAACGTGCACCGAGGTGGTGAGACAGATTTGATACACCTCACCGTCTTTGATGGCCCCTTGCGCCCGCCTGATGAGGTCTCGGTAGTGATCTGGCTGATCCCGCCAGGTAGCGACGGAATTCGTAGGAACCTTAGGCGGTGGCGCTGTCGGCGCTTGTTCTAAGGCGTGATGAACCCCTTCGACCCACTCGTTAAAGCCCGCATCGCCCTCGACCCCCCAGGCGATAACCTCTCCCGTATCGGCGTTGAACTCTAGTGCCCGCTCAACCCATACACCGCGACTAGTGGCTGTGTCTCGCGCGCCCGCAACCCCCTCAATTCCCAAGGTTTCTTGGGCGATGTCGTAGGCCAGCACTCCGATAAACCCCAAGGGGACACCAGGCTCAGAGATCGTGAGCGACTGAGAGGCCACGAAATCTCGAAGCGATGCGAGTTCGTTGCCTGGAGTGAGTGTTACGAGGTGACCTGTGGCAAGGACGCTGGTGTTATTTCCACGGTCTCCAAGGCGATCAAGCCACACCACGTTCTGCTGGTCGGAATAGAGCGCATAAAAGGCATCAACCACGCCCGGACACCCAGAAAGCGCCCGTCTGATTGCTGTGGTGGCCATAGCCTTAACCCTATGGCGCTGCCCCTGCTGAACTACTTCGCCGATGGCGAGTGGGTCGACCCACCCGAACACGAGGCGAGTCTCGACGTTCTTGCAGCAGACTCCTTCGTCCTCGACGAAGGCGACATTGTGGGATTCCCCCGCCACAAAGAGCGCTTTTTCGCCGCAGTGGTCGACGCCGGGGTTGATGACACCGAAGCATTTGATGACTTCGTGGAGCGCTGTTTACTGTGGTTCCCCCGTGAGGGCAGATGGTTTCCCCGCCTCGACTTGGTGACCAATGGAGATCAGACATGGTTTCGCTATCACCACCGCCTCGCGCCGGCACAACAGCACTCGGCCAAGCTCGCCATAGCTGAGGTCGACACCAGGCAAGTTCCGTGGCGAAAAGGACCCGATTTGGAGCGAATGGCCGAGCTTCGCGCGTCGGTGTCTCACCAGGCCGATGAAGCGCTCATCCTCTCCCCCGACGGTGTCGTCGTGGAGGGCGCATATAGCGCCATCGTGGTGATTGATTCAGATGCGGGACAGTTTTGCCTCACCCCGTCGAAATATCCACGCATCGACAGCATCACCGAACAGATCGTCACAGAATGCGTCCGCGACGACCACTTTGAAGTCATCAAACGCGCACACACCCTCGACGAATTAGGCGGCAAAGAAGTATGGGTGCTCTCTGCCCTCCATGGCATCCGAGTCGCCACAGAAATCGTCAACGGCCCCACCCTTGAGGTGAATATGGATCGTCGAGACCACTTCCAAGAGTTGCGCCGCGAATACGACTACCCGTTAGACGGAGTGTTCTAGAGGGAGCCTCGATGTCACGAGTGCCTGATTGACAGGAACATGTGAAACTACAAGCGCAATCCCTGGTGCTCGCTTGCTGACACTGGCCAACAGATCAGCCATGAGTTCATCGGCCAAGGCGCGGTCAACATTTGCGGTTGGCTCATCAAGCACAATCACGGGCGCTTCACAGAGGAATGCCCGAGCAAGGGCGATGCGCTGGGCTTGACCACCTGAGACCAACGCTCCTGATTCACCCAGTTCCGCATCCAGGCCACCCCGCCCACGCGCCCAGGTCTCAAGCCCCACCGAAGCCAATACCTCCCAGAGCTTCTCATCGTTTGCCTCAGGAGCAGCGAAGGAGAGGTTATGGCGCAAGGTGGCATCAAAGAGGTGTGGAACCTGCTCAATCAAGACGACTCGTCGACGACGCTCGCTAAGAGACATCTGGGCCACGGGTGTGCCATCAATGAGATAGTCCCCTGAATAGTCGATAAAGCCCACTAAAGCGGCGGCGAGTGTGGATTTGCCGACACCGCTCGCGCCAGTGATCACGATGCGATCGCCAGGCTGGGCTCGTAGGTCCACCGGCTTGGCGGGGAATGACGACATCCCTGGCCATTTGGCCTGGAATCCGCGTAACTCGAGCGTTGTGACGTGAACGGCCTCCCCAGACGATGCAAGAGTCTCTTCCTGCTCACGAGGAATGCCCTGAGGGACCTGGTCTGGAACCAAGTCACTGATTCGATTTGCTGCGGTGCTCACGCCGCGCCAGGCCGATACCGCCAGCGGTACGGCCCCGAAAATTTCAAAGACAGCCAGAGGCGTAAGAACGAGAAGAGCAAAAAGTGGCCCGGTTAGCTCTCCGGAATCGACACGGGCTGACGCTAACCAGGCCGCGCCTGCCACGGTGAGTCCAGACAGGGCGACCATCACCCCAGAGACGACGTGTTGGCCAAGCGCCACGGATCGCTCTGCTGTTTCCAGCCGTGAGTCACTCTCCACGATCTTTCTCGTCGCCTCGTCTTCGGCACCATAGGCAACCAAGACGGCGCGACGGTGGAGGGTGTCGATGATGCCGTCTGCCATCTCAGCCCGGATGGGCCCAATGGACCTGTCTGCTTGAGCAGAAATGCGGGCATTCCACCATACCGAGGCCAGAGCAGCGACTCCGAGTCCTAGCAAGAGCAGTGCCGCGACGCGCCAATCAATGAAGGCCACTGCCAGCACTGACAGCCCTGCCACGCTGACCGCAGTAACCACCGGCTGGATCACGCGAAGCGGATAGTCCTGCAAGGTGTCGACATCTCGAACGATGGTCGAGAGGACAGATCCTCGTCCAACTCTTTGCACTCCTGCAGGAGCAATCCTGACCAGTCTGCGATAGATCCACACCCGCAGGTCTGCGAGTGCTCTAAATGCAGAGTCGTGAGAGACCACTCGCTCGACATACCGAAACGAGGCACGTCCAATTGCGAACGCCCGCACCGCTACTACCGCGAAGGTGATGTGAAGGATGGGGGGCTGTTCGGCCGCCCGAGTAATTAACCATGCCGAGGTGGCAAGAAGTGCCACCTGAGACACCTGTCCCAGCACTCCAAGGCTGAGCGCGGCAAATAGCGCCTTCCTGGCAGGAAGAGCCTTGGACGCGACTAGTCGAGAGCTCACGCATCCACCTGCTCTCGCACGATTGGCGAAACCTGGACCCTCATGGTCGCCTTCTGGCTGACCGAGCTTCTGTGGCTGATCAGGATCACACCAATGCCCTTTGCAGCGAGTCGCTCAATCCCCGCCCATACCTGCGCTTCCGTGTCCGCATCCAACGCACTCGTGATTTCATCGAGGATAAGAATCGTTGCTTTGGTGTGGCCTAGTCGGTAATAGGCACGGGCAAGGGCAACTCGTTGTGCTTGGCCTCCTGAAATCCCCTCGCCATGAACTCCTAATTCTTGATCGAGATCAAGCCCTGCCGCTCCTGCATCCGCCAGGGCCTGGGCAACACGTTCAGGGTCGATATCGTGACCGAGTGCAATGTTGTCGGCGATGGTGCCCCGGAATAACTCTGGTCGTTGGGGCGCCCACGCCACGTGGTCTCGAAGCGCCCCCTTCGCATGAGCACTCTTCACCACTCCCCGATAGGAGCTGAAACCAAGAAGTGCCGCGATGAGAGAGGACTTCCCCGCGCCGCTTGGCCCTTCAAGGGCGACTATGTCTCCAGGTCTTAGCGAGAATGACACCGGCTCGTGAACAACTCTGCCGTCACGAAGTGCCTGGAATTGCTCGAGCTCGAGCAGTACCTCCCTGGACGACGTAGCGCTCTGACCGGTGGTGTCCGCCGGCGTAGCTTCAATGATGGCGAAGAGTTCCTCGGAGGCGGCAAGCCCATCTGCCGCCTGGTGAAATTGTGCACCGACGTTTCGAAGCGGCAAATACAGCTCTGGGATCAGCACCAAGATGAACAGCCCCAACCACAGCGGCAGGACACCATCAATGAGTCGAATTCCAATGGATACCGCAACAATCGCCACCGACAAACTCGCCGCCAACTCCAAGACGAATGACGAAAGGAAACTCACCCGAAGCACGGCCATCGTTTTCTGGCGAAATTCGCCCGTGACCTGCCGAATTCGGGCAACTTGGCGCCACTGGCGGCCAAAGATTTTGAGGGTGGAGAGGCCCTCCACCACGTCAAGAAAGCCCCTCGAGAGGCGCTGCATGCCCTCCCATTGACTCTTTTGCACCGCTTGGGTGGCCCAGCCGATTAAGACCATGAAGATGGGGATCACCGGGAGGGCAATGGTGACCGCGATGCCCGTGGGAATATCTGCGGTCCACAGTGCCAGCACAATCAGAGGCATTTGGATGGCGGTGAGAAATAGTTGCGGCAAATAGCGCCCGAAATAGACATCCAACGCGTCGATGCCTTTTGAGAGCACCGTGGTTACTTCGGCGCTGGAGGCGCGGTCCATAAAGGATGGACCAAGCTTCTGAAGTGCATCCAGGGCCACTCGTCTCAATTGGCTCTTCACTCGCGCTCCCCCACGCTGGGCAATCGAGTCCAATGCCACCAAGCTGATTGCCCGAAGTGCCACCGCGCCAATAAACCACAGCGTGTGCGAGAGAAGCGCAGAAGGGCCCTCCCCGGCAATCACCGAGGAGATCATCAGAGCGAGACTGAGAGAAAAGCCAATAATGGCCGCGGTGTGCACCACGGCGACGAGCGCTAAGGCGACCACTAGAGCGGTGGCCGCCTTAGCGTGTGTCAGTAAGCGTTTATCAAACGGTTTCAGTGACTAGCCCCCACCGGAATGTGGTCACGAGTGATGCGCTTGCGGAATACCCAGTAAGTCCATCCCTGGTAGAGGATGACCAGAGGGATCGCAAACAACGCCACCCAACTCATTACGGTGAGAGTGTATTCGGTACTCGACGCGTTTTCGATGGTTAACGAATACGCGGGGTCGATGCTCGAGGGCATGACGTTCGGGAACAGGGCAGAGAGGATTGCTCCCACCGCCATCACGATAGTCAACGCCATCGTCCCAAACGCCCATCCTTCTTTGCCGACCATGTTCAACACCCAGGCGGCGACCAGGAACACTGCCGCAGCGGCAGAGAATCCAAGAAGCACCGGAAGGTGTGGAATGTCGCGGTGTTGCCATGCGGTCCACACCAAGAACGACGCAGCGACCAACACGGTGATGATCGTCGACTTAGTCACCAGCGCCTTGGCGCGGTCCTTAATCTCTCCGTCAGTCTTCAAGGTCACGAAGATGACTCCGTGGGTGAAGAACAACATGAGAGTGGTCAAACCACCCAGCAGCGCATAAGGGTTCAGCAGGTCAAAGAAGGTACCGGCGTAGTAACCGTCGGCCCCAATTTTCGTTCCCTGGATGATGTTGGCAAATGCCACACCCCACAGCAGTGCGGGGAGGGCCGAACCGACCACGATCATCCCGTCGAACCAGTTGGTCCACTTCTGGCCCTTGCCCTGGTGGCGGTACTCAAATGAGACGCCTCGGACAATGAGCGCGAGCAAGATGACCAGCAACGCGAGGTAGAAACCGCTAAAGAGAGTCGAGTACCACAGCGGGAAGGCTGCAAATAGCGACGCTCCAGCGACGATCAACCAGGTTTCGTTGAGGTCCCACACGGGCCCAATGGTGTTGATCAATACGCGGCGGTCGGTGTCGTCTTTACCGAGGAACGGCAGCGACATTCCGACTCCGAAGTCGAACCCGTCGAGGACGAAGTAGCCCACGAACAAGAATCCGACGATGAGAAACCAGAGGTATGCGAGATCCATTTTCTTTTCCTCTATTTCCTAGTAAACCGTGGCCAATTTCTTGGCATCCACGGCGTCAGGCTCGACCGTCTTGTCCCAGCTATCTGGGGTTTCCTGGGCGGCCTTAACAATGAGTTTGAACTCGACGACTGCCAGCGCGCCGTAGACGGCGGTAAAGGCAACCAGTGAGATGAGAACTTCCAGTCCCGACACAGTCGGCGACACGGCGTCCTCGGTGCGCATCAAACCAAACACAATCCATGGCTGGCGAGCCATTTCAGTGAAAGTCCAGCCAATCAGGCTTGCCAGTAGCGGAACGGGTGCGCTCCACACGGCAACCTTCCACAGGCCTGCACGAGGCTCTCGTCCACCGCGGGTCATCCACAGCACAACGGCCGAGACGAATGCGGCAATGGCGCCCACGCCGATCATCAAACGGAAGGTCCAGTAGGCCAACCAAATGATGGGCATGTAGTCACCAGGGCCATAAGCCATTTGGTACTGAGCCTGCAGGTCGTTGATTCCCTCTACTTCACCCATCAGTTCGTGGGTGGAGAGGAAGGAGAGCAGGTAGGGCACGCGGACCGCGAAGGTTTCCGCGGAGCCATCGAGTGTTCCTATCGAGAAGATCGAGAAGCTTGCACCCGAGGTTGTCTCATAGAGCGCTTCGGCTGCCGCCATCTTCATCGGCTGGGTTTGCACCATGATCAAGCTCAACTGGTCACCACTAAGACCCACGCCTAAGAAACCGATGATGTTTGCCCAGGCACCAAACTTCAATGCCGTACGCATTTCGTCGACGTGCTGACCCTTGTTCAAGTGCCATGCAGCGACAGCCACCACGACGACCGCGGCGAACATCACCGACGCGAAGATAGTGTGCGGGAACTGTGCCAAACCGACGGGGTTAGTCACCACGGCGAAGATGTCAGACAGCTCAGCTCGTCCGGTCTCTTCGTTCAAGGTGAAGCCCACGGGGTTTTGCATGAAGGCGTTGGCTTGCAAAATGATGAAGCCAGACAGGCTCGCTGCACCCCAGGTCAACCAGATCGTGGCCAGGTGGAGACGCGGTGAGAGCTTGTCCCATCCGAAGATCCACAGACCAATAAATGTTGCCTCGAGGAAGAAGGCGAGTAGGCCTTCCATCGCGAGCGGGGCGCCAAAGACGTCTCCTACGAATCGGGAGTATTCCGACCAGTTCATTCCAAACTGGAACTCCTGCACAATTCCGGTGACCACACCCATGGCGAAGTTGATCAAGAAGATTCGACCAAAGAGCCTGGTGAGGTGGAGATACTTCAGCTGACCTGTGCGCACCCACATCGTCTGCAGGATGGCAACCAAAAGCGCCATTCCAAGCGTCAGCGGAACGAACAGGAAGTGATAGAGGGTGGTCAGACCAAACTGCCATCTGGCCAATATGAGGGGATCGAGCCACTCCATGAGAGTCACACTCACTTTCCTTTGAAGTTGTTGGTTCAAATCTACCAACCTGGGAAAACGCTGTGTATGGCGCTTAACACAGTGTTTTCCCAGTTTTCAGCCTGAGTGTTGTGTGAATTCTCCAACAGTATGCTGAAGCGCAATGAACGGCGCTCTCGACACCTTTTTGGACTACGTGCTCCACATGGATCCAGTCCTTCGCACCCTGCTCACAGGGCTCGCTGTCATGCTCGAAACCAGTGCATTTTTAGGCCTCATAGTCCCGGGAGACACCACCGTTTTAGTCTCTGCCACTGGTGTCGAAGGGGTGTTGGAGTACCTCAGTCTCGTGGTCGTGATTGTGCTGGGAGCGCTGATGGGTGAATCACTCGGCTTCGCCATTGGTCGATTCTTTGGGCCCAAGCTGCGCGACGGAAAACTAGGTGATCGATTAGGCCGGGACCGCTTGGGCAAAGCGGACCGATTTGTGGATCGCCGGGGAGGTATCGCGGTATTTATCTCGCGCTTCCTCCCTGTGTTGCACTCGATCGTCCCGCTGACCGCAGGAATGTCTAAGATGACCTATCGCAGGTTTATGGCCTGGACCACACCTGCCTGCACCCTGTGGGCGTTTACCTACGTGTCTCTCGGGTCTGGGGCAGCGGGTACTTATCGGGCACTCAAGGACCAGATTGACTCTGCCGGATGGGTATTCATCGTATTTTTTGCCGTCTTTGGCCTGATTTTCTGGGTAATTAAGTATTTTCTCGGGAAATTCGCCGACGATTCTTCCCAGCCCACTGAGTCAATTCCCGAGGTCGAGACCAAGTAAAAAGAGGCCCGGCGAAGCCGGACCTCTTTTTGTGATGTGGTTTCGTAGTCTCTAGAAACCGTTGTCCGCGAGCCACTGAGTCGCAATGTCTGCGGCAGACATTTCGTCCTGGGTGGCCTGGAGGTTCATTGCCACAAGCTCGTCGGCTCCCATCGCCTCACTGATGGGGTTAATCACCGAGGCGATCTCATCAGCGATGTCGCTATTGGCAATCGGAACCAGGTTCGACGCGAGGAACAGTCCCTCTGGGTCAGCCAGGGTCACCAACCCGTATTGGGCAATAGCGGGGTTACCGGTGTAGATATTCGCGACCTGCACCTCGCCAGCCAGCAAAGCATCGAGAGTGACTTCACCCGTGGCGCTGAAGTCAACGGTGACACCGTAGACCTCCAACAGACCCGAGGGTCCGTAGGGGCGCTCTTCCAGCTCGGGAGCACCGCCCAAAACCAACGGGCTCACGCCCGCAAGATCACCGATGGATTCGAGACCTTTTTCGGCAGCGAACTCTGCGGTGACGTTGTAGGAGTCTTGGTCAGTAGCAGGTGACATCGCCAGTGCGATGAGGTTCTCGGGCAACGCCGACTGGAGTGCCTGATAAACCTGGCTAGCCTCAGTCGCAGTAGTTTCTGCGTCATAGAACTGAAGCAAGTTTCCGGTGTATTCGGGGAATAAGTCCACTTCACCGGCCTCGAGGGCGGGAATATATGCGTCGCGCTGTCCAATCTGGAAGTTGCGCTCGACGCTGAACCCTTCAGTTTCGAGTGCCTGGGCATAGATTTCGGCGACGATTTCGTTGGAATAGTAGGCCTGCGAGCCCACCACGATGGTGTCTGAGCTTCCGCCGGTGCAGCCACTAATTGCGGTAGCGGTGGCGATTGCGCCCACGATGGCGATAGTGCGTGTGTATGTCCTCATTGCGTGTCGATCTCTCATTTGGCGTGCATGGGGCCCCTCCAGGCTAACTCGCGCGGGTGAGCCCTCGCCGAGAACCCTCGCGCGCCCTAATATCGGCCCCTCCTGCTTTTTTCACACCCGAGGGGGTGACCACCCGGGTAAGCAGTGCGAAGAGTGCGTCAAGAGCGAGGGCAAGAAGCACAATCGCGAGCGCTGAACCAACCATTTGATCAAAGCGCCTAAGCGGTATTCCCTGAATGATGTGGTAGCCAAGGCCGCCGAGGCCGACGTAGGCAATCAGGGTGACGGTGGCCACCACCTGCAACACCGCACTCCGGAGTCCCCCGACAATAAGCGGCAGCGCAAGGGGAATCTCGACCCGCCACACCACCTGCCATCCCGTCATTCCCTGCGCGCGGGCGGCATCGAGGGTGCGGCGGTCGATTTGGTCGACCCCGGTGTACGCGCCGGCGAGCAGAGGTGGGATCGCGAGCAGCACGAGTGCGATGACGGCGGCAACCGCGCGCCACTCAACGCCGAGGAGTAACACTAAATAGAGGAGCAACCCGAAAGTTGGTAACGCCCGAGCAGCACCCGCAACTCCCACCGCCCAGCGCCTCCCCCGCCCCGTGTGGCCGATGAACAGCCCCAGTGGCAACGCAATCAACGAGGCCACGGCTACAACAATGCCGGTGTAAGTGAGGTGCTCGAGGAAGCGCTCAGCAACCGAACCCTCCGAGGTGTAATTGGCGGGGTTCGTCAGCCATAACCAGGCGTCGCGAAAAAGCTCCATCACTCCGCCTCACTTGTCACGAGGCGCTTCTTCGCAAGCAGTGACCACGGCATCAGAGCTCGGCCAAGTGCGAGCAGTAATAGGTCGAAAAGGAGGGCAACCACCAGGGTCATCACAATGCCGGTGAGAATTTCTGCCTCGATTCGACGTTGAAAGCCATCGGTAAAGAAATATCCGAGGCTTTTCACGCCCACCAACACTCCGACAGTGACTAACGACACCGTACTCACCGACACCACCCGAAGGCCTGCCAGCAAGACCGGCCCTGCAAGAGGAAGCTCCACCTGGAAAAACCTCTGCCACGGCCCATATCCCACTGCCGTAGCAGCGCGGAGGGAGCCCGCGTCGATGCTCGAAAACCCATCAGAGACACTTCGGACCATGATGGCCACGGCATAGATCACAAGCGCCACAATCACATTGAGCTCGGAGAGAATCGGGAAGCCAAACAGGGGCGGTAAGAGCACGAACAGCGCGAGCGAGGGGATGGTGTACAAAACCCCCACGAGCCCTAGGACGCTCCCTCTCACGGTAGGAAACCGGAAGGCTAGCCACCCTACAGGGATTGACAACACTCCGCCGAGAAGAATGGGAAGTATTGAGAGGGCAATGTGAGCAAGAGTGAGCTCGGCAATCAGACCGAGATTGTGTGCCACCCACCCCATATCGTGCTCTAGGCCTCGAGGCGACCGTGGATACGCCCGTCGCTATCGATTACGACACGGGGGTCTTTGTCACTGCGGTGTAACACGCGGTTTCCCTGCGCCGCCCCGATAAAGCTCGCGACAAACTCATCCGCCGGAGCGGTGAGGATGTCTTCGGGGGTCCCCTGTTGGACGATTTCTGCGCCCTCTCTCAAAATGACCATTTGATCGGCCACCAAGAACGCCTCGTCCACATCGTGGGTGACAAACACCACCGTTTTGTTAAGTCGCGCCTGCAAATCCAGTAACTCGCGTTGGAGTTCCCGCCGAACGACCGGGTCGACCGCTCCGAAGGGTTCATCCATTAACAAAATATTGGGGTCCATGCCGAGCGCCCTGGCCACTCCGACCCGCTGTTGCTGGCCTCCGGAGAGCTGTTGTGGATACCGTTCACATAGTTCCGGGTCTAGTCCCACCACTGCCATTAATTCATGGGCTCGATCCTGCGCCTCAGCTTTTCCCACCCCACACAGTCGAGGCACGGTTGCAATGTTGTCGACCACGCTCTTGTGGGGCAACAACCCACCGCTTTGCATGACATATCCAATGGATCGTCGAAGTTCGACGGGGTCACGTTCTGAAATATTTTGTCCATCGATCTGGACCTCACCTGATGTGGGCTCGGCCATGCGGTTCACCATCCGCAAAAGAGTGGTTTTGCCGCAACCGCTCGAGCCAACGAGAACGGTGAGGGTGCCAGTGGGAACGGTCAGCGAAAAATCTTCTACCGCAAGAGTTCCACCGGGGTACACCTTGGAGACGTGTTGAAACTCAATCATGAGACCACTGCTCCACTAGACGCCGACGCGAGGGTCTGCCTAGTCAATCAGTCACGGGGAGGAAATGCCAAGCTGTCATTCCACACCCGCGACCATCACGCCCGTAAAGTGTCGAGTAGTTACCCCGCAGCAGAAGCTGCCTGTGCCAGCCGCTTCGCCACAGAGATCGTCTTCTTGTCGCCCGCGTCACTCATCAAGAACGCTTTCGCCAAAAACGCATCCGCCGTGTCGATTGCGTGCTCCAGTGACAACTGGTGTTGGGCCTTCTTTGCCCCCCATACCTGCTGAAGGCTTACGGCCACTGACTCAGCAAGGGTGCGATTGCCCCAGCGTTCTGGACGGGCAGGGCGAATATCGAGGCTGTCACCAAGGCGGATTGATCGAAAACCAGGCTCGCGAGAAAACATGCCCACCATCACGTCGACTAGTTCGTCAATTGCTCCGTCAAGAGACGAGGGAGCTGCAGTGTGAATAGCCTCGTGGGCGGCACGTTGCGTGCGCTCGAGGTTTCTCACAATCAGCGCGTCCAGGAGCGCGATGCGATCGGGGAAATAGCGATAGACCGTGCCGATTGACGAACCAGACAGCGACGCCACGTGATTGGTGGTCAGGGTTTCGTAGCCGCTGGAGTGAATGTATGCCGCGGCAGCATCCAAGAGTCCTTCTAGCCGCTTTGTGCTTCTTGCCTGAATCGGGTCGGCCCTAAGCTGCGTGGCTTGGGCGAGTGATTGTTCGGCGGTGGACACGTGCTACTGGGACCCTTCGGCTGAAAAAGTCTTTCGTCTCCAGAGTGGCGACGATCAAGACTGCGAAAGTCTAACAGCGCGTAAGCCCAGTCTGTGAGCGAAATTCATCTTTGTCATCCCAGGGTGACAAGTAGGCTTACCGGGTGCCACCTACCAGCCCGGAGACTCCCCCGCTGAGTCGTCACCGCGCCGCCATCATCGAAGACTGGTGGCAAGACTGGCGCGTTCGCTTTGGCACCAGGCGAGGCCTCATTCCCCAAGTAGTTCCTTTTCGCGGGTTGGGCACCACCTCGTCAATCCGTATCTTGGCCCGAGTAGTGCTCGGCAGCAGGCCAGACCCTTCTCAGAAGACCCCCCGCAAGATTCGAGGCTGGAGGTCCTTCACCTCTGCTCCTGTTCCCTACGCCACCCTTCAGATCCACGCCGATGGCCAACAAGTTGAGGTGACCGCCGACCGCGGCGGCGTCGTCGACGCCACCATTGCCCTGTCGCTTTCCCCCGGCTGGCACGACGTGTGGCTGAGTGTGGAAGAAACAGTCGCTACACGATGCCGAGTTTTCGTCGTGGGCGACGACCAGCAGATGGGCGTCATCTGTGACATCGACGACACCGTGATGGTCACTGCGCTCCCCAGGCCCTTCCTCGCCGCCTGGAACTCCTTTGTGCGAGACGAAAACGCCAGACGCCCCGTCCCCGGGATGGCGGTTCTACTTGAGCGAATTGTGCGGGAATTCCCCGGCGCCCCCGTGGTCTATCTCTCCACCGGTGCGTGGAATGTTCAACCGACTCTCATCCGTTTCCTCAAGCGCCACCTTTTCCCGATGGGTGCGCTGCTGTTGACCGACTGGGGACCCACCTATGACAGGTTCTTCAGGAGTGGGCGAGAGCACAAAGTCGAGAGCTTGGAGCGCCTCGCAGCTGATTTCCCTGGTGTGCATTGGATCCTGATTGGCGATGACGGCCAACACGATGAAGAGATCTACCAAGACTTTGCAGAAGCTCACCCTGAAAACGTCCGCGCCGTAGCGATTCGAGAGCTCCTCGCGCAGGAAGCCCTCCTCGCGGGCGGTCGCTCACACAGAAACCGCACCGAAGACCCCGACTCAATCCCCTGGGTCTCCGCTGCCACTGGAGCAGGACTTGCGGCTGAGCTAGCCCGCGTCGGCGTTCTCGAGTGGCCTGCTCACTCCCCCGAGTAAATACCTGAGGCTCGCCACCCGGGTCGCAGCCGCATCAATTCGGTCTTGGCTAATAGCGCCTGATTCGACGGCAGACGCAATCGCTGCAATTGCCTCATCGACGCGGTTCATTTCACCGTTGAGGGACGTTCCGCCCGCGTCGATAATCAAATCCATGCCCGCGGCAATTGCTTTGGTGGCGTTTGTGGCGAAGTCGGCGTAAGCATCATCCCCGGCGTTTTCGAGCATCGACAGGTCGTCCGTAATCAGCACACCGTCGTAGGCCCACTGGTCGCGCACCAGCGACACCCACTCGGAAGAGAGTGACGCTGGCTCAGAGTCCACGGAGTCGACCACGAGGTGGCCAAACATCAACAGCGGTACCTCATCATCGATCGCTATTTGAAACGGCAATGCGTGCTGAGCCAGCCAATTGTCATAGGAAATTGATGAATGGGCAACACCATCGTGCGTGTCATTGGGGGTGAGCCCGTGGCCTGGAAAGTGTTTGACTGCCGTTGCCACACCGCCCACATAGCCCCCAACTGCGGCCTCAACGAACTTTGAGACCCCCACGGGGTCGGTGCCAAAGCTGCGCTCGTGAATGTAGGCGTCTGGGCCTGGGCTCACATCGGCGATGATGCCCAAATTGACGTTGGCTCCAGAATCAAACACCAGCTGATTGCGCTGACGAGTCGCATCGACTGTGTCCGCAATTCCCAATTCACCCAACTCGCGCGGCGAGGGAAAGGGATCTGGTCGAAGCCTTTGGACCGCTCCACCTTCTTGATCAATTGCGATCAACAGCTCCGGCTCGCCCAGCGTGCGGACAGAACTCAAAAACGGGCGGCTCGCCTCTGCATCGCCAGGAACGTTGCTCCGAAGCACAAGGAACCCCGCAAGACCGGTCGAGGCCGCTTGCTCGAAATCGGTGACGTTGGTTCCCGCGATGTGAACCAGGAACAACGACGCAATCTTTTGCTCCAAGCTCCAGCTCGCGACCAACTCTCCCGCAGGCGAGCCATCTCCGGACTCCACGCCTAATTGCTCAACTCCCTCGTCAAGGTTGGGGAATTGAAGCGCATCGCCGGCTGTGGCCTGTCCATCGATCGACGCCGCGTTGAAGCTGTCTTCAGGCGCGGAGACCAGCAATGCCTGGCAGCCAGACAGGAGAAGTGCCGCGAGTGCGGCGAGCCCACTTGCTCGCATCAGGACACGGCGAGACGGAGCGAACGACACCCCTTAACGCTAATAGGCAAGCAGGTATTTTCGGGGAAGGCGCTGATAGCGTGTGGCCATGGTCGACTCCTCTTTCATTGAAATTGGGGCTATTTTGGGCCTAGCCCTCCTCGGGGGCCTTCTCGCAAAGCTTCTTCGGCAACCCGTGATTGTCTCCTACATGCTCGTGGGCATTATCGGCGGACCAGCGTTCTTAGGAATCGTCAGCGGCGAGGGCGATCTGAAACTCTTGGCGAAACTAGGTATCGCCATGTTGTTGTTTCTCGTGGGACTCAAGCTCGATGTGAATCTCATCCGGCAAATTGGCCCGGTGGCGCTATTAACCGGTCTTGGCCAAGTTGTCGTGACTGCAGGTGTCGGCCTTCTTGCCGCGTGGGCCATAGGGCTCAATGGGATTGCCGCCGTGTATGTCGCGGTGGCGCTGACATTCTCGTCGACCATCATCGTCGTAAAAATGTTGGGCGATCGGCGAGAGCTCGACCAGCTCCACGGACGCATCGCGGTGGGTGTGCTGATTGTTCAAGACATCCTCGTCGTAGTGGCCATGCTCGCCATCGTCACGGTAGGCAGCCCCGGTGAAAGCGTGCTCGCAGAAGACATCGCCTGGACTCTCGGTGGCGGCATTGTGTTCCTGCTCGCTGTCGCAGGGCTCGCCCGGTGGGTCTTGCCCAGGCTTCTGGATTGGATGGCAAAGAGCCAAGAGCTCACCCTGGTCTTTGGAGTCTCATGGGCCGTCGCCCTCGCCGCTGCGAGTGCCTGGCTGGGCTTGAGCATGGAAATTGGAGCGTTCGTCGCCGGTGTTGCTCTTGCCTCAACTCCCTATCGGGAGAGCTTGGGGGCGAGACTCGTCAGCCTTCGCGACATCATGATTTTGTTTTTCTTTATTGAGTTGGGCTCATCGCTCACCCTCGAGGGCGCCTACAGCCAGTTGGTGCCCGCTTTGTGGCTCAGCGCCCTGGTGCTGATCGGAAAGCCACTGATTGTCTTGATGGTGATGAGTCTTCAGGGATACCGCGCCAAGGTCTCCCTGCGCACCGGCCTGGTCATCGCGCAAATTAGCGAGTTCTCGCTGATTCTGGTGGGACTTGGCTTAAGTGTTGGCCAAGCAAACGAGGACATTGTGAGCCTGGTCACGTTGATTGCGATTTTCACCATCACCATTTCGACCTACCTGATTTCGTTCCAAGATCGAATCGTCGTCGCGCTGGACTCGCTTCTTCGCGCCATTGACCGCGATCGCCGGCTCCGCGGTGATAACGCAGCACAATCCCACCCCTATGACGCGATTGTCATCGGCGCCGGACGCCTCGGTTCAGACATTGTCCGAGGCCTCCGGGAAGAAGGGGCCGATTTGCTCGTAGTCGACCAAGACCCAAGGGCTTTGAAAGCTATTGCGCAGCAGGAGGTCTCCACGCTCTTTGGCGATGCATCTGACCCTGAATTTTTGAAAAACCTTCCCATCCACGAAACAAGGACCGTGGTGTGTGCGGCTCCCGACCGCGGAACAAACCTCGTGGTACTCGAAACTCTGCAACGCCTTGGATTTATGGGCAATGTGTGTCTCACCGCACTCGATCGCAAAACTGCCGAAACATTTGAGGCCTATGAGCAGGTCACTGTCGTTCGCCCCTTCCAAATGGCTGCGCACTCCGTGGTCAGCGGTGTGAGAGAACGAATTGAGCAAAACAGAAATAGTGACTAATACCCCCCGGGGTATTGCTATACTGGGGTGACTGGTTGACTTTAGAAAGGCTCTTCTCGTGAAGAAATTCTTTGCCTCACTCGCACTGCTCCTCGGCGCTACCCTCGGTCTAGCCGGATGTTCAGGAGCAAACACAGTGGAAATTACCGACGACACCGTCATCATCGATGTGCGCACCCCTGAAGAATTCCAGGGCGGCCACCTCGAGGGCGCGATCAACATCGACGTTCAGTCCGCAGACTTCGCCGAAAAGATGATGGAGCTTGACCCCAACGGCGAGTACTACGTGTACTGCCGCTCGGGAAATCGCTCCAGCCAGGCAATCGCGTGGATGAACCAGATGGGCTTCAACGGCGAAAACATCACTAACGGTGGTGGCTACCAAGACGCCTCGAACGCAACCGGAATCGCGCTGGTTCAATAACGAGTTTCCATCGAATGTGGCCCGGGCATCTGCCTGGGCCACATTTTTTTATACCGCCGCGTCGGCCACCATGTCGCGGACCATGGGGATGACTTTTTGCCCGTAGAGCTCGATGGATTTCATCAGCATGGAGTGCCCCATCGGGCCGGTCGCGTACTTCATGTCGAAGCGGCTTGCCCCCAATGCGATCAGGGCGTTAGCAATCTTCTTCGCGACAGTCTCAGGTGAGCCCACGGTGAGCGAGCCGTGGTGGACTTCGTTGAGATAGTGCTCCTTGGTCATTGGGCCCCAGCCGCGCTCCCTGCCGATGCGGCCAAACGACGCCTCATAGTGGGGCCATAACTGCTCAATGGCTTCTTCGTCCGTGTCGGCGACGTGCCCCGGTGAGTGAACTCCGATGGGTTGGGGGTCGTGGCCTAATTGCTCGAGTGAGCGGCGATACAAGTCGGCGTAGGGGGCAAAGCGAGCATGGTCTCCGCCGATAATGGCAAGCATGAGCGGGAACCCGTATCGGGCTGCGCGCACCACTGATTCCGGGCTTCCACCCACTCCCACCCAGGTGCGGATGTGGCCGGAGTGCGACTTGGGATAAATCTCTTGGTTGACAAGGGGTGCCCGGTGGGTTCCCTGCCAGGTCACGGGGCCTTCTGTGAGAATTTCTGCCAGGAGATTTAGCTTCTCCTCAAACAACACCTCGTATTGAGAGAGCTCGTAGCCAAAGAGTGGGAAAGACTCGGTGAAGGAGCCTCGGCCCACAATGATTTCCGCCCTTCCACTGGAGAGGGCATCGATCGTGGCAAAGCTCTGGAACACGCGAATCGGGTCATCTGAGCTCAACACGGTGACACCCGAGGCAAGTTTGATCCGTGAGGTCCGGGTCGCAATACCGGCAAGCACCGTTTCTGTATTGGAAATCGCGAAGTCATCGCGGTGGTGCTCCCCCACCGTGATTCCCGATACTCCGACCTCGTCGGCTAGTACGGCTTGTTCAATTACGTCTCGAAGCACCTGTGAATACGACTTGGGTGTTCCTCTGTCGTGTGTCACATCTCCGAAAGTGTCGAGCCCGAGCTCCAACTCAAAGTCCACTGATTAGCCTTTTCTGAAATAGATAGATGAGTATCTAAGTATTGCCCGTGATGCTCAGGGTTTGCTGGGTACTAGGGCTGCAAGCGCTCCGTGGTCCACCCCGACTCGGTCGTGGTAAACCGAATTCGATCGTGCAGGCGCGAGCGACGCCCCGCCCAAAATTCAATCGTGCGTGGGCGAAGCAGATACCCTCCCCATTTTTCGGGGCGAGGCACCTCTTCCACGCCCTCAAAGCGCTTAGTCGCATCGTCGACTTTTTGCTCAAGCGCGTCACGGGAATCAATGGGTTGAGACTGATCACTCGCCCACGCGCCGATGCGTGAATCGCGCGGCCGTGTCGAGAAGTAGGCGTCTGAGTCCGCTTCAGAGACTTTTGCAACGGCTCCTCGAATAATTACTTGACGATGGAGGGTGTACCAAGGGAACACCACTGCCACATCGGGGTTAACCGCCAAAGCCCTGCCTTTTTGCGAGGTGTAGTCGGTGTAAAAGGCAAAGCCCTCCGTGCTTACACCGCGCAGGAGCACCGTGCGAATGGTGGGTGCACAATCAGGGTCAATGGTGGAGAGCACCATGGCATTTGGCTCGTAAACCCCACTCGAATCAGCCTCGTCAAGCCACACCCGGAATTGTTCGATCGGGTCCGCGCTCAACGAGCCTTCCTCAAGCGCTATCTCACCGTAGTCAGTATGACGATCAAGAGAACCACTCATGAGTTGAGCCTAGAACCAAAGGCTCACTGCGACCTGGAAAATTGTGGACCTGAGGGGACTCGAACCCCTGACCCCCTGCATGCCATGCAGGTGCGCTACCAGCTGCGCCACAGGCCCAAGAGCCTCAAGGTTACTACACGAATCGGAGTGTCGTTTCGCCTTTACTCGGCGTCTGGCTGCTCCCCTGAAGGAAGCTCGACCGGGACCACGGGTGAATCTTTCCAGAGCCTCTCGAGGGCATAAAACTCTCGCTCGTCTTCGTGGAAAACATGAACGACGAGGAACCCGAAGTCGAGCAGGATCCAGCGACCATCAGCTTTTCCCTCCTTACGGTGGAGCTTTACGCCTGCATCGTGGAGATCATCCTCGATCGAATCGGCAATGGCTTTGGTGTTGCGCTCGTTTCGACCCGTGACGATGAGGAAAGCATCGGTCAGGACAAGGTTTTCCGACACATCAAGTGCCACGAAGTTCGAGCCACCTTTTGCCCAGGCGGAGGCAACAGCGATATTTAGCGCGCGAGTGACGGTGTCGTCTACAGCCATTAGAGTCCAAACACATTCGTAAATAGGGCAAGGGCAAGCAAGGAAATAGCCGTCACGCCCAGAATCGAAGCGGATACACCCAACGTGATCGCGAGAGAACCCCAGCGAGGTTTTTGGATTAGCGGCTGGTCGATTTCGAGAGACCTTGACGACACCGCATCGAGCGCGCGAACTGGTTGGGTGTAAGTGCCAGAGTCGGGGTCAACATAGTCGGAATAGTCGTCGTCATCGATGTCCGCGTCAACCACCCCAGTTAAGCCGGTTTCTGCGATCAAACGAGGCAGAGGGATGTTTCCGGTGACAATAATTTCGCCGGTATCGCCCAGTGGTCCCGTGACATCAATTGATGGTGCGACCGGGAGAATCAACGCGTTTGTCGCGGGCGCCGCTGGCCCCACCTCAAGAGCGGGTGCGGTTTCGGTATCCCGAGATGTGATTGGCGCAAAGACTGGCGGGAGAGGTAGCAGCGGAGGCTCAATGACTTCTTTTTGCTCGTCATCACTTGGCGCGTCAGCAGAAGTCGGGAGCGTGGCGGGGTGGTCAACAAGAGTAACCTCACCGGAGTCGATGGCCACATCGTCAACAACCGGTGCGTCAAGTACCGGCCAAGTCTTCGCCTCCTCCACGGACCCTACCGGCACAGCAAAATCCATCACCGGTTCTGGAGCAGGGGGTGCTGGGGCTGCCGCAGGGACTGATGCCTCGGGTCGCTTCTTGGGCGTACGGCCGCGGAGTTGCTCGCGAAGCTCACGCCTGGTCAGCGGCTGTGCGGGCTGTTCAGGAACAACCTGCTCAACAACGGGCTCAGGCTCGGCCACCACGGGGCCGCTTGCGACAGAATCCTCTACGGTCACAGGAGGGGTGGCAACCTCTGCCGGTGCCACAGGCGCCGGAGCCTGAACACTGACCGCTTCTGGGCCAACCTGCTCGGTGGCAGGAGCCTGCACGGGGATGACACCTGTTGCAATCATTTCTTCGCGCATTTTGCGCTCACGACGCGTGAGCGGAGGACCATCGAACACAGGGATAGAACCTGTCTCGGCTTCGCGCAGGGCGCGCCTCGAGAGCTCGTTGCTCTCGCTCACGTCACTCACGAATTACCCCGATACAACTGGTGTTTAGCGATGTACTGGACGACACCATCGGGCACCAAGTACCAGACGGGGTGTCGTTTGCTCACCCGCTCGCGGCAGTCCGTTGAGGAAATCGCCAGAGCAGGAACCTCCAACACACTAACAACCCCCGCGGGAATCCCTTCCACACTGAGTTCGTGGCCGGGACGACTCACGGCAATAAAGTGCGCTCGATCCCACAGCTTCTCCGAGTCGTGCCAGCCAAATACCTGGGCTATCGCGTCTGCGCCAGAAATAAAGAACAAGTCAGCGTCAGGGTATTCCTGGGCAATATCCGTCAGGGTGTCCACGGTGTAGGTGGGGCCTGGACGGTCGATATCAACCCGGCTCACCGTGAATTTCGGGTTTGACGCGGTGGCAATAACTGCCATGAGGTAGCGGTGCTCGCTCTCGGTGACACCCGGTTTTTCTTCTGGTTTCCCGGTCGGAACAAAGACCACCTCATCGAGGTCGAATTTGACCTGAACTTCACTGGCTGCCACAAGGTGGCCATGGTGAATCGGGTCGAAGGTGCCACCCATAATCCCGATACGGGGGCGCGTATGGGTGGTCATTTAGGTCCTAGTGGTGCCCACCCGATGGGGGACGCTTCTGCGAGTGGCGGTTTGCCACATCGCGGTAGCTAAAAGTCACGATCCCGAGGGCAATAAAACCAGCCATGAAAATTCCACCGAAAGCCAAGGCAGGCATAGGCAACTCGTGCACTACTTCACTGGCCAGGACAACAGATACCAAATCCACGGGTGTTCCTCTCGACTCGTCACCACTAACTTACCGGGCTGAAGCATTAAATGCGTGCGCACTAGGCGCGAACTTGGCCATCCCCACGCACCAACCACTTGGTGCTGGTGAGTTCTTGGAGCCCCATCGGACCCCTCGCATGGAGTTTCTGGGTGGATATGCCCACTTCGGCCCCGAAACCGAACTCTCCCCCATCAGTAAACCGCGTGGAGGCGTTGACGATAACCGAGGCGGCGTCGACCCGCTGGAGGAATTCTTCGGCGCGGTCAAAAGCATTAGTCAAAATCGCCTCGGTGTGCCCGGTGGAGTAGCGCTGAATGTGCTCAATCGCCTGATCAAGACCATCCACCACACGCATCGCGATATCCAGAGACAGGTATTCGGTATCCCAATCCTCATCGCTCGCGGGAACAACGTCAGCAAGAGCGGCGGTTTCCGCACAGCCGTGCACCGTGACACCGTCGGCCTGAAGGGCGGCAACCAGTTTTGGAATCAGGGCTGTGGCCTCGCTCCGGTGAACCAAAACAGTCTCAGCCGAGTTGCACACGCTGGGGCGTTGAACCTTGGCGTTGACGATGATGTCGACGGCGTTACCCAAGTCAGCTGATTCGTCCACGTAGATATGGACATTGCCAGAGCCCGTCTCGATAACAGGAACCTTGGATTCGGTGACGACTGCGTTGATCAGCTGCGCGCTTCCTCGGGGAATCAACACATCAACATATCCGCGTGCGCGCATGAGCCAGGTAGCACCCGTACGCCCAAAGTCGTCCACGGTAGCGACTGCGTCTCCGGGGAGGCCCGCCTCTCGAAGGGCACTTTGAATAATGTCGACTAATACTCGGTTGGAGTTTTCCGCCAAGCTTCCACCACGCAACAAAGTCGCGTTTCCGCTCTTGATACACAGCGCCGCGATATCAACGGTGACGTTGGGGCGGGCTTCATAGATTGCCCCAATGACGCCAAAGGGGACGCGAACTTGTTGAATACGAAGGCCGTTGTGCAAGGTCGAGCCGCGAACGACCCCGCCGACGGGATCGGCAAGCCCAATAATGTCTCCCACGGCATCGATCAGGCCTTGGACGCGCTCAGGCGTAAGACGCAGACGATCAAGCATCGAGGCAGAGGTTCCACCCGCTTCTCCACCGGCAATATCGACTGCGTTGGCGTCGAGAATTTCTTGCTGCCTGGCGGCAAGGCCCGCCTGAATGGCGCGAAGAGCATCGTCTTTTTTGCCCGTGGGCTGACCACCGAGCACTCGAGAGGCTTGTTTAACGGCTTCAAGGCGAGCAACGAACCCTGGATCCATCGTGTCATCTGCAGACATGAGACCCCTTTCCTGACCTGAGTGCCTAGTTTAGAGCGGCGAGAAACCAGGTGCCGGGCCCTTCGCCGTCAAGAGCAAGGCCCACCTGGTCAGTTGCGGTCACGAGCACTGGAATACCCGCGGCGTTTGCCATCTTGGCGGCGCTGACCTTAGTGACTGCTCCCCCTGTGCCCACACTGTTCACCACAGCGCTTTCTACACGAATGCCAGAAAGGTCATCATCTGGCGCGACGACGTCAATCGGGGTTGCACCAGGAGTGGATGGAGGCGCGGTGTAAATCGCGTCCACGTCGCTGAGTAACACCAGAGCATCTGCGTCCACGAGTTCTGCCACCAACGCGGCGAGGCGGTCGTTGTCACCGAATCGAATTTCTTGGGTCGCAACAGTGTCGTTTTCGTTGACGATGGGAACAATTCCCAGGCCCAACAGGCGCTCGAGGGTGCGGTAGGCATTGGAGCGGTGAGGATCTTGCTCCAAGTCTCCGACGGTCAACAGCACCTGGCCAGTGATGACCGAGTAGGCATCGAACAGGTCTTGATAGTTGCGCATCAAGAGGTTTTGACCCACCGCCGCAGCGGCCTGCTGGGTTGCCAAATCAAGCGGACGATCAGATAGCTCGAGATGCGGCATTCCAGTTGCAATCGCTCCAGACGAGACGAGGATGACCTCTTGGCCTCTGGCCTTGGCTTTGGCAAGGGCGTCCACTAAGCCCTTCATTTGGTGGGCCATCTCGCCACTAATCGATGACGAGCCCACTTTGACCACGAGGCGCTTAGCGAGAGGAAGCTCAGCTTTCGTCTGAATCATCAGCCCACATCCCCGCTTCCCTCTCTTGGTCAAGCTCGGCCCTGGCGGCCGCCTTGGAATCCATCAGTTCGTAATACGCCTCACGCTTTTCGCGCCTGGTGGCACGCCCAGATTCGCTCAGGCGATCATCACTACCGCGCGAGCCAAGGGCTGAATACCCGGCTGAGGACACCGTGGGCTCCCAATCAAATTCTCGACCAGAACCCTCACCAATGACGACCGTGTCGCCAGGGGTGGCACCTGCTTGGAATAGAGCATCATCAATGCCCAATGCGGAGAGGCGGTCAGAGAGATATCCCACAGCTTCATCGTTTTCAAACTCTGTCTGCTGAACAAAACGCTCCGGCTTGTCGCCGACAATTCGAAATAGTGGCCCATCGGCGCGGCCCTCGCGGCGCACCTCAAAGGGCAACGCATCGACGGCTTGAGGCCGGATAACCACGCGGGGCTTTTCCTCGAGCTCAACAGCCTTTGCCGCACGCGCTTCGGTGACCATTTGGCCAAGTCGGAAGCCAAGCTCCCGCAAACCTTCATGGGACAGGGCGCTCACTTCAAACACTGGCATGCCGAGCGCTTCAAAATCAGCTCGCACCATGTCGGCGATCGGTCCCGCATCGGGCGAGTCAGACTTGTTGAGTGCGACGACTTGGGGGCGCTCGAGAAGAGGCGTTTGACCCTCTGGCACCTCGTAGGCACCCAGTTCGTTCTTGATGACCTCAAAATCACTCATGGGGTCGCGACCTGGCTCCAATGTGGCGAGGTCGATCACGTGCACCAACACGCTGCAGCGCTCGATGTGACGCAGGAAGTCAAGGCCGAGGCCTCGCCCTTCACTTGCTCCTTCAATGAGTCCGGGAACGTCGGCCATGGTGAAGCGCACTTCACCCGCTTCGACAACGCCCAGGTTTGGCTGCAGGGTCGTGAAGGGGTAATCAGCAATCTTTGGCCGAGCTTGGCTCATCGCAGCGATAAGACTCGATTTTCCGGCACTCGGGAAACCCACCAGTGCGACGTCAGCAACGGTTTTTAGCTCAATGACCACGTCACCGTGGAAACCGTCTGTTCCGAGCAACGCAAATCCAGGCGCTTTTCGCTTAGGAGTAGCCAGTGCTTGGTTACCCAGTCCCCCACGACCTCCTGAGGCGACCACGACGCGCATACCCGCCTCGTTGAGGTCAACGATCTCTTCCCCTGCTGGAGTGGACACTACGGTGCCTACGGGGACCGGAAGTTCAACGTCGGGGGCACTCGCTCCTGAGCGGCTATCACCCATACCGGGTGAGCCCGAGTCACTCGAGCGGTGAGGCCTGCGGTGGTAATCCAACAGTGTGGTGACGGTGGGGTCTGCCACCAAGATGATGTCTCCCCCGTTGCCGCCGTTGCCGCCATCTGGGCCACCGAGAGGTTTGAATTTCTCGCGGTGAACCGAGACACAGCCTTTACCGCCGTGACCGGCTGCGAGGTGCAAGACCACGCGGTCGATAAACGTAATCACGAGTCTCTCCTCCAGCCACCCGGATCAGGAGTGGAGGTCAACACTCGCCCGAGGGACGTTGTCCCTTGACGCGAGTTAGGAAACGATTTGAACGACGCGACGGCCACCTTTGTGACCAAACTCCACGGTGCCCGCAGACAGTGCGAACAACGTGTCGTCGTTTCCACGGCCGACGTTGTCGCCGGGGTGGAAGTGGGTTCCGCGCTGACGGACGATGATTTCGCCGGCCTTGACGACCTGGCCGCCGAAGCGCTTGACGCCGAGGTACTGCGGGTTCGAGTCCCGGCCGTTACGAGTGGACGATGCGCCCTTCTTGTGTGCCATTGGCTAAACCTTCCTCGACTACTTGCCCTGTGAGATGCCGGTGACCTTGAGCTTGGTGAGCTCCGCGCGGAAGCCCTGGCGCTTGTGGTACCCAGTCTTGTTCTTGAACTTGTGGATGGTGATTTTCGGTCCACGCAGGTCGTTGATGACCTCAGCGGTCACGCTGACCTTAGCCAGCACCTTGGGGTCGTGGGTGACCTTCTCACCGTCAACCAACAGCAATGCCGGAAGGCTTACGGTGTTGTCGGCGCCCGCAGCAACACGGTCGACGGTGATAACCGAACCGACCTCAACTTTTTCTTGGCGCCCACCTGCGCGCACTACTGCATACACCACGAATTACCACCTTGTTTGGAGAAAATACTTACTGGACGCCAGATCAGAATGGCCAGCCAGAACCAACACAACAGAATAGCCGACAGAAGCCCTGCCAGCAAGTGGCCGAACCGTCATTAGTTGGCCTGAGGCAAGTGTACGCGAAATACGGTCTTTCCCGGTGCACTTTCGACAGAAACGCTGCCGCCGTGGGATTCCACAATTCCCTGCACGATTGCGAGCCCCAGGCCGGTGCTGCCCTTGGCGCGAGAGCGGCCTTTATCAGCTCTTCTAAAGCGCTCAAACAACTCAGGCTGCAATTCCTTGTCGATTCCTGGGCCGTTGTCGCGGACCAAAAATTCAACCCCGTCGGCCTTCTTCTTAAGCTCCAGGGATACGAGTGTGCCGCTCGGAGTGTGAATCGAGGAGTTTTGGGCCAAATTGGTGACCACCTGCACCAATTGGTTTCGATTTCCCGTGACCATTACCGCCCGCTTAGGGATCTTCGCACTCCAGTTATGGCCAGGGGCTCGTACCTTGGCATCTGAGAGCACATTGCGCACCACATCACCGAAGTCGACAGGCTCCATTTCAGCCTTTTGCCCTTCGTCGAGCCTCGCTAGCAGCAGGAGGTCTTCGACCAGGTGTGACATCCGAATCGATTCCGACTCGATGCGAGAGAGAGATTTCTGGACCTCTTCGGGAAGTTTTGCGCCTTGGCGAAGGGTGATCTCCGAATATCCCCTGATTGAGGCGAGTGGCGTGCGCAGTTCGTGAGACGCATCAGCGACGAAGTGGCGGAGCTTTTCTTCAGACTTTGCACGCGCCACCAAGGACGCATCGACGTGGTCGAGCATGTGGTTAAACGACGCCCCCAGCTGGCCAATTTCAGTATCGGGATTCGCCAAGGACTCGGGAACACGCTCGAGCAGACGTGCTTCCCGGTCGCTCAGGCTCTGGTTTGACACCGCCTGAGCTGTTTGTCGCATCCGATCGAGCGGGCGAAGGGCAAAACGGATTCCCCAGAAACCAATTGCGGCAGCGAGCACCACGACGAGGGCGACAACGAGGAAGATCACCACAGTGAGCCTGGTGATGGTCTCTCGAATCTCATTCATCGGCAACCCGATGACGATCTGTGAATCCCCGGCAGTTCCCACTAACAGGGTCCGCACTTCATGGAAGCCACCGTCGAGGTGAACACTCACCGGGGTCCCCTCGGGCCAGGAGACTTGCTGGAGCTCGCTCAAGTCCTCGTCTGCGATGGGTTTGAGCTGGCCGTCGGTGTCAATAAATGCTCCAGCGACCTGATTGGGCCCAACCACGGCGATGAGCGTTCCGACATCAAACCCTGGTCGATCGAGCCTTCCTCTGGCGCCATCCACCCCGCGAGGAAGTGAGTGATCTGCCACATCGGTTAACCGCGCAGACGCTTGAAATAAATCACGGTCGAGATCGCCGATGAGCTGTCTGGCAACTGTCGCAGTACTCACAAAGCCGATGAGGAGCCCGGCAAACAAGATCAAACCGATTCCCCCGAGAATGAAACGGCGACGGAAGTCCTGGGGTGCTCGGGCCCTATCTGCCCGCAAAAATTGGACCACTAGTCCGCGGCTTTGATCATGTAACCCACACCGCGCACGGTGTGAATAAGCGCAGGGCCGAGAGTGTCGATTTTCTTACGCAGATAGGAAATATAAATCTCGACGATGCTTTGTTTGCCCCCAAAGTCGTAGTCCCACACCCGGTCAAGAATGTGCGTCTTCGACAGCACCCGCCTGGGGTTTGACATCAAATACCGCAGCAGCTCAAATTCTGTACTGGTGAGCTCAATGGGTGTATCTCCCCGGAATACCTCGTAGCTGTCTTCGTTCAAGGTGAGGTCTCCGACCTGAAGGATCGACTGCTCGGCACTTGTTCCACGGCCTGAGCGCCGCAGCACGCTGCGAAGCCTCGCCACGAGCTCTTCCAAACTAAATGGCTTCGTGACGTAGTCGTCACCGCCAATGGTGAGACCCTGAACCCGGTCTTCCACCGAGTCTTTTGCCGTGAGAAACAACACGGGAAGCGTGGGGTCTTTCTCCCGCAGCTTCTTCAACAGACCCAATCCATCACCGTCTGGGAGCATGATGTCCAGCACGGCAATGTCTGGTGAAAATTCTTTGTGCGCGGCCACTGCGTCGGCCACGTTGTGAGCCGTCTTGACCTGCCAGCCCTCGTAACGAAGGGCCATGGCGACTAGGTCAGCAAGAGATTCTTCGTCGTCAACAACGAGAGCCTTGATGTCTTCTGCAGGGGCATGTTCTTCCATGCCTCACAGAACACCAGAGAATCCTGTGCGAACCCTATGAAAAATCTATGGATGGAGTGGGTCTTTCCCCAGTCCCCAAAGTCTTAAGCGTCCGACCCCGCGTCTGGCGTCACGATGCCCTGGCTACTCGCCCGGCGACGGCGTCGACCTTTGCCGGGCTCTGGAGCTTCAGGCAAAGCGTTGAGAACTGAATCCAGCAAGGACGTGTCCTTCTCGGCCCTGGCCTCTGGGGCCTGGACCCCACTGGCTGGGGCAAGGTCTGCCTCTGAAATCACAGGGATGGACTCCGTCGGAGGATTCGACACTGTCGTTGCGGCAATCTTTGCGATGGCATTTCTCGTGTCATCGGTGATTTCGTGCGTGGCGACCTTGTTTGAGTCGCTCTTACTATTTGATCCACGGCGCCTCTTCGACGGCTGCGAATCCGAAGAACTTTTGGACTTACCCACTGGTTCTTGGTGCACGATCACGCCACGTCCTTGACAGTGGTCACAGTTTTCGCTGAAGGTCTCCAGAAGGCCAAGCCCGAGGCGCTTTCTGGTCATCTGAACGAGACCCAGGCTGGTGACTTCAGCAACCTGGTGCTTTGTGCGGTCGCGCGAGAGAGTCTCAACGAGGCGACGAAGAACCAGGTCACGGTTTGACTCCAAGACCATATCGATGAAGTCGATCACGATGATTCCACCGATGTCGCGCAGGCGAAGCTGACGCACAATCTCTTCAGCGGCTTCGAGGTTGTTCTTGGTGACGGTTTCTTCGAGGTTTCCCCCCGATCCCACGAACTTTCCGGTGTTCACATCGACCACAGTCATTGCTTCTGTGCGGTCGATCACGAGAGAACCACCGCTTGGCAACCAGACCTTACGGTCGAGAGCTTTGTGGATTGCTTCTTGGACACGGAAGTGCTCAAAAGCATCGACGGCTTCGGCGTAGACCTCTACGCGCTCGAGCAAATCAGGTGCCACCTGAGACAGGTAGCTGGTGATGACCTTGTGTTGTTCATCACCGGAAATAACGAGCTTGTTGAAATCTTCGTTAAACACATCACGAATGATCTTGATCAACAAGTCTGGTTCGCTGTGCAGCAGGGCTGGAGCTTTTTCACTCTCGGCGGCCTTCTGCAAAGCTTCCCACTGGGCTTGCAGTCGCTTCACATCGGTGGTGAGCTGCTCTTCGGTAGCTCCTTCAGCCGCGGTGCGCACGATTACACCAGCGGATTCGGGAACAAGGGTCTTCAAAATTGCCTTGAGGCGCGAGCGCTCGGTATCGGGAAGCTTCCTCGAAATACCGTTCATTCCCCCGCCTGGCACATAGACCAGGTAGCGACCAGGCAAGCTGATCTGGCTAGTGAGGCGAGCACCTTTGTGCCCGATGGGATCCTTGGTGACTTGAACCAAGACGGTGTCACCAGTTTTCAGAGCAGCTTCGATTCGCTTAGGGCGCTCTCCACCTTCTTCGGTGGCGGCATCCCAGTCCACTTCACCCGAGTACAACACGGCATTTCGACCGCGTCCAATATCGACGAAGGCAGCTTCCATGCTGGGAAGCACGTTTTGCACGCGACCGAGGTAGACGTTGCCGATCAGGCTTGCCTCTTCGCTCTTGGCGACATAGTGCTCGACGGTGATGCCATCTTCGAGAACGGCGATTTGGGTGCGGTTGGCTTTTTCACGAACCACCATGACCCGGTCAACGCTCTCGCGGCGGGCTAAGAATTCTGACTCAGTAACGACGGCGCGGCGACGACCCTGATCACGCCCTTCACGGCGACGCTGGCGCTTCGCTTCGAGCCTGGTCGAGCCGCGCACGCGCTGAGGCTTCGATGGAGCCTCTTCTGCCTGCTTGGATTGGCGGGTTCTGGTCCGGGTGGGAGCATCGCCACTTTCAGAGTCGCCTCCGCGGTTTCGCTGACGCTTTCGCACATTGCGCTCTGCTTGCTCTTCAGCCTCGTGGAATTTGGCAAACAGCTCCGGGTCTGGCCCTGCGAACACCAACTGTTTCGCCGACGATGGCTGATCGATGGGCTTTGGCGCCTCAGCAGCTTTCTTCGTAGCGGGCTTTTTTGCCGCGGGCTTTTTTGCCGCGGGCTTGCTCTCAGCAGGTTCGGCCGCCGTCTTTTTGGAGCGAGTAGCCTTCGGAGCGTCTTGCGCATCAACCTTCTTTGTTGAGCGAGATCTCGTAACCGGCTTTTGTGCTTTTTCTACTACTTCGTTTTCGTTTTTCTTCACCATCGCTGGTGGACTCCTTGTGTGGCCCTCCCCCCGCGCACGGTGTGGGCCCAATATGTGGTGGCGCCAATCCGGCTGCCACGTCTTTGTTGATTACGGGAAGTGAGGCCGAAGCTCGTCACTTCAAAAAGCTTGTCGGGGTGCACCCGGAGCGCGGTCGCGGGCAATGTCCCTATACATCATTATCGCACAGGAACCCCTGCGCCGCCTAGTGCCATACTTACAGGCGTGAATTTACCCACTAAGCGCCCCTTGGCAATGGCCTGGTTAATCCTCGTCTCAGCGATCGTGTCGTTCGTGTCGTCGTTTGGTCTTGCCCGCGAGGGATACCTCCTCGCCGCCGAAGGTCGCGAGCCAAGCTGCGACATTAACCCCTTCTTCTCCTGCGGTGATGTCATGCAAAGCTGGCAGGCCAGGGTGTTTATTGAAGCGCCAAATCAGCTGATGGGTATTGCCGGGTTCGCCGCGGTCATCACCGTTGCTATTGCTCTGCTGACTGGCTCCCGGTTCCCCCGCTGGTTCTGGGGGCTTTTCACCGGTGGAATCTTTGCCGCGTGGGCGTTTTTAATGTGGCTGTTTTACCAGGCCGTCTTCTCCATTGGATTCTTGTGCCTGTACTGCATGGTGGTGTGGGGATCACACTCGATCCTGTGGTGGATTTACCTGCCGTGGGCGCTTGGAAACGGCCTGTTGGGCGGCCCTCAATGGCTCAAGCGCTTGGGAAAAGCCGTGATGCCCTACTCATGGGTCGCCATCGTGGCGAACTTCGCGACAATTGCACTCTCGATTTACGTGCAATTCCCGCTTCTGTTTAGCTAGGCGCTAAACCACAGAGCAAGCTCGCGAGCCGCGGTCTCTGGAGAGTCGCTGCCGTGGACGAGGTTTTGCTGAACTTTGAGGCCCCAGTCGCGGCCCAAATCACCACGGATAGTTCCCGGCGCTGCGGTAGTGGGGTCAGTGGTTCCCGCCAAAGAGCGGAATCCTTCGATCACGCGGTGTCCTGCGACACGGATGGCCACGACGGGACCTGACTCCATGAAGCCGATGAGTGGTTCGTAGAAAGGCTTTCCCTCGTGCTCGGCGTAGTGCTCCGCGAGGAGTGAGCGATCGGCGTGAATGAGCTTGATGTCGACGAGCTGGTAGCCCTTTGCTTCAATGCGGCGAAGGATCTCACCGGTGAGGTTCCTGGCCACACCATCTGGCTTAATCAGAACGAGGGTTTCTTCAATGTCGCTCATTGCTCACTCTTTTCTCTATAAATTGTCCGCCCCCAGTGTAGGTCGACTAGGCCTGGTCTCCTCGAGCCATGCCATCAAGTTGGGGACCGCGAATAGCGGCGAATAGCCAATAGCCAAGCGGCACCAACATGCTCACGCCCGCAACGGGGTCAATTGCAAAGAGCCCCAGCAGAGCCAGGTGGAAGATGTGCCCAAGCCAGAGCGAAAATGCAGACGGGGCGGTGCGCATAATCACGAGCAACACCACAACTGATGCGCCCACGCCACTCCACAGCCATACGCCATCCACCACACCAAGCCCGCGAAGCGCAAGAGCGCCAAAAAACAACACGGCGAGGTCAATTCCTACCGCGACGCGAACGAGCGCAGTAGTGGCACTTTGTTCAGACTTCGCCATCGCTACTCACCTTTCACAATCGTCATTGCTTCGCCCACCAGGACAGCAGATCCCGTAATCAGCACTCCCCCGCTTGGGCCTGCCTGTTGCTTCGCAAGATCGATCGCATCGCCTAAGTATCCACGCCACGAGGTCCGATCAGGGCCGGCCAATTGGCTCACGGTGTCGGCCAAATCAGCAACGTCGCGGGCTCTGTCTGACGTGGGTTGGGTGACCACGAAATAATCAGCCACAGGGTCAAGTGCTTCCACGATTCCCCTGGCGTCTTTATCGCCAAGCACCCCCAACACCACCACCAGAGTGTCGAATTGGAACGAAGACATGACAGCCCGGCTGAGTGCTTCTGCACCATGTGGATTGTGGGCGGCATCAACGATGACGCTTGGCTCGCTCGCAATCACCTGCAAACGGCCTGGGCTAGACGATTGACCAAGGCCTTCGGCGACCACGTCACGCTCAAGCGACTGCTCTCCGCCCCCCAAGAACTGCTCGACTGCGGCGATGGCAAGGGCGGCGTTTTCTGCTTGGTGGAGCCCAAGGAGCGGGAGTGCAAGCTGCGGATAAGAACCAGCGGGTGTGGTGACATCGATGAGTTGGCCGCCGACTCCTGGGGTGATTGATCCCAAGGTGATGTCTCGACCGAGGACAAAAAGCGGGGCTTCATTTTTCTCACACGCGTCAACAACAACGTCAATTACTTCTGGGGCCTGCGGTGCACACACCACGCGTGAGGCGGGCTTCACAATGCCCGATTTTGTGCGGGCGATGTCCACGAGAGTAGGGCCAAGCTTCTCCACATGCTCAAGCCCAATTGCTGTAAGCACCGCCACGTCAGCGTTCGCAACGTTGGTGGAGTCCCACTCGCCTCCCATGCCTACCTCGACCACAGCCACATCGACTGGAGCATCGGCAAAACAGGCGAAAGCCAGCACGGTGAGGGCTTCAAAGAAGGTGAGGGGAGGTTCGCCTTGGCCTTCGAGCTCGGTGTCGACCATGGCGAGGAAGGGCTCGATGTCGTTGTAGTTCGCAACGAGAGAGTCGTCACTGACTGGCTCTCCATCAATCACGATGCGCTCATTAAGCACCGTCAGGTGAGGGCTAGTCATCAAGCCAGCCCGCAGGCCGTGGGCGCGAAGGAGAGAATCAATCATCCTCGCGGTTGAGGTTTTGCCATTAGATCCCGTGATGTGAACAACACCAAACATCTGTTGCGGGTCACCCAACAGCTCCATCGCGCGCCGGGTTGGTTGCAAGCGCGGCTGAGGAGAGCCTTCACCGATTCTCGAATAGAGCTCGTCAATTACTGCTTGTGCGTCGTCGTGTTCAGCCACCGGTTACACCTTGGCAATCGATACGGCCACACTCGATCCGTCGCCTACAGGGTGGCGCTCTCCATCGGTGCTTCCCATTTCAACAGAAGTGGCAAGAGTTTCACCCGCAATCATCTCTGCGTGAACCTCAAGCGCGCTGGCAACCGCCTCGTCGCCATCGAGGGTGAGCGAAATCCGGTCAGACACATCAAGGCCACTGTTTTTGCGCTCTTGTTGGACCACACGGACAATGTCGCGGGCGAGACCCTCACGCTCCAACTCTTCGGTCAACGTGGTGTGAAGCAACACGAATCCGTTGTTTCCGATGAACTCGACTGCCTGTGATTGGTCTTCTACATCGAGCACCATTTCAAATTCACCATCAACTAGCGTGTGGCCAGCGGTGAGCACACCCTCCGCGGTGATTTCATAATCGCCAGCCTTGGTGGCCTGAATCACGCTTTGGACATCTTTTCCAATACGCGGACCAAGCGCTCGTGCGTTGACCACAACCTTCCTGGTCACTCCAAACGACGCTGCGGTGTCGTCTGTTTGTTGGACCACCGTCACGGTCTTCACGTTGAGCTCTTCGGCGATGATGTCGCGGTAGTGCTCGAGCTGGGCGGGGTTACCGGTCACCACAGTGAGCTCAGACAACGGCAGTCTCACGCGCAACTGGTGTGCTTTTCGCAGCGAGAGGCCCGCACGCGCAACATCTCGTACGAGGTCCATCTCCGCAACTAGGGCTTCGTCTTTTGCGAACTGCTCGGCGTCTGGCCAGTCGGTGAGGTGGACACTCTCAGCACCCGTGAGGCCGCGCCACACCTCTTCGGTGATCAGCGGTGCCAGAGGAGCGGCAATTCGACACAGCGTTTCCAACACGGTGTAAAGCGTGTCGATTGCGTCAGTGTCGTCGCCTGACCAGAAACGGTCGCGGCTTCGACGCACGTACCAGTTGGTCAGCACATCGGCGAAGTCGCGCAGCGCCGCAGCAGCCAGCGGGCTGTCAAGGTGCTCGAAGTGATCGGTGACCACATCGATGGTGTCGCGCAGTTTCGCCAGCAAATAGCGATCGAGGATGTGGGTGGAGTCGGTGCGCCAGGTGGGCTCGTGCTCTCCCGCATACAAGCTAAAGAAGTAATACGTGCTCCACAGCGGAAGCAAGAACTGACGAACACCTTCTCGGATGCCTTCTTCAGTGACGATGAGGTTTCCCCCTCGAATCACCGAACTCGACATTAAGAACCACCGCATCGCGTCGGCACCGTCTCGCTCGAATACTTCAGAGACGTCTGGGTAGTTTCGAAGCGACTTCGACATCTTTTGACCGTCAGAGCCGAGCACGATTCCGTGACTAATCACCTGCGAGAACGCGGGGCGATCGAACAACGCGGTCGCCAGCACGTGCATTGTGTAGAACCAGCCACGAGTTTGGCCGATGTATTCCACGATGAAGTCCGCAGGGTTGTGCGAGTCGAACCATTCACGGTTATCGAAGGGATAGTGCACCTGGGCAAAGGGCATTGAGCCCGAATCGAACCACACGTCCAGCACATCGGGGATACGGCGCATCATCGACTGGCCCGTAGGGTCGTCGGGGTTTGGGCGAACGAGCTCATCAATGGCGGGGCGGTGCAAATCAGTGGGTCGCACTCCGAAGTCTGCTTCTAACTCATCCAACGAGCCGTAGACGTCCACGCGCGGGTACTCAGGGTTGTCTGACTTCCAGACCGGAATGGGCGAGCCCCAGTAGCGGTTTCGGCTAATCGACCAGTCCCTGGCACCTTGGAGCCACTTTCCAAACTGGCCGTCTTTGACGTTTCCTGGCACCCAGGTGATGTCTTGGTTTAGCTCAACCATGCGGTCTCTAAATTCGGTGACCCGGACAAACCAGCTCGATACCGCCCGATAAATCAAGGGGTTTCGGCAACGCCAACAGTGCGGATACGAGTGGTCGTAGCTTCGCTGCTGGACGAGACGGCCGGCTGCTGCCACCAACTTGGTAAGCGGCTTATTGGCCTCAAACACTTGCAGGCCAGCGACGACGTCTACCTGGGGCAGGAACACACCGGCATCGTCAACGGAGAGAATCACCGGAATTCCTGCTGCTTCACAGGTGAGTTGGTCATCTTCACCGTAGGCAGGTGCTTGGTGAACAATTCCTGTTCCCTCTCCCGTGGCCACGTAGTCCGCGACGAGAATCTGCCACGCGTTTTGGGTCCCAAACTTTTCCGTGTCGACGTAATAGTCAAACAAGCGCTCGTAGTGAACTCCACCAAGCTCCGAACCCATCAGCTCACGCTCAATAGCCTCCGCCGCATCACCTGCAGATTCGTAGCCCAGATCCTTTGCGTAGGCACCCAGGGTGTCTTTCGCGAGCAGGTAACGGCCATCGCTTCGGCGGCCTCCCTGATCACCATCGGCTGAACCATGAGGCCCAGATGGCACGACGACGTAGGTGATGTCTGGCCCTACAGCGAGCGCCATGTTGGTCGGAAGTGTCCAGGGAGTGGTTGTCCAGGCGAGCGCCCGAACCCCTTCTAGCCCGAGGGTTGTCGCCTTCTCCCCCAGCAGCGGGAACGAGACGGTCACCGATTGATCTTGTCGCTGCTGGTAGACATCGTCATCCATGCGCAACTCGTGGTTGCTCAGCGGTGTCTGGTCTCTCCAGCAATAGGGCAACACGCGGTATCCCTCGTAGGCAAGTCCCTTGTCGTAGAGGGTCTTAAACGCCCAGACCACGCTTTCCATGAAGGTGATGTCAAGGGTCTTGTAGTCGTTTTCAAAGTCAACCCAGCGCGCCTGGCGGGTCACATAGGCTTCCCACTCTTTGGTGTAGCGAAGGACCGATTCTTTAGCCGCAGCGTTGAACTGGGCAATACCCATCGCTTCAATCTGCGACTTGTCGGTGATGCCGAGCTGGCGCTCGGCCTCTAATTCGGCGGGAAGTCCGTGGGTGTCCCAGCCAAACCGACGGTGAACTTGCTTTCCGCGCATGGTGTGAAAGCGCGGGAACACGTCTTTGGCATATCCGGTGAGGAGGTGGCCGTAGTGGGGCAATCCGTTGGCGAACGGAGGGCCGTCGTAAAACACCCACTCTTCGCAGCCTTCACGCTGGTCGATGGAGCGCTGGAACGTGTCGTGTCCTGCCCAATAGGCAAGGACCTCGTGCTCAATCGAGGGGAAGGAGGGCGAAGGGACGACGGAGGCATCGTCGCGGTGACGGGGGTAGGTCATGGGGCTCCCAACAACGGTTTCTTATTCTTGCGGGGACGTTGTCTCCAACGCGGTACCACCCCGCTTGTGTGCGATGCACACCACTCGTTGTGGGGCGATTTCGGGCCCGACCGAACGGTTCTACTCACCACCGAAGTGATTTTCTTCCGTTAGCTCCCCGGTGATTGCCGGATCGACGCTCGAGAAAATTCTAGGGCACTATTCATGTGGTTTATGCATGAACGCTGGGGGCAATTGGTTGACTGCATCGGTAATCGTCTCCAGCAAGGAGCCGCCTTCGCTGCCCTTTGCCCACGACGCTGCACCTTCAGCGATTGCTCCCGCTACTGCCCATTGCCACACGGGCTCTGTCACTGTCTTCGCAACGTGTTCTTTCAAAATCGCGAAGCGCTCGAGCAGGGCCTTAGTGACGTCGTCGGTAGCGCCCATGGTCTCTGCCTGCTGGGCGATTAGGGGGATGTCGGACCTACTCACCGACGATGCCACAGACAACACTGCAGCGAGGACGTCTCCACTGTGGTCAATGGCGTGGCCGAATGCCTCGAGCGCCCGGTCAATTTCCACCAGCAACACGTCAGCCTTGCCGCCGAAGTAGTTAAAGAACGTCGCACGAGAGACTCCCGCCCGCGAGGCAATGTCATCGATAGAAGTCGCCTGATAGCCCTGCTCCAGAAACAGCTCAGTGGCCGCTTCTTCCAACACGGCTTGGGAGGACACCCTGGGGCGGCCCGTCTTAGCCATGTCGTCTCCTATACTGGTGTTCTTAGTTTTTAGACTCAGTCTATTTTGTCCTATTTCCGATCGAAAGGATCACCATGGCCTCCTCCGCGAGTCCGCTAACTACCAAGCAGTCGAGGAAAGTAGCCGTCGCCTCATTCGTGGGTACCGCGCTCGAGTCCTATGACCAATACGTCTACGCCTGGCTTGCCGCCTTGTTCGTAGGCCCTTTGTTCTTCGAACCCCTCGGACCCACCGGTGGTGTGCTGGCATCATTTGCTACCTTCGCGGCCACCTTCTTTGTGCGCCCACTCGGTGCAATCCTCTTTGGCCACATCGGTGACCGCGTCGGACGTCGCACCACCTTGATCATCACCATCACCTTGATGGGTGTGGCAACCGGCCTAATCGGAATCTTGCCCACCTACGAGCAGGGCGGCTGGTGGGGAGCCATCTTGATCGTGCTTCTCCGCCTCGCCCAGGGAGTCTCCCTCGGTGGCGAGTGGGGTGGCGCAGTTGCGCTCACCACTGAGCACGCCAGCAAGGAAAACCGTGGCTTCTTCGCCTCGCTGGTTCAACTTGGCTCCCCCGTGGGATCCATCCTCTCCAACGTGGTGTGGCTCGCAATCTTCCTTCTGGTCCCCTACGAAAACATCGTGGTGGATGGATGGTGGCGCCTGCCGCTTTTGACCGCGTTCCCACTGCTGTTGATCGCACTGTATCTGCGCTGGTCAATCGACGAAACCCCTGTGTTTAAGAAGCTCGTAGAAAGCGACGCCCGCGTGCGCTATCCCTTCATCGAGGTTCTCAAGCGCTCCCCCTTCGCGCTGCTGATTGCTGTGGGCGGGGCCCTGCTAGGACACGGCTCCTACACCCTGATGAACACCTACACCACCAACTACGGCGTGGAAATCCTTGGCTACCAGGCCATGGAGTTCACCATGGCGCTGACCATTGGAAGCCTCTTGCAGCTAGTGACCATCCCCACCTTCGGTTGGCTTGCCAACAAGTACGGCTCAGCCAAGGTTGTGCTGTGGGGTGCCGTGGGAACTCTTATTGCGAGCTTCCCGCTGTATTGGATCATCCTCGATGCAACCTTCTTGACCCTGGTGCTGATCATGGTGATCGGTGGAATCTTGCCGACTGCCTCATGGGCTGCACTTGGCGGCATGATGAGCGACATCTTCGACGAGAAGACTCGCTACACCGCACTTGCCCTGGCCTACAACATCGGCGCATCAGTGGCAGCAACCCTGCCATTCCTGCTCGTGGTCATGCGTGAGGCAACCAACAACGCATGGTGGCACCCAGGAGTTGTGCTTGCTGTCTTGTCTCTGATCACCCTGGTGTCAGCAGCCCAAGCAGGTCGCATGAAAGTTTCAGACTCGCTGTAACTAACCAATCACCAGAGGCTCCCCGTTTTGAGTAAACGGGGAGCCTCTGGTTTTGTACGATAGAGAAACACCTTTATGTAAGGCACTTTGGACTCAGTGCCGCCAATAGAAAGCAGGCCCCATGACCGGCTCGATTCCTGACAAACCGCAGCTGGAGGGCTTAGAAGCCAAATGGTCTGGCTCGTGGGATAACCATGGCACCTACCGCTTTAACCGCGAGCGCGGTCTCGAGCGCGGTTCAGAGGGTGTCTTCTCGGTCGACACTCCCCCGCCGACTGCGTCAGGAAGCCTGCACATCGGCCACGTTTTTAGCTACACCCACATGGACTTGCAGGCGCGATACCAGCGCATGTGCGGCCAGGAAATCTTCTACCCCATGGGCTGGGACGACAACGGCCTGCCTACCGAGCGCCGAGTTCAAAACTATTACGGCGTGCGCTGTGACCCCTCACTTCCCTACGACGAGTCGTTTACTCCCCCCTTTGAGCGCGGCGAAGGCGCAAAAGACCACCAGCAGGTGCCCATTTCCAGACGTAACTTCGTCGAGTTGTGCGAGAAACTTACCGTCGAGGACGAGAAGCAGTTCGAGGACCTGTGGCGCACATTGGGCCTCAGTGTCGACTGGTCACTGACCTACCGCACCATTGACGACCACTCTCAGCGCACCGCTCAGCAGGCCTTCTTGAACAACCTCTCCCGCGGTGAGGCATACCAATCCGACGCTCCGACTCTCTGGGACATCACTTTCCGGACTGCCGTTGCCCAGGCCGAGCTTGAAGACCGCGACCAGCCTGCCGCCTATCACAAGGTGTCCTTCCACGGCCCAGACGCTGGCGAGACGGTGACCATTGTGACCACAAGGCCCGAGCTGATTCCTGCATGTGTAGCTCTTGTTGCACACCCCGATGACCCCCGCTACCAGCACCTCTTTGGCAAAAGCGTGAAAAGCCCGCTGTTTGGGGTGGAGGTGCCGGTCAAGCCCCACCACCTGGCCCAGCAGGACAAGGGAACAGGTATCGCCATGGTGTCTACCTTTGGCGACGTTACCGACGTGGTCTGGTGGCGAGAGCTCGACCTTCCCACTCGCCCGATTCTCGGTGAGGATGGCCGCATCATCGCCGATTCCCCTGAATGGCTAGTTAGCGACGATGCAAAAGCCAAATATGCCGAACTCGCGGGGAAAACAGTGTTTTCGGCGAAGGCTCGGATCGTGGAGCTGCTCGCTGAATCGGGCGACCTCCTCGAGGAACCCGAAAAGATCACCCACCCGGTGAAGTTTTTTGAAAAAGGCGATAAGCCACTCGAAATCGTCACCACCCGCCAGTGGTACATCTCCAATGGCGCCAGGGACGAAGACCTCAAGCAGCGCCTGCTCGCCCGCGGGCAGGAAGTGGCCTTCCACCCCGACTTTATGCGGGTGCGCTATGACAACTGGGTGGGTGGCTTAAGCGGTGACTGGCTGATTTCCAGGCAGCGCTTCTTCGGTGTCCCCATCCCTGTGTGGTACAAAGTCGACGAGTCAGGCGAAGTGCTCCGCGATCAGGTGATCACTCCTGACGAGGCGTCACTTCCGGTTGACCCTGCCTCTGACCCTGCACCCGGTTACACAGAAGACCAGCGAGGCGCCCCAGGAGGATTCGTCGGAGAGGTCGACATCATGGACACCTGGGCGACCAGCTCGCTCACTCCTCAAATCGCGGGTGGCTGGGTGAATGATCCAGAACTCTTTGGATTGGTTTTCCCCTATGACCTGCGCAGCCAGGGCCAAGACATCATTCGCACCTGGCTGTTTTCCACTGCTCTCCGCTCAGAGCTAGAACATGGAGTTATCCCGTGGAAGAACGCGGGTATTTCTGGCTTCATCGTGGACCCTGACCGCAAGAAAATGTCCAAATCCAAGGGCAATGTGGTCACCCCCCAAGCAATGCTCGATGACCATGGCTCTGACGCGGTTCGCTACTGGGCATCATCATCGCGGCTTGGAACAGATGCGGCGTTTGACCCGCAAAACCCCAAGCTGATGAAGATTGGTCGCCGTCTTGCGATCAAGGTCTTAAACGCCTCGAAGTTCGCCTACTCCTTCGCCGGCGACGGCGGAGCACTCAGCGAACCACTCGATATCGACATGCTTCACCAGCTGGCATCGGTGATCGACGAAGCAACAAAGTCTTACGAAGCCTTTGACCACGCCAGAGCCCTGGAAGTCACCGAGTCATTCTTCTGGACCTTCTGTGACGACTACCTAGAGCTCGTGAAAGAGCGCGCCTATCGCGATGCGAGTAATCCTGGCCAGCAAAGCGCGGTGACCGCTCTTCGCCTAGCCCTAGACGCCATGCTGCGCCTGCTCGCTCCTGTGTTGCCCTTTGCCACCGAAGAAGTGTGGAGCTGGCGACACGAGGGAAGCATTCACCGTGCAAGTTGGCCAACGACCGAAGAGTTGGGCCTTCCGACGAACCCCGCAGCGGGAGTATTTGCTGTGGCCAGTGAAGCACTCATTCAGGTGCGTCGGGCAAAGACTGATCGCCAGCTGTCCCAGCGCCACCCTGTCACCCGCGTGGTCTTGGCAGCACCAAGTCTTCTCGGCCAGGCGGCAGAGGATCTCAAGGCACTTGGGCACATCGAATCACTCGAGCTCACCGACTCAGACACCATCGAATTGGTGGAGTTTGAGGCGCCAGACCCCGAGTAACGCTGTGACCACCGAGATTCGACTACTAAGCGCCTCAGATGAGCAGGCGTGGCGGGCGCTCTTTAGCGCCTATGGCGTGTTTTACAAGACCTCTTTTGATGAACACACCCTCTCTGGTGTGTTCTCCTGGCTCATGGATGAGGGCCATCCCGAAACATGTTTGGTCGCTGAGCGCGACGGACGTGTGGTGGGCTTTGCTCATCTCCAGCGCCAGGTAGACACGTTTACCGCGGGTCCTGGCTGGTTTCTCGACGACCTGTTTGTCGACCCCGACCACCGGGGTCAAGGAATTGCCAGGGCGTTGATTAGTCACCTGAGCGACTACGCCCTCGCCCACGGAGGTGGAACACTGCGCTGGATTACCGCGGCTGATAACCACACCGCGCAGGGCCTCTACGACCAGATCGCCAGCAAGACCAGCTGGGTGATGTACGAAAAAGAAACGGACGCGCCCTCATGATGCTTGGCTCGCGCTTTAGCGTAGGAGCAGACCTCCCCCGCGGTATTTCGCAGGATTTAGCGACTCGCATTAGGGAAGTGGAGGCCACATTGAGCGCCGACGAAGCAGCTCACAAGCGGTGGACTCTCACCTGGTTAGAAAACCGTCCGATTGTGGAGTTGGACGGCGGAGTGAAACTCGAAGGTTAAGCCGATTTTTCCTGGCGCCTCGTGGACTTCGGAACGATCGTCGGCGAAGCGTTTTTCAACACCACATCTTTGGTAATGACCACGCGGGCAATTTCATCAGACGAGGGAACGTCAAACATGACAGGCCCCAACACTTCTTCCAAAATTGCGCGCAGACCACGGGCACCTGTTTGTCGAAGCGCAGCCAAGTCTGCAATTTCTTCCAGGGCGCCTTCTTCGAACTCGAGCTCCACATCATCGAGTGCAAACATCCGCTTGTACTGCTTGGTGAGCGCATTCTTAGGTGTCTGCAGAATGTCCATCAACGCTTCGCGATCAAGCTGCGAGACCGTGGTCACCACGGGGAGGCGTCCGATAAACTCTGGAATCAACCCAAACTTGTGGAGGTCTTCTGGCAACACTTCACTAAAGAGGTCTTCGATTGCACCCTTAGTGTGAAGAGGAGCGCCGAAGCCGATTCCGTGGCGACCCACACGCTGGGAGATGATGTCGTCGAGGCCGGAGAAGGCGCCGGCGACGATGAACAACACATTCGTGGTGTCGATCTGGATGAAGTCTTGCTGCGGGTGCTTGCGTCCGCCCTGGGGAGGAACTGACGCAACGGTTCCTTCCAAAATCTTCAGCAGTGCCTGCTGGACGCCCTCACCTGACACGTCGCGGGTAATCGAGGGGTTTTCGGCCTTGCGGGCAATCTTGTCGACCTCGTCGATGTAGATGATTCCAGTCTCGGCACGCTTGACGTCGTAGTCAGCGGCTTGAATCAGCTTGAGCAAAATGTTTTCAACGTCTTCACCGACATAACCTGCTTCGGTGAGGGCCGTTGCATCAGCAACCGCGAAGGGGACGTTGAGGCGCTTGGCCAGGGTTTGAGCGAGGTAGGTCTTTCCACAGCCGGTGGGGCCAATGAGCAAAATGTTGGACTTTTGGATTTCCACATCATCGTGCTCGCCGCCCACGTGAGCTTCGGCACGCACTCGCTTGTAGTGGTTGTAGACGGCAACCGAGAGTGATTTCTTGGCTGCCTCTTGTCCGATGACGTATTCCTCAAGGAAGTCATAGATTTCCTTGGGCTTGGGAAGATCAAATTCCGCGAGGCCTTCAGCGGTTTTTTCTGCTTGGCGCTCTTCGATGATCTCGTTACACAGCTCCACACATTCGTCGCAGATGTAGACGCCAGGGCCTGCAATGAGTTGCTGAACCTGCTTCTGGCTCTTGCCACAGAAGGAACACTTCAGCAGCTCGCCGCTTTCGCCTGCACGCGCCATGGTGGACCGCCCCCGCTCTCATCGTGGTGCCCAATTGCTAAAAGGCTACCCGCCACCACCCACATTTCCAGGAACTAGCGCCCCCCTGTGTCGGCCAAGGCGCCCCTCTACACTGGCACTGTGTTCTCCAGGCTTGCTCGCGGCGTAACAATCGCTCTGATTGCCCTTTTCGGGGTGGCCGTCCCGGCACTCGCGAGTGCTCACAACAACGTGGTGGAGACCACGCCACAGGCAGGCGAGACCATCACGTCCTCTCCTGTCGAGGTGTCGCTGACGACACTGGAGATTTTGTTGGATTTGGGCGGACGATCTGCCGGTTTTGCCATGGTGACCAGGGACCACGCTGGCCTCTACTACGGCACGGGTTGTGTGGAGCTCACTGAGGACACGATGAGCACCACCGTCGAACTGGGCGAACCGGGCGACTACGAGGTGGTCTTCCAGCTCGTCGGAGCAGACGGTCACACCATTTCTGACCGCTGGAGCTTCACCTACTCCCCCACCGGGGACTACGTCGCAGCTCAGGGACAATCGTCGCCACCAGTCTGTGGAGAAGACCCAGACTTTTCAGAGAGTGCTCCAGCTCCCGAGCGCGCAGTGACGAGTGAACCATCGAGCAGCGTGGTTGATTCGACGCCAGGTCCGGGCACGCTGATCGCAGGCGCGGTAGGAACACTCGCCGCGATCGGCGCCATCAGCGCCGTGTTGATGCGCCGGAAGCGTCGTTAGCCAGCAGCGACAGGCTGAGGGCCGGGAACGGCGCCGCCCTTACGCGAGGTCAGCACCTGGTCAATCAGACCGTAATCGAGGGCTTCTGCAGCGGTGAGGATCTTGTCGCGGTCGATATCGCGGTTGATGTCCTCCACTGACTTGTTCGAGTGCTTCGACAGCGTCTCTTCCAGCCAGCTGCGCAGACGAGCGATCTCGTTCGCCTGAATCTCGATATCTGACGCCTGTCCACGACCTGCTTCACCGACCATGGGCTGGTGGATGAGAACGCGGGCGTTGGGCAGAGCAAGACGCTTACCAGGGGTTCCACCGGCCAAAATCACGGCGGCGGCAGAGGCGGCCTGGCCCAGCACTACGGTCTGGATTTCTGGACGGATGTATTGCATGGTGTCGTAAATCGCCGTCATTGCGGTGAACGAGCCACCGGGTGAGTTGATGTACATCACGATGTCGCGCTCAGGGTCTTGGCTTTCCAAGACCAAAAGCTGGGCCATCACGTCGTCGGCGGACGCGTCATCGACCTGGACGCCGAGGAAGACGATGCGGTCTTCAAACAGCTTCGCGTAGGGGTCTTGGCGCTTGAATCCGTAGCTGGTGCGCTCTTCGAAGCTGGGCAGAATGTAGCGGGCTTCGGGCATAAAACGATTGTCCATAATGTTCTCCCCGACTATTTCTTTCCCTGCTCTGTACCGCCGCCGCCAATCACATCGCTGGCAGATGCCCGGATGTGGTCGACGAAGCCGTATTCGAGAGCTTGATCAGCATTGAACCAACGGTCACGGTCTCCATCGGCCGTGACTTGCTCAACAGTCTTTCCCGTTGCCTCAGCGGTGATTTCCGCGAGGCTACGCTTCATGTCGTTAATCAGCTGAGCCTGAGTCTGGATGTCGCTCGCCGTTCCGCCGAAGCCACCATGTGGCTGGTGAAGCAGCACGCGGGCGTTTGGCGTGATGTAACGCTTTCCCTTGGTACCAGAGGTGAGTAGCAACTGACCCATCGAGGCTGCCATTCCAATTCCGACGGTGACGATGTCGTTTGGAACAAACTGCATCGTGTCGTAGATGGCCATACCCGCGGTGATCGAACCACCGGGTGAGTTGATGTACAAGTAGATGTCTTTTTCTGGGTCTTCCGCCGCCAGCAACAACAGCTTCGCCGCAATCTCGTTGGCGTTGTCGTCACGGACTTCAGAGCCCAGCCAAATAATCCGGTCCTTCAGCAGACGGTCAAAAACACTCTGCTGCATCATCGGTTCGGCCATTGTGTCCTCACAGGTAGAAAACTGGGGTTTCTACGAGCGTACTTCGCGACACTCCAATAGCTGGGCCTGTTCGCCCTGGGCTAAGGGGTGTGGCTTAGTGCTCGTGGTCGTGGTCGTCGCTCGAGACGCCTTCTTCAGCGGCTTGACCGAGGTAGTCCGACAGGTCGACCTTCTTGCCCTTGGTGTCTTTGACCGACACAGCCTTCAGAGCTTCGCTCAGAGCCTTGGAGCGTGAGACCTCGTTGGCCACAGCGCCCAACTGGTTTCCTTGGCTAAGGGCCTGAATGAATTCAGCAGGCTCCATGCCGTATTGGCTCGCCGACTGCATGATGTAGGCGGAGAGCTCTTCCTGAGTGGGCTGTACTTCAGTCTTTGCGATGAGTGCGTCGAGGACGAACTGAGTACGAAGCGACTTCTCAGTCGACTCGGTAACTTCCTTGCGGTGTTCGTCATCCTTGAGGCGGTTTTCCTGCTCGAGGTGGCGGTTTACTTCTGCCTCAACAACGCCTTCTGGAACGGGAAGGTCGAGCTCGGCGAGAAGCTTCTCAACAAGCTTGTCGCGGGCTTCTTGAGCCTGGCCCAGCTTGCCCTTGCGCTCTACTTCCTTCTTCAAGTCTTCACGCAGCTCGTCGATGGTGTCGAAAGAGCTTGCAATCTGAGCGAAGTCATCATCGGCGTCAGGAAGCTCGCGCTCCTTGACACTCAACACGGTGACCTCGATCTCAGCCTTCTCACCCGCGTGGTCGCCACCGAGCAACTCTGACGAGAAGGTGGTGGACTCACCTGCGGTGAGAGTGTCGAGCGCATCGTCAATTCCATCAATCAGCTGACCAGAACCTACTTCGTAGCTGATTGAGTTCGCGGTGTCGATGGTGTTGTCACCAATCTTTGCGACCAGATCAATCTGGACGAAGTCACCGGACTTGATGGGGCGGTCAACGCTGACAAGCGATGCAAAGCGCTCACGAAGCGAGTCAAGCTCGGCGTCAACAGCCTTCTTGTCGACACTGACTGGCTCAACCTCGAGTGAGAACTTCTTGAAGTCGGGCAGTTCAAAGTCTGGGCGAACGTCCACCTCAACGGTCATCACCAAGTCACCCGAGAAGTCTTCTTCTTTCGGCCAGGTAGTCACGTCTGCTTCGGGGCGGCCGAGGGTCTGAATACCTTCTTCGGCAACTGCCTGCTGGAACAGTGCGTCAAGTCCTTCACCCACAGCGTGGTTGAGTACTTCGCCACGACCGACGCGCTGGTCGATGATGGGAGGTGGAACTTTACCCTTGCGGAAACCAGGAATGGAGACCTGCTCGGCAATGTGCTTATAAGCGTGGTCGATGCTGGGCTTGAGCTCCTCAGGAGTCACCGTGATGGTGAGCTTTACGCGAGTAGGGCCGAGCTTCTCAGTGGTGGTGGTGGGCAAGAGTTCTCTCCATGAATTGTTTTTTCCTACTGCGGGCTGGTCGGGGCGACAGGATTCGAACCTGCGACCCCCCGCTCCCAAAGCGGGTGCTCTACCAAGCTGAGCTACGCCCCGATGGCCCACAAGCCATCCCCCATCAATACACACAGAAGGTGTTTCGACGAGACGACCAGCGAACAGTCTAGTGCCCATGTCACCGTCTCGTAGACAGTGCGCTACGCTATCTACGCACTAACCACTTCGGGGATGTAGCTCAATGGTAGAGCCTCAGTCTTCCAAACTGATGGTGCGGGTTCGATTCCCGTCATCCCCTCCACTTACTGAGTCTGCGAAATCGAATTGTGCTGGGTGCGGCCAGCCACAATCGTGAGCTCAATTGGCACTGAAACCAGCGCCCGATAGAGAGCACTCGGGTCGTTCCCCATCGCACGCTCAAGCCACAGCGGGTCCGCCCCAAAGGCGACGAGGTCTGCGGGTTGGCCAACCCCGAGCGTTGATCTGGTGGAGGCCTCGATCGCTTCTCTGACACTCAGGCGCTGGTGAGATTGCCAGGGGTTTCGCTGATCGTCGGTCCTGGTCACCGCAGCGGCAATTTGTTGCATCGGGTTCAGGGGCGACACTGGAGCGTCCGAGCCAAAGGCAAGTTGGACACCCGCGTCCTTCATGCTGCGAAGGGCAATCACTCGGTGAGTGCGGTCGGCCCAATATTTGTCAGCAACCTCCCGATCATCCACCGCGTGCTGCGGCTGGACGCTTGCAACGATGTGATGCTGTGCCATTCGAGCGAAGTCTTCACTGCGCAGTAACTGGGCATGTTCGATTCGGCCTGGAATATCAAGCTCAGCAAACAGGTCAATCACAATGCGGTTGGCGTCATCGCCAATTGCGTGAAACGCCGGGGTGAACCCGTGAGTCGACGCCTTCTCCATCAGCGCACGAAGTTCGTCCACCTCGTAGTTCATCGCCCCGTGCTCGGTGTGATCAATTCCTAGATAGGGCTCTACGCAGTAGGCGGTCCTCGTATTGAGCGATCCATCCGTGATGGCCTTCAGGGGCCCCACCGTCACACCTGGAGCGATTTCGTCGCCCGTTTTGTTCCCGCGCGAGATGGCGGCATCGAGTTCGGGTGGATACACCGCCGCCTCGACACGGAGCGCCCAGTCGGTGACGCCATCACGGCGCCTGGTCCAATTGGAGACGTTATCGGCGAAATCAAAATCGACCACTCCGACGACTCCGCGCTGGTTCGCCTCTGCAATCGCCTCATCAATCCACCCATCTCTCACCTGTGGCTCGATATCGCTCAAGCGCCCCGCCAAGGCAAACGCATCGTGCTCGCGGAGCACACCCGACTCATCCACGTCCACAAGCCCAAGCTCGGACACAGCAGCGGAGTTCAGCCAGCAGGAGTGGACATCAACACTCCACAACACCCAGGGCCGGTCGCCGGAGTGCTGATCAAGGAGGGCTCGAGATTTTTGCTCGACCCACAGCCCATCGCGGTAGGCCACTCCAATGACGAATTTTTCGGAGACACCACTTTGGCCACCCGCCATCAACCGAGCAGCTTCGCCGGGGCTGCTGGCAGAACTAAGGTCAATGCTTCGTCGATACTCCGCCCAGGCGCCGAGGTGGACGTGTTCGTCCCACAACCCGGGCGAGAGAACCCGACCGTCCAGGTCAATTTCTTCGTGTTCGTCGGAAGGGGGAATGTGCCCGGCGTATTCGATCCGGGAGATCAGGCCGTCTTCGATGAGCAGATCGACAGGTTGACTGTCTGCATGCCCGAGAAGGTGCGCGCGTCGAAGAATCACCTTCGCACTCTATCTAGTGGGCGACTTGGCAGGAGGGACAGAAATAGAGCTTTCGCCCACCCAGCTCGCTGAGCACAATGGGTGTCCCACACACTCGGCACGGCTTGCCGGCTCGTTTGTAGACGAAGTATCGAATACGAGAATCAGCCAACGACTTCTTAAACTGCGCGGGAGATAGGTCATTTCTGGTCCGCATCACGCCAGTCTTGATTCCATCGGCAAGCAATTTTGTCCAGTCTTTCCACAGCTCGACCAGTGTGTCCTCGCCAAGGCTTTTGGCCGGGACAAAAGGGTCAAGACGATGGCGAAAGAGGAGCTCTGCCCGGTACACGTTGCCAATTCCCGCCACAAGTTTTTGGTTCATCAGCGCCAGCGCAATCGGGGTCGACGTTGAGCTCATCCGCTCAACAAACCGAGCCTGGCTTTTTGCCCGAGGTCCCACCATGGGGTCTGGACCCAGCGCCTCAATTGCTGCGTCGGCATCATCACGGCCAATGACCTCACACGCCGTGGGTCCCCGAAGATCGGCCACCACATCGTCGGTAGCGACTCTCAGGCGAACTTGGCCGATGGGCACTGGTGGGAACACCTCCGAGTCTGATTCGACTAGGCCTTCCTCGCGCTTTGCCCTCGGCGCACCGAGAGAGAGGTGCTCCACCCGGTTGGTCACGCTCCAGGCGCCGTATATTCCCAGGTGCACACGAAGGACTAGCCCGCCCTCGAAATACACAAAGAGCTGCTTGCCCACGGCCTGTGCTGACTCAACCAGCCGATCGTTCAACAGCGCAGCTCCATCTGCAAACCTGCCCTGCGGAGACAGCGTTGACACGTGGTGTCCCACGAAGTCATCGCGAAAGAGTTGTGCGACGCGATGGACGGTATGGCCCTCTGGCATGGTCTGGCTAGTAGTTCACGCCTGTTTCGGGAACGCTCTTGGAGTCTTCGAAGTAGCGAATCTGTCCGATGCGTCGTGCGTGACGCTCGTCGCCGCTAAACGCAGTCGCAATAAAGGTGTCGATGAGCGAGAGGACTTCCTCGGCTTCGTGCTGGCGGGCACCAATGGCACAGACGTTGGCATCGTTGTGCTGCCTGGCTAGCTCTGCCGTGGAGTGGTTCCACACCAAGGCCGCGCGAATTCCCGCAACCTTATTCGCAGCAATTTGTTCACCGTTTCCCGATCCGCCAAAGACCACGCCGAGTGCCTCCACGCCAGATTCTTGGTCAGACACCACGGCCTTGGCGGCCTGGATGCAGAATCCTGGATAGTCATCGAGTGCATCGTAAGAAGTGGGCCCGTGGTCGATTACGTCGTGGCCTTTTTGGCTCAAATGTTCAGCAATTTGGCGAGAAAAATCGAGTCCCGCATGGTCGGTGGCGAGGTGAATGCGCATGGCATCAGTCTACGAGGGCAGGCGATCGTGAAACCCCGGGGAAATTCCCGTAAATATCGCGTATCGTTAGCACTATTCGTTTTCGCGTTTGGAGAAATCTGTGAACATCCCTGAGTTCCGTCGTGCCGTTCGAGGCTACGACCCGGACGAAGTTTCGCGTTTTGTCCGCGAGCTCAGCGACCGCATTTCTCGATTAGAAGAGCAGGAAGCAGAAGCTCAGCGCAGCGTCCAGCGCCTTACCCGCGACCTCCAGGACGCCAACGAGCGCGCAGGCCGCGCTAAGCCGAGCTTCGCCGAACTGGGTTCTGCCTTCGAAGAGACTCTGCGCCTAGCCGAATCACAATCTCAAAAGATTGTGAAGGAAGCCTCTGCCGAGGCGGCCGAAGTTCTCGCTCACGCACGTAGCGAAGCAACCCGCACTCGCGAGGAAGCTGCGAAGGAATCACGCCAACTCGTGAACGATGCTCAGCGCACGTCTGAAGACCTCCGCCTGGAATCAGAGCGTGAGGCAGCACAGCTTCGCCAACAGGCTGCTGACGAGATTGCAAAGGCCACCAACACCAGGACCCGCGCCGAGCGCGCTGCTGCCACGATGATCAGCCAAGCGGAAAAGCAGGTTGCCGATATCAAGGCCGAGGCATCTCGCCAGGTTGAGCAAATCAAGCGTGAAGCGTCAGAGCTGTTGCACGCCGCCCAAGAGCGCGCAGTGGCAACAGACGCCTCTATTCGCCAGCAAATCGACGAGGCTGAGCGCTCCCGTGCAGCCATCCACGAAGAAGCTGACGCATACGCCCAAAAGGCCTACCAGCAAGCAGATCAGCACGTTCAAAACGCTGCCAAGCGCGCATCTGACCTCGGTCAGGAGGCAGACGAAATCCTCACTATCTCGCAGCAGCGTGCTGATGAGCTCACCCGTGATGCTCGCTCCTACGCTGAACGACTCATCAATGACACGGTTGGCCGCTCACGCTCCATCGCCCGCGACACCGAGGACCTCGTGAACTCGATGGTGTCGGACGCAGAAAGCCACATGAGCGACTTGCGTCGCCAGCAGACCATGTTGGAGGAGTACGTGGCCAAGATGCGTCACGCCGCCAACGAAGTGGATCTTCAAATCACCAGCCTGGAACCACCCAGCCTGGAAAATGTGAAGCCGCCCACCCCCAAGTTGTCGGCTCAAGACGAGTCAGTCTCCGACATCGACGAGGTTCTCGAGGCCGTCGAAATCTCGGTCGAGACCGACTCCAAGTAACTCCGGCTTTTCTGAGAATTCCGCGTCAGCCCACTGGCCCAAGGAGTTCTAGGCTGTAGGCCGTTGTGTAGTTGTGCACTCTAAGACGTAATCAGAAAGGCCCGCCGTGCCCGGAGAAAACCTCACCCGATCTGAAGCTCGCGCCCGGGCAAAGAACATCACCGTTCGCTCGTACGACATCTCGATCGATCTTCGCGACGCACGCACCTCGGACACCTTCCGCACGATCACCGAAGTCTCGTTTTTGGCCGACGAAGGCTCATCGACCTTCATCGACGCCATTACTCACGCTGTCCACTCCATTTCGCTCAACGGAATCACCCTCGACACCTCTGTCGCAGATGGCGCACGTATTGCGCTCGATGGACTCCAAGCTCACAACACGCTCATAGTCGACGCGGACTTCTCCTACACAAACACCGGTGAAGGACTCCACAAGTTCATCGACCCCGTCGACGACGAGGTATACCTCTACACCCAATTTGAAGTCCCTGATTCACGGCGAGTATTCGCGGTATTCGAGCAGCCAGACCTCAAGGCCACCTTCGCCTTCACCATCACCGCCCCCAACACCTGGCAGGTAGTGAGCAACCAGGCGACTCCTGAACCGAAAACATCTGGTGAGCTAAACATCTTCGAGTTCTCCCCCACCCCCAGGATTTCGAGCTACATCACAGCCCTGATTGCAGGCCCTTACTCGGTAGTGCGCGATGAGCTTGTCAGTAGCGACGGCACGACCGTCCCCTTGGGAGTCTTCGCCCGGGCCTCAATGTTTGACTACCTCGATTCCGACTACGTCTTCGACATCACCAAGAAGGGCTTCGCCTATTTTGAAGAGAAGTTTGGAATGGCCTACCCATTTGATAAGTACGACCAGCTCTTTGTTCCCGAGTTCAACGCGGGAGCTATGGAAAACGCAGGTGCGGTGACCTTCACTGAGACCTACGTATTCCGCTCGAAGGTGTCAGATGCTGTGCGTGAGCGACGCGTGGTCACGATCTTGCACGAGCTCGCTCACATGTGGTTTGGCGACTTAGTCACCATGCGCTGGTGGAACGACCTGTGGCTCAACGAATCATTTGCGGAGTGGGCCTCGACCATCGCCACCGCGGAAGCAACCGAGTGGACTCAAGCATGGACGACGTTCTTGGCGATGGAAAAGTCGTGGGCGTACCGCCAAGATCAGCTGCCCTCGACCCACCCGGTAGTAGCCACCATCAATGACCTCGAAGACGTGCAGGTGAACTTTGATGGCATCACCTATGCCAAGGGCGGCTCAGTGCTGAAGCAGCTTGTCGCCTGGGTCGGTGAAGATGCGTTCTTCGCCGGTGTCCAGAACTACTTCAAAAACCACCAGTGGGGCAACACCGAACTGTCTGATCTCCTGGCAGAGCTCGAGGCCACCAGTGGTCGCGACCTCGTGGGGTGGAGCAAAAAGTGGCTGGAGACTGCAGGAGTAAACACTCTTCGCCCCATCGTGGAAACCGATGATCAGGGAGTGATCACCTCCTTCCAGATCGAACAAACCGCGCCCGAAGACTGGCCGACCATTCGCCCCCACCGCCTCGCAATCGGTGTCTACGAAGACAGGGGCAACAGCGTGGAGCGAATCCACCGCGTCGAGTGCGACATCGATGGAGCACTCAGCGATGTTCCCGCGATGGTGGGTCTTCACCGCGGCGACGCCATTGTGATCAACGATGACGACCTCGCCTACGCAAAGATTCGACTCGATGATGATTCTTTGAGCTTTGCCCTTACCAATCTCTCGAAGTTCGCCTCTCCCCTCACCCGCGCGCTTGTCTGGGGTGCAGCGTGGGATGCAACCAGAGACGCCGAGATGCCCGCGCGCGACTACCGAACCTTGGTCCTTGCAAACTTGGACTCCGAGACCGAGAGCACCACGATTCGTACGGTCTTGGGTCAGCTCTCGCTTGTGACCAAGATTTACGCAGATCCAGCCTCCACCGCCGAGGCACAAGAAGTCGTTGCCGACACCCTGTGGCGTTGGTCGACGGAGGCTCAGGCTGGTTCTGACGCTCAATTCCAGTTCGTGAAGGCTTTTGCATCACTGGTCGCAAACGACTCTCACGCCTCACATCTCAGAGCGCTGATGGATGGAAGCATCACCTTGGACGGCCTTGAAATCGACACTGACCTACGCTGGGAACTCCTTGGAGGACTCGTCCTTCTCGGGGCCGCTGGGGACGACGAAATTTCTGAAGCTCTGACCAATGACAACACGTCTAACGGTCAACAGGCTGCCGCCAGGATTCGTGCGATGCGGCCCTCCGCCGAGGCCAAGAAAGAAACCTTCGACGAGCTCGTGGGTTCAACCGAGCTGCCAAACCTCATCATTCGCTCGGCGACGATGGGTTACAACCACGTTAATGACCCGTCGGTGCTCGATGGTCTCGTCGAGTCCTACTTCGAGGCGCTTCTTCCCATTTGGGAGTCCCGGACATACAAGATTGCTGAATACCTTGTTGAGGGTCTCTACCCAGTAGCGCTTGTCAATGACCACATCCAAGACGCAACAGAAATGTGGCTTGACACCGCAGATGCTCCGCCTGCACTGCGGCGCATGGTGGAAGAAAACCTTGCGGGGGTTTTGCGTGCGAAGAAGGCACAAGCCTTCGACGCAGCACAGGCGTAACTGCGGGCTGGTTCATACCCGGCTGACGTAGCATGGGGCCGTGGATCAATCGAGTAACTGGTTTAGCCAGCTGGGTGAATGGTTTAACTCCGGCACCCCCTTTGCGATGACTGTTTTGATCGTCTTCGGCGGCCTCCTCGCGGTGTTCATCGTGCGCATCGCCATCAAACGCGTCGTGCACCAAGTCGTCATTGGCGTGAAAAAAGCGCACGGTGTTGACGACACCCAAGCCTTAGAGACAAGCCCTGTTGAAGCGATGCGTCAGGTGCAGCGCACCAGAACCCTGGGCTCTGTACTCAACAACTTCGCCGGCTGGACAATCGGAATCATTGTCTTGCTCATGGTCTTAAGCGAAGCGGGACTCTCCATCACCCCGCTTATTGCGTCTGCGGGAATCATTGGTGCGGCCCTTGGTTTTGGCGCCCAATCGCTGGTGAAAGACCTGCTCAACGGTCTCTTCATGGTCTTTGAGGATCAGCTTGGCGTGGGCGACGTCGTGAACGTGGGTGAGGCATCGGGCGTGGTGGAGCGCCTTGGTATTCGAGTGACGGAAATTCGTGACGTAGACGGAACCCTGTGGTTCGTGCGCAATGGCGAAATTGTTCGGGTCGGAAATTTCTCGCAAGACTGGGCCCGCGTCATCCTCGACATCCCCGTCCCGTACCACTCAGATGTCACCAGAGTGCAGGAGCGACTGCTCGATACTGCCCGAGCTTTCCGACAGCGACCCGAATGGAAGCGCAAAATCCTTGCCGACCCCGAGGTCTGGGGAATCGAGTCCATTTCCGCTGAGGCACTTGTTGTTCGATTGGTAGTGAAGGTGCGAGGCGGTGAGCAGTGGGCGGCAAAGCGCGCACTTCACGCCGACATTAAGAAAACCCTCGACATGGAGGGCATCGACCTGTCGCCGCTCAATCGCATGGTTCTTGATGGAATTCAGGGCGTTCGCACCCCCACTAGGCGTCCCGCCACTCATCACACCCCCGCCAACGAACAGCTCTCCGATGACGTAAGTGGCGACGAGTGAGTGGGCTCAATCAAGAAACAAGTTTTTACGACCAGATTGGTGGACACGACACCTTTCAGCGCCTGGTTGAAGCCTTCTACGAGCAAGTAAAGAGCGACCCTGTGCTTCGCCCCATGTACCCAGATGACGACATGGACGGCGCGATCTGGCGCCTGCGTGCATTTTTAGAGCAGTACTGGGGTGGACCAAAGACGTATTCACAGCAGCGGGGCCACCCGAGGCTTCGGATGCGTCATCAACCATTCAAAGTGAACCCTGAAGCCAGAGACCGCTGGCTAGGGCATATGTCCCACGCACTGGACAGCCTCGAGCTCAGTGAACTCGATCGCGCCATGTTCTGGGATTATCTCGAGCGTGCTGCCCATTCAATGGTCAACACGTTTGAGGACTAATTAATCGTCAAACGAGAAATCGGGTGTCTCGAATAATCTCACCAGCACATAGCCCGAGGGTGAGGTGAGTCGCAGCCAGTTGTCGACCGAGTGAACGGTGAGGGATTTGGCGTCAAGAAAGCCCAACGCATCGGCAGCGAACCCTGCCGCCATTGGGATTCCCTTTTTCTTAGGGACGTCTTTACTCCACACTTCTGCTCTGATTTTTTGAACCACGGCTTCCCCGGCAGCCTCTGGCAAGGCCTCAGACACTTCACGAACGCCCGCTTCAGCCGCTGATTTCAATGCGTCTGCTTTGATTCCCAAATGACGCTTCCAGCCGTCTCGAGGTGGTGTAATCGACGCCCAGGCAATCGATGGTGAGGCCGCAGGCAAGGTGATCGAAATGGGGCCATCGGCGTCTTCAGAAGCATTAATGGCCGCATCGATCCGGGCAATCAGCGATTCGAGGGGAACAATTTCATCAAACTCAACAGGAGTCACGACCTTCACGACCCTCAGGCCAAGAACAGTTGGTGTGCGGTCAAGAAGCCCACGAGGGAACAACACCCCCACATACGCCATCAGGATTCCGCCCTTAGCGACCAGGCGCGCAGAAGCATCGTGAACTCGTCTAGCCCGGGAAAAATAGTTCACCAGGTCAGACGCTTCACCGTGGCTTGCCACAGCAAACTGTTGAGACATGTGACGCCCTAGTCGCGAGTGAGCTTGCGGTAGGTGGAGCGGTGAGGCTTCGCAGCGTCAGGACCTAGTCGCTCAACCTTGTTCTCTTCGTAGGCTTCGAAGTTTCCTTCGAACCAGTACCAGTTCGCAGGGTTTTCTTCAGTGCCCTCATAGGCGAGGATGTGCGTTGCCACGCGGTCGAGGAACCACCGGTCGTGGGTGATCACCACAGCACATCCGGGGAACTCAAGCAGTGCGTTTTCCAAACTGGAGAGTGTTTCCACGTCCAAGTCGTTGGTCGGCTCGTCAAGAAGCAACAGGTTTCCCCCCTGCTTGAGCGTCATTGCCAGGTTCAGGCGGTTGCGCTCACCACCGGAGAGAACTCCGGCCTTCTTTTGCTGGTCGGGGCCTTTAAACCCGAAGCTAGACACATATGCGCGTGAGGGAATCTCAACGTTTCCGACCTGGATGATGTCGAGCCCATCAGACACGACCTCCCAGAGGCTCTTGTTGGGATCAATTCCCTCTCGGCCCTGGTCGACGTAGCTGATCTTGACGGATTCACCGATTTTGAGATCTCCACCGTCGAGTGGCTCAAGCCCCACGATGGTCTTAAACAGCGTTGACTTACCCACACCGTTTGGACCAATGATTCCCACGATGCCATTTCGAGGCAGCGAGAAGCTAAGTCCATCGATCAGAACCCGTTCGTCGAAGCCCTTCTTGAGGTTTGTAGCCTCCAGCACCTGAGATCCCAGACGCGGTCCTGGTGGAATCTGAATTTCTTCAAAGTCGAGCTTCTTGGTGCGCTCAGCTTCAGCAGCCATCTCCTCGTACCGGGCAAGACGCGCCTTCGACTTTGCTTGACGACCCTTGGTGTTGGAGCGAACCCAGTCGAGCTCATCCGCGAGGCGCTTGGCGAGCTTTTGGTCTTTCTTTCCCTGGATTTCAAGGCGCTCGGCCTTCTTCTCCAGGTACGTCGAATAGTTGCCCTCGTAGGGGTAGAGGCGGCCACGGTCAACTTCTGCAACCCACTGCGCAACGTGGTCGAGGAAGTAACGATCGTGTGTCACGGCAATGACAGCGCCTGGGTACTTGGCCAAGTGCTGCTCAAGCCACAACACGCTCTCTGCATCCAAGTGGTTTGTGGGCTCGTCGAGCAGGAGAAGATCTGGCTTTTCCAGCAACAACTTGCACAACGCCACGCGCCTGCGCTCACCACCGGAAAGGTGAGTGACGGGTGAATCTGAGGGTGGGCACCGAAGCGCGTCGAGAGCTTGCTCGAGCTGGCTGTCGAGGTCCCACGCGTCGGCCGCGTCGATGTCTTCTTGGAGCTTGCCCATTTCCGCAAGGAGGGCGTCGAAGTCAGCGTCTGGCTCAGCCATTTGGGCGGAGATTTCGTTGAAGCGCTCTACCTTCGAGTAAATCTCGCGAACACCATCACGGACGTTCTCGATGACCGACTTTGACTCATCAAGTGGTGGCTCCTGCAGCAAAATACCCACGGTGTATCCGGGGCTAAGGGCTGCCTCACCATTACTGGGAGTGTCGAGACCCGCCATGATCTTGAGAATCGTGGACTTTCCCGCTCCATTGGGGCCGACCATACCGATCTTGGCTCCGGGGAAGAACGACATCGTGACGTCGTCGAGAATGACCTTGTCTCCGACCGCTTTGCGGGCTTTGATCATCGTGTAAATAAATTCCGCCATATACCCCAGTCTAGGGACTGGACGCGATACTCCAGTCCCCTCTGGGGCCCTGTTTGCGCGGCTAGAAGGGCTCGTCTTCCTGCGCGTCGTCGCCCTCACCTAGGAAGCTCGAGCGCTCATAGGTCGTGGTGCCCCACAACAAATCGTGGCCGAGCGATTCGGCTTCGATCTCGACGCTGGTGCCACTCTTGTCATCATTTGACCATTCACGGACCTTGAGTTTTCCTCTCACCACCACCCGATCACCTTTGGTCAATGAGAGGTTGGCGTTGTGGGCAAGTTGTCGAAATGAGACGACCGTGAACCAGTTGGTATCGCTATCGACCCAGGCTTGTTGGCCCTTGTCGAATTTCCGCCCGGTCGAGGCCAATCGAAAACTCGTCACGTCGAAACCCTCTTTAGTCACGACGTGCCGGGGCGAGGTGGCAATGATTCCCGTCACACTCATGGTGTCCATGTTCTGCTCCTTTGGTTTGGGTGAGCAGAGGATGTCAACGCAAAGCTGCTACACACACTCCCTGCACCCAACTCGTGGAAAAAAGCAGTCGTGAAGCGTCTGTGGACTATTCGCTTCGCAGGTAGGGAAGATACGACTGGCGCACTTTGTTGACCTTGGGAACGGCAACCGCGAGGCAGTAGCCCTGCTCGGGGTTTTTGCGGAAAAAATCTTGGTGATAGTCCTCTGCGTCATAGAACTCACCCAGGGGTTCGATCTCCGTGACGATCTCGCCGTCCCAGATGCCTGAGGCGCGCTGCTTAGCCGCTTCGAAGAGAGCGTGTTCTTCCTCGTCTCGGTAATACATGCCGGAGCGATACTGGGTCCCGACGTCATTTCCTTGCCGGTTGAGCTGCCTCGGATCGTGGATGGTGAAAAAGACATCCAAGATCACATCCGAGGGAATCACACTGGGGTCAAAGGTGATTGCAACTGCTTCAGCGTGGCCGGTGTGACCGGTGCAGACCTGCTCGTAGGAGGGGTGTTTGGTAGTTCCCCCGGTGTAGCCAGACACCACGTCCACTACTCCGTCAAGTACGCGATACGCCGCGTCGAGACACCAAAAACAGCCGCCCGCGAGCACATAAGTTTTCATACCCGACACCCTATAAATTCCTGCTGAAGAAGCGGTCAATTCGGGCGATTCCATATGTCATGCTTATCGCCGTGGGATACCTCTACGCCTTCGCCGCAGCCATTCTTTTTGGCGCCAATGGATCACTCACCAAGGTGATGATCGACGCCGGACTTTCCGCCCTCCAAGTCACCCAATTCCGGGTCGTGGGCGCCGCTGTGGTTGCGGGGCTCGTCCTTCTGGTGCTCGATCGTAACTCTCTTCGCGTGACGAAAAGCCAAATCTGGCCACTCATTGCGATGGGCGTGGGCGGAGTGGCACTGCTCCAGGCAGGATACGCACTCGCCATCCAGCGCCTCCCCGTGGGAATTGCACTGCTGATCGAATACCTCGCCGTTCCCAGCGTTGCGCTCATCGCGTTTTTCTTTTTCAAAGAGCGCGTGAGACGACGCATCTGGGTATCCATCGGCCTCATCATGGGCGGGCTGTCGATTGTGGCCCAGGTCTGGAATTTCTCCCTCGACCTCATGGGAGTGCTGTGGGGCCTTGTCGCCGCGGCAAGCTTGACCACCTACTTCCTCGTCGGCGAGCGCCAGATGGAAACTATCTCTCCCCTTGCGTTGATGTTCTGGTCGATGAGTGTGGCGGCAGTGTTTTGGGCGTTTTTCAGCAGATGGTGGGAAATCAAATGGGCGAGTTTCTCCACCCCGATTTCCCTCCAAGGAAATCTCAGTGGGGTGGAGGTATCGCTGTGGACGATGCTGGCGTTCAACATCCTGCTGGGCTCCTTCGCGCCGTTTTTGCTCAGCCTCGCCGCAATTAAGAAACTCACGGCCACCGCAGCCGGTATTGCTGCCACCAGTGAAATCGCGTTTGCCTTTGCGGCCGCATGGTTGTGGCTTGGTCAGACCCTCGGCAGCTTTCAAATCGCCGGAGCAATCCTCGTACTCGGCGGCATCGTCCTCGCCCAAACTGCGAGGCGCTCCCCTGTTCCCATTTCCGCCGACCTGGCTCTAGAAACCGGGCCCATCATCTTGCCGGAGATGGTCGAAGAACTCTCCGAGGAGATGCCTGGCCGCTAGGAGGCGGGAGCGAAGTACACCTTGCGGAGGGTTTCACTCACACGCCAAATAGTCTCCTCGCCGGCAATCAAGGTAACGCACACCCCAGGCTGAAGCTCTTCGACGCCTGCCTGACCCCCACTATTTCGCTCGAGCGTGGCGCGACCTGCCACGACTACAAACGTCTCATCCACTTCCACATCGCTCATGGCTCCAGGGGTCATCTCCCACACGCCCCACTCGCCGTGTTCGGTGGACGACAGCTCGACCCATCCCGTCTGAGGCGCGCCTTCGACGACCTGATCTACAGGCACCGGCTCGAGCTCAAGAGCAAGTGTGATCGCATCGATAGTGATCATGAATCAAAGCCCAATCCGAGTGCGTCGAGGGTTGTGAGGAAAAGGCCGCGTTTTCCGTAGTTGTGGTCGGCAGCATCAAGCGCCGCCCTCGTGGCTTGCACGGCAGGGAAACATAGCGGCTCTGGAGGGAACGGCATCGGCATGGACTTCACCATCTCGAGCTCCGTGCGCCAGGTCCTCTCGCCCTCCAACTGATCCAGCATCACATCGGCGGCAAAGCGGGTGGCAGCAACGCCGAGGCCCGTGAACCCTGCGGCATAGGCGACTCGGTTGTGGTGAGCGGTTGCGAAGAAGGCACTAAAACGGCTGCACGTATCAATCACCCCTGCCCAGCGATGGCTAAAGCGCAGGCCCTCTAACTGCGGGAAGGTGGTGAAAAAGTGTGAGGCAAGCTTTCGGTAACTCGCGGCGCGGTCTTCGTAGGAGCGCCTAATCTTTCCGCCGTAGTGATAGATCGCGTCATATCCGCCAAAGAGGATTCGATCGTCTGCCGTGATTCGGTAGTAGTGGAATTGGTTCGCCAAATCGGCGATACCTTCCTTGCCCAGCCAGCCCACCGACTTTTTCTGCTCTGCACTCAGTGGCTCAGTCATCAGCACGTAGTCGTAAACCGGAACGGTGTGGAGTCGGAAGCGTCGAAGAAGCGAGGGGAAGGCATTGGTAGCCAGCGCCACCTTCCTCGCTCGAATAACTCCGCTGCCAAGGCTCAGTGTGATGTTCTCGGTGCTGGCCGAAATCGTCTTCACGGGTGAATTCGAAAACACCTCAACACCGAGTTCGAGCACCGTTTTTAGCATCTCGCTCGCGAGCTTGCCCGGGTGGACCATCGCGGTGTCTTTTGGCGCATAGGTTGCTGCTAGATAGGTAGGAGAGTTCACCCTCTTTTTCAGGTCCGCCTGGTCGAGGAAAATTTCTCGCTCACCATCTGCTGTTTCCCTTAGCCACGCGACTTCGTGAGGCTCTACCGCTACAGCGAGGGAACCCGAGCGCCAGAAATCACAGTCCCAGCCAAACTCCTTCACGGTTTTTTCGATGGCATTGAGGTTGTCCAGGCCCGCTTGGTCGAGAACCTCGTATTCCTTCGGATAACGGGTTTTCCCGTTTGATTCACCGTGGGTGAGTGTTGCTTCGACAAATCCACCGTTTCGCCCAGAGGCTGCCCAGCCAGGAGTCTTGGCATCGACGACCACCACGCGCCATTCGGGGTGGCGCTGTTTGGCCAGGAGCGCCGTCCACAAACCCGTGTATCCCGCACCAACCACTGTCAAGTCGCAGTGCGTAGTTCCCCCAAATTGAGGAAGTGCTGGGATATCTGCGTCATCGACCCAAAATGACGAGAGGGTAGAACCCGCGAGAGACTCATCGATGAGCGACTCGGAAACGAGATGTCTTTCAAACACCGTGGTGTGCACGATTATCAACTCCTACGTCGAGAATACGGCGCCAGAGCGCATTCTTCGAGTCGACAAACACCCGTCGTTTAGGCTGTGGGCCATGGTCCACCACTTCACGCTCCCCCACTCAACATTGAAGGTGTCGACTCTGTGTTTTGGGGCGAATGTTTTTGGTTGGTCAATCCACGACCAAGCCGAGGCCAATCGGCTCCTGGACGAAGTGTTTGCCCGAGGGGTGAACTTTTTTGATTCCGCAGACATGTATGTCCAATGGATCACAGGAAATTCGGGCGGCGAATCAGAACGGGCACTTGGAGCGTGGCTGAAGTCCTCATCAATCAACCGTGATGACGTCGTAATCGCCACCAAGGTGGGTAAAATGACAACGAGGCCAGGGCTCAGCCGAGACACCATCAAAGCTGCCGCCAACGAGTCATTGCACCGCCTTGGCGTTGACACGATCGACCTGTATTACGCCCACCTCGACGATGAATCAATCCCGCTCGAAGAGACTCTGGGAGCCTTCGGTGAACTCATCGACGAGGGCAAAGTTCGACACATCGGAGCCTCGAACTACAGCTCAACACGGCTTCGTCAGGCCTTGGAAATCTCTGACACACATGGCCTGCCCCGATATGTCGCAGTCCAAAACCACTACAACTTGGTGGCGAGGGAACCCTTTGAATCAGACATGGCGCAACTTGTTGAAGAGCAAAATCTATGGGGGCTGCCGTACTTCTCTCTCGCAAGCGGCTTCCTCACGGGCAAATACACAAGGGGTGAATCGCAGGAGTCCGTGCGGCACTCGCGGGTGGAAGACGACTACATCAGCGACGAAAACTTCGACACCCTAGACCGCCTCCTCAACGTGTCAGCGCGCCTTGGTGTTGCCCCAGCCACCGTGGCACTGGCATGGCTTCGTGCCAGACCAGGGGTCAGTGCACCCATTGCCAGCGCCTCGCGCGTTGACCAACTAGACGCCCTTCTGGCCGAGCTGACCCTCAGCCCAGAAGTCGTCTCGTATTTGGCTGGCGCCTAAACCAGAGTGTCCCCGATGTAGCCACCAGGCTGACATCCGGGAGGAATTGCATAGACAGCCGAACCAGTGGGTGTCGTCCACAAATTCAACATGTCGAGCTCATCAAGTCGCCGCTGGATTGGCACGAACTGTTTCACGGGGTCCACCGCGAAAGCTTCAAACAACAATCCCGCTTCTCCTGGGCTATCGACCGAGTCTGCCTCGAAGTTGTAGCCGCGCCTAGAGATCACATCCCCATGGCCTGTCGTATGGGCTCTTCGCATATGGGCAAAGTCTGGGATGACGGGAAGCCCCAATTCATTGCGTGCCTCATAGTCGGGCTCGTCAGATTCTTTCTCTCCGGTGAGCGGTGCTCCGTTGGAGAGCGTGCGACCCATGGAGCGCTCGCGGTCTGGGCGATCCACGGTGTCCCAGGTGTCTAGATCCATGGTGATACGCCGAAGCACATAGCCGGTGCCGCCGTGCAACCAAGGAGGGTTGCCGTGGTCGAGGCCTTCTCCCCAGACAAACTGCGCGAAGGATTCATCGCTGGGGTGTGGACCTTTGGTGCCATCTACTTGACCAAAGAGATTGCGCATCGTGGTGCCCTCGGGCTCACTGCCGTGGGCGCGCCGGAAGCCATCTTGCACCCAGCGCAGCGACACAAACGACACGGTCTGGCGAAGTATGGTCCGTGCCGCATGGGAAATGGTGACGGGGTCGTCTGATTGGACCACGACTAACAAGTCTCCGCCGGTGTAGCGCTCTTCCAATTTGTCCACGCCAAATGCAGGGAGAGGTTTCAGCCAGCGAGGAACTGCCGCCTCACCGGCTGCACGCCGGACAAGTTCTTCCCCGAAGCCCAGAGAAATCATCAAGTTGGCGGGTACTACCGACAGTTCTGGTTCTGGGTCGGCAATCGGCGCCTGGCC
>Ga0181556_1000150_pt1 | contig 70836 bp, 84 predicted proteins | sample 011ome_14_FD_148651 | JGI IMG/M metagenome (GOLD analysis project Ga0181556, IMG submission 148651) | Coastal salt marsh microbial communities from the Groves Creek Marsh, Skidaway Island, Georgia - 011505AT metaG (spades assembly) | ecosystem: Environmental > Aquatic > Marine > Intertidal zone...
AAACTGATTCATATTGTAAATGACTTTGATGGTTATGGTGCCGATGTTGATACGAGATCCTATTTAGATAAATTGGAAGGAAGAACAGGTTATAAGTATGATGGTAAATTTGATGCAGTTTCACAGTGGGGATTTGTTCACGGTGATCTTACTATAAGTAATATTCTGTATGATAAAGATTTTGTATTTATTGATCCTAGAGGAACAGAAGAACAGAATTACTATGATCACGGTAAACTGATGCAATCATTTACTATGAAATATGAGTCCCATATATACAATGAAAGGAATCGTAAATACATTAAGTTTTGTAGAGAAGCTGAAAAGATTATGTATGAATGGTATGATGAATATCAACTTAAATTCTTTTTGGCTGTTCACTTACTAGGAGCGGTTCCATTTTTTGAACTAAATGAAAGATATGAATTGGCAGGTATGTTCCTTAAGAAAGGCCACGAGTTATTTGATGAATTAGAAATTAAGTATACGAAATGAAAAGAATAGAAAACTTTAGGTATCATTACTCAAACTGCGAGTCACAAGTTAAAGAAATTAGTTCTTTATTAGAAGGTAGTGATATTTTAGATATAGGATCAAATGTAGGATTCTTTTCCGAGGCTGTTGTAAAAAATGTTAGGTATAAATCTATTCATTTATTTGAACCTAGTAAAGAGTATTATAATTATAGTAAATCTAACGTTTCATTACAAAATTCTAAAAATATATTTTTTAATAATTACGGTTTAAGTAATACCAGTTCACAAAGTATATTGTATAAATCCTCTACTGATAATATAGGCTGGAACACTTTCTATAAAAAAGATCCAAACCAAAAAGAAGAGTTTTTTAGCAAAATGATTAAAGAAACTTGTACACTTAAAAAATTAGATGATTATAAAATCAAAAATATTGACTTTATAAAAATTGATGTTGAGGGTTTAGAGCACAAGGTATTAGAAGGCGGATTAAAAATAATAAAGAAATTTAAACCTTATATTTTGGTTGAGGTAGGTTGGGGAACCTCTCACCCTGATTGGGAAGACTGTCTTAAAGTATACAATCAATTATTTGATATGGGATATGAGAGAGTAGATTTTAAATCATATACACAAGATATTTTATTTAAACCAAAAAGATAAAAATGAGTAGAGTAAGAAAAGCAATTATTTTAGCGGCTGGTAGGTCGACCAGGTATGGATCTAATAAATTAGTAGATCCTATCTTAGGTAAATCAACAGTTGAATATTGTGTTGAGTTTTGTATTGAAAACGGAATAGAGGATTGTTATATTACAATTAGTAAATCTGACTTCTTCTTTAAAAACAGAAATACAAAACTGTCTCATCCTATTATTGAAAGTTTATCTAAGTATAAGGAAAAGATAAACATTTATTATGAATTCCAAAAGGATGATGAATATGGACCAGGTGCTGCCATTAAAGCATGGGAAGGTAAATTCTTTGAACCTTTCTTATGTCTCTTTGGCGATAATTATTACCAAGGAAATATTGGTTTAGAATATCATGATCCTAATACTTCTGTTGTTACATATAAAGATTATGAAACTCGTGCAAGGAACCTTCAACTTGCAACTATCTTAGAGGATGTGGTTATTGAAAAACCACATGGTGTTGTAAACGGAAGATACTTTTGCGGTTATATGATATTTGCAAAGGAGGCATTTGATAACCTAAGCAGTATTAAATTATCAAACAGAAACGAATATGAAATTACTCACTTAATTAACTCTATGAGTAATCTTAAATTTGAAGAACTTAATATATGTTGGTATGACTTAACATACGAACAAGATAAACAAGTAATAGAAGATATCATTCAAAATTGTTAATATGAAAGAGGACGTAAAAAAGATTGGCTTTTTTAAGTTAGGTAAAGCCATTAAGTTTAATGAAAATAGTTGGAGTGCAATCGGTGGTGATTGTGAACCTAAACAACTTATCTGCTCAATTGCAAACCGTAACCCAGATACCGAGTATTGGTTACTTAGCCCTAACGATTTAGGTAAGTTTAGAGCAAAACAAAAACCAAAGGTAAATTCACTCTTTGGTCCACCACCAGAAGAAGAATCTGCAGTTCCTTCCAATATTAAAGAATTTCACTCTACTATGAAAGAGAGAAAGTCTGCAGATGAAACTGTTGAAATTATTAAGAGTTTAGATTTAGATTTTATCTTTTTCTATACAGGACCTACAAGCACTGTTAATATTGAAAATTACATTAATAAAGTAGATGGTACCGGTAGAGTTAAATCTTTAGACTTCTTTAAGTATTATGCTGCTCCAATTATTCGAGCAATGAATGAATTGGAAAAGAAGGTACCTATCGTAGGTTTATTGGTGGATAACCGATACGTTCTTTCATGTAAGGATTGGGGAAATAATAATCGACCTACTTATTACCTTGCACAGAATAACTTTGAATTAGATGAGGAGTATTTCTCTAATCCTCCAACTAGGGAAACTGCAAAAATCCATTCAGTGTATGAATACTCAGGTATCGAAACCGTATTCCTTTTAGATAAAAAGAGATATGACATTGATGAATTGTTTGAAATGAAAAAGACAAATTCATTTATGATGTTACAGAATCAAGGAAAGGGATCAGGCGGAATGGACCGATGGGATCCTGTAAAAGAATATATTGTTGATCAAGATATTGAAACTGACATCTATGGAAAATGGGATGATGAAATTAAAGAAAATTATCCTAAATGGTTTAAGGGAGAAACACGTATTGAAACAATGACTGATGAACTTCTTAAAACCAAATATACATTCTGTGTTCCTATTAAAGAAGGTATGGTCACTTCTAAGTACGCAGAAATGTTACACTATGGTATTATACCTTTTCTTCACCCGTCTTATGATACCGAATTTAATGTGTTCCCTGAAGGGCATTTCATCAGATGTAAATCACCAGAAGATCTTAAAAAGAAAATTGAATTCTTAAATGCTAACCCGGAGCATTATAAGAAACTGTTCTATAACCTCCAAGAAAAGTATCTTAAGGATTCTTATTATACTGGAGAACATGTAGATACCAAAATCTGGGAAGCATACGAACGCGTAACAAAAACTGAAACTATAAATGTATAATACTGAAACTAAAATCCTAGTCACCGGTGGAGCTGGGTTCGTTGGTACAAACTTTGTCAACGATCTATTAAATAGAGGGCATAACCCTAAGAATATTGCTATCATAGATAATTTAGAGCAAGGGACATACTTGCCACAAGTACATGATAAAATTGATAATTTTCATAAAGTAGATATTCGTAATCAATATGTTGAAAACATTATTCAAGAATTTGAACCTGAGTATGTATTTCATTTTGCAGGTCTCGTATCTATTTATGACTGTAATGAAGATCCTTATGAAGCAGTTGATAACAATATCTTAGGAAGTATTAATGTAATGAACGGTTGTGTTAAGGCTGGTGTTAAGAGAATCATTTTCAGTGAAACTTCTGCGGTATATGAAAATTGTGAAATGCCTGAAGATGGATTTAATGAAACGCAGTCAGATCCTACTACAGTTTATTCAACAACCAAAGCATGTCTTGCCTTATTAGCAGAATCTTATCAAAGAACTAAAGGTCTTAACTATACTGCATTAAGATACTTTAATGTGGCAGGGCCGTTACAGGACTATAATAGAACAATACCTCCAGTATTTGCTGGCTTTATTTTAAGAATTAAAGGTGGTCATAATCCTATCGTATTTGGAGACTATATGAAAGCAAGAGATTACATTGATGTATCCGATGTTAATGCATTCCACATTCTCTGTATGGAAAATGAAAATACTGCAAACCAAACATTTAACTTAGGAACAGGTAAAATGACCAACTTAATGGAACTTAAAAATATGATTGGTGATATTATGGGAGTTGGTGAAGTTCCTTTTGACCATTATGATCCTATCGCTGGAGAAGCATTAAATATTCGCGGTGATATTTCTAAAGCCAAATCAATGGGTTGGGAACCTAAGAAAGATATTAGAGATACTATTAAGGAAACTATTGTATATCTTGAAAATGAAATCGCTGAAGGAACAATTGATCCTTTAACTTTCATGGAAGACTTAGAAATTGAAAAAGTAAAAATATAATTGATGTCATGGATTTAGATTCTTCATTATATAAATTTAATGGTGATTATGATTCTCTAACAGAAGCAGAAAAACCACAGGCAAATCAAATAGCTAAATGGCTTAAACAAATAGTTAATCCTAATAAGATAATAGACATAGGGTGTGGTCCAGGTTTATATGTATACTCGGCCCAGGATTATGGCCTAAATGCAATAGGGTATGATTTAGATCCTCGGGTAAATGGCAAACCTTCACTAATTCAAAAGAACCTTTTTAATATAAAAGATTCTGCTGATGCTATATTATGCCTGGAGGTATTAGAACACATTTCACCAAGTGATTCACAAAAGGCAGTTGATAAGATTTATGATACTTTAGAAAAAGATGGTATTCTGGTTCTCTCAGCTGCTCATATTGGTCAAGGTGGTGTTGATCATATCAATAATAGACCTAAAGAATACTGGGAACATAAATTTAAAGAAAAAGGATTAATTAGGTGTAAATCTTTAGAGAATCAATTAATAAATGACTACGTATGGAAGGCTATGCATATGGGTTGGTTAGTAAAAAACTTAATGATTTTTTACAAGATAGATGAATCAATGAAAATAAGTAAAGCAGGGTCTTTAACAGGTCCACAAACATAAATTATAAATATGAGTAAAGAATTAAAATGGGGTACTATTATTCCTCTTATTGGAGGTAGTGCCATAGGTTGTAAAAAATCTGCAGGTAATGAACCGGCTTTTCATTTAAGCTATGAAGCATTTGCTGCAAACGAAAGCCATATTGAAAGATATTGGCCAGATGTACCAATGTATAGACTAGATCATGAAGAATTAGAAATACCTAATCAAACATTCGAAGGTGTTGATTATGTAAATTCAGTCTGTCCATGTGCAGGCTTATCCTTATTGAATTCTGCTAGTGGATCTGCTGCATCGCGTGGATCTGATGCTGTTCAAAATAAATGGATGTATGAATCATCTGAATATATTTTAGAACACGTAAAACCTAAAGTTCTTTGGGGTGAAAATGCCCCAGGCCTTTTTACTAAAATGGGAGAAGGTGTAGTAGAAAGACTTAGAGAAATTGCAGAAAAACATGGATATAGTTTTTCTCTCATTAAGACCAATACAGAATTACATGGTATTCCACAGAGAAGAATGCGTACCTTTTACTTCTTTTGGAATACACCAACAGTTCCAATGTTAGAGTGGAAGTTTAGAGAAAAGAAAAAGCTTATTGACTATCTTAACGAAATACCTGAGGATGCTACACAACAAGACATGTTCATGGTACCTGGAAAGGTCACTGATCATTTTAGACCGTATGAGTTTGTTTTAGAAAAAGAAGGCTTAACTCATGCCGAATTTTCTGCTAAGTTTAAGAAAGGTACTATTGCACAGTATCTTGATAAGAATGAATTACTCGATGAATGTATTGACTGGTTAGATAAACATTATCCAAAAGAAGGTTTTTCCAATAAGAAGTCAACTAAGACATTTATTGATATGTTGGAGCATCAGAAGAATAAAGTAAGTCAAGGGCTTGGGTATTGGGATGCATCGCCACATTTTTTCCATGATTCATTTTCTGCTCTGATTGGTCGTAATATGTTTAATGGGGTCCACCCAGTGGAAAACAGATATCTTAATGTAAGAGAGATGCTTCATCTTATGGGATTACCTTTAGATTTTGAAATTGAATCTTCGCGTCAAGTTAATCACATTGCACAAAATGTACCAACTACTACAGCAATGGATATGGCCGATGAGGTAAAGAAATTCTGTGAAGGTAAAGCAAGGATGACAAATTACACCTTCCTAAAACAGGATAACACAAATCATAAAATTATCCAAGCAGAGGAGATTGGTGCAACACCTAAAAAGAAGTATAAAGTAAAAAGTATAATTTAATTATGAAAGATAAAGCTTTAGCCATTGGCGTATCTAGTCTAGAGTTTATCAATATCTTATGTAGTTATTATCCCAAAGGGATCAAAGAAAAATTTGACATTTATCTGTTTGTGGATGATACTAAAATAGACTTAAATAAACTCAGAGGTATTTTTGAAGAACATAATTTAGATATTTTTAAGAATGCTAAAATCATTATCCTAAATCAACTATATGATTATTATATAGAAAAACATGGATATGAAGGGAATGCAAAAAAATTCTTATTAAGTCATGGATGTCTATTTAAAATTTTAATGCCGATTTATCTTAAAGAAAAATTCGGAGTAAAGAGAACTCTCGTATCTGATGATGATGTATTTATCCTAAACGATCTGAGTTATATGTGGGATGAATATGAAGAGTTCGGTATTAAAAAAGAAAACTTATTCTATATCCGAAATAAGGATAAGTATGATGTAATGGATGCTTTTAATGAAATCTTCGAAACCGATTTTACATTAGAGCAAATGAATGCCCTTTCCATTAATGCCGGTAATATCATTTATGGAGAAGATCCTAAATTAGAATATTACTTTGAAAGATTTATGAAGCACCCGTTCATTCATCATCAGTATTTTGATTTTAGCGGATACACAAGCTGGACAGTAGAACAAAGATTTCATCACTTTAATATTCACAGATATTTAGCAGAAGGTAGAAAAGTCAAGTTTACCGATAGTAAAGATTTAAGGCTAATGCAAAATTTAGATAAAGATATGAAAGCAGGCACTCCACCTGAAAAATATCTTAAACTAGTAATGCCATCTATTATACATTATGCAATAGGTACAAAAAAACCTTTATGGTTAAATGATTTTTTACCAGGATTGGAGTGGAGGTTTGGTTTTACTTATGAAGCAAAGTATGAGCTTAAAGATATTCTTTATGATAAAACATGGCAACCTCCATCCTTTAAGAGTGTACAAAAAAAGACTAAGAAATTTTTAACAAAATCAGTATTTTAATATGAAAAATATGAAGACAATAACAACAGCAACCATTAAGATGGATAAAGGTGATCTTGTATTTAGATTACTTAATGAAACTCCAATACAAACTACAACCTTTATAAATCATGCGAAACGTGGGCATTTCCAAGGTGTTGATTTTTTTAGAGTAGAACCTGGATTTATTATACAATCTGGCCCAAAGCCTACAGGCGGTCCTATGTGGGATGAAATCCGTCCTCCCAGAAGACTTACTGATAATAACACTCACTTTTTTGGCGTATTAAGTGCTGCTAATGCAGGTCAGCCTGACACTTCTATAGGTGGATTTTTTATATGTCTAGGGAGAAGTAAGTTTTTGGATAAAGGTTATACTACATTTGGCCATATTATGAGTGGCTGGGAACACTTGGAAAAAATAGAAAAAGGCGATGTTATTAATGATATCATTATTAACACTTATACATTAAACTAAGTTACTAATATCAATATAATAATAAACAAATTTTATTCTAATGGAAACAACAATTAACAAAATCGACGGTTACGAATTAAGTTCATTCGTCCGCAAATTACTTCCAATTGACAAATTTATCTTTATGAAGATTGCAAAAGAAGGAACAGTTTCTTCTGTCTATTTTCCTGAACGAGATGCTGTTAAATTGGTTAACACACCAACATCTGATATTTTTGATGCTGATATTGATTCACCAGTAAAGGTAAGCTTCTATAATGGTACCAAAGTTATTGATGCATTAAGTCATTTTAATGGTGATGTAAAAGGTCGCATTAAGTATACTGAATATGATGGTGAATTAATGGCAAGTGATTTTATTTTAGAAAATGATGATTTACAAATCAATCTTGCTTGTACTGATCCTTCTCTTTCGTTTATGGAAATGAGTAAAGAAGAAACTGATAGAGCATTTGGTACTGAATCTAAAATGTTTGAATTTGATCTTCTCACAACTCATGTAGATAAAATGAAATCATTATTTAATCTTGATAAAGATGAGGATATTTTTACTCTTTACATTGGAGAAAAAGGAATCAACATTAAAGGTACTTCATACGATGCTACACTTTGCCATTCTTATGATTCTACTGTTGATGCAGGGGCGAAGGTTGTAATTTACAAAAAATATATTAATCTCTTGGATAAAGAAAACTACAAAGTAAGTGTATGTGAAAATAAAGTTGTTTTCAAATCATTAGATACTAATACTCATCTTACTGTGGCGGTTGCAATCACTGACGAGGATTAAATTAAAGGCACTTAGGTGCCTTTAAACTTTCACAAATATCAACATATAAAGATAAGATGACAGAGAAATTAAAAAGCATAAAAGAAGAGGCTTCTAAGTACTATAATTATGAACAGGCTGTAAAGCTGATGCTTAACTCTATTTATGGTGCATTTGGTAATCCTTACTTTTATTTCTTTAATGTTGATATAGCAGAAACTATTACTCTTCAAGGTAAAGATGCTATCCTCTATACCGAAAAACTCATTAATAAATACTTCAAAGAATTTTGGCATAAAGATATACCTGCTCATACTGAGATGGGAATAACAGTTACAGGTAAAATTGAAAATCCTGTAGGCATTTATATTGATACAGATTCTGTATATGTTAAGTTTGATGAGGTAATTAAAAAGAGTGAAGGCTGGCAAGGTGATGAAAAGGAATTTATTCTTAAGCTTTATGAGGTAAGACTTAATGATTATATTGAAAAGATCCTCCAAAAATATGCTGATGATAATAATGCTGAAAATTTCTTAAGCTTTGAATTGGAAAGTATTGCAAAAAATGCAATATGGTTGGCTAAGAAAAAGTATATGCAAAATATTGTTTGGAAGGATCCTAATATTCATTATGATGATCTTTCTAAAATTAGTTCAAAAGGATTTGAAATTATCCAATCATCCACTCCACTGTTTGCTAGAGAAAAACTTAAAGAGTTGCTAACATACATCTTTTCTGTTAAGGAATTGGATATGGGAAAATTTGCTGCATTACTTAAGGATATTAAAAGGCAGTTTAGATTAGCAAATGTCGATCAAATTAGTTTTTCTCGTAAAGTAAATAATTATCAAAAATATATTGTAAGTGATTATGATACTTTTGAAATTGCGTCAAAATGCCCAATAGGTGTAAGATCTGCAGGGTATCATAATTATCTTCTAAATAATTCAGGGCTTAAAGGAAAATATCAACCTTTAGGAAATGGGGAAAAATGTAAAATGTATTTTTCTGTGGATAAATCATGCGATGTATTTGCATATGCACCAGGGGATTACCCTTATGAATTTGCGCCTAAAATTGATTATGATAGACAATTTGAAAAAACTATATTGGATCCAATTAATCGGGTCGTAACAGCAATGGGATTTAAATCATTTAACAGAAATCTGATTTATACCACAAGCTTATTTTAAAAAAAATAATATTTATGAAAAACACTAAGTTTAGAATTCACGTATTAGGTTTACCTCATACAATCACAAATGAAGATTTTGTTGCATGTGCATATACACAAAAGGCATGGAAGTTTTGTAAAATGATGGCAGATCGGGGTCATTATATAATGCATTATGGTCATGAAGACTCTGACACGATGGCTGATGAAAACGTTACAGTTATAACCAATGAAATATGGGATAAGGTATACGGTACTCATGACTACAAAAGTAAATGGTTTACATATGATGTAAATGATGAAGCTTACCAAACATTTTATAAGAATGCCATTGAAGAAATAGGTAAGAGAAAACAACCTAATGATATTATTTTACCTTTCTGGGGTGGTGGTGTAAGGCCTATTTGCGATGCACACCCGGACCTAATTACAATAGAACCCGGTATCGGTTATGCAGGTGGGCATTGGGCTGATTTTAAAGTATTTGAATCTTACGCAATTTATCATGCATATTGTGGATTATATAATGTAGGTACTTGTGCACAAAAGAATTATGATATAGTAATACCTAATTATTTTGATTTAGACCAATTTGAATATAAAGAAGAGAAAGAAGATTATTTCTTATTTTTAGGTAGAGTTTATACAGGGAAAGGTATTAATATTGCAATAGAAGTATGTGAAGCCGCCGGTGTAAAATTAAAGGTTGCTGGCCAACTTGATCCTTCTTATGAAAATTATGATTGGCCAGACCATGTTGAATTTGTAGGTTATGCTGGGGTTGAAGAAAGAAAGGAGCTGATGAAAAATGCAAAAGGGTCATTTTTAGCATCCCAGTATCTTGAACCTTTTGGTGGTGTACAAATTGAAAATCTTCTTGCAGGAACCCCAACGATCTCTTCTGATTGGGGTGCATTTACCGAAAACAATATTGAAGGTGTTACCGGGTATCGCTGTAGAACATTTGAAGACTATGTAAGAGCAGTTAAAAATATACAAAAAGGTAAAATAAAATCAAAAGACTGTAGAAAACATGGTGAGAAATTTTCATTAGAATCTATAGCCCCTATGTATGAAGACTTTTTTAGAAAAGTAACAGATATTTATACTGGTAGAGGCTGGTATGAAATCTGGGACGAGTCTCTGTATTCCAAGGATTATCTTAAAGGTAAAAAAAAACTGAAAAAGAAGTAACAGGGAAGCCTAAAGTAGCATTTTGGACTGAAGGCGGCTGGGCATTAGGTCTTATCTATAAATCTTTACAAAAATTACTTTCTCATAAATTTGATATAGATTTTTATGATTGGAGTAAGCCTGGAGATAATATAGAATTTTTTACTAATGAAAAGTGGAAAGACTATGACATTATAGCAGGAAATTCTGCTCTTAATTGGATGGCAGAAGAATCTGGTTGGATGAAGTCAACTCCACAAGAATTTTTAAATAAAATGGCTATAACAATATGGGCCAAGCCAAATCCTGATAATCCACATTTTAATGTAAAATTAAAATACTATGATGGTCCAATTTTTTCTTCACCTACACCTGAAATTGCAGAAAAGGTAAAAAATGATTTTGGTATAGATACTGATATTGTTAAGACTGGTAAAATACCAAGTATGTTTAAGCCTATTAAAAAAGTTAGAAATATTAAAACTTTAGGTATGAATGGGCAACCTTTTACTAATACGCACTGGGATGCAGTTAAAAGACCAGAGCTTCTTAATGAAATTGCAGAACTTTCGGATTGTAAAACTGAATTTATTTGTAATAGTAAAGAAACTGGAAGTAGAATATACAAGGACATCGATATGTATGTCTGTACATCTGTGCATGATGCAGGGCCTGCTGGTATAGTAGAATGTGCATTTGGAAAAATCCCAGTTATCTCTACTCCAACTGGGTATGGTAATGTGATTAAGTCAATTAAAACTTTTGAAACGGCAGAAGAAGCTGCTGCCATTATTAAGGAATTAAATAGTTCACCTGATCTTTTAGAAAAATATGTTAACGAGGTTTATGAAGAAGTTCTTAGAGAATACGACATAACAAAAAATGCAATAGAGTATTGGATTCCTTTCTTTGAGAAAAGGTTAAATTTAAACAAATCCTAATTTTTCTATATAATAATAAAATAAAAACAAATATGGCAAAAGAATTTTCATTCGCAGATCTAAATAAAGAAATGTCAAAACACTCCACATACGGAGATACCTTAGATAAATCAACCATTTCTGAAATAGATCATTACATTCCAACGGGAAATTATCATCTTAATGCATGTTTAACAGGATCTTTATTTGGAGGTTATCCTAATAATAGAGCAGTTGCATTAGCCGGCCCATCAGGTACTGGCAAAACATATCTTATTCTTAATGCAATTAAACAAGCACAGCAGCAAGGATATAGTATTGTATTTTATGACTCTGAAAATGCTGTCGATAAAAGATTGGTAGAAAAATTTGGTATTGATTCATCTAAGTTTAGATATGAGCCATGTAATACAGTCCAAGAATTTAGAAGTTCGGTAACTGCAATTACTGATGTACTTATAGAACAAAAGAAGAAGGGTGTTGAATTACCTAAGATCATGGTAGTCTTAGATTCTGCAGGTAACCTTGCAACACAAAAGGAAATCGATGATGCCAAAACAGGAAGTAGTAAAGCCGATATGACAAGAGCCAAATTGCTTAAGTCTACATTCCGTATTATTATGACACAATTTGGTATCTGTAAGATTCCATTCCTATTTTCAAATCACACTTACCAAACGCAAGATCTTTTTTCTCGCCAAGTTGGCGGTGGTGGTACTGGACCTGAATATGCTGCATCTATTATCTTATTCTTAGGTAAGGCTAAACTTAAAGAAGGTATTGAACAAACTGGTATTATTGTAACCGCTAAACCTAATAAGAATAGGTTTGCAAAACCAACAAATATTAAGTTTCACATTTCCTTTAATAAAGGAATGAATCCTTACATTGGCTTAGAAGAATATATTAGTTGGGATACATGTGGTATTGAAAGAGGAAGGTTTATCAATGCAAATGCTTACGATAAATTAACCGATCCTGGTAAAGCTGAATGTAGAGAGCATATCTACGAAAAAGATGGTAAAGAAGTAACAGTATATTTCCAACCTGCTGCAACTGCAAGGAAGATGTGTGTTGCCCACCTTAATGATACTGTTGATCTTAATCAATTATTTACTCCTCAAGTATTAACTGAAGAAGTTCTTCAAAAATTAGAACCTATCGTCGCTGACAAATTTAAATATGGTGAAGAGATTGATGTGGAGAACTTATCTGAAATGTTAGAATCTGATGTTGAAGAAAACTCTTAATACCGCCAAGCTTAAAGTAAAGCACGTATTAGGAAATCATACAACACTACCAAACTATCCAGATGCTGAGGATATTACCTATGAACTGATACGTGACTACTGTGGTAAAGTAGCAAAAGAGATTAAGTTCACTAACGTTTCTTTGCAAAAGAAGTATAGTCTTTCTGATGAAAAGACTAATGAGATTATTATGCAACTTAGGAGGGATAAAATTATTGATGTATCCTTATCTAATTCTGCATATACTACTTATGAGGTTATACGAAACCCATACGAATAAACTAAGTATAGTTTTTGCTATATAAAAATAAATTAAGATGAATTCTAGCACAGATCACGAAAAAATATTCTTTAACTATTTTCTAAAGAAGCCACATTACTTAAAGAGTACAGGCCCAGGATTTTTTAGTAATAGTGATTTAGATCATATAGCAAAATTATCTAAAAAGTTTTATACCGATTTTGGTGAAAGCCCATCAAGAGAGCAGATGAAGGCTCTCATTAAAGATGATCCTAATGAAATTCCAGAAAATATTGTATCAAGTATTTATGATATTAATATTAATGAATATGATCAAGATTGGCTAAAAAGAACGGGTGAAGCTTGGGTTAAGTGGAAACATTTTGATAAGCAATTAATTAAAACCATTGAATATGTAAAAACACAAGATGTTTCTCCAGAAAATGTAGAAGATGTTGTTACTCGTGCTATTGGTATGATTTCTACTGATGGGTCTTTAAACTTTGATACTGATATTGGATTAGACTTTTTTAATCCTGAGCACCACATACAAAGAACTTCAAAAAAGATCGAAACTGGGTGGACGTTTGTAGATAATGTTTCGGGTGGCGGGTATGACACTAAATCTCTTATTGTATATGCCGGTGAACAGAATATTGGTAAATCTATTTGGTTAGCCAACGATGCTGCCAATTTTGTTAGAATGGGACATAATGTAGTATTCATTTCAGCTGAGATGTCTGCTCAAAAAGTACTTAAGAGAATTGGTTCTAATCTTTTAGGTATTCCTATGCCACAGTATGATGAAAAGACCGGCAATAGAGATTTTATGAAACGTAAACTTGAAAGGATATCACGAGGGTTATTACCACCAGGTAAACTTTTTGTAAAAGAAATGCCAACATCACAGGGTACTGTTCTTGATATTGAAGCTTATCTCAAAGACTTAGAAGAAACTCAGGATCATAAAGTAAATGTATTAGTTGTTGATTACATTAATATTCTTGCAAATTATAGAAATCCTAATACTGAAAATACTTATATGAAAATTAAACAAATTGCCGAAGATCTCCGGGCTCTTGCCGTTAAGAGAGATATGTTGGTAATTTCAGCAACGCAGATTAATCGTGGCGCGTGGGATGCAACTGAAGTAAGGATGGAAAACATTGCAGAATCTGCAGGTCTTGCACATACTGCTGATGTCATGTATGCACTGATTCAAGATTCTATGATGCACGCAAATCGTGAGTATTGGTTAAAGGTACTTAAAATTAGAGACGGTCAAGGTAAGGGAACTCGATGTAGGTTCAATATTGATTATGAGCATATGAGATTAACTGAAACAGATGACATAAATTAAATAAAAAATATGTGGGGCAAAAAGAAAAAACCAAAATTAGATGAGAATGGGAATCCTATTCCAGAACCAAAAAAGACATTAGCTGATAAAGACAAAATATTTAACAATACCTATGGTGAACAAGACATAACAGAAAATAAAGTTAGTTTCACAGTCTCTTCTTCGTATATGGATGATATGGATCCAGATGATAAGATGCATTACGAACTATTAATTAAGAAAATAGACCAGCTAATAAAGGGGAGTGAATATGAACATTTAAATGAAGCAACACCAGAAGGAGTCATAAAGAAATTAAATAAGGTTCAAATAAACAAAGTATATTCATATGTCATTGAGCATTTAGGGGAAGGTTATACTAGGGTTGATTTATTTAGTGTTATATCAGATTACTTCGATGTATTTCCTAATAAATTTTACAATTCTCTTTCTAACAAATTTAAAGATGAACTTATTAAAGAGTTAGATGATAAGTATAATATCCTAGAGAAGAGAAAAATCAGAAAATTATTTTAACATGGCAAGAGTTTGGATGGTAAGTGATTCTCATCTTGGGTGTAGATCAAATTCTGTATTGTGGCTTAATATCATTGAAGATTATTTTTTTAACTTTTTCATACCTTTAGTAAAGAAAGAGTATAAAGAAGGTGATGTTCTTTATCATTTAGGAGATGTATTTGATAATAGGCAAAGCGTAAACCTTGCTGCCCAGGATTTAGCAATCAGAGTTTTTGAGGAATTAGGAAAAGTATTTCCAGATATTCATATTATTGTAGGTAATCATGATATTATGAGAAAGAACTCCAATGACATTGCTTCTGTGGATTGTCTTAAGTATGTTCCTAACGTAACAGTTCATAAAGAGCCAAAGATTTTGGAGTACGGAGACACTAAATGTCTATTGATGCCATGGAGAAGAGATCATAAACATGAAAAAGAAACCTTGGATTCAATTAAAGATAAAATTGACTATATGTTTTGTCATACTGAAACGAGAGGTGTTCAGACTAGTCCTAGTACAAAACACTTACACGAAGGAGGTAATGAAGTAAGTATCTTTAAAAGGTTTAAAAGAGTTTACTCTGGTCATATTCATTACAGACAAGATAAGCAAAATTTTGTACTCGTTGGGAATCCTTACCAAATGACCAGATCCGACCGAGGTAATCAAAAAGGTATATACCTATTAGATTTAGATACTGGAAAGCACCAATTCTTTATGAATAAAAGGAGTCCAGTATTTATTAGGTATTATATTAATGATATCTTAGAGATGAGAATGGAGGATATAAAGAAGGAAATAAAGGATAATTTTGTTGATGTGTTTATTCCTTCAAACATATTAGGAAAGTATAACATTAATAAGTTTATGGATTACCTTGATGGTATGGCCCGTAAACTAGAGCCCAGAATTTATGATGAAGAAAATCCTTATGATAGAGAAGATGGGGAAATGTCAGACTTTAATGGAGAGATTAACTTAATGAACATTGCGGCTGAATATATTAATTCTTTAGATTATGAAGAAGATCTAAAAGATAGACTTAAAAATTCAGTACAAGAATTGTATAAACGAACATTATCACCGAACCATGAAGATTAACCGAGTAGAATTTAAAAACTTTGCCAGTTACGGAAATAGAACACAGGTCATTGAATTTAATAAAGATAAAAGTGATCTCTATTTAGTACTTGGCGGTAACGGTGCAGGTAAAAGTACATTAGCAAAAGTTATAACCTATTTATGTTACGGTAAGGTTGAAGGGGCTAACCTAAAAGATCTACCTAATAGAGTTAACGGTGCTCTTTGGGGTAAGATTTGGATGGAATCAAAAAATAACACGATTGAAATTGAAAGAGGTATTAATCCAGGAATATTTAATGTAAAGATAAATGGATCCGAATATGATGTTGCAGGAAAGAGTAATTTACAGGACTTCTTAGAAACAGAGATCTATGAAATCCCTTATCATGTATTTAAGAATGTAATTATTTTATCCGTTAACGACTTTAAGTCATTTATTACGATGTCACCTTATGATAAGAAAAGAATCATTGATAAGATATTTGGTTTTTCCATTATTAATGAAATGGCTGAGGCTGTAAAAGAACAACGCCGAAGTATCATTGATGAAATTAGAACATATGAAGATGAAATCCGAACACTTAATGATTCTATTGATTCTGTCTTAGAAAAAATTGAACAATATGAAAAGGTAAGTAAGGATAAAGATGCTGAAAAGATTAAGTCTCTAAAAGAAAATCTTGTAACATTAAACGGCCAACGAAAAAAATTACTAGAGATAACACAAGACACTAAAACCAAGTTGGAGTCTTTAGATACAGAATCTAGGAAAAAGAATAATCAAAAATCAAATCTTAATAACAAGATTAATACAGTTAAGAAGGAGCTTAAGCTTTACGAAAATAATACATGCCCTACATGTACCGCTCCTCTTAATTCTGATTTTCATTTAGATATTAAAAAAGAAAAGGAAGAAAAATTAGATACTCTCTTTTCTGAATGGAATGTAATTAAAGAAGAAGCTGAAAAGGCAGAAGCTGATTTAGTTGATCTTAGAGGTAAAGGTAGAAAAATACATGTTAAAGTCGGACAGTTAGAAACACAGATGGAAGGTATTAAAGATAAACTAATTGAATTGGCGGATAAAGATGAGTCAGAGTCTTCTTCCCATCTAAAGCAATTAGTTAAAGAATTTACCGATAAGAAAAAAGATAAGAATCAAGGAAAATTAAAAAGTGAAGGAGAAGATTATTATCTTACTATCTTGGAAAATATTATGGGTGAGGATGGTATTAAGAACCTGGCGGTAAGATCCATTCTACCATCGTTCAATAATCATATTCTTTTAATGGGTCGTGAAATGGGAATACCTTTTGGTATCCGATTTAATGAAAAGTTTTACTGCTCTCTCCATCATTTAGGAACTGAAATTAGTCCAAAGACGTTAAGTACAGGGGAAAAGAAAAAGGTTGACTTTGTAATTATTATGGCTTTAATGAAAATGATTAAAGTTAGGTTCCCATCGCTTAATATTCTGTTTTTGGATGAAATCTTCTCATCTATCGACTCGGATGGTGTATACCATATAATTAACATACTTCATAATACAATTCAAGATATAGGCCTTAATACCTTTGTTATCAACCATACTGTATTACCAAGTGAATACTTTGATAAGAAGATAGAAATTACTAAAGATGCAGGTTTTAGCGAATTTAACATTGAATCTATTGGATAAATAAACTATAAATTAAATTCAGTGGATGAGTGCCTATAATCAGGAATACAACAAGGATAATACTATATTAAGATACTTAGTAGTATCAATGCTAGCAGAATTAAGTGAAAAGGTCTATTACTATAACCAGGTAGATGAAACTACTCTTAAAAAGATTAATGTACCTTTCTTCTATTCTATCTCTGGTAATGAAAGATTTCTTTTAGATAATTTTATGTTTGATGCGGAAGCCTCTGGTAAGGCCATAGGCGATTATGAAGTAGTACCTAGAGGTATCTTACAGATGAATTCAATGTCTATTGATTCATCGGCCCAAACAAATAAATTCACGAGAGCCGAATTTGTAAGAGAGTGGGAAGGTGTTTTAAAAACATTTTCGCTGGAGACTAATTTCTTACCGGTGACTATGGGGTTTGGCGTAACATTAATATGTTCTAATAACCTAGAAATGCTAAAAATTACTGAAGCTGTCATGAGCAAGCTTTACAAAGGGACTCTTTTTAGTTGTGATTTAGGTATGATGAGAGTCCAGGCAAGCATGTCAGTACCAGAAGATTATTCACAGGATAGGTTATTTGAGTGGGGACTTAATGACAAAAAAGAATTTCAGGTTACTTTTGATATGGAATTAAGATCTTTTATGCCTGTTTTTGAAAATGGTATTTTATTGCCTGAAATAGATTTTATAACTAAAGAAGCAATAAAGAATAACCCGGATGCAAATGGCGTTGGACAATTTAGATGTGGGGCGGATGGGGATATAGGAATTTACTTTGGTGGTGTATTCCAGAAATTTGTGTTTACCGATGAAAATATTATTAAGGCGCCTGAACAATCGTTACAAAGCAATTTATCATATACAGATCCTAACAGTAAACAAACCGGTGGACCTTATGATGTTAGGGAAATAGATACTTCTAAAAAAGAAAAAGAAAGTGAATTAAGTAAAAGCTACAGAAATGCTAATGCTAGAATTAATTCAGATAATTCAGGATTAGGTTCAGTAGATAATTAACTCTAAGATCTTAGAATATATAAAACAAATCAAATTCTATAATATGGAAAAAGTTATTAAAGAAGGACAAACTCAGGTTTACATGGATGGTGCAATTGAGCAACAGGCCGGAGTAAATACTGATGCACCTTACCTTAATACACCTAACCAGCAGTTAATTGACATTGTTGGTGTTTTGTTTGCCCAGAGTGGTAAAACTAAACTTGATGGTAGAAATGGTAAGGTTGTTGAAAGTGGTCCAATGACAGACTCACAAGTATTAGCTATCCTAGTTGGAATGGGAATTCCCCAACAATTAGGAATGAGTGCTATTAATGCCTTCAAAGGAAATCAAATTACTGAAAACAATAATAAACAAAAAAATCATAACAAAATGAACTTTACACTTGCCGAACTGCATGAAAATGTTATGAAGAGCATTAATGCCTTAAACGAAATGAACTCTGATCAATCCAGAGTTTCTTATTCTGCTAAAAATGCACTTAACATTTTAGAAGAATCTCTTAAGGCGTTTCCAATGAGATTTAAAAACGAGGAAACAGAAGTAATCAGTGAAGAAATTGAAAACAGTGTTAATCCTATGCTTAAGTTTAGCATTGCAAAACAACTTCACAGAGACCTTGCTTCTTCTGAATGGTTAAACCCAATTAAAGAATTAAGATCTTATATTGCTGGGGCTTATACAGATACTAAATGGTCTTTCAGAATTTCTGAAGCAATCGAAAGAACAAAAGGCCAAAGAGGTAAACTTTATGAAGGTCTTGTTAATGACTTAGAAGGTCTTCTTACTGAATCTTCTGATTCTATTAAGACTAAATTCTCTGCTATTGCTGCTAAGAACCCATGGTCTTTAGATTGTAAAGCCATTGTAAATGAAATGAAGGCAGAAGATAATAAGGCAATTGAAAATGGCGGTGGAGCTATTTCTACTATTCTTTCACCAGTATTGGAATCTGAAAATGGATTAACATTCCACCTACACGGTAAGAATTACATTTTTGATGGAAAGACAATTTCTGAAACTAAAGTTGAAGATGCTAGATTCTTTGACGTATTGGAAGGTTTAGGAATGTTTAAAAATATGAACGGTACTTTAGTTACTTTCGGTGAAAGCGGTAAAACTTTAGAATACAACTTAACTGAAGGTACTCTTAAGCTTGGTAATGTTGATTTATCAAATTCAAGTATCATTGAAGTAAAAGAAGCATTAATGGTTAACAACTTCTTTGGTTACAGAAATCAATGGAAAATTAATAATGTATGTAAGTTCTTTGAATCTGTTGATCTTCTTGCTGAAATGGATAACTTTACAAACATTACATCAACTGAATTTACAAATCTTTTCTTAACACTTATTGGAGTACAGGAAGGTATCTATGTAAATAAGGTTAATTCTGCAATGCACTTAAATGAAATGGTATTAGTAGAATCTGCAACTGAAACCGTTAAGTTAGTAAAAGAATTTATTAACTACGATGCTAGCCCAATTCTTTCTGAAAGACTTATTGCTGAAAATGATGAAGCTGCTAAAGTAGAAAAAGAAAGATCTGAGATTTCTGATAAGATTTCTTTCTTAGAAGAAAAGAAAGCTAAAGTTAAGGAAGCAATTAACAAGCTTGGTGAAACTGAAGAACTTACTGAAGCAATGAATCTGTTGGAAGAAGAAATTTCTAAATTTGAAAAATCTTTACAAGAAACTTATGACAGAGTTGTATTAGGTGGAAATAAAGGTGATAAATCTAAAACTCATAAAGGTGAAGATTATGAGGAAGAGGATGAAAAGGACGAATCAGTAACAGAAAAAAAAAGTCGTAAAGAATACCTAGACGATGGATTCGTTGAGGCTGAGGTAAACAAAAGCGGAAACGGTCTTAGAAAAGGACAAGAAGTTTATGTAAGTGCTGAAGACTATACTTCTCTTGGTGATAGCGATTCATTAGAATGTATAGATTACAAAACAGGTAAAACAACAATCTGCCCAAAAGGTCAACTTAACGTTAAGATCTAATCATACCCATAATCTAAAAGCCGGTAGTCAATAATAAACTATCGGCTTTTTTTGTATATAATAATAAATAAAACACATGGGATGGCTAGAAAAAGAAATTACCTAAATAATAGAGATCTGCTTGAAGAGATAAAAAAATCTAAAGAGCAAGATGAATTAACACCAAAGGCATTAGAATTCCTAATGCTATTAGCAGATAAATGTTCAAGAAAATTATCATATGCAAATCCTGACGATAGGGATGATTGTATAGCTTATGCTTATATGGATCTTTACAGGTACTGGAGAAACTTTAATCCAGAGAAAAGTACTAATGCATTTGCATATTTTACTGAAATAGCAAAGAGAGGCTTTGCAAAGGGGTGGAATAAATTACATCCAAAGAAATATGCTGGAACTGTATCAATTAATGGAAGTGCAGACAGTGACGGTATCTATACGATTTAAACTTAATGAGTATAAAGAAAGTAAAACCAACTTCAAAGTCAGGATTTAAACAAGGATATTATAAACCTCATCATCCTAAAAAGTATATGGGACCAGGTCCTATTATCTATAGAAGTAGTTGGGAGAGAAAGTTTTGTCATTGGTGTGATCATAATGAAGATGTTATAAATTGGATATCTGAACCTTTTTCTATAAAGTATTTTAATATCTTAGATAAAAAGTTTCATAATTATTATCCAGACTTTTATGTTAAAATGAATAAGAATGGTATCGTTGAAGAGTATGTGGTTGAAATTAAACCAAAAGCCCAGCTACAAAAACCAAAGGCACCAAAAAGAAAAACTGCAAAGGCTATGAAGAATTTCCAATACGGATATGAAACTTATGTTAAAAACCTTTGTAAGACTGAAGCATTAAATAAAGCAGCTCAATTGAGAAACTTTAAAGTAATGCTATTAACCGAAGATTCAAAGTTATTCTAATGGCAATAGTAGGATCATTTACTGAAGATTTGGATATTTACCTTGCAGAAAATAAAGGTCGTACTGGAGCATCTAAAGCATCTGCAAACGATTTATATAAAGTAGGTGTAAAAGATACTGGTGTTTTAGAAAACGGGAAAATGTATTGCTTTGAATATTTTACGCCTGACGAATTTTTCTATGATACTAACCCAATTGTTTTAGGACTAGGTAAAAGTATAGATAATCATCAGCTTGGGATAAATTTACATTATATTCCCTATGAAGCAAGAATACCATTTCTTACCGATGTAGTTAGATCTTTTCAGAGTGTTATAGCTCAACAGCTAAAAGGTGCAACTGGGAATCCTAAATCACAAGGTAGTCTTAAAGAATTTACTTATGATAATTTAAAGTCTTCGTTGGCAAGAAAATACAATCTTACTTATGCAATAAGACAATACAGATTAGATAGAATCAGAAAACCTAAAGTATTAGGTTATGAAGATTGGTACATTGGTGCTGTTAATAACCAAAACAAATTTTTTGGAGGAAACATTAACGAGGCACAAGCATTATATTACAAGAATATATAAACAATAAAAGATAATAATATGGCAGGTTTTACTGATAGAAGAGGACCATTAAGTACTGGTAATCCCGTTAGAAAAATTCTTAAGGATCTTTCTAATTTAGGTATGGCATATGATGATATGATCATACGCAATTCTCGTGCTGTTGGTTTTACTGAAAATCAAATGGGTTATACATTTAACCCTATGGGCTCTGATTCTGATGATATGTATAGCGCATTTGCTGCATTATCATTAACGGATACTTCAATGAAAAAGAATATCTCTATCTTTGATAAAGATTATGAAAGAAAGAGAGACCAACTTAGAGAATATGCAGTACAAGATGAAATAGAAGATATCCTAGATGTAATAACCGATGAAGCAATTGTTTTTGATGAAAGTAATTATATGGCGTATGCAGACTTTCATGGTCATATTGCATCATCCATTGAAGATGAAATTGGGGATATTTACAATAACATTTATAATTACTTTGGTTTTAACGATTCAGTATCTCCCTGGAATTATTTTAGAAAATGGTTAGTTGATGGGTTTCTTGCATTTGAAATAGTTTACAATGATAAGCAAACAGAGATTATTGGATTCAAAGAATTAGATCCTATCTCCTTAATGCCAGGTATTGATACTGATACTGGTAAAAAACAATGGGTACAATACAAAGGACAAGGCGCCAAAGAAAGAAAGCTTTGGGATTCTCAAATTATTTACCTTTCTTACTCTCAGGTTAATTCCCCTATGAGAATATCTTACGTTGAAAGATTAATAAGATCATTTAACCTTTTAAGAATTATGGAAACAACCAGAATTATATGGGCTGTTTCTAATGCTTCCTTTAAGACTCAATTTATTATCCCGGTAGGTGGTAAATCTAAAACAAGAGCAAAACAATCATTGGCACAGTTAATGAATTCCTACAGAGAAGTTGTTGATTTTAACCAAGAAAGCGGCGAAATTGTTACAAATGGTAAACCAATGTTACCTTTTAATAAAGAATATTGGTTACCATCTAAAGATGGTGAATCACCAGAAATAAGCACAATCGGTGGAGATGGTCCAGATTTAGGAGATACTGAATCTCTTAAGTATTTTGCTGATCGTTTAAAGTTAGCTTCTAAGATTCCTTTTTCTAGATTTGATAAAGAAGGTGGTAATACTTATGATATGGATGCCAGTGGTATGTTAAGAGATGAAATTAAGTTTTCTAAATTTATTAATAGATTAAGATCAATTTGGCAAGAAATCTTAGTTAAGCCAGTATATCTTCAAATGTGTCTTAATCACCCAGAATTAAAAAATGATGTTTCTTTTAAATCTGGCTTAGGACTTAATTTTGTTAAGGATAATGTATTTGAAGAAATGAAAGAAATGGAATTGCAAACCAAGAGAGTTGATTTCATTGGTAATCTGAAAACTCAATTAAGTACAATGACAGCAGAAATGGAGGAAATTCCATACTTTGATTTAGGATTCCTTGTTAAGAGATATGGTGGATTTACTCGTGAGGATTTAAAGGCCAATGCAAGAGCTAAAGAAAGAGCCGATTTAGAGAAGGAAGGTTATAAAGAAGAGGATATTGAAAAGATCCTTTTAGGGGCCGATAAGGCTGATTTTAAACCAGAAAAGAAAGCAGATGGAATAGATGAAGATCCATTAGCCGGCTTTGGATAAAAAGTTTACAAAGATTGTAATATATAAATCAAATAACTAGTAGAAAATGTCAGGAAAAAAATTATTGATTCTTGAGAGAGCAAAGTCAAACCTAGATATAACTACCGGCGAGGACGGTTCGGTTGTATTGGAAGGTGTCTTTACCGAGTTTGGTGTTCGTAACAAGAATAACAGAATATATGAGGAAAAGGAAGTAATGCCTCATATTAATGAATTACAAGAAAAAGTTAAAACCAATAAGCTTTTAGGTGAATTAGATCACCCTAAAGATTTTGATGTTAGTTTGGCTAATGTGTCTCATGTTGTTGAATCATTAGATTACGATCCTGCTAAAAAGCAAGTTATTGGTAAAATTAGATTATTAAATACATCTAAAGGTAAAGAAGCACAAGCTCTTATTAAAGATGGCATCCCTTTACATATTTCTAGTAGAGCTGCCGGTACGGTAGATGAAAATGGTAAAGTTAAAATTAAGAAATTCTTTACTTATGACTTAGTAGCAGATCCTGGCTTTGAAAATGCTGAGTTATCAAGAGTAAATGAATCTTTTGGTTTTGGTAATGATGAAGGTATATTAATCTACGAAATGGAAGAAACTGAAAATAACACCGATAATAAAAAAGATCTAACAATGGAAAATAACAATTTTGTAACTGTTGAAGATTTTCAAAAGTATACGGAATATGTATCCGGAGTTCTAAGTAATGTTAAAGAATCGGCCAATTCTAACAATGATGAGGTGATCGAGAAACTTATTAAGTATTCCGAGCATATTGCAGAGAAGGTAAATCAGGTTACTGATTATGCTGAATACTTATCTGAAAATCTAGATAAAAACATTTCATACTCTGATTACTTAGCAGAGAATGTAAATTCAATTAAAGACTATGCGTCTTACTTGGCCGAAGAACTTGACGGAAGTATTCAATATGCTGAACATGTAGCTGAAATGGCTGATAAAGGAATTCAATATTCTAACTATGTTGCTGAAAACTTAGAAAAGAGCATTGACTATTCCGAATATGTAGCCGAAAAGGTTGATCAAAACATTGCTTATTCTGAGTATCTTGGCGAAGGTCTTGAAAAGAGTATTAAGTATTCTGAGTACATCGCTGAAAATGTAAACTCTGTTGAAGGTGAAGCACTTAACGAAGGAATGGCTGTAAACGCTGAAGCTATGCCATCAATGGAAGAAATGCAAAAGATGGTCGATGAAGGAATGACATATGAACAAGTTTGTGAACAATATCCTTCATGCGATAAGGCAAGATTAAAAGAAATGTATGAAGCTTGTGGTAAGAAGCACGAAGGAAAGGATTACAAAAATTCTATTGAAGAAAAATTAGATAAACTGATTGCTGCTGCAGAAACTAAAAATGTATCCGAAATGCATTTTATGAACTTCTTAGGAGAGGCTAAGAAGAATGAATTTAATTCTTTATCCGAAAATAAGCAAGCTGCAATAGTTGAATCAATGAATGCTCAACCAATTATGTCTACTATTCAGGCAGAAAACATTTGGGAATCTAATTTCATTGAAAAGAAAAGAGAATTAAATGTAATTGATGATATGCCTGAAAAGTTCAGAGCAAAATGGAATAACCTTTCTGAAGCTCGCCAAGCTCAAATCATCGCGGAATCTAAATTCCACCCAGTTAATAACCAATACGGCATTAACAACTTCTGGTCTACAAGAGATCTTAGAGATACTCAAGTTATAACAGAATCCATTAATGAAAGTAAAACCGCTGCTGAGGCTGCAAACAAAAAAGAACCATTAGTAAATGAATCTTTTGCTGCTGACCTTATCAACAAAGTTAAGTTTAATCTGGGTAAATAAATAAAGAAATTCAATCTTATAGTTAAGAAGCAAAAAACTAAAGATAGATTATACAAAAAGTGCAAAAAATAAAATACTAAAATGTACGCAAATCAATTAATTAACGAGGCTGAGGTTCAAAAGACCTGGGGCCCTATCATTGAGGAGGCTACTGGTATCACTGAAAAGTCTAAGTTATCTTGGATGTCTAAGTACTGCCACTACCACAACCTTAATGAGAGTGTATATAATACTGTACACTTAAATCCTAACATGAATGTTCAAGGTATGAACGCTGTGGAATTCCCAAGCGATCCTACTACAATGAACAACTTCAACAACGGTATGACTTCTGGTTCTGGTGACAGACCATTTTCTTTGTTGCCACTTGCTATGCAGGTTGCTGCTCAGACTGTAGGTTTAGACTTAGTACCTGTTGTACCAATGCAAGGTCCTATGGGAGTTCTTACTTACTTAGACTTTGTATACGGTGGAGGTAGAGTAACAGATGCTGGTGGTAAAGTTACCGATTCTGCTCCTCTTTTAATTAAAGCTCCATTGACAATGGCGTCTGGTGTTGCTGCTTTAGCTGTAAATGATCTCGTTTACGCTTCTTCTGCTGCAAGAACTGGTACTGAAGGTGCATCTTACGAATTAACTTACGTAGGAAAATCTAGAATTGACGGTTACGCAATCTTCCGTGTAAGAGGTAACGGTACTTTAGATCCAACTACTGCAGGTTCTTTCGCTCAAGGTGAAGAAGGTTATGAAGCTATTTACGAAGCTGTTGCAAACGCTGTAAATTTCTATGATGCTGCTGCTGCTCAAGCTGGTGATGTAGTTGGTACTTGGGACGGTGCTGCTGAGTATGTTAAAGCTTTAGAAGATCACATTCCTGGATTCTCCGGTAATGCTTTTGAAGATAACAACCCATTAAACGGTGCTCCTACCTTTACTAATGAATCTATTGATGGAACTGATCCTTACCAAAGAGGTGTAGGTGAAGCCACTCCGGATAACATTATGGGATTAAGCTTGTTTAACAAGTCAGTTGCTGCTAAGACTTACCAAGTTGCTGCCGCTGTGACCAGAGAGCAAGTTCAAGATCTTAAGCAATTCGGAATTGATGCAGTTGCTCAAGTAGAAGCTGTATTGGTTAATGAGTTAACTCAGTCAATCAACAAATACATCTTGGATAGAATCTTCAGAAATGGAGCTCAAAATTCAACTAATGTAAACGCTGTTGATGGATTGAACTTATCTATTTACTTAGGTAATGCTGCTGATGCTGCTACTGCTACTGTAAACTTAGGTCCAGGTAATGGAACTAACACTAACGTAACTTATACATTGAATAAGACGTTGGTAGGAACAGGTGGTGAAACACAAGGATCATTACAACGTAGATTGTATACTAAGATTCTTGCTGCTTCTAACTTGATCGCAACAAGAGGTCGTAGAGGTCCTGCTACCTTCGCAGTATGTTCTGGAGAAATTGCTACGGCACTTCAGGATATCGCAGGTTTCGTACCTTACCCACTATCAAATACAATCAACCAAGCCGGCGGATCTTTATATCCAATCGGTGCTTTGGCTGGTGTAACTATTTATGTTGATCCAAACATGGCTTGGACTGACTATAGAGTTGCTGTAGGTAGAAAAGGTGATGGTAATTCTCCTGGTTTGGTATTCATGCCTTACTTAATGGCTGAATCTGTTGAAACAATCGCAGAAGGAACTATGGCTCCTAAAATCGCGGTTAAATCTAGATTCACTTTAGTAGACGCTGGATTCCACCCAGAAACTATGTACTACACTGTAGGATTCGCATTCGGTGCTTCTGTATCGATCATCTAATTCTATTTAGGTATATAAATACTTTAAGAAAGGTTCGCCGAAAGGCGGACCTTTTTTGTTTTAATATCTCTAATATATAATAAAATCAAAATATAGTAATGAGAAAGGTAAAATCATACGATGAATTTGTAAATGAAAATATTGGAGCTGCATTAGGTAGTCCTGTTAAATTTGTAAAGATTAAAAATAATGCTAAAAAGTATCAACAGGCTAAAGTACAACAGGCTTTAAATAATGTTGACTTTGAAAAGAAAAAGCAAGCATCTAAAGGTGACTTAGATAAAAAGGCAATGGATACTCTTAAGGCTGCTAATGCTGCAAAGAATCAGGCCCTTAAAGATAAAGCAAGTGCTATTAATCAGAGAATGAAAGATTTGGCTACCACAGATGGTCTTAAAAAAGTTGTAACTCTTGCTACAACTAAAGCAAATGTAGCAGCAGCAGAAACTGCACTTAAATCAGCAGATGCCGAAGAAACTAAACAACTAAAAGTTAGAATTCAAAAACTTAACAAAAGAGCCGCCGATGCTCAGAGTGATCTTAAGGATTATGAATCTTCTGCAAAGGAAGAGCCACAACAAAAGAATGAACCGGCTACACAGAAAGTAGATGATGTTGGTAAAAATGAAGATCCTCAGGGCGATGCTAAAAAGAAAGCTGTAGAAGATGCACAAAAAGAAGTAGATAAAGCAAAGGCAGCATATGACGCAGTTAAAGACGGTGATGATGAAAAGGCTAAACTTCAAGCTGAAATCAAATTTAAACAAGCACAACAGAAAAAAGCTAAGGCTGAAGGTAATACTGAATTAGTACAAGGGCTTGGTGATGACATAGGAGAAGTTATGAAAAAGATACAGGATTTAGATAAAACTCCTGATGATCCTACTGCAAAATTAGAAGCTGATATTAAAGCCTATAATGATAACATAGAAGCTGAACGAACTACTATGAATAAAGCTGTTAAAGATTTAGAACAGGCCAAAAGAGATTTAAAAACTGGTAGAGGTTCAGAAGAACAGGTTCAAAAATTACAAAAGGCAATCGAAGATAGTAAAGAAGATATTGCTGAACTTAAGAAAAAGGAAGCTGATGCTAAAAAGCAATTAGCAAATTTATCAAAACCTAACGAATCATTTCAACCGCTTGAGGAATCTGTTTCCGAAAAGTTTAGAAGGTTAATGAAGAATGTATAAAGTCCGTAAGATAAACTTTGGATGGTATAAAAGGAGGCATGGTATTCTATTAGAGAATCTGCCTCCTTTAAAGCAACGATTTATGATAGAGAATAATTATCTTAAATGGTTGGATTCTGATATTCAGGCATTTGAAGTTATCTTTAAGGTTGAGGATATGAATGAGCATGAAAAAAATCCTAACCGTATCCTTTGGAATCCTTTTAGAGAAACCTTTACAAATATTAAAGAATTAGAAAAAGACTCCGATTTAGTAGATTGGAATTGTGGAATCTGTAAAGTAGAAATTAAATCCCGGATGGATTCTAAAAAGGTTGAAAACTTTGTATGTAAGAAATGCTCAGAGGCACATAACTCACGGAATAAAAGGGTCGATCAAAGGATAATAGATTCGTCCATTAAATTTACTAAACACTGTAAATCTCTTCTAAAAGGTGAACAAAGGGAGTTTCTCACTTATGTACGCAGATCATCTAAAAGATAATGCTTCTTCTATTGATATCTTTTTAAATGTGTTAAGTTTACTTGTAAGGCATGCATTAAATATTTGAATGTCTTTACCTTTTAACTCATTTTTTAGAATTTCAAATCCTGGTAAAAATTGATTCTTATAAATATTTTCGCCGGTTGCAGCAGTAGGATACCCATCATGAAAATGACTAGACTTACCGTCGTTTCCCATATCATAACCTAATAAGACTATTCGTTTGGCTCCTAAGTGAATTGCTAAATTAATAGCTGCATATCCGCTATTATTACCATGAGCCAATGTATCAGGAGATTCCTCAAATCCAAATTTTCTTCCTCTTTTAAGAATATGAACATCGTTAGAGTATTGCCTAGGCCTAATGGTAAATTTTAATCCTTTGTAATTATTAATTTCTTTTTCTAACCAGGTCCAAACTCTACCATCTGTCCAATACATAGCATCAGCTTCTGGCCAAAACTTTATGGCTTTATTAATGGCAATGCTTTTTTTGTTTCTTAATCTATTCCAGTCAAACCCTTTAAGGGATGGACCTCCACCTATAAGATAAACAGTTTGCCCTTTCCATATAGGACTAACCTTTTTAAACACTTTAGGTGTAACATAAGGCACAGGTTTATTTTTACCTCCTTTCATTTGTGCTGGCGAAACTACCTTTTTAACTACATTCTTTTTAACAGACCCTCTGGTTATCTGTGAAGGTTGATTTGAAGAATTGTCTTTAGGCAATGTAATTACTACAGTTTTCTTAATTTTTCTTACTCTTCTCATTGCAGATTTTTTTATTTATTTGATTTGAAACCTTATCCTTTTTTTGCATATAAAAATAAATCTATCTTATTTTATGAAAAATATGCAAAACATACTTTTGACTGAAAAGTACAGACCACAGTCTCTAGATGATCTCATAACCCCAAAAAGAGTAGGCGATAAATTAAGTAAAGGTGTTTACCAACATTTATTATTACATGGTAGCCCAGGGACTGGCAAAACTTCAGCTGCTAAGGCATTAGTAAAACACTTTAAGCACCCTTATCTTTACATTAATGCATCAACTGATACCTCTGTTGATGTTGTTAGAAATAGAATTACAGACTTTTGTGCTAATCGTTCTATCATGGATGAACCTGGGAAAATGAAGGTTATTATTCTTGATGAGATTGATGGTGTGTCTGACCAATTCTTTAAAGCATTGAGAGCTACTATGGATCAATTTAATGTTAATGCAAGATTTATTGCAACATGTAATTACATTAACAAAGTACCTGATCCAATACAATCAAGATTTGAAATGATTGATTTTGATTTTTCCAAAGAAGAAGAAACCGAAATAATGAAAAGCTACATTATGAGAGTTTTTCAAATCTGTAAAGAAGAAGGTATTGGAATAGATAAACATGCAGCGGTGGAGTTAGTAAAAAGAAAATTCCCTGATTTAAGAAATATGTTAAATCAGTTACAAGGTTTTAAATCACAAGGCTTAGAAACAATAACTGTTGATGATATTAAGAAGTTTAGTTCGGTGTATAGAGATATTTATGATTTGGTAATAGATGGTGAAGATCCTGTTAAAAATTATCAATATATGCTATCTAATTATGCCAATAGAACAGATGACGTACTTTCTTCATTAGGTGCTGAATTTATAGAATTTATAAAACAAGATAGACAATCATATATTCAATTTATACCACAAATAATTGTAACAGTAGCAAAATACCAATCTCAACGTCAACTTGTAATTGATCCTGCTGTATCAATGCTTGCGTGTATATATGAATTACAAACAATAGTTAATGGAGCATGACACCAGAATTTTTAGAATTACTTATTAAAGAATATCCTAATAATTATACGTTAGGAGATGCAGTTAGAAGGTTTAAATGGTTAAAGACAGAGTATCCTGATTTGAACATTATTGAATTAGAAAATAAATTTATGGATGATAACTTTCAATCTAAACCATAACCTGTTATATTTAAATAAAATACACACTATATGAAAAAAACAGGTAGACATACTTTTGTTATAGATGGCAATTATTTTTTATTTAGAACCCTCTATGTAATTCCAAGTAGATCCAAAAAGGCAGGTTTACTAGGAACTGATGAAGACGTTCAGTCTTTTGTAAAAAAGCTCGCAACAGATTTTGCATATCAAGTTAGGCTTTTTGAAGGTCTTATTGATAAAATTGTGTGGACTGTAGATTCAAGATCATGGAGAAAGGACTTTTACCCAGAAGCCGATTATAAGGGTAATCGTAAACAAGACAGTAACATTAACTGGGATAATTTCTCAAAGGCTACATCTGATTTTATTTCTATCTTATCTAAACAGGGTGTTATTATTTCTAAAATTGATGGCGCTGAAGGTGATGATCTTATGTATGCATGGAATACTGAATCTCTTGCAAATGATAAATCAGTAATTATGTTTACTGGTGATAGAGACCTTGTCCAATTAGTTGATAAGAGTAAAAACAATAACACTCATACTATTCTGTTTTCACCTGCTCATAAGAAGCTGTATACTTATCAAGGTTTTTCTGAGTGGATGAATACTGAAAATACTGAAGAATCTTCTGATAATGTATTTGATGTACTCAAAACGTCAGTCTCACCAGAAAATCAAGCTAAGAAATTACTTAAAGAATTGGTCCGTAAGAAAAAGGTATCTATTATAGAAGTTGATCCTGAAGACTTCCGCTTCCGTAAAGTTCTTACTGGTGATGCTGGTGATAATGTACCTCCTGCATATTACTATACTTCTAAAAATCGCAGATACGGTATCAGTGAGAAAAAGGCAACTGCTATTATTGCAGAGTTTAAGGAAAAGCATGGCCATCTTTCTCATATGTATCTTTATAATGATGAGTATGTTACTGACCTGGCAAATATGACTGTGCGAGTTATGAATGCCAAGCATATGAGCCGAGAGCAAATCATTTCTAATATTAAGTCTAATGTAAACCTTATGGTTCTTGCCGCGGAATCAATCCCAGAGGGTATTCTTGATGAAATGTTTAAATCTGTTGAATCAAAATTAAATCTTAAAGGATTACAGTTAAAGTCCATTTCAACTATGAAATCTTTATTGGAAGGAACTGAATATGCCAAAGAGATTGATAATTCTTTTAAGGCGTCATTCTTTAAAGATGACGATTCCGATGATAATAATGATATGTCTTTTATCAAAGGAAATAAATCACAAAATAAAATGTTTTAGAATATGAAAATTTGCAAAATATTATGGTCAACCAACAGGTTAGAATATCTGATACCTACATTACAAACATCAGATGAATTTATAGATTGGGGAGACCATGAAGTAGATGGTATATTTATTGATGATATGCCAACTGATAGAAATGATGAGACTATGAGGTTCTTAGCAGAATCTCATGGTTATAATTACATAAGACTTCATGAAGAAAATAAAGGATTAACTAATACGTGGGAAGAGTCAATCGATATCTTATCTAATTTAGAAAAAGATTATGATTTTATTTGGCACCAAGAAGATGATCTAATCATAAATAATTACATTAAGATAGATGATCTAATAAATTACTTAGATGAAAATAAATGGTGTTTACAGGTAGTTTTAGCTTATCAAGCTGAATGGTATTCGAAGCAGTCTGATCGTAAAATTAGTGAGTTACCTTTAACAAAGTGGAATAATTATCACATCATATCTAAAAATCATTTTAATGATTGTACATTTGATACATCATTTTCATTAACCAGAGCCAAAGAATTTTTAGATGCAATTAAAATGTGGAAAGAAGATGCCATTCCTGAACTAGTGGAACTTGCTGTTCATTCAGATTACATAAAAGAGCACGTATTTTGCGAGGGCGGTATATGGTACGTAATGAATGCATACAATAATATTATTAATGATAAGTCAGAAAAAAATCATTGGGCAATTTCTTTTTATAGTGAAGATAAGAAAAATTTAGTTGAACATGTTGGTGAGTGGTCTTGGGGTCAAAGAGTACCACCGTGGTTGGTTAAAGGTAAGATTGATGCTTTGGAAAAATCTCCAGATATTTGGGATGATGGTCATAAATACCAAGTTAGTAAAATGAAAGAAATGATGGAAGACCCTAGTAAAAAAGTCTCGTCTCGTACTTGGGAAAGATTGGATGAATCATAAACAAACTGCAAAGTTATTCATATAAATATAAAATAGGTTAATGAAATTATTTGATTACATAAAGGTTTTGTTTGGTAAAGATCAACACTGGGATAAGTTATCTAATTATGATAAATCTAAAAATTCATTTATGACTAATAGATTTATGAGTATTAAGTTCCCAATCCAAGCTAACTTATTTAACTCTCTTAAAATAGACCCCGTTGGCCAAGCCGAGGCATGGCGCTTAGTATCATCTAAATTTAATAGAGTACCTGGTTTTATTTACACAAAAGTAAAAAAGACACAAAAGCAAAAGGAAAAGGAATGGGCTCCTAATCCAAAGGCATTAGAATTTTACATGAAACTTAATGAGATTGGGGAAAGAGAATATAGAGAAGCATTAAAATACAATCCATCACTAATTCAATCCTCGATAGATATATTAGAAAAACAGATGGGAAATGATGCTAATAGATAATACCTTCGAATTAGGAATACCTACACATATTTCTTTTGTCCTATTTAAGTATGACTATTTTGATAGCATCATAATAAGTAGAGTTAAAAAAGAATGCAAAAACCTATCTAAAGTAGATGGTGAATATACAGTAAAGGTATCTTCGTTTATTAATGCAATTAAAACCTCTAAAAGAATTAGAAATGAAATTGAAAAGGTACAAGATTTAGGTTTAATTCCTGATCCTTCAATAAAGCCTAATTCAATTTATTTTTTATGGTCAATTTTTAGAAAGTTAGAAAACATTCAGTTTTTAACATTTACTGTTAATAACGATAAAAAATATACGCGACTTATTAAGAATGAAAATGGTTTACCGATTCATAGTTTTCATTTTAAAATAGTTGAAGGAATTTTTGATTTAACACAGATTTTTTCTAGGGAAGAATTAGATAAATTTAACAAAACTCTTATCGAGTTTAAAATTCTTAAAAATAAGTATCTTGAGAGAAAGCCTTATTTCTACATGAAGGCAACTGCCATAATAGACATTTTAGCTTCAATGGAGATTGATGGTAAAATAGATATGTTTAACATAGTGGATCATATTGACCCTAAGTTGGAGGAAGATGATCCTACATTGATTGTAAAAACTGATTATACCCCGTTCTAATGTTAAAAAGAGAATCTTATACATTTAATGGAATTTCTGAATTGCCTTCTGTTTCTTGGAATCAATATTTTAGTAATTCAGCAATAGGAAATGAATATGAGGTTTTATGGGATACTGATACTAAAGAGCTGTTAATGTCTAATACTGAAGTTGAACATTCAACCAATAAACTTTTTTTTGACTCTATCTTTAATGAATGTAATGTTTTATCAATTGGGTATGGCATAGGATTTATTAATGAAATGATTAGAAAAAGGAATGCACGCTTAACAGTCATTGAAAAAAACCAAGAAGTGATTAATCTTGAAACCAAAAACATTGATGATATTAGAGTTATCATTGGAGATGCGTTTAATTTTAATTATGAAAGTATATTTGAAAACGAAAAATTCGATATAGTTTACTGGGATCCTTCTGGCGGAAATGAAAATTTATTTGTACCATGGGACCAGCTTAAATCTATTTTAAAGCCTAACGGTAAGATCATTGCTTGGAATATTGGCGGAAGTTCAGAGATGTAGAATATATAAACAAATAATGTTTGTATATGAAAAAGATAATTAATTGGGTCAGTGGGCTCTTACGAGACGAAAAAGGTACACCTTCATCAAAAAGATTTATTGGTATAGTTGCAGGTCTTTCTTTATGTGCAGCTTTATTTATTAATCTTTATACTGAACACCCGGTAGAACCATCAATTGTAAATGCAGTTGCTGCTATTTGTATCGGCGGTTTAGGATTAGCTTCAGCTGATAAAATCTGGGCTAAGAAAACCAGTGAAAGTAAGGAACAACAAATAAACTCATAATTAATGGCAGTTAACGGAACTACGACAAATGCCAACGGGGATGCTATATTAATTAGCCTCCAAGAGCCTTATAAAAATGTGGTTGAGGTATTAGGATATACTGATGTTACCAAAGGCGAAAATACTGGTGTTTATTTTAATAAGCAATTTAGGTGGGGTACAGACGGTGTAACATATTCTGATTATATCACTCTTACTAATGCGAATCTGGAAGCTTTATTATTAGATCCAAATAAACCATTTTGGATTCAATATAGGTATGAACAGGTGGGCGATGGCACTTTGGAATTCGAATCTATTGCATTAGAGCTGGTAACAGATGGTGGTGTAATATGTAGAGTTCCGCAAATAGAATGTGGTGCTGAAGGATGTATTGGGTTACCAAACCTAGTAGTGGATTGTTGCGGTGAATCGTGGAATCCTTATGATTTAAGTAGAGCATCTGCAATGTATGATCAGCTTTCAGCAGTAACTTCTAATCTTTTTGGGTTCTGTGTTGACTATTTTAAGACTAAAGCTGACCAAAGAAGTAGAGATGTTATTTTAAAAGAATATTCATTATTTGATGTTATTCAAGAAGCTGAAGTAAAGATACTTATTCCTGATAATGAATTACCTACAAGGGAGATTCAGTTTAATCCAATGATGATGGATTTTCCGGTTCAGTTTGAAGTTCATATTGTTAAATCTGCATTTGAAGCAGTCTTCGGTGCTGGTGCGAAACCAGAAATGAGAGACTATTTGTACTTTAAACAATATATGAATCGAATGTATGAAGTTGACGCTATTGCCGAAGCTGATGATTTTCTCTACAGTGGCTCTTATTGGAGAGTAAGTCTTGTACCATATCAACAAAGGACAGCCGTTGGTTTTAGTGATTCTCTTGCAGGTAAGAATGCAGAAGCTGATACTAAAGCATTAGTTTCAGATTTAGATAAATTTAAAGTAGAAAGAGAAGATGAATTTGAAGACGTTAGAAAACCTAATCAATATAACACTATAGGAAGTTTATGTAATGATTATGTAAGAAGGGTATTAGATAAGAAGCTAATTATTAAAGAAGAAAATGTTTATAATGAATGGACTATCATATCTAAATATCATTATGAATTAGATTCAATGAGAACTGCAGAAGAAGCCATTGAATACAGATATAATCAAGGATGGGCAGCGGAAGAAGACAGGGCCTTTACGTTTTGGGCAAGACCTCAGTATAAATCGCCTATAGGAACTAATGTATTAATTCTTTCTATAGTAGATGACAATGGAAAAGTTAAATTTAATACTGGTGGATTACCTACCTTTGGTCAAGCCTTAAATGTTGGCGATTGGATTTCTATTAGTGGAACACAATCATATAATGGAATAGCTAAGATAATTAAAATAGATGGAGATTCTATTACTTTAGATGAATCGTATGTAGATAATGTTACTTCAGGTACTCCTAAGTTTAACAAGGAGACGAGTAATAATTTTATGATTTATGAAAATGGTTTACTTCCACCGACGCAATTTGTATCTCTTACTTATACTCCTAATTGGTTTATTATGAAAATAAACGACAAGTATTATAAGTGGAAATTGACCCAATCATTGGCAAAAGATGAATGGTATGCATTTGTAATTAATCTTAATGCTACTTCTAGGCAGTTAAGTCTTTATGTCTATGACACACCAGAAACATCAGGTTCAATAAATCCTAACCTTACAGCAAAACTATCTAAGATTTTTTACGAATCAAAGACTTATACGCCCGTAGGTGTAGTAAATGATTTAAAATGGAAACTTTTAGGATCACAGACCGATTTAACTAATATAAGAATTTGGGAAAAACCAATAGAAGAAGAATTACAAAGCTTAATTCTTAGTCAATACGTTGTTAAAGATACTCATTTAACTTTATTGCTGGATAACGCTTCACCAGAATTGTTACTTCAGACAGTTTCTGATGCCCGTTAAAATTTGGAATATATAATACAAATTTAGTATTAATGGAAGAAAACCCGAAAGAAAAGTTTAGAGATAGCATTGGGGATTTACTTAATGATTTACCTGATGAAGTTCCTGGATTAGATGATACTCCACAATTACCTAAGGTTAGGGCAGAAGGTACTCAAGCCGTTGCATTAACTAAAGCCAAAGGAAAGGCTAAAAAGGTAATGACTAGTCTTCTTAAATTTTATTTAAGTGAAGAAATTATAGCCGAGCATGAATACATTCAAGCAAAGGCACAATTAGACGAATATGCTTTAGGAATGTTGATAAGGCAGATGGAGAACAGCGAAGTTGCTATATCTAGTTTAATGGACATAATTAATGAAGGGGATGTTTCTCCTAGGATGTTTGAAGTACTTAGTGATTTGCAAAGAACTCTTTTAGACATCATAAAGAGTCAAACCATGTACATGGTAGCTATTGAAGAAAATGCTAAAAAGACAAGTAGAGATATAGATGTTTATCATGGAAGCCCTGAAGGGGATTCAAGATCAAAAACATCAGGATTAAAATCTAGAGGTACTAAAGATTTAATGAGAGCATTACAAGAAACTATTAACGAAGAAGATATTCAAGATGTTGACGAAGATGAAAATGAAGAATGATTACATTCTCACTGAAGAAATACCACAAGAAACACAAACCAAGGGAGGTTTATGGATTCCTGAAGAAAAGTATAACCGCAAGGCTTTAGTTATTGAAGCATCAGATGGATTAGAAGTTAAGAAAGGTGACAAAGTAATAAAAACAATAGGAAAAGGTACAGAATATACCTTTGATGATAAAAGATATGAAATCTTACATATTAATCATATCCTAGCCGTAATAAAAGAAGATGCCACAGAAACCACAAGCACCTAGTGCAGGATTTGACTTTAGTGTAGGTAAAGCTGAACAAGCCTTTTCATGGACAAGTGAAGGTGTTGAGCAACTTATGCTTGCATTGGAAGAAGGCTATAAACCTAAAGCAACACCGTTCTACGAAGGTAATCCTAATCTTAGAAAAGGTAACATTGTTTTTAATTATACTCCTCATGAAATAAAGGAAATAAAAAAGTGCGCAACCGATATTGTGTACTTTGCAAATACGTATTGTACTGTAATGACCGATCATGGTTTGCAGACAATTCAATTAAGACCTTATCAAGAAGAGATGTTAAGGCAGTTTCAGGCAGAGAGATTTAATATTTGTTTAGCTAGTAGGCAGGTTGGTAAAACAATATGTTCTTCAATTTTTATTGCATGGTATGTTCTTTTTAATTTTGATAAGAACGCATTAGTACTTTCAAACAAAGGTGCAACCACAAGAGAAATTATTGACAAAGGAAAAACTATTTTAGAACACTTACCCTTTTTCTTAAAGCCAGGTGTACTTAAATGGGATGTATTTAATTCCAAATTTGATAATGGCTGTAGAATCATTGGTCAAACTACAACTAAGAAAGCGGCAATTGGTTTTACTATCCATTTGCTATTCATGGATGAGTTTGCCCATATACCCCAAAACTTTGTAGAAACTTTTTATGAAAACGTATATCCTACGGTATCTGCTTCTTCAAACTCAAAGGTTATTATTACGAGCACCCCTAATGGCTTTAATAAGTTTTATGATATTTACTCCGCAGCTGAATCTGGGTTAAGTGAATATACACCATTCCGAGTTGATTGGTGGGATGTCCCTGGAAGAGATGAGGCATGGATGAGACAAGAAGTTGCCAACTTAGGTAGTGAAGAAGCATTTAATAGACAATACGGAAATCAATTTATTGCAAGCTCTTCATTACTGTTAGGAGCAGATAGTCTTAAAAAACTAAAAGAAGGAGAATTAGAATTTGTACATCGTGAAATGGTAGAGTTTGAAGATGAGCAAGTAGAATATGATGGCTTATTATGGGATCCAGACTTTAATTTAGAAGAATGCGAAGATAATTCTAATTATTGGTGTTTTTCGGTAGACATTGCAGAAGGTACCGGTGGGGATTATTCTATCATTAATATTTTTAAGATAGAACTCATGGATGAAAAGGATTGGGCAAAGGTATCATCGCCTGGTAGTTTTATTGACTTTTATAGAATAAGACAAGTTGGAAGATTTAGAAGTAATGAACATACTATTGAAGAGTTTGCAAAATCTCTTTACATTTTAGCATATGACGTTTTTTATTCTGAGAATGTAAAAATGATCATAGAATGGAATTTATTTGGAGGTGAATTGATAAAAAGAATGGAAACAGTATTTCCACAAAGAAATGATTTTGATGAAGAAGCCGTAGTTAAATTTAAACATAGAATAGATGCTCGTACTAAACAATTCGGCTTAAAGGTTAAAAAGGATAATAAACCTATATTTTGCCAAAACTTCAAAAAATACATTACACAAAATAGAATTGTACTAAAAGATAAACAAACTGTATATGAAGCAGCCACATTTGGTAAAATGCCAAATGGAAGTTATGCAGGTCAATTAGGTCATGATGATTTAATAATGACATGTATAAATAGTTCTGAATTCTTCTTTACATTGGATTTTTCTGATTTTGCTGAAGAGATCCATGATGAAATGGATCAAAGTATTCAAGACAAGATTGATGTTATTCTAGAGCAAGATGCAAAAGGAGGACAATTGAATTTTGATATCTATGACTTGGTATAAAAAGTTACAGGTTGTTGGATATATAAAAAAAGCAAATAAAAAAAATAATATAAGATGGCACTAGATCCAAAAATCGCTTCGATTAAAGCTGCAGGAACTTATAGATTTGAATTCGATAAGTCTCAAGTTGTTAGTATCCCTGCTAATCAGACAAGATTAATTGTTGGTTTCTCTAAGACAGGACCTTTCAATACTCCTGTATTTATACCAGATACTGCATTCTTTAAGCAAGTATATGGCGATATTGACAGAAACTTAGAAAGAAAGGATTCTTTTTTCCACAGAAGCTGTTTAGCAGCATTGGAAAGAGGACCTATTCTTGCTCTTAATCTTCTTAATTTAGATTCTGCTGACCAAGTAGAGTACCTTAAGTTTGGTACGGCTGCAACACCAGAGGCTCAGGCTAATGGTGGTGCAATGGGAGAATACCAAAAATTTTATAATAGAGATAAATTCTTCTATCCAGATTCTGATGCATTCCTAGATAATGTAAATGCAAACAGAACAACATTAAGTTCTACCACAACTAATGATCTATTAGACATGGTGAATTTAGGACAAAATCCTATTTCTGTTATTGTAAGAAAAGCTTCTGCTGCTAATTCTGCAGGTTTTAATGTAACTGTTGAAGAGTGGTATGGCGCTGCAAACGTTCCAGGATTCTTAGATAAGGACAGTTTAGTATCCGACTTCTTAGTTGATATTTTTGTAATTGGTGGAAATTTTGGTGGAGACTTTAGTTCTGCTACACCTTACGAAAGATTTGAAGCTGATCCAACATTCCAAACCTATTTTGATAAGACACAGGGTTTAAAGAGGAGAGTATTTGATTCTGATGCAACTGATACTAAGATTGCAGAATTCTTTAATGAGTCTGAGGTTGATCTAATTGCAACTTACACTGCTTCTCTTATTCCTGATTTTGTGGATCTTATTGGTAATAACCTTTTCGTAGAAAAAGTTGTAAATGCTGATACTGCATCTACTGGATTATTTGTTGCAGTTAATGAGGATCTCTTTAGCGGAGACTTTTTAATTGACGGTGTTGCTGGTGGTCTTGATCTCATTGGTCATAATTTAGAATATACTCAAGCAACTTCTTTACAGGATGATGTAAACTTCTTATCTTACAGCGGTGCTATTGTATCCGACGTAAATTATGCAAGAGCTGCCACTGTCCCTAATACAGTTACACAAGGTACAGAATTAATTTCCGTTACGGCTGTTTCGGGTGGAGATATTCAAATTCAAATACAAGGAACTGCAGGTGATTCATTCTTTGATGCATTTGCTAATATGACTGCAAATAGTTCAACTGTTGTAGGTACTTATATTTTTGATTCTGTTATTTCAAAATATGTTCCTGTTACTTCTCACCAAGTAGTTGGAAACACCGTTACATTATTACTTTCTTCTGTAGGCGGTGTTGCAATAGGAGATTTCCCAACAACTGGCGCAACATACACTTACATTAACGAAGGTGACTTTGGATTCGTTGCTGATGAATTACCATTATCTAACCCAACCGCTGGAATTATAGGTTCTTACGGATCTACCTTATATAGCCAATTCTCAAACGGTACTCTTACTGATGGGGATGAAGCTGTATATGAAGTAGGTGGGATTCAATATACTTCTTACTTAGTATTTAATGCTGTAGATTACGGATCTATTCATGTAGGAACACCAACAACTGCTGTTGATACTGTTGGAATATCTGACCCGGCATATAACTTGCCATCGGTTCAGATAACTCCTTACCAGGAAGATGCATTTAACACTTTGACTCCACATGCCCAGTTTACTTTAGATGGTACAGGTGTATTCTTAAATTCTGATGCTGTTGCATACGGTGCAAATATTTTAGGTATTCAAACTCTGAAAGGTGCAAATAACCTTTCTATTGATATCTTGGCTGATTCATTAACTGAAACTGCTCTTAAGCCTAACCAAGTATTAATTGATGCTGCTAATCCTGATGCTGCTGATGTGGTTGTAGGTAACTACTTAGTACACTTTGAAGGTTCTGTTTCAGTACCTCACTCAAGATTAACCAGAATCAATATTGTACAAGGCGGATTAACAAATTCTGAATATAGTACAATTCCTGCAGGCAAAACTGCATTATTAGTTACTTGCCAAAGTGAAATTTCAATTTCCACTGCAGGCGGTATTAAAAAGGTTGAATTGTATTACCCAATAGATTCATGGATTGATTACTTAAACATATTTACTTTAGATGGGTTTAGGTTAGATAATACAAAACATGTACCTAACGGAACTAACGAAAGACAGAATGCTATATTAAATGGTACTCTTAATGGAACTAACCTGTTTAAAGCATTAACTGATAGAGAAACAATTAACTTCAGATATTTAGTTGATACGTTCGGAAACGGTATTGAAAGTGGATCTAAGGCAATTTATACAAACTTATGTTCTACTAGAAAGAATGCATTTGCAATAATTAATGCACCTTCTGCTAAAGACTTTAAGAATAATACAGATCCTTCCTTCTTGGATGCAACTGGATCGCTTTCCTCTAGATTTATTTCTACTGGTGGAGATCTTAGTAAAAATCCAACGGTAAGATACTCATTACCTTCACCAACACAAGGTGCAAGCTTTGGCGCATTCTACTATCCTTTCATTACTGTAAGAGATTTAGGAAAGAACATAAACGTTGTACCAGCACCGTATGTTTCTAATAACTTTATTGCAAAGTATGAAAATGCTTTACCGTGGTCATTAGTTGCAGGTGTTCGTAGAGGCGTTGTAGGTGGAACTGGAGTTGTAGGTTTAGAATTAAATCTTGGTAAAGAGGACAGAGAATACTTAGAACCATTTGGATTGAATCCAATTGTATTCCAAAGTGGAACTGGCCCAACAATCTTTGCTAATAAAACAGCACAGCAAACTACAAAATCTGCGTTAAGCTCAATTAATGTTAGAGAGGTTGTAATTTACATCCAAGATGGTATTGAAGCAATCCTGAAAAACTACTTATTTGAATTTAACACAGCTCAAACTAGATTGGAAATTAAAACTCTTGCTGATAACTTCTTATCAACCGTTCAAAACGATGATGGTGTTTTTGACTTTAAGAATGTTATGGATGAAACTAATAATACTCCAGAAGTTATAGATCAGAATGTAGGTATCCTTGATACTTATATCGAGCCAGTAAGAGGTATGGAAGTTCTCGTACAAAGAACTACAATCCTTAAAACAGGTGCAATAAGCTCAGGTAACTTCCAATAAGAAAAGAAAGATGAATATATAAAAAAATAAGATAAGTTATGCCATTACCACATTATACACAATCAAGGGCCAGCAGTCAGAGATATGAACCTATCCAACCAAACCTTTTCGAGGTAACTGTGTTCAGCCCATTAGGTGATGATACAGGATTAATCTTGGAACAGGTTAAAACTATCGGAGGATTAAATAACCTTAATCCATCTGTAGATGCAATCGGTCAGAAATATAAATTTGCTGATCGTTCGTTTGCAAGTATGCCAGGACAAACATTCTTGGATCTCACACTCAACTTCAGCTTAAACCTGAATGAAGCAAATGAAAACTACATTTACAACACATTCCGTAACTGGTACAAATTGATTTATGATCCACTAACCGGCGAAATGGGATTGAAAAAGGATTATGTTGGAAGTATGATTATTGTACAGTACAACAGAGCAGGTGATATTTTCAGAAAGATTACTTGTAAAGATGTATTCCCAACAGGACAACCTGATTTCGTAGATGAATTGAATTATGAAACTCCAGATGCCGCTGATTTAACAATGACTTACCGTTGTGATCACTGGGTTGAAGAAAATGTTGGAGCTACAAATCTTTAATCTATAAGTTCATTAAATATATTTTTAGAAACTGGCCTTAGGGCCAGTTTTTTTGTCATAGCACTAATATATAATATAGAATACATAATCTAAAACACATGACTATATTTAAAGTAGAAAATCAAACAGATGGGAAGATTTATGTAGGCTACTCTGTTAATGATAATCCAAACAACTTAGGTACAGGAAAATACATTAAGAGGGCGGTAAAAGATTTTGGTTTAAGATCCTTTACTAAAACTACATTAGAAGAATTTGGACAAGATGAATCACTAGGTCATATTATGGATAGACTTGAATTTTGGATTAAAAAATTTAAAGCCGATAATCCTAAATATGGTTATAACGAAAGCGTCCAAGAAATGATCCCACAAAAGAAAAGACTTACAAAAAAATTACAAGTCTTATTAACCCCAGAAGATGAAGATAATTTAAATTCTATCATTATCCAAAAATCAATGGAAACAAAAACAAAACCGATGCCCGTATCAAGATATGTTAGGCAATTAATAGTAGAGCATATTGTAAAAGAGACATCACCAGAAAAACAATTAATAAAATCTAAATAATTATGAGTAGTCACGAGGACAATATTAAAAAGGAATTTGAAGCAGCTGAAAGTATTCAGGATACTGCTGCTGTAGTAACTGATGAAAGCGGTACTATTAAAGAGCTAGGTAAAGTTGACACAACTAGAGGTTCTGGTGTAGTTTCACCTGATGATCCAGAAATTAAAAGAATACAATCATTGGCTGGGCATGTTAAATTAGATTTAACACAGTTCCCATCGGGTGGGCGTTTCTATAGAGAAGATTTTGAAATTCATATCAGAGCCGCAAGAGTTGGTGAGATTAGAGATTTTTCAACAGTAGATGAGGATAACATCTTAGATGTAGATGAAAAGTTAAATTCTATTCTTGTTAATTGTACTAAAATAATGTACGGTACACAGAGAGGATCTTATAGAGACGTATTGGAAGAAGATAGAATTTACCTTATTTTATCAATTAGAGAACTTACGTTTAAGCAAGGTGAAAATAAACTTATGATGCCAATTGGTAAAAAAGGATGTTCCACTCCTAGCTGTAAATCTCAGGAATCCGTAGAGCTTAAAACATCTAATCTACAATTCCAGGAAACTGATGAACTATTAGAAAAATATTATGATTATCAAAATAAGTGCTATACAATTCCTACTAAAAATCATGGAGAGATTACATTAGCACCACCTACGATCGGAGTAATGAGAGCTATTACTAATTGGATTAGAAAACGTGAAGAGGAAAATAAATCTTGGGATAAAGCATCTCTTACTGTGCTTCCTTATGTACAAAGAGAATGGAGAGGTTTTAATGATAATGAAATCTTTTCTGCTATAACCAATTTCCAAGGTTGGGATGCAAGTAAATATTCAATTGTTTATAGACTTGTAGAAAAAGCGAAAATTGGAGTCAAGCCTGAGTTTGTCTATCCATGTGAAAGTTGTGATGCGGAGGTCACAGTCCCGCTTTCCTTTCCCGGCGGCGTCAAGGCTCTCTTTATTATTCAGGATATCACTTCTGAACTTCTTTAAGATAAGAGTTCTTTTATTGGAAAAGTTGCATCTCCAACCGTCTGAGTTGGATTTGCTACCTTTCTATGAATACGAGTATACTCTTGAAATGTTTAATGAAATCATCAAAGAACGTAATGATGATGAAAAGAAACAAACGTCTTCTTATGATGATCAATATAAGAATATGTCCGGAATGCAAAATAAAATGAGTAAAAGTATGTCTTCATACAAAACTCCATCAATGCCTAAAATAAGCATGCCTAAGTTCTAATAAATATACTATGGCGGCTGTAACTCTTAAGGACTTAATGAGCCCTCTATCAAAAATAGAGGCTTATGCAAATGAAACTAATGAAAGCATCAAAAAAATTGAAGAATTCATTGTTCAAGGGATGGGCAATTCCAGTAATGGTGGCGATGCGCTCAGTGCACAAATCTTAGCTACATCCCAGCAACAATTAGTTAGCTTAAGAAATATTGAATTTATTTTAGGGCGGCAATTAGAAGTACAAGCACAGGAAGCTGAGCAGAGTAAATCATTCGCCTTCGCCAGACTTAGACAAAATGCAGTCGATAGAATTTTCGGTAATAAAGATTCCAAGAATTTAGAATTAATTGCAAAAGCCTCTACATCCAAAAGCAGTGGAACAGATAAAGGTGCTGGAAAGATCAAAGGTAGTGGTGCACAAGCATTAAAAGATTTAGGAATGGGTGCTTTACTTACAGGTAAAGCTATGTTACTTTGGACTATTGTACCAAAAAAGGCAGTAGATAAATTCCTTGATTTTGTAGTCAAATCATTTGAAAAATTTGAACAGTTTGATGTTAAGAAGGTGCAAAAAGGAATTGATGCTTTAGACTCTATGGGTGGTGCTATAATGAAATTTGCAACAGCTCTTGCATTATCAACTCCTCTTATCCTAGTAGGACTTATTGGTCTTCCAATACTTATACCAACGCTTTTCATTATGGGAGGTGTATTTTATTTGTTAGGTGGCAAAAAGTTTAGTAAAAGAATTAAGAGAGGGTCACGGGCTCTTACTGTGATGGCTGAAGGACTATTGGCATTTGGTATTGGTTTAGCAGTAGCAGCTTTAGCTTCTATGATTGTTCTTATGCAGCCTGCAGTCTTAATTGGAATGACATTATCTATCCTACTTATAGGTGGGGCTGTATCATTATTAGGAAGTAAGAAGATGTCAAAGAATATTAAAAGAGGAGCTGGGACATTAAGTATAATAGGATTAGGTCTTGTTGTATTTGGATTAGGTTATGCTCTATTTGCAGCAGCCTTCCCATCAACTGTTGGTATTGGTGATATACTCATTCAAAGTATTACTATACTAGGAATTGGAACTGCCATCGCATTAGTTGGTAAATTTGGCGTAAATAATATTTTACAAGGTGCATTGTCGCTAGCAGTAAATGGTATTGGATTACTCGTGTTTAATATGGGTTATGTTCCTTTTGCTGATGCTACTAAAGGGATGTCATTAGGAGACATTGGAATACAAAGTGGAGTCCTATTGGCAGTAGGTGGTATAATGGCATTAGCTGGGTTGGCAGTTGCAGGATCGGCAGGAGCCGTATTGTTAGGCCCTGCTCTTTATGCTGCTGCTGGTGGATCTTTACTTTTGTTAGCACCAGGTCTTCAGGCCATGAAAGATTTAGATTTTTCAGAACAAGATTCTAAAGATCTTGCTACTACATTAGGAGCCGTTGCAATGGCATTCTCTGGAATAAATCCTGAAAGTGGCGTGTTTGGTATGATAGGTGGATTATTTACCAGGGTTATTCAGAGTGGATCTGGTCTTGCGGCATCCGCTATGTATGCAGGTGCCGGGTTGGCTTTACAGGAATTGTCTAAAGGCTTATCTGCATTTAAGGACGTAGGATTTACTGAAGATGATTCAAAAGAACTCGCAATAGCTTTAGGATCTGTTAGTGGAGCATTCGCTCAGGCTGGTGGAGAACCTGCAAGCCCTGGTGGTTTATTTGGTGCAATATTCGGAAACACGTTCAGTCCTAATGCAACCGAAAGAGGTATCGATTCTGTTATGGATTCCGGCAAAGCTCTTATGGAAATTACAAAAGGTTTAGGTGCATTCTTAGATCTTAAAAAGAAATACGGATTAGATGGTGATGCATTTAAAGACGGTGGGTATCTTAATACTGCAATAACCGAAACATTAGGTTTCTTAAATTCTGCTTTTGCTGCAATTGGTGCTAATGAGACTTCAGACTCTGCCATGTTTGGTTTATTTCAATGGGATGAAAATAATGTAGAGAAAGGTATTGATGCAGTTAAAGGATCAGGTAAAGCACTTAAAGATATTACTGAAGGTTTAGCAGGATTCCTTGATCTTAGAAAAAAGTATGGACTTACAGAGGAGGCTTTTAAGAGTGATGGATTTTTAGCCATAGCAATTAAAGATTCATTAGGATTCGTTAGTAAAGCATTTGCTACAATTGGTGGTATGGAAGTTCAAGATGGTTGGGGTCCGTTTAGCTGGGATGAGAACCTTGTTGAAAAAGGTATTGATGCAGTTAAGGGCGCAGGTACTGAATTAACAAACATTGCCCAAGGGCTCAAATCATTTCAAGAATTAATTAAACAAGAGGTAGACTTTGCAGAAGACGGTGATTTAGCCAAAGCAGTAACAAATTCATTAACATTCGTAGGTGATGCATTTGCTGTAATTGGTGGTAAGGAAGAAAAGGATGGCTGGTTTATATTTAGTTGGGATGAGAACAAAATTGCAAAAGGTGTTGAAGCAGTTCAGGGTGCTGGAACAGAACTCATGAACATTGCAACAGGATTGGAAACATTCCAAAAACTAATAGATCAAAAGGTAGATTGGGATATTTTAGGAACCGCTATATCTAAGTCACTAACTTTTGTAGGAGATGCCTTTGCTGTGATTGGTGGTAAGGAAGTAACTGATAGTACTTTCTTTGGTCTTGTGTCATGGGATGAAAACTTAGTTCAGAAAGGTATTGAAAATGTTCAAGGTGCTGGTGAAGAACTTATGAACATCGCAGAAGGTTTATCAAAATTTGCAAGTTTGGACGATCCTGCAGCTACCGCTAAATCTATTACAACTTTATTTAATTCTATTGCCGATGCGTTCACTGCAAATTATGAAAGAGCAGAGTTAAGATCTGAGATGGACCATTTTGGTGAATGGGTTAAGGATTTATCAGACGCAGTAAATGACGGTTCACTAAGTAAAGCAGGTACCGACTTAGAAAAAATTGCAAATGTAATTAATTCAGTTGATATTTACAAAGCAGATGCAATGGCAAGTCTCTTTAGTGGTGCTAGTGAACTTGGTAGAAATACACAAGCATATTCCGCGTTAGCAGATGCAGTAGAACAAATCAGAGATCTTTTAGCTGAGCAAGCAGGCGGAGGTGCTGAAGCCGAAGGTGGAACTGCTGAGGGTGGAACTACAGGTGCACAAAGTCAATCTGGTTTAAAAAGTAGCCTTGCGCGACTTAATTCAACAATGGGAAGACTCGAATCTACTATGGGTATGCTTCCTGCTTCTATACAGTCTATTAAGATTGTCATTCCTGAAGATTAATATTTTATTTTCTTAAAACTAAGTTAACCTGTTACTATATAAAATTAACAGATAGTTCAGAAAAAAGTATAGTAATTATGGATAAAAGTATTGTATGGTTTGATTTGGAAACCACAGGAGTAAACACAGCAAAGGATCGTATTATTGAGATTTGTATGATAAAGACCGATCTTGATGGAAACGAAACCGATCGCTTTTATTCTCTTGTAAATCCCGGCACAAATGTTGAGTGGAGACAAGAGGCGATTGATAAACATGGCATCACACCAGACACACTTACGGATCAACCGATGTTTGAATATATTGCTAAAGAAGTTGTAGACTTTATAAGTGATTCTGACCTTGGTGGATATAATGCACTTTACTTTGATATCCCAATGCTTACTGAAGAACTTATGAGAGCTGGTATTGTATTTAACCACCGTAACCGAGCTGTTATTGACCCTTTCCTTATTTACTCAAAGTATGAACGGAGAGATCTTAGTACAGCTTATACAAAATACACAGGTAAGACTTTAGAAGACGCACACCGTGCAGAGAATGATATTCGCGCAACAATGGAAATCTTCCAGGCTCAACGCAAACTTTATGATATGCCACAAACAGTTGAAGAAATTGATAAAGTGGTTAATGAGTCTCGCCAGTCTCAAGTTGACCTAAGCGGTAAGTTTAAGTTTGCCGAGATTAACGGTAAGAAAGAAATTGTATTTAACTTTGGTAAGTGGAGCGGTAAACCTTTCCGTGAAGTATATGAAGCGGATTCTCGTTACATTGAATGGATGATTGATAAAGGAGAGTTCTCAAAGGAAACCAAAATCATTGCTCGTAAACTTATGGAAAAGATGAAGGCGGAGACTGAAGCCCCATTTTAAATTGTTAATAACTTTTTGAAAAAAGTCCTAGAAAAATTTTTATTTCCCAACAATTTGTATTATATTTATAATATACAAAACGGAAATGGAAAAAGGAACTATTGTAAAGTATGATGGCGGATTCTACCGCATCACCCGTGAAACTAAAAACACGGTCAATTTAGGTGCCGTCTTTGGTAACCAGGTTTATCACAAAGGAATTCAAAAGTCCGAAGTTACCGAGGCTCATGATGAGTGGTACCAACAATGGACTCAGTCTGAAACTTATATGTCAATGTAATGAAAATAGATATCTCAACACTTAAGAAGATCGAAGAAAAGTTCGGTCAATTTGAAATCGGAAGAGTCTGGGGTGGCGGTAACCACAACTATCTTAGATTCGGTTATTGGAATTCAGTTAACCTTGGTGCTCTCCAGGAAATTTTAGGCCATTCAGTTGTCGTAGTCGAAGACGATGATTATGATGACGACTGCGGATGGAAATACTCTTATACACTTTATGACAAATGGGAGTGGGACCAGATCCAAGAAAGACGAAAAGAACAAATGGAAAAGTGGAAATCTGAAAAGTAATCTTTCAGATTTTCTTTTTATGTTTTATAATTAATTTAAATAATGAACCAATGAGTAAATATCAACAACTACTCCAAAACCCTCCGTTCATTAAGGTAAAGAAAGGTGCACGAGAGGTAATCTTCAAAACGGTAAGCTGTATGTGTGATAATGTACATTACCTTAGGTTTAAGAAAAATGACCAAGGCGACTTCAAATTGTCCGGTGGTGGATTTGCACTTTCAAACTGGCAAATGAAACACCCTAAACATGACATTGAATGGGTTGCGGATGAAGGTGAATGGAGACGAGTTGCAAAGATGATCAATACTGGTACCTCAAAAATTGAATCTGTAAAAAGTAGATAAAATGGCAATAACAACTAATCCCATGCCAGGTTCTGAAATGATCCATGTTGACCTAAAAGGACCTGATGGAAATGCATTTGCATTGATTGGCTTGGCTCAAAAATTGGCTAAGCAATTACATTACCAACCTGATGAAAGAGGTGAACTTACTGCCGAGATGATGGGTGGTGATTATGATAACCTACTCGAAGTATTTGACAAACACTTCGGTGAATTTGTAACATTACACAAATGAAAAGGCTTGAAAACATAGATGCCTTTAATGGCACAAGCTTCCACGGACAGGTGGTATATGCATCAGTAAACGATCTTGTTAAAATCTGCGGTGAACCTTATCGCGGTGCTGTTGAAGATAAGGTTCAGTATGAATGGACTATGCAAACATCTAAAGGACTACCTTTTACTATCTATGATTGGAAAGAATACCGAAACTATTCAAATGATGAAATCATAGAATGGCATATCGGCGGTCATCGCGGTATAGATGCAATTGCGGGTATGAAAGAATTGGGAGATGCATTGGAAAGTGCTATGTTTGAAGATCACTTATCTGAACAAGAACAAATTGAAGCTATCCTTGAAGAAGCTAACGGTTGGGGGTTAAGACAAGAGGTTAAAATGTCTGCTGAAAAACTTATGTGTTTGGCACCGGACATGAATCTTATTGATGCATACACTCACGGCTTTAACGAGTGGATTAAATAAAATGAACCATGGCACCTAAGAAGAAAGATAAAGATAAAGAATTGGACTTCAACGGTGGATGGACTATGGGTGAAGCCGCTCATCATGTAGGAAAGAAAATGACACAGCAAACTATTCCTGACAAGAGAAAGTATAACCGTAAGAAAAAACATAAGAAAAAAGATGAAGATTAGTTTAACCTCCATTTATGCACAAGTTTATGTTTTGCCTACTATTAAGTGGACATATGATAAATACTTATATGGGCATATGAATATTGAACTTTGGTGGTGGAAATGGGGAATAGAAATAGCGTATGGAATACAAGAATAGATACAACGACAAGTTTACATTTACCTTAGATGAGGATAAGAACATTCTATGGGAAGGTAATTTTACCTATCATCGTATAGGTTATCCTAATGTGTATAAGGAAGCATACCAGGCATACTGTAAAGATGTAGGATCCAAAGGTGAGCACCCAATGCACATAGAATCATTTAAAGAAGCCGTCCATGAATCGGTGTATGATGAAAATGATAGCTATGTAGGCCCTGGCCCTATTGCTGAAAAATATCAATCTTTAGTTTATTCTGATACAGATGCTATCGATATGGTTGATCCCAGTGGAGGCCCTTACATTACATTGCACCAAGACCTTTCATGGTTAGGTGAAGAGTTTAAGGATCTTTGTGTAGGCGGTTTTAAATCAATCTTAACTGGGTATAAGATTTTTACATACGGTAAATTTGATCACTTAGCTGATACTAAAATCATAGGTGGAATAATTAATACAACAGAAGAGAGATGAGTGATAAAAATAAAGAAACAGAGTTGCTAAGAGCTTCGTTAATGCAGCAAGTTAGCGAACTAACTGATAATGAAATTATATCTTTATATGATAACTTATCTGAATTCTTTAAAACCAAAGAGAGATGAATAAAGATATAATATCAACAATTCCTATTGATTTTGTAACAAATATTTACCTTTTTTGTTACAAAATCAGACTCATATTAAAACCAAAGAGAGATGAGAGATGATTGGAATTGGGTAACAAAGGTAATAATGCATAAAGAAAATACTTATGCACATTACCTAGCACTTAAGAAACTTATAAAACTTTTTGAACTTAAATGGTCAGGCCATAAGAATAAAGTAGCATATGACTTATATGTTAACTATCTTAAGGCAAGACTTAAGTTAGAATTTAGAAGGGATTAAACCTTTCCTAAAATTAGCAATATAAAAATAAAAGTATGGCCGTAAGCATAGAAAAGAAATATCAAAAACTTACTGACACAGAACATGTACTCCTAAGACCTGGTATGTACATCGGTTCTGTGAAGCCTCATACTGAAGAAGTTTATCTTTTAGATAGAAGAAGTTGGAAACTTATACCTAAGGAAATTACCTATAATCCTGGATTCTTAAAACTCTTTGATGAGATTGTTTCCAATTCAGTAGATGAACATAAAAGAAATCCTAAACTTAATCAAGTAAAGGTTAACATTGACGTTGATACAAATAAAATATCAATCTGGGATAATGGTGGAATTCCTGTAGAGATTCATAAAGAGTATGATGAATGGGTTCCTGAAATGATCTTTAGTAACCTTAAGACGGGAAGTAATTTTGATGACACTGAGGAAAGAACTGTTGTAGGTACCAATGGTGTAGGTAGTACTCTTACCAATATTTTTAGTACTGAGTTTACAATTGATACTTGTGATGGAAAGAAAAGGTTTACACAAACCTTCTTTAATAACATGGCAAAGAAAACCAAACCTGCAATTAAAGCACAAAAGAAAGGCTTTACTGAAATCTCTTATATAGCAGACTTTAAACGGTTTGGTATGAAGAAGATTGATAAGCCTTCTATTCAGATGATTGAAAAAAGGCTTTATGATATTGCTGCATGTAATCCTAAGCTTAAGATCTGGCTCAACGGTGATCCTATTACATTTAAGTCATTTAAGGAATACTCTGAACTTTACACAACGCCTGTGTTTTATGAGCAGTCAGAAAATTGGCAAATAGGTATAGGACATTCTACCTCAGGGTTTAAAGCTATCTCATTTGTAAATTCTGTTGAAACAAAGGATGGTGGAAAACATGTAGATAATATTACATGGCAGATTACACAATTCCTTAGAGATAAGATTAAGAGAAAACATAGAGTTGATGTAAAGCCGTCTGAGTTAAAAAATCATTTGTACCTTTTCATTAATTGTACAATCATTAATCCTGCATTCTCATCGCAAACTAAAGAAAAGCTTATTACCGAACCTAAAGACTTCGGAAGTATTCATGTACTTTCGGATAAGACACTAAGGCAAGTTCTTAACTCTGAAATTATTCAATCAGTATTAGATTGGATTAAACAAAAGAAAGCAGCAGAGGAAAGATCCAAACTTAGAAAACTAAATAAAGGTTTAGATAAAAAGAAGGTAGTAAAACTTATTGATGCCAAGAAGCGAGGTGATAGGAATAACTGTACTCTTGCAATATTTGAGGGTGATTCTGCATCTTCTGCATTTAGGCAATATCGTAATCCACAAACACAAGGGGCATTTCCTTTAAGAGGTAAATTTGTAAATGTAAGAGAATCTGTACCATCTAAAGTTGTACAGAACAAAGAAGTACAATCTCTTATGGCTGCGCTAGGCCTTAAGATAGGCCATGAACCTAAAGACTTAAGGTACGGTAAAATACTTTTGTATACTGATGCTGATGTTGATGGTAATTCAATTTCGGCTCTGCTTATCAATTTCTTAGGTAAGTATTGGCCAGAGTTATTTGATGAAGGTAGGGTACTTAAAGTAGAAACACCTCTCATGGTTGCTAAGAAAGGAAAACAAACCTTAAGTTTTTATTCTGATGAGGAATATAAAAAATGGGAGTCTAAACAAAGGTCTCTTAATTCATGGAACATTGAATATAAGAAAGGGCTTGCTGCATTGGAAAATGAAGAGTATCAAGAAATCATAAGTAATCCTAAAACCTTTACTTTGGTTAAAGATAACGATTTTGAAAATACATTGAATACATGGTTCTCTAAAGACTCAGAACCAAGAAAGAAAAAGATCTTAGGTGAGAAATTAGAATATGCACCTAATGGAAATTCATTATTTTAAATTATGAGTAGAAGAACAGTAACAGATTTTTTTGATAAGGAGTATTTGGAATATGCCAAGTATGTTGTAGAGAATCGTGCAATTCCTAGTTGCATAGATGGTCTTAAACCTACCCAAAGAAAGGTTGTACATATTGCAAATAAGATTTGGAAAAGTGGAAAGGAAAAGCCTATGAAACTTTTTCAACTTGCAGGTCGTGTAGCAGCCGAAGCATACTATCATCATGGTAACACATCTTTGGAATCTGCTATGGTTGGTATGGCTCAAGGATTTAAGAACTCATTACCTCTCCTAGAAGGCATCGGTCAATTTGGATCATTAAGATCTCCTTCTGCTGGTGCACCTCGCTACATCAGTGGAAAACTTCATCCAAACTTTAGACTTCTCTATAAGGATTTTGAATTATTGGAAAACAAAATTGAAGAAGGCGAAAAAATTGAACCTGAGTTTTTCTTGCCTATTATCCCAACGGTAATTCTAAATGGATCTTCTGGTATTGCGGTAGGTTTTGCTACAAACATTCTTAACCGAAATCCTAAGGATGTGGTTAATGCATGCATCTCTACACTTAAAGGTAAAAAGATGCCATCACTACCACCTTGGTTAAATGAGTTTTCCGGCACTTTTACTAGAGATACAGTTAATCCTAAAACCTGGAAAATAAGTGGTGTATATGAGGTGCTAAACACTACAACAGTTAAGATAACTGAAATTCCTCCTGGATTTACTTATGAAAGATATGAAGAGCATTTAAATAACCTTACTGAAAAAAGAATCATTTCAGGTTATGAAGATAATTCATCAGGTAAAGTTGAGTATGTACTTAAGTTTCAACGGGCAGTATTAAAAGATTACATAAGCAGAAATAAATTAGAGGCACTCTTAAAGATAAATACTCAAGAAACCGAAAACCTTACAACGATTGATGAAAACGGTGAACTTAAGATTTTCAATAAAGTAGAGGAAATCGTTAAACACTTCGTAGAAGTTAGGTTAACTTGGTATGATAAGAGAAAGGCATATTTACTTACTAAGATTGAAAAGGAACTCTTAATAATCAGTAATAAGGCTAGGTTCATTAAAGATATTATTGACGGTAAGCTTAAGGTAAATAATGTACCTAAGAAAACTATTGTACTTTATTTGGAAACTGCAAATTATGATGAAGTAGATGGATCATATAACTATCTTTTAAATATGCCTATCTATTCATTAACCAAAGAAAGATTTAATGAACTTCTAAAACAAGAAGCAGATAAGAAAAAGGAAAGGGAAGTTATTGAAGGCACCGATCCTAAGGATATGTATCTCTCCGATTTAGAAGCATTAAAGAAAGCAATTAAGTAAACCTTTTAACAAAAAGCAATATAAAAATAAACACTATTATGGCTAAATTTAGTTTTGAAACAAAGATGGGTGTAAAGTTATCCACATGTACTTCTGATTCTATAGAAAATGCATGGGAATGGTTAGCTAAAACTAAACAGCTTCCTTTAGATCAAGTAAAAGAATTGTATAACATAAAAAAGATAAATAATGATGATTGAACAAAACACAAAAGTTGACTCCTCGATGATTAACAGAGTCATGTACAATTTTCCAAACAAGACTCTTAAGGTTGAATTTAACTCAGGTGCTCTATATGAATATAATAATGTAGAACCTGATGTATATGACCAACTCTGTAAAGCAGAGTCTCAAGGAAAATTCTTTAACGAGCAAATTAAACATAACTACGAACATACACAACTCTTAATTAACTAAATTTATGGCAACAACAGCAAACGTAATGTATGATGCACTCAAAGCCCAATTTGAGGCACAGAAACAAAAAGCAATCGCAACCTTAACGGTATATCTTTCTAGCCCGGTTGGAATTGGGGAACATCCACAAATAATTGATGAGATGGAGAAATTAACTAGAAACATTGCAGATGCCGAAGGCTGTCTAGAAATTCTTGCAAAAACTTTTGAAGTGAAAGGGGAAAATGGCAATGTGGACGCAGAGTAATAGTTGGTCAGACGATTTAATCATTAATTACATTTACATAGAGAATGAATAAAGTAATTTTAGTTGGCAAGGCAGCTGCAGGTAAAGATCATATGAGAAAGATTTTATGTGGTCGTGGTTTTGAGTATGGTATATCTTATACTACAAGACCTCCTAGAGAAGGTGAAATTGATGGCAAAGATTACTTCTTTCTTAGCGAAGTTGAATTTAAGAAAAAGATTAAGGATGATTATTGGTATGAATGGATAGAATTCAACGGTTGGTATTATGGTACAAGCCATAGACAGTTTACGCATTCATGTAACCTATTCATAATGACACCTAAAGGTATAAGTCATATTGATCCAGTGGACCGTAAAGAATGTACTATCATATATCTTAACATTCCTCAAGAAGTTCGAAGAAAGCGATTAGAAGAAAGGGCTATGCCAGGCGATTCAATAGACCGTAGAATGAAAGCAGATAAAATTGACTTTAAAGATTTTACTGACTTTGATATTGAAATAAACAATTCCAACTTTTAACATATAAAAATAAAATGAGTAAATTCATTATTATTGAGGGTACTGATAACACAGGTAAAGACACTCAACAAAATCTTATCATTGAAAAATTACATAACTTAGTTTTTCATAAACTTCATTACTCTTCATTACCATTTAAAGATAATGTAGAAAAACATGTTAAGTATTCAACTAAAATGTATGATGACATGTTTAAAATGATGATGAATAATAAAGAAGATGGTATTAATATGATTTTTAACCGATCTCATTTAGGTGAATCGGTTTATTCTCCGCTTTACAGAAATTACTCAGGTGATTACATATTTGATATTGAAAAGAAATATGTAGATAAGTTAAGAAAGGAATTATATCTTATTACATTAACAAATGATCCACATACAATCTTAAAGAGAGATGATGGTAAATCATTCTATGGTAATGAAGAAGAGGTTAAGGCTGAAATTGACGGTTTTAACCGAGCTCATAGGTTAAGTAGGATTAAGAATAAATTGCTTATCAACATTGGTACAATGAGTGCTGATGAGGTTTCTCATATCATTGTAGATTTTCTTATGCATGAAAACTCTGTTATGGGTACTGCTGAACAACTAAATTTATTTGCATAATGGGACACTATGAAGACTTTTTCTGGGAAATAACCGAGGAATTAAAACGGTTAGGATTAAAGAAGGAGTTTGAACAAGAGATAAGAAAGATTCAATCCAATGATGAATTTAAGTATAAATCCATAAAAGAAAGATGGGAGTATGCTTTAAACAAAGTTAAACAATTACATAAAATTAATAAATGAGAATATTTAAAGGAGAGACGTTTGCTGAGGCGTATCATTCAGCATTAAGTAGTGTTATCTATAATCCTAATTACGTATCCTCACCAAGAGGTATGAAGATATTTGAAATGTCAGATGCTGCAATTGTAGTAGAAGATCCTTCATATTGTCTTTATGAAAATGATCGTAGGAGTAGTCAATTTAAATACATCGCAGCAGAATTGGTTTGGTATTTCACAGGTCGTAATGATGCTGACTTTATTACTCCTTATGCAAAATTCTGGGATCAAATTAAAAATAAAGATGGTTCAGTTAATTCTGCATACGGAAATCTTATCTTTACTGAAGAGTTAGAAGATGGCAGAAATCAATATCGTTGGGCATTAGATTCTTTAATCCAAGATAAAGACTCAAGACAGGCAATTTTACATTTTAATAAACCATCACATCAATGGAACGGTAATAAAGATTTTGTTTGTACTCTTAACGGTATATTCCAAATAAGAGATAATAAACTTAACTTTACTGTAGATATGAGATCTAATGATCTTGTCTTAGGTACTCCTACTGATGTTGCATTCTTTTGTTTGTTACAAATGCAAATGCTAGAGCATCTACGAAAGTATTATCCTGAGTTAGAGTTAGGTACATATACTCATATTGCCCATTCGCTTCACTTATATGAAAGACACTTTGATCTTGTAAGCGAAATGTTAATGAAATCATTTAATCCTCAGTCATATCCAGAAATGAGAGAGTTTTTAATTGATCCTAACGGTAAGCCATTAGATGGTCTGAAACAATTAGAAGATGAAATGATTCAAAGCAATGATGTAGTGCTCCAAGGTGATTCTAAATTTGAACCTCAACCACATGATGATCTTTTACACCAATGGATATCTGATGCAATCTTTAGGAATATATAAACAAATTAAATTTTGTTTTGAAGTATTTAAAATTATTTGAAAATTTTAAAGACGGAGATGGTCTTAAAAAAGTTTACTTAGCCCTTAGAGAAGATAGTGGGCAAAGATGGTGGACTTATAAAGGTTTTGCTGGTGATAAGTTCTTCATTCAGATCCATGAAAATAACATAGATGATATTGATATTAATCCTGACTATCCTGTACTAACTTATCATACTGATACTGTTAAAAAGTTACTGGATTCAGGAAAGATAAAAGAAGAGAATATCTATAATCACCCAGATCATATTTCAAAATCTGGATCTAAGGAAGAATTTCATAAGCTTGTAGGAGAGGATGAGAATATACCTAAGACGGTTTATTCTAAAAATGATGCTTTAGAAAATTTAGAATTTCCTATTATTGCAAAACCGTCAAAAGGGCACAGCGGAATAGGTATTCAAATTATTGATAAGCCAGATTTAATGGAAGATGTGGATGAAAAAATCTTTGATACATTTTCTGAATATATTGATAAAGAAGAAGAACATAGATTTATTAATTTTAAAGGAAAACCAATTTTCTGGATGGAACGTACTCCGCTTAATGAAAAAGCAAAAAGCGGTAAAGGCGAAGCCAAAGAAGAAATGGAATTTGGTTATGCTAAAAGAAACTTAAAAGATTTACCTAAAGACTATAAAAATGTTTTGGAAAAGTTTTGTAAGATCTATGAAGATTTGCCTTATATGTGTTTTGATATGATGAAAGGCAAAAACGGTAAAGTATATGTTATTGAATCAAATGCTCAACCTGGTGTTCCATTCGATTCAACTATTGAGGCTTACAAACATATATATGAAGATTTTTATAAAAAGCCTTTAGATAAAGACAGTCTAACTAAACTTGATGAATATGCAAAAACTATGGTTGAAAAAACCCTTAAGAAAGACGGAGGTAAAAGATTTTCAATTAAATAGAAAAAGGTTCATTAATAATTTTCAGTTCCCAATTTTTTGTATTATATTTGTACTGTAACAGTCAAATCTGTAACTAATTTTTTATGCTTAAAGATTTAGAAACTCCAAAAGATTTTTTTATAACATCCGATACGTGGTTTGGAAGACCACAGATTTTACAAATAGCTAATCGTTTATCATTTAAAGATATAGATGATATGAATGATAAGTTAATAAAGAATTGGAATAAGACAGTTAAAAAGAATGATCTTGTATTTCATTTAGGAAATTTTGCATGGGATCCCAATACTGCTAGAAATGTTTTAGAAAAATTAAATGGACAAATTTATTTTATCCTAGGTAATACTGATGATGCTATTTTAGATGTTCATCTTGAGTTTAAAAATGTATCATTACTTGAAGATCAGATCTTAGAATTACCTCAATACGATTCAATCATTTGCCATTACCCATTAGAGGTTTGGAATGGTAAAGATTCAGGGACTATTCATTTTCATGGTCATACTGTGTTTTCTCATAAGACAGATTTAACCAAAATGAATAGGGTAAATGTATGTACAGATTTTTGGAACTACACCCCTGTTAAATATTCAACTATTAAAGATTTTATAAATGACAAAAACTAAAAAGACCTACAAAGAATTGGCAATTGAATTTAAGAACACAAAATCAGAAAAATCTTACAATGAACTTTATAAGAAGATGAGACCAGGTTTATGGTCTTATGTTAATAATATCGTAAAAGATCCTACTATTGCTGACGATATAGTTTCTACTACATTAACTACAGTTTATCTTAAAATTGACCAATACAATGAAGATTATCAAATCACTACGTGGGCATATCGTATTGCCTATAATGAATGTATCGGTTGGATAAGATTTAGAAATAAAAAGGTAAGTATGAATGTATTTACCGATGCAGGTGTGGAGCCTCCTATGAATGAGTCATTTACAACAATTGATGGAATTTTACCTAAAACAGAAAATGACTGGGAAGAAGAAGACAATTTATTAGATGAGAAAGTTCGTTTAACATATGAAGCAATAAATGCATTGCCTCCAATGTATAAGAGATATATGGTTGAAAGATTTCTTAATCATAAATCTTATTCTGATATTTTAGAAATAATGTTAGAGTTTGAAAAAGACATAAATCTTCAAACTGTAAAGAACAGAATATTCAGAGGAAGAAAAATAGTTAAAAAACAGCTCGAAGGGATGAAACTATTTTCTGAAATCTAAATAGATAACAAACAAATAATTATGTACGCAAAAAAACTATTTAAAGAACTTAACATCTGGCGAAAAATAAGAAGCATTGCTAAATCTGAGGAAAATGCATTAAATGAAAAAGGCTTTAGGGTGGATTGGATAGGTAGAATTTATACCGTAATTAATCTACCAGAAGAAGTTGCAACTGCACCAATTTCGCAAGAAGGTTATGTTTTAATGGAATTAAGAAAACATGATCAATTTTTATTGCAATTAGGTATAGCTGATTATGTATCACCTGAATTTAGTAGAATTGATGGAACTGACTCATTCTTATTAGTATTATCACCAGACCGAGAATACTTTAGGTTGTGGCCATTGATTAAATCTCTACTTAGAACTGGCGGTATTATTTTAGCTATAAGACTTATGTATGTAATTTTTGAACATAACCAAGAAAAAATCACTGAACTATGGAACAAACTGATGACTCTAGTATTTTAAGATCAAAAGTTGATAAAATAGAAAACCAAGTAAGAGATCTTGAAAAAGAAAAAATTGAAATCCAAAACGACTGTAAACATAAAGAAGAAACTTTTGTACAGTTTGATAAAAATAATTCTATGAAAAAATACTGCTCGGTATGTAAGCAAGAGTTGGGCTATCCATCTAAAGAAGAGCAGAATAATTTCTTAGGTAATACATAAAAACATGGCAACATCTGAATCTCTAGCAACCACAGAAACAATAAACGGTAAAAGATACTACAATGTAGGTGAAGGCAAAAAATATCCTTCAGTAACAACTATCTTAGGCGCCATGACTGATAAGTCTGGTTTAGATAAATGGAGAAAAAGAGTAGGTGAGGAAGAAGCTGATCGCATTTCAAAGTTTTCTGCTAATCGTGGAACTGTAATGCATCAGCTTAATGAATACTTTTTAGGTTCAACTAAAGAGACTGTTAGGGAAAGACTATTAGAGGCCCAACAACTTATCATACCTTTTGCCGAAGAGAATGGGTTTACTGAGGAAGAGGTAACGGTAGGTAGAAAACTGTTCTTTAATTTCTATAACAATAATTGTTTCGGTCGTATTGCTAAGGTTGTATCTATAGAAGACACTCTATACTCACCTGTAATGGGAGGGTATGCAGGTAGAGTAGATATTATTTATGAGAATGATAAAGCACATCTAATCGTCTTAGATTTTAAGTCATCTAAGAAGCCTAAGAAAGAAGAATGGATCGAAAACTACAAAATGCAAATTGCTGCATATTCATTAGCCTATTGGGAAATGAATGGTGTTAAGCCAAGCGGTGGAGAAATATGGATAAGTAATGAAACTGATGCATTTCCACAAATCTTTGAAATGACATTCGAAGACATCACATTTTACGGAAAGAAGTTTCTTAATCTTGTAAAAGACTTTCATGAAAAGTATCCATTAACCGAGAATATATAAAAAAACAAAAGAATTCTTATGCCTATTAAATCGTTTAAAGATTTTGTTTCAGAAGGTCTTGATCATGTTAGACATAAAAAGGTAAAGCATATTGAGGATCATGATCCTAATGAAGGTATGGATAAAGATACCGAAAAAAAGGCTGAAGAATATTTAGATAGTGAAAAAGATAATTGCCCTAGGTGCGGTGAACATGTAGAAGATTGTATTTGTGAAGAGGATGATCCATGGTCAACTCAAAATTATCACAGAGTACCTAAAGGCGAAGAACATAAAGCAAAACCAAAACAAGAATTTAAAAAATAATATCATGAACAAATTCAACAAATTTTTTGTAGACCACGGTATGAAAATACTTATCGTCTTATTGATACTTAGCTACTTCAAATCATGTAGCATTGATTCCGAACTTGAAAGAATCAAAAAAGATCAAAGAATTTTAACAACCGAGATTGATACTCTTTCGTCTCAGATTGTAAACGAGGAGGAAATGATTTTCTTAATCAAAACAGTTCCTGCTTGGAAAACTCTAAGAATTGAAGAAATCTCCGATAAGGAAAGAATTTCTATTAATGCATTAGAGGAAAAAGAAGACTAAATGAGTGGCTGGTAGAGTACCTATAATTCCAGGAGTCCCAACTCCAAGCGATCCACAATGTGCATTAACTTATTGTGGAAGAATTATCGCACAAGTAGATTGTATTAAATGGATAGTACAAGGTACTTCTGCATGCATTGATATTCAATTATTTAATGCTAATGATAAACCACTTAATCTTGATACTATATGTGATATACACGTTCAACTAACAAATGAGTTAGAATGTGTTGTTGCAAATTTTTGGTATCCTGATGTTCCTTCTGGGTCAAAGGGATTCCTTATAGACATCTTACAATATACTGATACCTCGGGTACAATTTATAATGAAGGTTTAATTAGAATCTGCCTACCTTCCAGCTGTACATATGTTTCACCTGGAAATATAATGGCTGAAATACTTCTAACTGAATGTGGAGGAAATACTGGAGATCCAACTGGCGTAGGTCCTACTGGTGCATTACCAACCGGATCCGCTGAAATTTATGGAATTCCATGTTTATGGGTTGCTACGATTGTTGAATCTAAGATTGCACAAAATGGTGGTGATAGTGGATGTTATCCAGGCTATGTACCCGGTGGAGGTGGATCTGGTGGTGGAGGTGGATCTGTTTCAGGTTCTGTTGGTGCAACCGGTCAACAAGGTCCACAAGGCCCACGAGGATTTATTGGGGCCACTGGTATAGGTGGAAGCGGCGGAGGAAATGATGGTGCAACTGGTGTTCAGGGACCACAGGGACCACAGGGACCAATCGGTGCGACTGGTTTAACTGGTCTACAAGGTGCAACTGGAGCTGATGGTGTAGGTTCTACTGGAGCTACTGGTCTGCAAGGTCCAATTGGTGCAACTGGAGCTGATGGGGTAGGTTCTACTGGAGCTACTGGTCCGCAAGGAGAAATTGGTGCCACTGGTGTTCAGGGTCCAATTGGTGCAACTGGAGCTGATGGTGTAGGTTCTACTGGAGCTACTGGTGTTCAAGGACCACAAGGTGATATAGGTGCCACTGGTATTCAAGGACCACAAGGTGATATAGGTGCCACTGGTATTCAAGGACCGCAAGGAGATATAGGAGCCACTGGTGTTCAGGGACCACAGGGTGATATAGGTGCCACTGGTGTTCAGGGACCACAGGGTGATATAGGTGCCACTGGTGTTCAAGGACCACAAGGTGATATAGGAGCCACTGGTGTTCAGGGACCACAGGGTGATATAGGTGCCACTGGTGTTCAAGGACCGCAAGGAGATATAGGAGCCACTGGTGTTCAAGGTCCTCAGGGTGCTACCGGTTTAACTGGTGCTACTGGAGTAATAGGTGCAACTGGGTCTGACGCTGATACTTTAGTAACGACTAACACACAATCAAATAGTTATACCTTAGTATTAAGTGATAGAAATAAAATAGTTGAAATAAGTAATGCATCTTCTAGGACTTTAACAGTTCCACCCAATTCATCTGTTGCATTCCCTATCGGTTCTCAGGTTATGGTAGCAAGAGGTGATACAGGGTCTGTTCGAATTTTAGCAGGTAGTGGCGTTACAATAGATTCTTCAAATAACAATACATTTTTACAGTATCAGTATTCTGGAGCAACACTTGTCAAAAAATCCACTGACGGTTGGTGGTTGTTTGGAGATTTATCCGCAAGTTAATATATGATACAGTTAGTTACATCAGGAATTTTAGAACAACCGCAACCTATTGCTAATGAATGGGAACCTACCGATGCAAGTGTGGTTGCTTGGATTGATGCAAGTGATACTTCTTCATATACTACATCAGGCTCAACCTTAACAGCTGTTACAGATAAAGCAGGTACTTATACTATGTCAATTGGTAATACACCTACTGTCGTTACTAATGGTCTTAATAGCTTAAATGTATTTGATTTTGATGGAAGTGGTGAATATTTGCAAAGTACAAGTTATTCAGCGCAAACAGATGGTAGTGGAAATCATTGGGCAGTTGGAGTATTTTTAGCAGATTTTGTTGATGCGGATAAAGATTCTTTTTGGTCTTACGAAACAAATACTTCAATAAGTACCAAAAGAGATTATGCAATATCATCAGGTAGTGGAGGTTCAAATACTTGGCCAGGTGAGCTTGACTTAGATACAAACAACGTAACTAACAGAATAAGTTCTACGATTGGTAATTTACAGGATTGGACTTTACAAAGTGTCTCAATTGATAACTGGGTTATTGTTTCATGTTGGTTTAATAAAACAGGTAATCAAATAGGTAACCGGGTCAATGGTAATAACGCATATACTCCTGTTAATGACTATGATAATTCAATTCAGACTAATCAAGAATTACGCCTAATGAGAAACCGAGCGTCTCAAGAATTAGATGGCCGCTTGGCGGAATTCTTTGCGGTTGCTGATATACCAGGAACGGGTGGAACAGATCTTACAGATTTACAGAAAGGCGAAGGGTATCTTGCTTGGAAGTGGGGATTAGTAGGTTTACTGCCATCTGGACACCCATATAAGAATAATCCACCTACTGTTTAGGAATATATAATTAAATTGTATTATGAAGAATAGATTAGTTCATTATTTTATAATTAGTATTTTTTGTAGCTTATACGCTTTAGTTGCTACAATATCAATGATTAATTCGGTAGCCTTTTTTGACTTAAGTCATAGCGGTTTAATGTCATGGTCTTTGGCTATTGGTTTTGAGTTAGGTGCAGCTGCTTCTCTTGCTGCAATAATCATTTTAGATAAAACAAATAAGACAATGGTGTGGAGTTTATTTTTACTTCTTACCGCATTCCAAATGATGGCAAATTCATTTCATGCCTTTATTAACTTAGAGGATTATATGGGATGGATAGAACTTTTCGGATTAGAAGAGGAAGAGCCAATAACACAAAAAAGAATATTATCCGTTGTCAGTGGTGCTGTGTTACCTTTAGTGGCTTTAGGATTCATTAAGTCCTTGACTGACTATATCAGACCAGATGATGGAAAAACAATATCTTCGGAAAATGTAACCGAAGAGATCGCTGATCAACCAATAGAAGAATTGGAAAAAGTTGTAGAGAAATCATCCAATGATAATAACAACGCTGAAAATGATGTATTAACTAACGTTAATGAATCTACTGTGGATTTATCTAGAGTAAGTAAGACAAAGGTCCATCATGTTGAAGAGGTTGTTAAAGACTCTGATGATTCTTTATTAAAGGAAGGCAATTCTTCTGGGAGAAAACATTACATTTCAAAGCCTTAAGAATAACGATTCTTTGGGTGTAAAAATATTTCTTCGCAATGCCAGCTAGAACATACGAGGACGAAGTCTTTCGTCAAAAAAGAATAGTCAAAAATCCAATCAAATTTAATATCCCATTAAATGAAGAACAAAAAATCGCAAAAGAGCAAATACTAAATAATACTGTAACGATATTAGCAGGTAAAGCAGGTAGTGGTAAAACTTTATTGGCATGCCAGGTTGCATTAGATGGTTTATTTCGTAGACATTATGAAAAAATTATCATAACTAGACCAACAGTTTCAAAGGAAGAGATTGGTTTCTTACCTGGAGATCTTCATCAAAAAATGGATCCTTGGGTTCAACCAATTTATCAAAATATGTATCTCTTATATGGAAAGGATAAAGTAGATCCTTATATAAAGGAAGGCAAAATTGAAATTGTACCTGTAGCATTTATGAGAGGCCGAACATTTTTAGATAGCTGTGTTATTGTAGATGAAGCACAAAATGTTACAATGACACAAATGGAAATGATTGCCACAAGAATTGGTTTAAGATCTAAAATGATTGTATGTGGTGATGATGGCCAAGTAGATTTAAAAAACAGAAAAGAATCAGGATTTAGATTTTTATACAATTTAGGAAAGAAAGTAAAAAATGTTTGTTCTGTAACTTTATTTCAAAATCACAGAGATCCTGTTGTAGATGATTTGATTAATGCCTATGAAGATTTCTATGATAAGAAACCGAATAAATAAACAAATAATTATAAGATATGGTTTTAAAACAAGGATCTCGTGGAATAGAGGTTAAAGAAATACAAAAGTTTTTAGGTATCTATGCAGATGGTATATTTGGTCCGAAGACACATAACAAAGTTTGTGAATGGCAACATGAAAACCAATTGGTGGTTGATGGTATTGTTGGCCCTGCCACTTGGAATGCTATGGGTCTTGCTAGTACTGATAATTCGGAACTTACTGAATCGTTGGAAAACGGATTAGTAATTCATAAACATTATTTACCAGAAGATGAGTACATGACAGGAAGTAAACCTGAATATGTATTTCTTCATCACACTGCAGGTTGGCATAATCCATACAAAACAATTGATCATTGGGCAGGTGATAGCAGAGGAAAGGTTGCTACAGAATTTGTTTTAGGTGGTCAATCTGTTAGAGGAAATGATGATCGTTATGATGGTGTTCTAGTACAATGTATGCCGCAAGGCGGTTGGGGTTGGCACTTAGGAACTGGAAGAAGTCACATGCATAAAAACTCTGTTGGTATTGAAGTAAATAATTTTGGATGGGTGAAAGATGGAAAAACATATGCAGGTACAAGAGTTGATTCTAGCCAAATAGTTGTTCTATCTAAACCATTTAGAGGTTATTCTACATGGCACCGTTACTCTGATAAACAGATTGAAGTACTAAGAGATTGGATACTTTGGATTGGCGAAAGAGATAATATTGATGTAAGGGCTGGTTTACCTGCTCTTATTAAAGAAAAAGGTGCTGATGCATTTGAATTTAATCAGGAAGTATTAGAAGGTAAACATAAAGGTTTATGGACTCATACAAATGTTCGTAAAACTAAAGTGGATATGTTTCCTCAACCAGAATTATTAGATATGTTAACTAGCTTATAATGGAAAAGTATATTTATAGATGTAAATTAGATCGTGTAATTGACGGTGATACTGTTGATGCAATGATTGATGTTGGATTTGATATTTGGATTAAAAGAAGAATAAGATTTAAAGGAATGAATGCATGGGAAAGCCGTACAAGAAACCTTAACGAAAAGGCATTAGGCTTAGCTGCAAAGAAAAGACTTATAGAACTTTTAACCGAAGTAAGTTCAAAACCAAACTTCTTTAGAATTAAATCCTATGGTGAAGGTAAGTATGGTCGTGTACTTGCCGAATTATTCATAATGGATAATGATGGTAATGTTATAAACATAAACGAAACTCTTATTGCTGAAGGTCATGCTCATGAATATGATGGTGGTAAAAGAAAAGAGTTTAAATGAAAGTATTTTGCGTAGGAACATGGAAAACTGGAACCACTTCAATGGGGCATGCCCTTCATACTATTATGGGAGGGAAACATCAAAAATGGGACCATAAAAATAGACTTCTTTATTTTAATAATAAGTTTGAAGATATTTTTAGAATTAGTAAAAGACATAGAACTTTTGATGATACTCCTTGGAATTGTATTGATGTTTGGCCTAAGTTAAAGGAAATGTATCCTAATTCAAAATACATATTAACTCTAAGAGAAGAGGAGTCTTGGTTTAATAGTATGGTTAAGTGGTATCGAGGTGATCTTAATACTTTTAACCATTCACATATTGTTAAAGGTATCTATGATAGACAACTTAAACCTTTTGGTTTTGATATTGAAGATATGGCCGTATTGGAAAATTCAAAAGAACATTGGATTGAGTGGTACAGAAAAAGAAATAAACATTTAATTGATGCATTTAGGGGTACTGATCGTCTCCTAACATATAATATAACGACGGAAAAAGGATGGGAGACTTTGTGCAATTTTTTAGAAAAAGACATTCCAACTGAAGAATTCCCTCATCTTAATAAAAATGACAGTATGACACTAGGTTAAAGTAAACCATGACAAGTTTTGTAGAAACCGTGCTAAAATTAACTTTGGCACGGTTTTTTCAGTATATTAAACAAATAGGGGAAACCCTAAAATGTTTAACTTAAAAAAATTTAAATTTAAATTATGTTTTTAACAACAAAACCTTTCAAATCAATTTTTGACGATTCAATTTGGGATGAATTGGATAACGTAACAACAACCTTTAAGGGATACCATTCCGAAAAAACCGATGATGGTTATCTTTTAGAAATGTCTGTACCTGGTTTAGGTAAGAAGGACCTCTCAGTAAAAATAGTAAAAGGGCGTCTTAACATTAAAACAGATGTAGAAACTAAGTGGCTTACATCCTTTGATAAAACCTTCATCTTACCGGAAGAATCCGATACAAAGAAGATTAAAGCAACTGTTGAAAATGGTGTTCTTACTGTAAACATTCCAACTAGGGAAGATGCCGAAAAAATTGTTGAAGTACTCTGAAACTAAATCTAAGAAATTGTATATAATAATAAAATCGATTTAAATTATGAGTACTGATCAAACACAACAAGAAATGAATCAAGGGCAAGCAGTTAACGTTCTTATTCAGGCTGCAAGAATTGCACAACAAAAAGGAGCATTTACTTTAGAAGACGCCGAACTGGTTGCAAAAGCAATCCGCGTATTTGTACCTCCAACCGAAGAAGGTGGTGAAGAAAACCCTAACGAGGTTGTAAATGAAGATGCCCCTACAGAGCCTGTTATTGAAAAGGTAAAATAAACCTAATCAACAATAGCGTTCAATTATTAGAAATAGGGAGAGGAAACTCTCCCTATTTTAGTCTGATAAATAAAATAAAGTAAGGTGAAAAAGCGTAGAATTCCTAAGATTCTTATTAATCCTATTCAAGTCAAACGCGGTGTTTCTCCGGGTAGAAAAACAATTAGGCCTATTAATAACAGGAACACAAATCCTAAAATACATGTAGGAAGACTTACTAGTAGCGACATTTCTAGAATTACTTCATTTAGTAAATTAAATAAAAGAAACAATAGGCTGTTTATTATAGCCGGAGGCCCATCAGTAAAAAATGTAGACTTTTCTAAATTAACTGGTGAAGACATAATGTGTGTTAATGCATCAGTTAAATTAATAGATCAACCAACATACTTTGTTACAATGGATTATAGCTTTTTAACTAAAGAAGTTATTTCTATAGATGAAATTAACAAAAAGATCACTGGGAAAAGTTTTTTTATACTTAAAACAAATAATCCTCATCTTATAATAAAAAATGGAATTATTGAAGATAAGAGGCATAATTTTCCTTACACTAATATCAATAAATTTAATCATGTAATAGCAAGTAATACCGATTTTCTAAAAAGTAAAGGATTTGGTGAAAACCTAGAATCATTTGTAAATGGTAATAACAGTGGCTTTTCTGCAATCCAATTAGGAATTTTGTTAGGGTATGAAGAAATTTATCTTATTGGATTTGATTTAGGATTTACTCGGACTGATACACATTTTCATGATTGGTATAAAGGAAAAAGTAATATTAAATCTAAGATTAATGATTATAAGAATTCATTAATTTCTGCAATGAGATCTTTTTCTATATCTACCAATTGGATAAAAAAACCTAGTATTTATACAATTACAGACAGTCCTATTAATTTACACATACCTAAAAAGGAATTAGAAGAAATCATAAAAAATAAACCACAATTGAAAAAGTTAAATAATGATAAACCTTATTTAGTTGTTTCATACTATACATTAAATACTCCTTATGAGCAAGAAGCATTGAAACTTAAAAAATCTTTAGAAAGATTAAACATACCGCATGACATCGTAGGTGTAAGAAATTTAGGTAATTGGCAAGCAAACACTAGATTTAAGGCAAAGTTTATGCAGGATATGTTAATTAAGCATAAGGGAAAAAGTGTTGTATGGGTGGACAGCGATGCCGTTATACATTCCTATCCGAAATTG
>Ga0181556_1000154_pt1 | contig 69829 bp, 35 predicted proteins | sample 011ome_14_FD_148651 | JGI IMG/M metagenome (GOLD analysis project Ga0181556, IMG submission 148651) | Coastal salt marsh microbial communities from the Groves Creek Marsh, Skidaway Island, Georgia - 011505AT metaG (spades assembly) | ecosystem: Environmental > Aquatic > Marine > Intertidal zone...
GCTGCCGATTAGAGAAAAACAAAAAAAGAGCTGCCGATTGAGAAAAAAAAAATTGGTTTCGAAATTTTTGTTTTCGTTCGATTTTTTTTCTTTCCGCAGAGTCATTCTTTTTTGGACACACACACACACACACACACACACTTTACGCTTTGCGCGTAAGTAAGACAGAGAGAGAGAGAGACCACGATGGGAGGAACAGACGAAGAAGAAAACGAGAAGAAGTTTTACTTTTTGAGGGAATTTTCGAGCGCGTTTTATAAAACGGCGCGAATGGAAGAAGAAGCGAATAAGGCGAGCACATCGTCGTCCAATGTATCCATCGAAACAAGAAAGGACGACGGGGAGGAGAACAACAACAATAACAACATCGAAAGGCTGAAAGATGCGGCGGATTATCTGCTGAAAAAACCGAAAGAGGACATCGAGGAAGAGACGAAAAAGAAGAAAAAGAAAGAAAAAGCGGCGAAAACGTACACACCGATACAGATTCCAACCGCGGAAGAGCAAATGCAAGGGGACGTGATGAACAATTGCGTGGTGAAGACGGCGTTGTCGGGAGTTATGGGGGGGGTTTTAGGAATCGCGATGGGGATATTTTTCGGGGCGTTTGAAGCGCCGGATCACACGATGACGCAGAAGAAAGTGTCAATCGCGGAGACTTTGAAACAAACGGCGAGGAGCACGGCGTCGAAGTCGTGGTCGTACGCGAAAGGCTTCGCGGCGTTTGGCGCGCTGTACGCCGGGAGCGAGTGCGTCGTCGAACAGACGAGAGCGAGGCACGATATTTACAACAGCGCGTACGCGGGGTGTTTTACCGGAGGGACCATGGCCGCTAGGGCTGGACCGAAGGCGGCGTGTATTGGGTGCGGAACCATGGCGGCGCTGAGCGTCGCCATGGATCACTTTATGGGTTTGCATTGAGACAACACGAAGGATGAATGATAATAATATAAATCTTTACGAAAGCACCGCAACTTCTCGCGGTTACTTCACTCTTTTTTACAAACAAACACTAATATTAAAAGGTTGATATATTTAAAAACACAATCGCGTCTCTCGTCTGATGCTGCTTTTGAAAGCTCATATACATATTATATACACACACTTCTTCGTGGCTTCTTCTTCTTTTACACGCATCTTCGAAGACGACTTTTTTTTAATAAACAAAATATAAAACGTACACTCTTCCCAAAACTTTTCTTCTTCTGATTTAACTTTTATTGTACACAAATAACACAGACAAGCGGAATCACTACGTATTACTCACGGTAGTAGTAGTAGTAGTAGTAGCTGTTTTGTCGTTTTCGCCGGCTAAGACCATTAGTAAAACGGCGCCGTCGTAATCCGCCACGACGAAAGGAGAAGACACTCGCATCGGACCACCCATTTCCGGACGCCATCCGCCGACGATACCTCTCACTTTTGGCTCGACGCTTTTTTTCGTGTGAACGGTGTGACGAACTTTCAACGGTGCGTTGGAAAACCCAGCTCTCGCCGCGTTTGCCGCCGTGACTGCCGCAAATCGAGCCGTCGCGGAGGCGGTGGCGTTGTTGCTGCTCGTCATCGCAGTCGCAGTATTCGATGCGCCAACCGCCTCCGAAGAAGTTGCCGCGTTTTGCGCCGCCGCCGTGGCCGCGGCATGACTCGCCGTCCCAGCCGACCCGTTCTTCCGCCGCTTTTGTCTCGGTACGATAACACTCACCACGTGACCATCCTCGTCGCCGGCTAACTTTCCGAGTTTGAACTTCACGCCGCACGCGTTACACAACGTCTTCGGACCAAAAGGACCGTTCCGCCACAGTGGCGTTTTCTGCGTCCTACAAAATGCACACGTCTTGTTCGCACACGGTTCTGGTAACGAATCGTCCACGACTGGTTTTGCCAGTTGCGGTTGATGATCTTTCGCGTCTTGTTCTTCTCCTTCTTCCTCTTCCTGTTTGTGCCGCCGTCTCTCCTTCTGAGGATGTTCAACCTCGTCGTCGGAAAGCGGAGACTCTTTATGACTCGTCGCTTCGGAGTTATCCGAACGACTCTTCGCTTGTTTCGTCATGTCTCGAAGCCTCGTCGTCGAATTCTTCTTTGCCGAGCCGGTCGCCGCCGCCGCCGTTATCGGCTGCGGTTGTCCTTGGAGTTGTTGCGGCATCGCTCCCATCATCGCCGGAAAGTTCCCGGTTGCCGCCGCCGCCGCCGCCGCCGCATTCATATTCATCATCGCGGCCGCGTTATTCCACATCTGCGACATAAAAAACGGGTTCCCGAAGTAGTTATTCGGCCCCGGCATTTGACCGCCGTACGCCCCCGCGTTCGCGTACGTCGTCGTATTCGACGCCGTCGGTCTCACCAAGTTGATATCATTATTCGTCCCGGCGGCGGCGGTAGTAGCATTGTTCGCGTCCGGTCCCGCCATCATCATCATCGCCATCGGATTCGCGAGATGATCGTCTCTGCTGTGTAGAAAAACAAGTCAGTCTTTTGGTGCAAAAAAGGAGTATTTTAAGAGAATTTTCTGAGCAAAAACGAGGTCAAAATCGAACCGTCGGAATGAAGAAAAAAGGTGCCTCGGTCGTCGACGTCCTAACGAACTCTTTTCTCTCCGTTTGAAGATTTAAGATTGACGACTAAGCGCGCGCAGAGTGCAGATCCGCGCCTAAAAGCGGTCGAAACAAACGCGACGACTTTTCCTCGACTCGAATAGAGGACGTGCTCGCGTGAAAAACGATCGCGCGTACCTTTGATTCGCCATTTTCTTTTCTCTAAAGTTTTGGCGGTTCGTTTCAAATCGAGTTCAAACGGTTTAAACCAATCGCTCGTTCTCGGGAAGCGACGAATCGAATCGCGGCTTTTTCCCGCACGCGCGACAAATTGCGCGCGCTTCTGCGCGCGCTTTACGACGAAGAAATATCTCTCGCGCGAGCTTTGAGACTTTTTACGTAACGTGTGTGTCTGTGTGTTGTGCTCTCAAAAACTTTTGAGAGTTTCCCGCGCGTTTTTTCTGACGCAGGGGAAACGAAAGAATTACTGCTGAGTTGGCCACGTTTGACTATTTTGCTTGGTTCAAATTTCGCGTTGGGACTGCGAGCGCAAGAAAGCGTCGTTGTGTCTGATAAAAACGATCTCCTCTTTTTTGTACTTTTTTAGTTCAGAGGAGGGGAGAGGGAAACGTTGTTCGCAGCTCACTCTATTAATACGAACTAGTACTCGCGGGGAATGAATAGCAATACTACGTACGCGATATTAATAAAAACATAACGGTTCAGCTACATGGTCTTCGGGCACTCGACGACGTGCCTGAACGGCACCGCCCTTCTCGGCACGTCGCCGTCGTCCTCGAATTCTAACAAAAACTCGCCGTAGTCGCCGCTCGGCGGTATGCGAGACGCGCTGCGAACGACTTTGGCTTTATAAAAAGTGGTCGTTTGAGGGTAGACTGCTAAGACGTACGCGCCGTCGTCGAAATTTGTAGCGCCGTGCGACGGATTTGCGGTTTTCGGGAGCGCGATGACGCACGCTTTCGCGGATAACCGGTAGGTGGTTTCTTTCGATTCTTTGCCTCCAGTTTTCTTCATGTTTTTCGTGCCTCCTTTTTTATTTCCTCTGGCGATGTTCTTGTTGTTCGGGTTATTTTTGTTCGTGTCGTCGTCGGCATCGACGATGTCGTATTCGTCCGTCGCGGGAATGTATCGAAACACGGTTCCTACGATCCACTCGTGCGCACCTGGGCCAATGTTCAACTCGCCGATGTTCGCGGCGACCAAATCGCCAATCTGTAAATTTTTCTTCTGTCCTCCTGCTGGTTGTTCGTTTCCTAATCCCGGTAAATTTTCGTTCGAATTGTTCCCACCACCACCCATTCTCGAACCTTGTCTGCTCGGTCCTCTCGTAGGCGTCCCGATATCCATATCCATCGCTTTATTGCTACTCTTAAACTTTTCCTCCTCGCCGAATTCCTGGTTCGCTTTCAACTCCTCCCGATATCGCTCCAAGTCCTCGTCGAGTTGTACCATCACGTTCTTCTCTAAAATCTCCAGCGCTAACGTCGCTAATCGTATCTTCTCTTTCGATAACATTTCCACGTGCTCGTGCGACTCGTCGATATCTTTCCTCAGTTTTAAAATCTTCGTCTCGTTATCTTTCGAGAGGCCTCGCGAGTGTAACCCAGGGAGCTCTAAGCACTCGTTTACTTTTTCTTGAATGGCGTCTCGAGTTTTCGAGACTCGGTGGTCCAAATCGGCCATGGTGTTCAGTATGCGCTGGAATTCCGCGGGGACGTCTTGATTGACTGTTTTCGGTAAAGAGAGAGAGAGAGATAGAGAGAGAGAGAGGGTGTGTGTTTGTGTGAGTGAGAGAGAAATGGATCGAGAGAACTGATGTCCAATTCGCAAAGAGAGAGAGAGAGAGAGAGGATGCAAACGTGGTGCACACTCCTCTTCCTAAATACAAAAAAGGTAATAAAAGTCACCAACACTCACCGTCCGCGTACTTCTCCAGGTACGTCATCGCGCCTTCCATTGCTCTTAATCGCTTCGAAAAGCTCTGTTTACCTTTTAAAAATGAGGACAAATTGAGTTCAAAATGTCCAATTCTCTCTCTAGGGCAAATCGAATTGCGGCAGATCAACACGCACTTCTTCTCACACACACACACATCAGAATAATAATGTCGGACTTCAAAGACATGCTCGGGATCCCGCGGGAGAACCCAAACGCTAACGCGAGTGGTTTAGGAACGAAGAAATCGAAGAAAGAGGTCAAACCGAAAGGCATGAGCCGAGAGGTGTGGCAAATCGTTCGGGGAAACCAATCGAGCCATTCTCAGGGCGGAATGCAAGGTCTTCATGCGCAAGGAGGAGGAGAAGATAAAGCGAATGGAGGAGGAATGGTGGACGCGTTGGTACCGCTAGTCCCCACGCACGCCGGCTTGAAAACGAAAAGGAAAGTTTCCGCGAGGAAAGTCTCGTGGTCGTGGCAGCCGTTTCGGAATTCTGCCCGGACCGATGGGTTGATGTTGAAGCACTGGGTGAAGAAGAATATCGGCGCGGCGGCGGCGACGGGGGGGAAAGATGGTGCGGCGGGTACCGGTGGGAAACTTTTACCAGGGACTGGTTTAGAAGCGACCGGGTACGGCGTGGATATCGGAGGCGATTACGCGTTTGCAAAGTATAACAAGAAAGTGGAAGTGCCGGAGTTTACGGAGCGAGAGTACGAGAGATGGATCGCGAATTTAGATTCGAAGGAAACGAAAGCGGAGAAACCTTCCGAGAATGATACGAACGAAAACGACGAGAATCAAGAAAACAAGGAGAGTTTAATGAATGACGACCGACTGGCGTTCAAACCTTGGTCGAAAGAAGAGACGGAATATTTGTTTGAGATGTTACGAAGGTTTGATTTACGGTTCATAGTAGCTAAAGATCGATGGTCGAGCACGGCGAGTCCGTGCGAGAGAAGCATCGAGGATATGAAGACTCGATATTATGAAGTGTGCAGAGCGCTGGTGAGAGCGCGGGCGTCGAATAAGGAAGAAGCGGAGGCGAATTTGATTTGTAAGACGCCGTTTGATCCGCAACACGAGTTAATGAGGAAAGAAGCGTTGGAGACGTTGTTGGCGAGGACGAACGTGGCGCACAAGGAGGAGGCGGATATATTGGCGCAGGTGAAGAAGATTGAGTCCGATAGACGAGCTGAGACGCACGCGTTGTTGCAACGACAGCAAGCGGTGTTCGCACCGAATAGGTTTGCCGCGCACGAGAAGCGGGCGAAGATTGAGGAGATCAGAAAGGATTTCGAAAGCGACATGCCGCACCACGGCGTGCCGTGCACGACGACGCAAACGAGTCGAGACGACGTGCAGCCGGGAGTGTACCCGAGATCGCAGAGGGCGGTGGAAGTAGCGGCGGAAATTGCAGGGAGAGATGCGCCGAATTCAGGTTTAGGACCGAGGTACGCCAAACGGTTGGACCAATCGGTGGAGGAATTGGGATGTCCGGAACCAAGAAATGGAACCAAAGCTGCCGTGGCTGGTTGGTTGCGTTTGAGAAAGCAGTGCGGCGTGTATTTGACTTTGAGAAAGCAGATAGCCTCTGCGCACGAGAAGTTAGTGCAGGCGGGTAAAGCGGTTGCGATTCAGTTACCTCCGGCGACGGCTTCGGGGCCGGCGCTCGGAGCGAACGTTCCGCAGACGCCGACGACGGCAGATAGAGGAGGTTTTAGTAACATGGATGGATTTCCAGCGGCGGGAGCGAGCATGAAGCAGCAAACCATTGCGGATAGAAAACCACCCGGGCAGAAAACGGGCGGTTTAAATATTGGATTTAGAGATACTGAAGAGAAAGGCGGAAAAGCGGAAAAAGAAAAAGCGAAACCGAAGAAAGCGGAGAAGAGAAAAGCGGAAACGACTGGCGCCGGTACGCGCAAAAAGCTTCGAAAAAAATAACTTCCTTTCGCACAGACACACAACACTTTTTAATAACATAATGTATAGATAGCAACTAAAAATGAACGCGAGCAAAACAAACGCAGAAATATATTACTTCTTCACGACACCGAAAGAAATGAGCAGCGCCCAAAATTCCGTAACCGCCGTTGCCACAAGCATCAACGACGTAAACGCCTCAAACCCACCTAAGTTTACCCCGGGTAACTTTTCTAAGACGAATAACGCCGCAAACAGTTTCACCCCGGGTTCTGAAATAGCTTGCAACGCGCCAAAGCCATCTCGCTGCGATACCGCCAGCATCCCGAGCTCCCACTTATTCTCCGGTAACTTCGACGCCGGCACTAACAGTTTCTTCAGAACCACCCACGGGTCCACGTCCCACGCTTCGATGTGTTTCACCACTTTATTTGCATCGTCTAAAACGTGCGTCGTGTTCCCGCTCGCGGCTAACTTCGGTCGCCATGGCAAAGCGTCAACCACCGCCGAAAACTTCCAATAGAAAATAACACCCCCAACCCCGTTATCCACCGTTTTCAACACCTTACACTCCACGTCTCGTAAAGACGTCCCTAAGTTCCCAACGTTTTGTTTAAATCGATCTAACCCGGTAAACGAGACGAACGGGTCCGCGAAAACGCACGAACTCGAGTACGCTTTCATCTCGCTTTCGCCTCCTATGAAGTAATTTTTCTCGTAATCTTTCGCCAACAAATCGATCGTCTCCGCTCTCGTCGTCATCACGTTCTCTTCCTGCTTCTCAAGAACAGTCGCGGAAGAGTTACTCTTACCACCACCAATCGCTTTCCCGAACTGTTCCGACGCGAACCACGCCGCTTTCAACGCTGGATTTGAAGTCGTTTTTATCGATGACGACGACGACGCGTCTTCATCGTTCGACGCTTGAGTCGTACGGACAACGCGTGGTCGCTGCTCGCGCATCATCGTCGTCGTCGTCATCTCGCGTCGAAGATGAAAACGACGATTTTGCGATGAAGAAGACGAGGCGCGACACCAAAGAGAGGACGATGGAACCGTCCTCGTCGCAAACATTTTGTGCGGTATCACGTTGTTCCGCGAGTCGTGAAGCGCACGCGACAACAAATGGAGAATATCTTTTTTATCCAATTCGCCCGCACAGTTAGAAGTTGCACAAACCATGCGACCTTTCGTGTCGACGAATGCGACGACGACCAAAGGTGCGCGATTTCCGCACAATGTGGGGACGTTTACCTTGCGCGCGACGACGACGTTTCTCTCCATCGGTTTCTCGTCGTCTCGCGGTCGAAGAAGAAAAGGAGGAGAAAGAGGAGGAAAAGGCGCTGCTCGGAATTCCATTCGGCGCGAGAGGCACACCAACGCCGTCGGCATCGTTGGAAACGACGACGGAAACGGAAACAACAACTCGAAGAACGAACCGTTCACGAACGACCCGAAACGTAAGGCCACGGACGCGCTTCTCCTCTCGTTACTCGCGGGGTACTCGTTGCAACTCTTAACGCGACAAAAAGCGACCGCGGCGTTCGCGAAAGTCAACGAAAACGTCTCGAACGGGCAGTATTACAGACTCGTCACGTCTGCGTTTTTACACGGCGGGTTGGTCCACCTCTTCGTCAATATGTACAGCGTAAACGCCATCGGAAGCGCGGTGGAACGGATATTCGGCAAAACGCACACGTACGCCGCGTTCACTCTGAGCGCACTGAGCGGGAACATCGCGAGCTATAAGATGAGCAAATATCCAGCCGTCGGAGCGAGCGGGGCGATCTTTGGCTTAGCCGGAGCGTTCGCCGTGTATTTGTACAGACACAAAGACGTGTTAGGGAGCGGCGCGGAGGAACAGTTGAACGCGTTAGGGACGAGCTTAATGATTAACGCGGTGTATGGCGCGACGAGCGCGAGAGTCGATAACTGGGCACATTTCGGCGGGTTAGTTGGAGGGTGCACGTACGCGTATTTGTTCGGACCGAACTTTAAGAGAGATACCTTTGGGAGGTTGAAGAATAGACCGATAGTCGATTTGAGATGAGACGCTTAGCGCATACTACGTAGCGATGATATCAAACATCATACTTTTACTACAACTCCGCCAAGAAGGTTTCGAATAACTTGGAGTTTTCAGCGCCGACTAAAGATTTTACGTTATCGTGCAACTCGCTCAGTAAATCGCGCACGTGTTCGGCGGTGTGTGCGCCGCCGTGAATGTCGGGCTTTTCGGAGGAGGCGTCTTTCAGCAGGAGAGCGAACTCTTTGCCAAAGGATTTGGATTTCATGAAAGGTGCGGCTTGCGCGGATGCGATCGTTCCGTAGATGAACATCCACGCCAGTTTTACCGTTTCGGTCGCTTTTTGCGTGCCTCCTCGAATGCGCACCTCCTCGAATATGACGAAGAACGTACCCGCTGGTTTCGGGAATATCTTCTTGCTCCCGTCGCCGCTTCGTCCGCGAACGACGTTCGACATAAACTTTGCCAACGGAACGATGAGCGCGGATATAACCGCATCTCTAACCTCGGAGTCTTCGCAAAGCACTTCGCAACACCTCGCTAAAGTCGCAAACACTCGCCATCTCTTCGAATCGCCGTTCCCATTCATACCGAAGCTTCCAAAAAATGCAGGCGCGTTGTATTTCGGATACACCGCGTCCAACGCTTGCGCAAACGCTAACGCCGCGCACTCCGTGGCGAGTTTTAAGCAATCGCGAGCGACTACATTGGCTGCTTTCTCGACATCGTTTGATGTTTCTAACGCCACATCGTGCAAATACTTGTCGTACAAAGTCTCTCCGCTTTCGTTATCTACATCTGCGGTACAAATCGTTCTCAAACACTGCGCGCCTTTGGCGGTGTACCACAATCTCGTCCAAAGTTCGGTGTCGCCAAGGTTGCTATTTTCCTTCGACGCGTATTGTAGCAACGCTAACGCCAATCGAACCATTCTCATCGTTTCCAATTTCCCACCAGAATGATGCGCGTACTCCACAATCTCCGTGCTAAACGCAAACGATGCAAACGTATCTAAAAATGCGCGAAACTCCTCCGTCTCGCTGATGTTCCGCTTCTCGTCGTCGATGGTCGCGTACACTTCTCTCGTCATCGCATACGCCGCATCGTAAAACGCCATCAGCATATTTTCCTCGTGAAAAGTTTCTTTTCCATTTCTGTTGTTTTCTTTTTGCGCTATCGTCGTTGGAACCGGATACGTGGCCAACTCCGCCGCGCATTTGACCAAATCCTGTTCCCACATTCCGGTCACGATGTCAACGCACGTCTTCATAATCCCACACTTCAACTCGAGACTAGTATTACTAGAGTCTTTGTCGTTGTCGTTATTCTCTGAAAAAAAATTGGTATCCATCATCGATATTCTCCTCAACACGCACAAAACCGCGTTCAAAACCGCCGGCGTCGGATCGTACCCGATCTTCTCGAAATAATGCTTCACGCTCCTCAACGACCGAAGCGAAACGACTCTCTTCAAAACGTCCAAACTATTCATCAAATATTCTCCAAAACCGAACGCGTTCTCCTCTTCCTCCTCCCTCTCCAAGTCGCTCACAACCGACATCGTCCTCCGTTGCCATTCCTTCGCCTCCTCCTCGTCGTTCGCCATCAAAAGCGCTTGCACGTGCGCCGGCAACTCTTTCAAAATCAACGCCACGTTCACCTCGTTCGACGTTTTCACGTGCCCGCGTTCGTTCAAACACCTGTTCACCAACATCGACTCACCGTCGATAACTTTCACCATCGCGTGCATCCCTCGTTGTTGTTGTTGCGTCGCGCCACCCCCATTGCTTTTTTGTCTCTTCGCGTTGTTCATCGCCGTCGCGGATCCAGCGTTGACGCCGCTCGGAGCGAGGGCGTTCAGATTCCAGTTTTTCACCAAATCTCCAATCGCTCGCGCGTTTAACGACGGCACGACCGGGACGCGCGTGGACGCAAACGACCCGCCGTTTAACGTCGGAACGAATGCCCCGCCATCCTGTTTTGCCGCTTGCATCCTCGCCGCTGCAAAAGGTTGCCGAGGAGGTTCTTCTCGGTCGACGTTCATTTTTGATTTTCGATTTGTTTTTCGCGCTTCTCACTCCTACTCTTATATAGTCTTTTTCTTAAAGTCTTCTTCTTTATATAAATATAAACGCGCGTTTATATATCGAACGCGACGCAACAAAGTCTCTCTTTCACAGACACACACACAAATCGCCGCGGAAAGAAAGTTTGTGTGGTTATTCAAGAGAGAGAGAGAGAGAAGACTGCTTTTTGACGCAGAGGAAGGAGTGTTTTTATTACGACGATATGTAAAAAGTATTCAAAAGGGGGAGAGAAGAGTGAAAACGAGAAATTTTGTCTTTTTTTTTTCCTCAAAAACGATCGTCATTTTTTGCCTAAAATCTCTCTCCGTCTGTTTGTGTTGAAACGCCACAAATTTTGTGTTACATATACGTCCTCCGCACACAACTTACACGCGCACAAAAAAGACGACGACGACGAAGAAGAAGAAGAAGAAGACCAAGGGTTCTAACAAAAAACGCACTATTTGTTTTCATCATGGCGATAGCGGAAGCGTACCAAGGGCGCAAACCTGCGTCGTCTCTCCGAGAGGAAGAGGAAGAACGCATCAAAAACAATTCCGGAATGAACGGGACGGATTTCCATAATCTGATGTTCGACGCGTATTCGAACAACTCTCAAACGATTCGAAACGTCGCTCTCTTGGCGTTGTACACGATTGTGGTGTTATCGATCGGGGCGATCGCGTTTACACCTTCTTCTCCGGTTTTGAAGGAAAGAGGCGCGAGCAAGTTTAGCGACGGGATAACGAAAGTGTACACGAGCGATTTGACGGGGAACCGCTTCGCGGGGGTGAATGACCAAAAGAATCAGTGCTCGCGAGATTTAGCGCTGCACATGTTGAGAGAAGCGTATTTTAAACGGCAAGAAGCGGACGCGCGGTTACCGAAAGTGAGCATGGACGATAAAGGTAGATGGGGCGCGCTGAAGGAGAAGCAGAAGAAAGCGCACGCGGAGTTACAAGGGAAACAGGACTGCGTGGCGTATTTGATGCCCGACGTGAACGACGCGTTTAGCGCCGATTTGGAAGCCGGGTTGACGATCGATGGGAAGCAGATGAGAAGGGAGCAAGAGAAGATGCAACCGATTAGGGATTCGTTGAGGCGTGATGGGAGAGAAGGGTTTGAGGATCAGAGGTACACGCAAAGCATTAGGAACGCGTTGATTAAGGAGAAGACGTGGGATCCGTTTGGGAGAGATTTGAAAACCGGCGACGAGTTGTTCACGGGCGAGTTCGATAACAACGTTCCCGGACAGTATTGATTTGAGCGTACATTATTGCCTTAATGCTAATCTACCAATATATATATTACATTGACTATTACTATCTATACGTGCTGAATGATTTTTTTGGTCGCTCGGTAGATTTTCGCGGCTTCGACGGCGACTAAAGGCGGCGTAGCTCCTATGAACGCTCGCCAACCGCCAATCTCGATGGCATCGAAAAGCATTTCCGATACTAAGGAGAGCGATTCGTCCACTTTTTTCCCATCGCCGCTCGAGATGCTCTCTTCGAGCACGAGCCACGCGGAATTGTATAAAGCGTTGGCGACGAGCGCCCCGGCATGCAAAGCCTCTTGGTCGAGTTCGTCTTCGTCGTCGTGTCCGCGATCCGGGCGACCGCGTTCGAGTTCTTTCCGTTCGCGCTCTTCGCGCGTCCATTCGCGTTCTTTTTTCTCGTACGTTTCGAGTTTCGCTTCGTCTTCGATACCGTTCTGATGTTGTTCTTCTTCTGGTTGATGCTCTTGCTCTTGTTGCGTAAGGAACGCGTTATAAAAACGTTTCATCAAAGCGCTGCTCTTTTGCCTCAAACGCGACTGACGCTTTGACATTCTCCTCGGAGTTCTCGTTTGTGTTTCCTCTTCCACGTCACCGTCTCCGTTTATAAATCGCCTCTTCTTTCTATATTGCATCGCTCTTTTCCACGTATCGATGGCTTCATCGTACGCCAATTTCGCCAAATCTCGATGCTCCCCCGCGGAGTACTCGTACATCGCGTCGCCTAATTTCAAGTGCGCCCACGTTCGTTCGTTCGTCGTCGCCGATGGATCGTGCGCTAGCTTCCTCGCCGCCGCGATGAATTCTCTCCGCAGACGTTCATGACTGCCTATGAACCCACCCGTTGCACGCATTATTTTGTTCTTGGACGCTTGCTTCAGATAGTTTGCCACAAACGGAGGGACGCGAGGACTTCTCCTTTCGCCACCAAAGAGCATTTTATTGGCGAGTGCGTTCGGCTTGCTCTCTTTATTCGATTTCTGGAACGCTTTTTCATACAACCAAACTGAATTATGCGTGGAAGACGAGACGCCGTAATCGCTGGCGACGTCGTACTTGAATCGAGCCTCGCTAAAATTCCCCGCTTGAAAACTTTTCAAAGCGGATTCCGCGATTTGATTAAAAGCACTCGTTTCGGCAACTTTTCGCAATCTTCGGGCAGCCATCATGCACCGAGAGTCGCTTTGACCTGCCTCAGGATCCAACCGGTGATTGTGATTAGTGACATCGCTCAATTCCAGAGACCCGGCATTGTATTGACACGAGATGTGTTCAGGGAACATGTCCGCACATCGACGGAAGTATGTATACGCGAGCGACGTGTTCGGTTTGTTGCCTTCGACGCCAATACCGCCTCGAAACATTAACCCGGCGTTAACCATGCCATCAGGTGAGCCAAGTGCGGCTGCTTTTCGAAAGTACGTTAAAGCGAGCGTTTTATTTGCTTCAAATTCACCCTCTGAGCCGTAAAATGCGGCAAATCCTAATCCGTTGTACGCATCCGCGATACCTTTTTCCGCAGCCTCCTCGTACAGCTCCATCGCTTGGGTTAAATTTTTACCAACGCCTTCCCCTTTCAACATTAATTTCGCAAGACCAACGGTACCTTGAACGTTCCCGGCGTTGTGCGCTTGCTGGTACATGTTTGCCGCCGCTTCGTAGTTTCTCACTAAACCTCGATGCCCCCAATAATGCGCGTTGGCCAAATGTACCATCGCGTTCGCGTCGCCGCCTTGCGCGTTGTTCATGAGCCATAACGCCCTTTCGTCCGGTCGATCGACACCAGCCGTGTTGGCTGCCCCGATATCGCTGTCCACTGCGACGACTACGTCGTCGGCGGCGTGTGGGTCGAAATTTACTTTCAAACGATCGTGCAATCGCTGTTTTTCAATGCGTACTTGCCCGGATGGTTTGTTGTAATCTTCGTACGCTTTCGTGGCGGCGAGGAACAGGTATTGCGAAGCGAATAAACATGATTTCTCACCCCAGGTTTTCCGTCGCATGGCGTCCACGGCAACAGATAGACGCATCGCGGGGTCACCTAAGTACGCGCCTCGTAATCTGTGATACGCCGCTCGAGACGAGCTTTCCTCCCGAGAGGTGACTTCGTTAAGCTTGTTAGTATCGATTGGATTCTGGCCTTTGTATACGAATCCACCGCCGGCGCGGTAGACGTACTCATGCGAAAGCAACGTAGCCGCAGCTCTGCGCGCTTTGTCGCTTCCAGCGGCGGCGGCTAATCGGTACAGATCTAACGCTTCTCGCAATAACTTATTCCTGTTGATGACCTTTATCTCCTCTTGCCGTTTCCAAGAATTGGACAAGGCGAGCGCGAGTTTTTCGTCCGCGAGCTTTCGAGTTGCTTCGGCGTATTTCTTTTTCGTATTGAGCGAGTTGAAATACTCTTCGCGGTCTCTCGAGACCGAAGTCGCCGCGAGCGTGGCAGCGGCGTCTTCGGACGACGAAGTCACATCATCTCCATCCGTCGCTTCTGTCTCGGCGTTCTCAACGTTCTTGTCGCTTTTTCCTCCCAACACTCCCGGGTTCGCTGGTTTTTCTTCCTCGCTTTCACTTCTTAGCGCTTTCATCTCCTCTTGTTGGGTGCTCGTCGTCGCCTCGGTATTTCCGCTCCCGTCGTGTGGAATCGGTTCTGGATCGAACGACATCATCTCTAAAATTTCCAAGTTGCGAGATTCTAATATGGCTTCTCTCTCGAACCCGGACGTTTCTACTTTTCCAGAAAGAAAGAGATTGTCCGGATCTTCATTTCCCGCGCCGCCCGATCCTACGCGTCTGGCTTCGTATTTGGACCACTGCGCTTCGTAATACCACGCAGTTGGATCGTCGATTCGCGTTTGGGATTGGTGTTGTTTTCTGTCGCCTCGACGGGTGCGGGGGATGTCGTCACCGCTGTAACAAGTCTGTGGTTCTGTTATTTTACTGTCGCAACGTTGCTCTTCGACATCCTCCTCCTCCTCCTCCTTCTCCTCCTCCTCGTGGTAGCAGTCGCACTCCTCGGCGCTCGCCTCTTCGTCCTCGCCCTCGTCCTCGTCAAACACCATCCTTAATCTAGGTCCGTGCACTAACCCTTTCAAACCACTCGGCGGTTCAAATCTCGCTTTCAACGTCGACATCCTCCTCCTTCGTCTTCCTCTGCTCTCCCCACCAATTGACAAAGCGTCGTCTAAGGAGTTCGAATTCGTCGCGTGCGGCGACAAAAACAACCCGCCTCTCTGCGTCGACCCTGCATTCGGCGGCAACCTATACTCCACGTCCACGAAACCATCTAAATAAAACGCGACCGTGTCTTCGCCGACGACTAACGCCACGTGGTGCCATCTATTCGCTACCAATCTTCTCCTCGACTTTCCGCTCACCGTGAAACTCGCCACCACTTCGCCCGGCGACGAAGACGAAGTCGCTTTGCGAACCGCGTGCGTCTTCCGAAACGTCATCGCGAACGACACCGCGGACCCTTTCTCTGCAACGTTTACCCCGTCGTCGTCATAACTTCTCGACCCGTCCTCGTCTTCTCCTTCCTTTCCAGAAATTGATGATGATGACGGCGGTTCGATGGTCAGCGCAAACGCCGGATGCTCCGGAGAACTCATCCTCGAAATCAACGCCCCACCGTTCTCGTAATTATCCCGGTCGTCGAACAAAAACACCGAACAGGAGAAACTAAACCGTTTCGCTCGCGAGAGAGGTTCGATCGCGTTGAAAAACGGCGTCACGTGGTCGCCCGTGAGCGTTAAAGTCCCGTCCGCGAGGACAGATGAAGACGAAGTAGACGTCGCATTTGGTGTTAAAAAGTCCAGATTCGAAACGTACGGGACGTTCCCTCCAAAATGAAAAGGAGAGGAAAAGGAGGACTTCAAGCGCAGTAAAAAGACGAGGAGAAGAAGAATAAAGTAAAGTTTCTCTTTTCCTCCTCTCATTTTCTGCGTTTTGCTCGCGCGAGGACGACCGATGCGTGCAAGAATAGAGCTCGAATAGAGCGCTCTTTTATGAGGCAAACGTGGTCAAATTTCTCCATAAAAAGGCAAGAAACGCCTCTCTCGAGATGACGACGAACGCGCCGGCAAAAGCAGACTCGCGCGCGAAAAAACAAGGAAAGAGTCCAATCAAAGTGATCATCGACACCGACCCGGGGATTGACGACGCGTTTGCGGTGTTGATGTCCTTATCGTGCGCGCCGGAGTTACGAGTGCTCGCGTTGACGTCGTCGTTCGGGAACGTAAGAACGGAAAAAGCGACGGAGAATTGCAAAAAGTTGTTGAGGATATATAAGTCGTCCGGGTCGCGAAAAGGAAGCGAGGATGAGAAGGGAGACGAGGATGACGTCGTGTACGTCGCGGAAGGGTCGAAGAAAGCATTGAATGGGAAACAGAAGGAACACATCGCGGATTTTGTGCACGGGAAAGATGGGTTCGGGGATTTCGAGAAGGATAAGGAGGACCTTTTGGAGGCGAAGGAGGATGTGGAGGTGTACCCGGGAGGCAGCGCGAAATTAATGTACGACTTGGCGAAAACGTATCCCGGAGAAGTGACGATCATATGTTTAGCCACGGCGACGAACGTGGTGAACGCGTTTCGAGAATACGAGGATTTGCCGAAAATGTTGCGTTCGGTGGTGCACCTAGGGGGCGCGTATACGGTGAGCGGGAACGTCAATCCGGCGGCGGAGGCGAACGTGTACGCCGACGCGGAGGCGGCGGATGAGTTGTACGGGACGCACGGAGTGGATATTTATGCGGTTGGATTGGATGTGACGATGAACGTGAGGATGACGGAAGAGAATTTGATCAAAATGAGAGACACGAAGTACGTGAAAGGTCGGGAGACGTTGACGGATGAAGAGAGACAGTTTTTGTTCAACTCCAGTCAATTTTATATGAATTATCACATCAAATCGTTGAATTTCAGAGGCGTGTTGCAACACGACAGCGTGTGCGTGATGACGGTGATACACCCGGAGATGTTCGAGTGGACGAGGGCGAGAGTAAGAGTGGCGACGGAATCGTTCGCGAGAGGGATGGTGATTATGGACAAAGAAGGCGAAAAGAATTGGTCGTTTGAAAACGCGTGGACGGAAAGACCGCTGATGAACGTGGCATTGACGGCAGATTTTGAGGCCATTGAGAAGGCTCTCATGGAAAGATTCATTTAGTAGTAGCAATGGTAGTAGTAGTAGTAGTAGTAGTAGTAGTAGTAATATGTATTCGCGAGCGCTCTATCTTTATTATTTAAATCTATAAGCACTAAAAGTCTGTTCTAAAATCTAAAATGTGTAGTTTCTTCTACACGCAAGATCCAAGAGACGAGTCGCAGACGCGTTGCGAGCACAAGGTTGGATTGACGCCGCACTCTAGTATCATCGTGCAGCTGTGGTCCGTGTTCTCATCCAATACGTGACAAGCCGAGTCCGTTCCTTTTGTTTTCTTAAACCTCTCGCGAACATCCGCTCGGTACAAAAATTGATGCGAATACGGTACGCTCTTTTGATACTCCTCCATCTCCAACTTTGCTTTCTGCTCCTGCAATTGTTGTCTCTGAAATCGAAGCTCCTGCTCCTGTCGCTTTTCCGTTTGCAGTTTGCGTTTCTCCTCTTTCTCTTGCGCTTTTTGTTCTTGCTCCAATCGTTGTTCTTCTAAGAGCTTTTGTTCCTCCTCTCGTTTCTTTAGAACCTCCCGTTGTTGCTCTTCTATGTGATTCAAGATCGCGTCGCGAATTTTTCGAGCTTTTTCGCGCTCTTCCGGCGATTTACTATCGTCGTCTGATCCAATGATTCGAACTTCGGGTTCGTCGGGAATTGCGTGCCCTTCTCCTTTCTCTCCTCCTTCTTGTTCATCTTCGTCGTCGTCATCCCAATCCGACCACTCATACTCTCCCTCAGCGCCCATTAATTTACGCTCTTCTCTTTGCTTCACGCGTTTCTCTTCGCGTGCGCTGTTAGCTTCAGCAATTTTTGCCAGCGTTTTTAACACGGTTTGCGTTGCATCGTCTTCGCCTTGTTCGATTTGATTTACTTTTCCCCACCCGTCGGATTCTACCGGTGCTCTCTTCTCGAGATTCTCTCCTCCTTTTTTTGTTTTCGCAAAGAAACCCAAACGAATGCCCACTTCTCGAGCTCGTTTCTCGACCACATTTTCCACATTATTCGATTCGTCTTGTATGTACGGACACGTTCGATACGCCGGCAACAGATGCCCTTCTGTGGTAAACACAATCTCTTTGCTCGTCGGGGTCTGACTATCTCGGCTCCACCCGTCGACTTTGAAAAACTGAAAATCAGTAAACAACAAGTACAAATACTTCAACGTTTCACTGAGAAAATATGACGGCATGTGATCGCCTTTTTCCTTCGTCAGAGCGTCGTCGACGTTTGTAAACCCACCCGGAACTTTCGAGTGCTTGATTAGATCTTCCACGATAATCCTTCCGTCTCTCAAGTATCGCTTATCCTGCGTCGCTTTATACAAAAACGACGTCGATTCCGATAACTCCGGTCGAAGATGGTACCCTCGTTCAGTCGAGTGTAAAACGTCATCAGCGATCATGTATCTTTCCGGGGACATGCCGTATTTCACCCAGACGTTCATCATTAACGTGTGCGAAGACCGAGCGCGATCGACGTCGCCAATCATGGCTTGTAGTCCCGGCCAGAATTTTTGTAACGCCGTCAATTGATGATGTCGATCGTCCCCAGTATTCATTTCGGCGTCGGTAAACCATCCGCTTGATTTATGGTAATACCTCATCACCGCTTTATACGCTGGCACGAAAATTTCCAGGTATTCTTCGTCGCCAAACATGAGGTAACTTTTCAACGCGTATTCGTGGAACGAATCGCCGTTCGCGCCAATACCGCCGACAGAATCGATCCACTTACCCGTCTCAACGTTAATAATAGACCCTAACAAGTTCGTCCTGACATTTCTGCGACTCCATACATCTACCATTGCCTCTTTCGCCTTCTCTTCAAACCTTTTATCTCCAGTTAATCGACTCAACGTCCCAAACTCTAACGCCAACGTCCCAATCGCCGCGACGTTCGTGTTTGGCTTTTCTCTCACTGGCCCGTGCTCTAAATTCACCCATCCGTACGGTAACTTTGTTTTCTTTACCTTTCTATTCACCTTATTCACATCGTCTTCCTCGAACGATTTTAAAAGCATCTCACCGAACGTCCTCGCCATTCGTAACAACGACCCGTCGTACTCTCTCCTCTCGCCGTTTTTATACATCCCTTCCTCTCCGACGTTACCGAAACACACGGAATTAAAAGACGCCGACATCGACGCTTCTCCGTACATTTCTTTGCTCCATTTTCTCAGTCCTTCGTTCCCACCGGCTAAGACGTGTCCGGACAAAAGCCCGCCTAAAATTCTAATATTCGCCTCGAACACGTTCACCCGCAAGTCCTTATAGTTCCTCTCCAACCGCTCCGGCCAATGTTTCGACAACCAATCGATGCTTTTCGTAAACTTCGTGCTATTTCCCATCACCGCTAATGTGCTCAAACTCTCGATTAAACTCATCGCTAACCCATCGTACTCTTTCTTAAAATGTTTCCGATCTTGCGCGTTCGCGCCCAACTCTTGCAAAGAGTTCGTCTTTGATTTTGAGACTGGCTTTAACTCGTCCGCGGGGAAGGCGAACGTTTTGTACCCTTCGAACGCGTGTTCGAACATCGATTTCACTTTCAACGCGTACAGTTTCGATCGTCGTTGTTTCGCCTCCTCGTCGTTCTCCTCCTCGGCTGCGACACCACCACCAAGAAGAAGAAGAAGAAGTACACACCACCAGGAAACGAAGAAGCGTCGACATTTTCCATCATTTCCTCGTCCTCTTCTCTTCTGTGTCGTCGTCATTTTTGTGAAAACAACGAAAAGACGAGATGAAAGACAGAGACACAGAGAGAGAGGGAGAGACACTCTCTGACAACAAAAACGAGCGCGTGCGTGCGTGTGTGTGTTAGAAGCACCCCTCAATAAGAGAGAGGGTGAAAAGTGAAGATTTTTCCGGGAAACTGCCCTTTTTCGTAAAAAAACTCTCGATCTCACGCGGAGTTCTCTCCTCCTCCGACTTTGCCTCCTCGTTGAGCCTTCTCCCACTCCGGCGAGCCTTCGCACGGCTCCCCCGTGATCGTTTTACACCCTTCCAAAAAGTTTTCTTTCGCCTTGTGCGGGACGATTCGTGCGTCTTCGCGCGTGATGTCCGCCGAAGAGGTTCGTTCGGGGAGCACGACGGTTTTTTACCTGGGGCGAGAACTTTTGGCGATAACCCGAAGACTTGTCCGTCCGCTTTGGCCGCGTGTTCTGGTGCGGAAGAAGAGAGCGCGACGACGAACGCGGTCAGCAGAGCGACGGTGGTGGTGGTAATGGTGGTTCTGGACGTTTTCAAATCTCTCGTAACATCATCCGCTTTTGCCGCCCTCGTTCTGACAGAGAGCTTGGCTTTTCTCCTTCCAATACTCTTTGGCTTTGTTTCGAGCGCGCTGCTCAAAGAAGACGAGCACGACGAGAGAGAAAACGCCATCATCTTTGTCGTAGTAGTACTTTAATACTGTGTGCGGTAACAACAAACAAACAAAGCAGCAGCGCGTCTTTATTCTGTGTACGTGTATATCGCCGAGAGATATAAAACTAATAATGTGAGATGATGAGATACACATGCGAGACATGTGCTCTTCTGATTTTTCATCAGCATTTAAAAAAAAGTCAATTTTTTCGCGCGATACAAAAAAGCGGCAGTTTTTTAGTAGACGCAAAAGAAAATGCAGAGCGCAGTTGGACTCCTCCTCTCGTCTGCTCCATCTCCCGCGCTCACTTTAACGTCACCGAGGACGAAAGCATCATCTTTTGAGACGAAGATGACGACACCAACGACGACGCGCGCTTTTTTTTCCTCCGCCGCGCGACGTTTAAGCGCGAGAAAAAGAAGAACGATTATTTCTTCTTCCACTCGTGGGGGTACGCCGTCAGCCGCCGGGGTGATGACGACCATACCCTCCCCGTATTCGTATTCTTACGCCCACGTAAAGATGAGAAAAGATGCGACGACGATAACGAAACGATACTTTGGCACGAGCTTTTCCTCCTCGACGAGAAGTAAAGCGATCTTGTCCAGCACGGACGACGACGTCGTGCCGGAGAACATCGATTTGCAATTACCGGCGGATATGCCCGAGTTCGACGACGATTACGAAGCGATTGTGGCAAAAGTGGATAAATTGTTCGTCAAGTCGTCCTCGTCGCCTTCGGCTTCTTTATCCGGTGCTGAAGTCGAAAACGACGACGAAGAGGACGCAGACGATGCAGACGAGGAGGAAGACTTCGTCGTTGACTCCGACGACGAGGAGGAGGATGAAGATGATGTAGACATCTTGGTGGCAGAAATCGACGAGAAAACGATTAAAGTCTCCGTGGACGCCGACCCGACGTCCATCAACAACTTCAACTTACACCCGATCACAGTCGCCGCTTTGAAGAAGAAAGGGATTGAAACGTTGTTTCCGATTCAAGTGGCCGCGTTGGAACCGGCGCAGAGTGGGAGAGATGTCGTGGCGCGAGCAAAGACCGGGACGGGGAAGACGCTGGCGTTTTCTTTGCCAATCGTGGAGAAGTTTTTGAGAGAAGACGAGGAAGAAAGTAATCGAGGCGATGAAGACGGGGAAGGAACGAGGAGGAGAGGGTCGAGAGATAAAAGACCGCGGTGTATCGTGCTCGCGCCGACGAGAGAATTGGCGCAGCAAGTCGAGAGAGAGATTTATTCGTTGGCGCCGTCGTTTGAGACGTTGACCGTGTACGGAGGCGCGCCGATTGGGCCGCAAGAGTCCAAGTTACGCCGAGGCGTCGATTTCGTCGTCGGTACGCCGGGGAGAGTGATGGATTTGTTGAATCGAGGTACGCTCGATCTTTCTCGAGTGCAACACGTCGTTTTAGATGAAGCAGATCAAATGCTCGCGGTTGGATTCGAGGAAGACGTGGAGACGATTTTGGAGGACGTGCCGAAGAACAGGCAAACGTTTTTGTTCAGCGCGACTATGCCGCACTGGGTGAAGAAGTTGCAACAGAAATTCTTGGTGGACCAGGTGAACATTGATTTAGTCGGAGAAGATACCGGGAAGATTAACAAGGATATTGATTTGATGTCCTGTTCGGTTGCGTTTCCATCGAAATGTGCTGTGTTGATGGATTTGGTTACGGTGCACGCAAAAGGCAACAAAACCATCGTGTTTACGCAAACGAAGCGAGACGCGGACGAGGTCACCGCGTCGTTAGGGAAGAGAGTCTCGACGGAGGTTTTACACGGCGATATCGCCCAAGCGCAACGTGAGAGAACTTTGCAACGTTTTCGCCAGGATAAGTTTTCGGTTCTAGTCGCCACGGATGTTGCGGCGAGAGGTTTGGACGTCGATAACGTCGATTTAGTCGTGCACTACGAACTTCCGAACGAAACTGAATCGTTCGTACACAGATGCGGGCGAACCGGGAGAGCCGGAAAGAAAGGGACCGCGATTGCGTTGCACACGGACAGAGAGTTTTACAGATTGCGTGACATAAAACGGTTTACCGGTGCGGACATTCGAGAAATTAATCCTCCGAGTTCCTCGGAAGTCATGGCTGCTTCGGCTGCCACCGCGGAACACCGAATTCACGCGGTCGACGAAGATGTCCTGGAATTTTTCTTACCCGCGGCAAAAGATATGATTAGAAACGTACAACAAAAGACTACTAGTGACGATGAAGAAACTGAAACCGAAACTGAAGATGAAACACTGACGTCCCAGGAAGAGATTGAACGCAGAGCCCAAGAGCTTCTTGCGAGAGCTTTAGCCGCGCTCAGTGGTCACACCGAGGCGCCTCCGCCAAAATCGTTGCTCACTGGCTCCCCAGGTCAAGTGACAATGATTGTTGAAGATGTCAACGGTGACTTGCCCGCGTTTTCTGCGCGTGATTTACTCGCCACCCTTGGCGACAAAGACCGCCGACTCTCCTCAGGTGTCGGTAAAATCACATTCTTTGCCCGAAACTCTGGGAAAAATGGCGCCGCTTTCGACGTCTCTTACGAGTTCGCGCAAGAGCTATTGGATATGGGTACTATCGCTGGCTTTGAAGTCACGAAAGCGACCGTCTTACCGGAGCTCGCGAGAGACTCTGGAGGCCGAGCAGGCGCGTTTGGCGGTGGCGGGAGAGGCGGAGGCCGAGGCGGAAGAGGCCGAGACGGTTTTTCAAGAGGTGGAGGTCGAGGCGGAGGCCGATTCTCCCGAGATGGCGGTGGTCGGGGCGGTTTCTCCAGAGATCGCGGCGGAGGCGGACGCTTCTCTGGCGGTGGCTTTTCGAGAGGCGGCGATCGAGGCGGCGGCGGCGGATATTCCTCCCGAGACGGCGGAGGCTTCGAACGCAGAGATGGTGGTGGTTTTGAACGCAGAGACCGCGGCGGCGGTGGTGGTTTTGAACGCAGAGACCGTGGCGGCGGCGGCGGTGGCGGTGGATATTCCTCCCGAAGCGGAAACAGCAGAGAAGGTGGTTATTCCTCCGCCGGCTCTCGATCCGGCGGCGGTGGCGGCGACTGGTCCATGCAATAAAAACGATACCATGGTACCAGGTACGTAAAATTATACATACATCAAAGAGAGAAAGAGAAAGAGGGGGAGAAAAGGAGAGAGAGAGAGAGAGAAAGAGATATAAAAAACAAACGCGTTGATTAAATTGTACTTGTAATGAAGACGAAAATATTATTTGAAGCCTTTTTGAATGCATGACTAGGCAAATTTCACCAAAAAATCGATCGATTCACACCTCAGGCTCTGTATAGCCTTTTCTGATGAGATAGTGGTAACAGTCGCTCGGATACCCAGCGTATCGCGCTTGTCTAACGCAGTCGCTGTGAATGGGCACTTTGAGGGTTTCGAGCAAGTATTTGAGACACTCGAGGTTACCCCATTTGCACGCGTTGAGGCACGCGTTGGCCGTAAAATATGGAAACTTGGACTGCACGAGATAGTTGAATGCGTCATTATTATTCTTCCAGTAGCCCCTGTTACATGCTGCCAAATTACCAGTTTCCTCATCCCAAGGCGCTTTACACACGTCGCGCAAGTATTTTAGAGCTGGGACATCGTCCCGTTTGGCAGCTTGTGCACACATCTCCGCCGAAAAATGCGGATATTTACTCTTGTAGAGATATTCGAGTATGTTATGGTGTCCGCCTATTACTGCGCTCACACCAGCTTGTTTACCCCAAGGCATTTTCATAACTTCGCGTAAGAATTTGAGGCACTCGAGATGACCTTCGCGGGCAGCGAGAGTACACGCCCTGTCATGACCCCAACTCAACCAACATGAATACTTGCGCTCGGCGAGATATTTAAGGATGTGAAGATGACCGCCACTTGCTGCACTTTCACCAGTTTCGTGATCCCAAGGCAATTTTGCGACTTCGTGTAAGTATTTGAGGCACTCGAGATGACCACTTCTGGCAGTCCGTTCGCACGCGCTGGCTTGAAAATATGGATATCTTCCTTCCACGAGATATTTAAGGATGTGAAGATGAGCGTTCTCTGCTGCACCTAAGACAGTTTTCTTATCCCAAGGCGCTTTGGCGACCTCGCGTAAGTATTTGAGGCACTCGAGATGACCATTTTCGGCAGCCTCATCGCACGCTCTTGGCCTAGGAATATCGTAATCTTTCTCCACGAGATATTTGAGTATGTGCAAATGTCCATTTTTAGCCGCAGCTGCTGCAAGTGAGCCACCTTTTTTTTGCCCTTCCCACTCCACTCCGGCGACTTCGTGTAAGTATTTGAGGCACTCGAGTTGGCCGTCTTCAGCAGCACGTTCACACACTATGGAAGACGTTGGACAATCATTCTCGAGGCAGTACTTGAGCATTTCAACGTTGCCCTGTTTTATGGCCGCAACAGTTGTTTTAGCATCCCAAATATCACAATTTTTCTCCTCTCGCGCCCACTTGAGCAACTCGAGTTTATTCGTTTGAGCAAGTTTATGGCAGAAAGATGTAGAGTGATACCACCAAACATTTTCACCTGTATTTTTTCTCACATTCCGCTCCCACGACCACTGCAGCGTCGATATCGACGACATCTCAATCGCTTTAAACTTATTTTGTAAGTGAACATCACTCCTTTTAATCAACGCTCTCGTCTCTGGATTCGTTTGGTACAAGAATTTCATATCCGTCCCGTTCAACTTTGGAAAGATGTGCGCATTCCATATATCGTCTTTATTAACGAGTACACTCCACAGAAGCCCACATCTCGCAATCAACGCGCTCGATTCTGAATTCACATTATACAAGTGGCTCACGTCCATCTCGGTCAATTTCGGAAGAATGTGCGCTTTGAATACGTCGTCGCTATGTACGACGACGTTCCACAAACTGCTCGGCGGCTGCGACACTTCTTCCTTTTTTTTGCCTTCTGTTGATGCTTTCACATCATCTCGTTCCCGCTCCTCTTCACTCGCGTTCGTTCCCGATTCGGGAACATCTTCGTCGTCCGTTTCAGTTCCGCCGTTTTTCTTCGCGAGCAACTCCCGCAATCGCTCATTCTCTCGAACCACATTCTCTGCGGCTTCGAAGTATTCCAAGTATTCCACGTACCCTTTTTCATCTCGCTTTCCTCCGTCTTCCTCTTTCACCCGCTTCGTCAAGTACTCTCGCATTTCGCGCACCATCGAGGCATCATCGCGCGCGCGCTTCTTCTCGGTCGTCTTTGTCTCCCGCTCTTTCGGGGACAAAGACTTCGAACGCGAAAGATTCAAATTCTCCTTTTCAAAATCATCATCTTTCCCAACAACAAAGCGAGATGAAAGTCTCTTCGATTGCCGTTTTGTTTTCTTCAAGTTCGTGGATATGAATCCCAACAAACGATTCGCCACGTTCCCCGGCGCCATATTATTTCTTCTTCTCAGAAACTGCGCTCTCTCTTTTCTATCTCTCCTCAAACGAAGAAGAAGAGGATTTGATTTGATGCTAATGTGTTTGATACGAATTTATTTGTGTCGTCTCTGTCGCTTTACTTTTTTTGAATTTTTTGCCCTGAACGGCTGCCCTTGAGAAAGAGCCGTTATTTTTTATTAGGGGAGTTCTTTTTTGAATTGGCATTTCCTCACTCAAATTTCTATAAAGGTACGCGCATATGGTATCGTCGAGAAGTATTCACATTTCGCTCTCTCTCTCTTTCTCTCTCTCTTTCCTTCTCTCGTATAATTTCGTCTTCTCCTCGTCTGTCTTCTTCTTTTGACTCGCGCAACGACAAACAATTTCATTGGATTGAAAATTCTGAATTTGAACTCATTTTCTCGCAAAGAGAGAGAGTTTTAAAGGGGTTTGAATTGGAGCGGATTTCCATCGTTAAAAGTTTGTGTCCGTGTTCGTTTTCGCGCGACGATGATTCTTCTTCTTGATGCGACCACGGGTATGTGCCTCTTTTTTCGCGCGCGAAGGGTAGAAGGGTCTCTGCTTTTTGTTCTCTGTGTGTGTGTATGCGCGTGCGTATGTTGTTGTATTCACCAATTCTCTCTCCAATTTCTGAATTCCTCACAAAACTTTGATACGAAACCAAAAAACAGAAGTATACGATATCAAAAACAAAATGGCCGCATCCAAACGTTCCACTCGATCCACCGCCTCCAAGAAGTCCTTCATCTCCATCCCGAAGATTTCCACCCCGAAGATTGATTTCTCCATGAAAACGAACGCGCAAAAGTTCCTCTTCTTTTCCGCGTTTACCGTCATCGCGTACGGGTTCGCCGCGCTCTTCGCGCCGTGGGAGACGTTCGGGAAGCTCTTGATGCCGATTCTTCCGGCGTCTGGCGTCACGGAGAAGTCGTTCTCTCAATGGAAGGAGGTCTTTGCCACTTTTTCGTTCGGATGGGCGGTCGGGAAAATCGTCGCGGCTTCTTCGTCGCAAAAAGCGACCAAGTTGTTCTGCCAATTGAACTCGCTCCCGATGACGTACTTCGTGTATTGTTGCCACAAAGCGCAAACGTTCGACTGGCCGACGTGGGCGTTGTTTTTGACAGCCTACGTGTACTTTGGGTACTTGGCCAAGTAAATGTCGAGAGAGCGCTGTCTGTTCTAGGACGGAAAAGTATCGTTATTATGTCTTTATGTCGGAAGAAAAGTAAGAGAAAATGTATGCGCTTCGCACGATGGTCTGCGCTCGCCGATACGCCGTCCTAACGCGAAGGAAGCGTTATTTATAATCACACTAAAATTTTATCATCAAACCAATATATATAAGAAAAACAAAACGGGAAAGGGAAGAGGACAAAGACGAAATGAGAGAGAGAGAGAGAGAGAGAGAGAGAGAGTATGTATTTTCACACGCGCCTTTTATACGAAGGCGTGTTTTTAGCTATTAGCTATTTGTTGTCAGTTGTACTCAAAATCGTCTGTGAGAGAGAACGAAGTAAACACATTTTCTTCATTTTGAGCACAACACGGCGACGAACACGAAACCGCTCTTTGCACGTCATCATCATCATGTTCGCGACCAGCGCTTCGACGACGACGTTTGTCGCGTCATCGTCTCACCGTTTTCGTTCTCGTCGTTCGTGCGTTCGTGTTCTTCTTCGAGCGGCAAAACCATCATCGTTCGACCCGTCGGATCCGTTAACGTGGAACCAACCGGAAAACGAGGACGGATTTGCACTTGCCAACGATATCGTGGCGAACGTGGAAGACGTGCAGATGCTCACCGACGCGGATTTAGCGAAGATTGTTGGGATGGAAGGCGCTTCGGTGCCACAAATGGTCGGGGATAGGATTAGCGAAGGAGGGAAGAGTTTGGATTTGTATGACGAGGAGGAAGAGGAAGAGGGAAATCGAGCGGCGACGACGACGGCGGAAGGCATAAACGAAGGGATGAAATTGTACAAACAGAAAGAGTATCGAGAAGCTGAGGCGGCGTTTCGAGCGGCGTTGACGTTACCAGGCACCGGTCCGGTTCGTTTTCGTAAGGCGAAAGTGGCGCCGGCGGGGCCGTCGGCCGGGTTCGAAGCGAGAGAAAGTAGTCAGGCTGAGATTTTAGCGGCGCACTACAATCGAGCGTGCTGTTTCGCGCAAATGGGTGAAGTGGACGATGGGTTGGAGTGTTTGAAGTTATCCATCGAGAACGGGTTCGATGATTTCAAATATTTACGCACCGATAAGGACGTGGCGCTGTTGAGAGATGATAAAAGATTTGAACGTTTAATGGATAAATACGAACCGAAAGGCGTCGTCGGCGCTTTGAACGAGTTGATGAAAGGAAACGGCGGGATGAACAATCCAGGAGGCGTTGTTGGAATGTTCATGGATAAGATGAAGAAATAAACTGCGTTTGCTTAGCGCTATTATTATGAAGAGCGCGCGTGTGTGTGTGTGCGTGTGTGTGTGTTGTTTTAGTTTCAAAACCAATATAAAAATTATCTGCAATCGCTTTTACAACAACAAATATGAGACATAATCTTTCCAACAAACACGCCCATGCGATACATGATGAGGTGGTGGTTCTTTTTCTTCTTTGCTTATTCTGCATTCATTCACTACTTCGTGTCTCTCTCTTTCTCTCTCTTTCAATAAACATGACCTTAATATATACTGATGTTAAAAATACAAACAACATCTTGCTCGCGCGCACGGAAGGAGAGAAAACGTCGAAACGAGAGAGTATATTAGATTATACGCGTCTCTGCTTCGAATATTATTAATGCTCTCTCTTGCGGCGAGAAGACGAGGCTTTTTCAACACTTTTCTTTACACGTTCATAAATTTACGCGCACAACCCTTTGGCTTTGTTCACCGCGTAACTGATGACGTGTCCAATGTGTTGAAAATCTTCCGTTTCGAAATCCGGCGGCATCTTCATATCGTACGAATACTCCAAAACTTTATCCGTTTGCGGTAAATCGTACTTCGGTGTGCCGTACTTCTCCCAGTTTTTGTGAAAGCGGGCGTTAACGGAGGAGGTGAACCAGCCTAAGTTCACACCGAGTTCGGTGGTAATCTCTCGAAACTTGGCGTTTTCTTCCTCCGTGACGTTCTTCAAAGTGAAGTTCAAGTGGTCCCCAACATCTTCCACGTTCGGGCCACTGGTTGGGACGCTGACGTACTCACCAGCCATCAAATCGATGACGGAAGTGATCAACAACCATCTTTCCATGTATCTCGGCAAACGTTCCGAGTACAAGTTGGCAATTAAAGGGCGCATCATCGCGGCGGTAACTTCGTTCATGCGACTGGACAAGTTCGGCATAGTCAACATGTACTTCTCGCACAACTCCTGCGGTGGCATGCGCGCGTGCTTGCTGTACCTTCTCTCGTAACATCCAGACATGTACAAACATCTCGCCGCGATATCGTCGTCGTCCGTGGTGATAAACCCACCTTCGCCGGAGTTGATCACCTTATCGGATTGTGTCGAGTACGCCGTGACGACCCCGTGATAGCCCAACTGTCTTCCTTTGTATCTCACCCCACACCCGTGCGCGCAATCTTCGATCAACTTCATCCCGTGCTTCTCGCAAATAGCAACCACTTTATCCATATCACACACCTTTCCTCGCATGTGCGACATCAACAAAACCTTCGCGCCGGATTCGCCCGCCTTCTTGTCCAAATCATCCAAATCCATCGTAAAGTTCTCCGTGCATTCCACCAAGACCGGTTCGCACCCTATTCTTAAAATACAACTCGGCAGCGCGGTAAAAGTAAACCCGTTGGTCAAAACTTTATCCCCTTGTTCCACTCCAGTGGCTAACATGGCGATAAAAATCGCGCTCGAGCACGAGTTCACCCCGATTGCGTATTTTTGACCAACCATCTCCGCGAACTGGTCCTCCGCTTGCGCGACCTCACTCGTCTCCGCCGACGTCGCGCAGTATCGAAAAACACGCCCAGATTCCATCACTCGAATCGCCGCTTCAATTCCTTCAGTTGGAATAGACATCGGTTTCGAAAAATCTTTCGTAAACTTCTCCGGCTTGACGAAACCAGCTTTCTGCACCGTGCTGGACTCGATGGACGTCCACTGGTTCGGGTTGGTATTCACGGAGAGCTCGTCGCTCCCATCGAGAACGCCGTTTTCCGCCAACGCGTACTTCGTGGCAATTAACCCACCTCTTCTTCTTTGTCTCCTGATCCCGATGATACCATCATCCCGATCGGTGGTGGTGGTCGTCGCAGCAGCAGCGACGTTGTTCACGACTTTTCGTCGAAGCGTCGTCTTGACATCATCAGAAAAAGAACATCTTTGCTTCACCTTATACTTCAAAAAGCGACCGTACAAATGCGAGGACGCGAAAGACATCTTCTCTGTTGTTCTTTCTCGAGCGTGTGTTGTGTGCGTGTGTTCTCGAGTCGTGCGGGTTTGTATGTGCGCGCGCTTTTTGTGAAGAAAGGAATATGCGCGTGCCCAAATCTCCCTTTGAACAACTATCCAGCTTAGTATCAGCGGTCCAATTTCAGACGAAAAGAGAGATCAAACAGAGGAAAAGGCGGGAAAAAGGAGGACAATTTTTTCGTTTCGACGGTGGAGAACTGCTCGCTCGTGGTCGACACGCGAAAAAGAGATTTTGGATTCTTTTTTCATCTGGTGGTCGAGACGGATTTGAGTGAAAAAAAGGTAGTTTTTTCGTTCGTTTCGGGAAACACCGTCAACGCACTTTTGTTGGAGAAAACACACACCAAAAGCTGCTTTATTTGCGAAGAGAACGCAGAAAGGACGAGAGAGAGAGACTTGGAAGAGAGGCTTTTGTCGGCGAGAAGAAGAAGAAGAGATTCGTTCTTTCTTAATTCTTTCTTTCTTTCTTTTGATTATGTCCGACAAAGAAGATGTTTCTCGCCGACCGGCGCTGACCAATCCGATGGCGACCAATTTACGCACCACTGGTGAACGTCATCAGTTTTGTTCGCTCCAAGGCCAAGGCGCGTTAGTCACCGGCGCGAGTGGAGGCATCGGTTTAGCCATCGTCGAACGTTTAGCCGAGTGTGGCGTGAATGTTTGCATCGTCGCTCGACGCGTGGAGAAGCTGAACGAATTGAAAGAGAAGTTGGAAACCGAGTATCCAGACGTGACAATTTTTCCTTTGCAGTTGGACGTGTCGAAAACGAGCGAGGAGGAGATGTTGAAGATACCGGAAAAAGTTCCATTCCAGGTGGATATTTTAGTGAATAACGCAGGATTGGCGTTAGGGACGGAAGCCGTGGATACGAATTCAATCTCGGATGCGATGACGGTGGTGAATACGAATATCATGGGCGTGGTGGCGTTTACGAGAGCGTTCGCGAGCGGGATGAGAGAAAGAGACAGAGGACATATTGTGAACATTTCGAGCATTGCAGGACACGAGGCGTATATTGGTGGGAGCATTTATTGCGCGACAAAGCACGCGGTGGATGCGTTTACGCGATCGGCGAGACACGATTTGAGAAATTCGAAAGTGAGAGTGTCGAGCGTGAGTCCGGGCGCGGTGAGGACTGATTTTACCATGACGAGATTTAAAGGAGACGTGGATGCAGAGGCGGCGTTGTACAGAGGCTTTGATCCTATGATTGCGGAGGATGTGGCGGACCAGGTGATATACGCGTTGAGTCGGCCGATGCGGACACAGGTGTGCGATATAATTTCCTTGGCGAATGCGCAGTCCGCCGCTAGAGATATCCATCGAGGCGATTGAAAACGAAATTTTTATGTAAAAAGATCAGTTTCTCTCTTAAATTGTTGTACAACAAGGTCATCTAGTAAGTGCTAGTACTATCATTGCTACTACTATTAGTATACATCATAATCTCTTAAAGTTCCGCGGCGCCATTTACATTCCCGTTGTTCAAAAACTTCACGGTGAAGAGCATCGTGAGAATCATTCCAACGAGAATTTTGACGTGTTCGCTCGTGACTACGAAAACGCTCGTCTGAGAAGAAGAAGGAGCGTGTTGTTGATGATTCGCGGCGTAGGCCGTTGCCGCTTTCGTTCCAGGCGGTGGACGAGGTGAGGTTGGGTTTGTGACTGTATTCGCAGCAGTAGCAGCAGCAGCGTCTTGATTGTGGTGCAATTCTTCCACCGCGCGAGAGACGAGTGATTTTTCGTGCTTCAACTTTTCGAGTTTCCGCTTGGCGTCCAAGAATTCTTCGTGCGCCCGCGCTGCTTCTCTCGTCTTTTGCTCTAGTCTGTCGTTCGCTTGACGCATTGTGCGTTTTAAATCGGACTGTAACACGTCTCTTTCTCTCTCTGCAATCGCACGCGAGTGTACTTCTACGCGTAGTCTTTCGACAACTTGCGCGACGGCATTTTTCGCGGCGGCTTTACCACGCTCGAGTTCACGACGCGCGCGGTCGCGGTCGCGACGTAACCGTTCCACGTCAACTTTCAATGCATCAATTTTCATCTCGTACCTCTGTTTTTCGAGCGCCGAGGCAAGGTTATTTGCTTGGTGTTGCCTACCACCACCACCAAACTGATACTCGCTCCGCGAAGCCATCGGGTGGAAACTCGAGCGTCCACCGGGCGACGACGGTGCTATCGACTCAGGTCCACCACCGGTATCAGGCTGTCGGGAAACACCCGCTTGGGATGCAACCGCCCACGCTTCCGATGCGGCAACTCGAGCGGCTTCTGCCTCGGAGCGAAGTTGCTGCAACTCGATTTCAAGATTTTGAGCTCGCGATTCTGCAGCTTGGAGACGTTGTTGCTCGAGCCAACGCACTCGGCGACTTTCGGCATCTTTCTCGTCCTCAGTTTGCGCGTCGATGCTATTATCGTACGGAACTGCAGCAGTTGAGTCAGGTTGTTGTTGTTGCTGCTTACTCGACGTTTCGATTTCAGTTTTCAATTTCGAGATCTTCATCTCGGCTTCATTCACAGCTGACTCCAAGCGTTCAACCTCATTCGACGCTGCGACGTATTCCTCGTTTCTTCGTTTTGCTTCCGTTTCGAGCCGAACGACTCTCTCGAGCGAGTCTTTGAGTTTTTCGTTCGCGTCTGCTAAATCACGTTTGGATGTGCCCAACTCCATCTCCAAAGCGTCTGTTCGATTCAAAGATTCCTCTCTCGCGGAATCCGCCGTCGATAAACGCGTCGGTGAATCCTGTTCTTCTGCTTCGACGAGCTTCGCTTCGAGCTCTTTCGATCTCGAATTTGCAAAATCTAAACTCGCTTTGAGCTGCGTGAGACTTTGCTTCGCCTCTTGCACCCTCGTCTCGGCGTCTTCCACGTGCTTCTCAGATTCAACCAGTAATACTTCCGTTTCTTTCAATCGCACATTTACTTCGTCTCGCTCAGTTGTAATCTCCTCGACAGTTTTTTCGGCCACTTTCAAGGCAATTTTCATCTCGTCGCACTCGCGCTTCGCGTCTTTCGCATTTGCACGCTCACGCTCCATCGCAAATTCTTCCGCTTTCACTTTCGCTTCGACTTCGCCGAGCTTTTTGGTCTCTTCTTCGAGCAACGTTTCAAACTCGACGAGCTTTTCTGTCGCTTCTCGAAGTTCGTCTTTCAAACTCGCCGTGCGCTTTTTTTCGTGGTTCAACGCATCTTTCACGCGCACTTCTCTCGACTCTGCGTCTTCGAAATCTCGCAACATTCGTTCTCTCTCCGCCTCGGCATTGCGTTTTTCGCGCTCCGCCTCTCGGCTTCGAACTTCCACCTCTTCGAGCGTCTCTCGGAGCATTGAAACTTGGTCTTGGAATCCTTTCCCTTTGGAAACTGCTTTTGCAAATTTTTCCTTAGCATCCGTGAGCTGTGTTTTGGCTCGACTGGCAGATTCCAAGGCGTTCTCGGTTTCATTTTTCGAATCGAGGAGTTCTCGCTGGAGCGTCTTCGCTTGAAGCTCGAGTTTCTCAATCTCCTGTCGATATTTCGATTCCAGGGAAGTTTCCGTCGAATCTACGTTTTGAATGGCATCTTCGAGGCGTTTTTGAGCGGTTTCGAGATCCGAACGTAACATGTGCGCGTCGTTGTCGGCTTTCTGCAATCGATCTTTGGACTCGCGAAGAGCCGCTTGACTCTCTTTCATCTCTTCTTTCCTCTTTTCTCGCGTCTCTTCGAGTTTCTTCTCAAGGTCGCGCGCGATAGATTCCAAGCCTTGTCGTTCTTTTCTTCGGTCTTCTTCAGCCTCACGCAATCGTTCGTTTGCGCGTTGGTATTCGGCCTCCAAATGTGCAATTTTATCTTTTTGCTCCTCGTCGAGTTTACGCAACGCCGCATTCTCCTCCTCGACAACTGCCACAACCGCGGGGTCGGGTTTCGTTTCTAAATCTTGTTTCATGCGCTCTTCGCGTTCTTGCATCTTTTTTGTTTCCGTCTCGAACTTCATTTCTGCGTTGTGATGCGCCGCTATAGCATTGGCAACTTCTACGTTCGCGATTTCGTTCGCCCGAAGCGCGTCGCCAAGCGCTTCTTTCAAAGCGCTCGTTTCCGATTCTCGATCAACATTTGCCTTTTCGATCTCTTTTTGCATGCTCTCAGTCGTATCTTTTAAAGCATCTTCGAGCAGCTCGAGTTTTTCTTCCAAAGTCGATTTTTCGGAGGCGATGGCTTCAAAACGTTCGCTCGTTTTGGATTCTAACTCGAGTCGCAAAACCTTTTCACGTTCGGCAAAGGAGGCTTCCAATTCGCTCCGTGTCGCATTCGTTTGCGAACTCGCCGTTTGGACGTCTACTTTTAACGCGTCGATGGTCTTTGACGCATTCTCGAGGGTACCTGTCAATCGGGAAACCTCCGCGTCGAGCGCTTCATTGCGTGCGAAAATTTGCTCGTACGCCGCTTTTGAGTTTATCTCAAATTGCGCTCGGTCGCGTTTCAGACTTTCGATTTCGCTTTCGAGCTTTTTAATCGTGCGTGCTTCTTCGTTGGTTTGCGTTTCTTCTTCTGTCGTGCTTTTTTTGTACTCTTTCAAAAGGCGTTCGTTGAGTTGTCGTAAAGAATCTGCTTCGAGCTTACTCTTTGAGCGCTCTCCTTCGAGCGCTTCGAGTCGAGAAAACGTTTCCTGTCGTTCTTTTTCCAGCTTCGCGTTGGACTGTAGCAACTCCTCACGGAGTGTCGCGAGGGCATTTTCTCTTTCCCTAATAGTGACTTCAAACCGTGCTTTCGATTCCTTTTCCGTTGCATCTAAAGCTAGAGATTTCTCTCGTTCAAACTCGCTTCGCAACTGCGCCATTCCCTCCTCAAGCAGCGCGCTCTGTCGCGCCTCTAATTCTTGTTTGCTTTTCTCTGCGTCTGCGAGTTTTGCAATCTGTTCGGTGATGCGCTTGCGCAAGGTTTCGTTTGTGATTTCACTATCTTTATACCTTTGCACTTGATCCTCGTACGCTTTCGCATACGATTCTAACTGCGTGTTTGCGGATTCCAACTCCATTCTCAAAACGTCTGATTTTTTCATCCGTCTCCCTGATTTCGTCGCCGAACCCGGTTGCGAAGATTGCGAGTTATACCCACTGACATCCGCAGAAACGACTATACCACTCAAATCTGTCAGTGACCCGCGTCTACTGGCTGACGCAGACGCGGAGTGCCCTATTCCTAAATTCGAGAGATTCTGGTACGAGCCTTGCAACGAGTTATTACCGCTCGTATTCGCCGCAAAGTTTGGGTGAACGTGCAAATTCGCTAAGCTTGCTGACCCACCAGACATATTCGAAACATTTGACATGACTCTGGGTAAATCAGCTCTCGATGCTGATCGGGACGCAACCGACATACTCCTCCCTTCGACGTCAATTTCAGACTCGTCTCGACTGTCTTCCTCTTCCTCAAACGCCGTCGCTGCGTCCCAGGCGAAAATGTTTTTATCGCCGGAAGAGAACAGCTGCAACATCCTCTCATCATACGATAACGCCCAGACTTTCTCGCCGACGTGAGCATCCAACTGCGCTACGAACAAGCGCGAATCGGGATCCCATATTTTCACGGATCCGTCGTACCCGGCCGAGGCTAATTTTCCTCCGCCGCACTCTTGCAACGCGCAACAGCCTCCATCGTGCGCGATGTAGCTATTATTATTACTATTGCTATTTGCATTGACACCATCCAAACCCAAGGATGTCGGCGGCAAATCCGAAGAACTAACGATATTCGTCGCCGTTCCTCGATCTACGTTCCATGCGAAAATCTTCCCGTCCTTCCCTGCGCTAAACACGTGTTCGTTATCGTTCGTAAACGTCGCCACCGCACGAACCGTATCGTGATGCCCTCCTCTCAATTCGTTCATCTTTTGACCACTTTGTGTGGAATAAACCCTCAAAACACCATCCCCGCACCCGACCACGAGCATACTTTCGTCCCGAAAAAACGTTAAGCAATTCACCGCGCTCCCGCCGTTTGCGTTCAGCGTAAATTGTATGCGATCCGCCCGCACGTTCCAACACTGCACGGTCCCGTCCCAACTCCCAGAGCATAATAAACTCCCGCTCAAAGTCGATACGAGTGAGCTTATTGGTTTCCTGTGCCCAGTCAACACCGCCACCGCTTGCGCCAAACTCGTATCCCACACTCGCACCGTCCCATCCCAACTTCCACTGGCGACATAATCATCCTCAAACGCGCACAAAGACGATACCGCTTCTTCGTGTCCGCGTAGTTTCTGCACCAGTTGCGCGGTGTACGGATCCCAGACGTTAATCTCTCCGTTCGCGGACCCGGTCAGAAGTAATCCTCGCCACGATAACAACGCGTAGATAGAGTTTGTGTTGTTATCGTGCTGCTTCGGGTAGGACATGGGAAGAGGACGGATTTTGTTTTGATTTTTAGGCCGGATGGAGCCTTGGCGGAAGAGCGAGAACATGCTGCGTGTGTGTGTAAAAGAGAGAGATGCGCGGCGAGGTTTTCTTTGTTCTCTCGTCGCAGCGCTCGCCGTTTAGTTAGCTTCTCGTCGTTGTTATCATCGTTGTTATCATTTGTTTCGTTCGCTGAAAATGTGCCGTTTGAAAAAGATGATGAAAAATGCCTACACAATACTGAATTATTACAACGCAGCGCAACTCTCTCTCACGGGGCAACAACAAAAATACTAAACCCTCCTTATAACTCTGGGTTTCTTCAACAACGTCGCCAACCTTTCGATTTCTTTCCTCTGCGCGAGATCGTTGACGTATTTCAAAGCGGTTTGTTTCAATTTTTTCTCCGTCTCTTTGCTCGTATCGTTGAGCGCGCAGCTGAAAATCTCGCCTTGCGGTTGGAATCGAAAGTATTGGTCCTTGTCTGCGTCGAGGACGTGACGGATAGTCGCGTCAACTTGAACGACGTCACAAGTGGCGTTGACGACGTTCGTGACCCAGGAGGCGCCGTAAGTGGCGGGGACGTCGCGGGCGACGGGATATCCAGTGCCGAGCGAGCAGAGGATGAGAGGCCTTTTTGGGTTGAATATCCGTTTGGCTTCAAACACAGCCGCAGCGGCGGGATTGTTGCACGATATGGCGCCGTCGATGAATCGGAGTTGCGTTCGCGAGCTTTCCAGCGGCGAGAGTTTGTTCAAGCCGCCACCGTGCAGTTGGCCTCGTTTGGCTTTGGCTCTGGCTTTTTCCGTGTCGTCGTCGAGGTCCTCGTCGTTTAGTATATCGTCGTTTAGTATATCGTTTGGACCCAAGCTCGAAGAGGATGGAGTTTTGTGGTGTTCCGCTGAAGATGTGGATGTTACGCCAATGGCTTGAGTGGTCGTTGTAGCCGCGGAAGACGTCAAAGGAGAAGGAGAAGAAGAAGAGCCCAGTTTCTCGCTCATCTCTACACTTCCGTATCCGAGTTCTTTTTCACAAATGAGTTCTTCCATGTACCACGGCGCCGCGGTTGTTGCGCGTAACGCCGCGGTCATACCAATTCTGTAATCACCGGCGTAATCTAACTCCGATTTCTTCTTTATTTTTCCTGACGTCGATGTGTCAACGACGGTTGATGGCGAATGGTTCTCGCGGCGATACGATCGGTGCATGTACAACGAACTCGGGTTTCTCGAAACTAACGAGGAAACCAAAACGACTCTAGGTGCAGGCACGGCAGAACGGAACCATCTTTGGTGCGAGCCGACGGAAAACATTTCTTCATCCGGATCGTCACCGAGGACGTTGCGTAATACGTTTTCGAACGATTTTGCTGCCACGTGACCGGGACCTTTCGTCAACAGCGAGACGTACGAATCCGGTTTGAAGACGTCTTTCGCCATTTGCTCGTATAAAGAGTCGAGTTCAGCGACAGTCATGCGCAAGAGGCCTGCTCCTAGAGCTATGATACCACCAGTTGAAGTCCCGACGATTAAATCAAACACTTCTCCAACACACCACGCGCCAGTAGCTTCCAAGATGCGTTTAAGAATAACAACCGTGACGTATCCTCTCATTCCGCCACCATCCATGCACAATACGCGCACTGGCGTGGTTTCCGATTCGTCCAGATCGTAAGCTTCCGCGCGAATGCCTAAATCTTCAGAGCCTAAGGAGTTGACGATACGTTGCGCGACGCGCCATTTGCGAAACTTTCTCGCAGATTGTGGGTCGAACATGGATGCAGATGACGAGGTAGGGGAAAGCGCATCCATCGACGACGCGCGGGAAACCCCTTTGGACGAGAGAGGGTTGTTCCATGGATTATAGCATCGACCGACGAGGACGCCACCTTCCGGTGCAGTCTTCTTACTCAATAAAGCGGCGTTGTCAGAATTCGTCGCATCCCGGTCTTTCAACGCTAACAGAAGCGCGTTGCGTAATCTGCGGGCCACTTGATTCGTGCTCCCGTCTTCGCTCTCAAAAGCAGGGATGTCGATGCGAATCACGCAGTCTTCGCCAAAGAGTTGGTGTCGTCGACGACTTTCAGCTTTTGCACCCTCGTGGTTTCGCGCGAAGACATCGCCGGGAACGACAAAGACTGGAATGTGCAACTCGGAGCTTTCAAAGTTTGGATTTGCGATGAGAGGTTGAATCGTTTCCCGAGCGTCACTCTCACCGGCAATTTTCGGCCAGACGAAAAAGACTGCTTTCGCGCCTGCGTTTTGAAGAAGCCACGTTAAACGCGGCGCTTGTCGCATGATTTCACAAAAAGAGCCCCAATCATTGCGCTTGGCTTTGATGGCAATCACTGAGCCTTTATAGCAAGCGGACATTTTATCCCCTTCTGTGTCGTTCGTTTCGCTCAACAAGTGCTCGCCGGCGACGTCTTGCCAATCGCTTTCGGAATCAGATAAATCTTCGGCGATAGTTGCAGCAGCTTGCTTGGTGGGTGGCGTTGGTATTCTTGGATCGACTTCCCCGTGCCAGCCAGAATCTAACCGAGAGAGCGCTTTTGTTTCGAGAGGTGATAAGGGCGCTGACCCGTTTCCTGTTGCGCTCCTCATCTTGCTAGGTAATTGAATTAAACCATCGAATTTCTTATGCGTCGGCTTTTCGAGCTCGATGACTCGAAGAGGCGCCGCATAAATACCTTCGTTATCTGGCATCGCTGGAAACTGTGCTCGCATGCAACTCATTTCGAAGCATTCCGTGCTTTCAGCAAAGCTTGAATTTCGTCTGCGATGCTTCGGCTTCGGGTCCTTCTCCGAAAAATTCTTCCCAGATACAGACGACGAGGACGTCGAGGCCATGATCACTTTACACGTTTTCAAGTCGTTCGCGGCGAGCCATTCGACAACGCGTTCGAGTTTCAGGAGCGGAGTTGTGTCTAAATCAGCACCTAAAAACCCGTTCCATGAGGCTAGAAATGAACGCAAGATTGCCTCGAGCGAGTCGCGACGAATCGCTTCGGCTAGATGCGCACCGTTGTCTCGCAAACAAAACGCCGCGAGCGTTCTGATGCATGTACGTATGTTTTCTTGGTGTGCATTGATTCTTAATTTTCCATCTGCATCAATCTGATGTACAATTCGATCGCTAAGGTACTCAATCGTACCGGCGGCGATGAATTCACGTGCGAGCTTCGCGGAATACTCGCTCTCGCGTTTTCTCGATATTTCTCGCATCCAGTGCTCAATTCGCGCCGAGACTTGACTCGCTGCATCGTTCGACTCGCTCGCTTTGAGCGCATTCCACTGAAAACGACGCATGCGTCGTCGCGCGAAATGAATTAATGTGCTAAGCAACGGCGTCGCCAATATGTTCGAGTGTGAAAACTCGCCGCCGAAACCGAGCTGCGCGGATTGTACCAAGTAATTTGGTTGAATCTTGACAAACTCGGGCTCTCCACTTGCACGAGTGCTTTTCGATGTTTTTCTGTCTTCATCTTCAGCCGCAGCAAAGAGGCACGGCTCTACTGCTTCAACGACCGCGCGAAGCTTTAGCGACTCGAGGCGTTCAATTTCCCTTTGTTCGGGGATAATATCAACCACGCCTAGATCTGATTTCGGTTTCTCTAAAGCTATATTTTTACTATCATCACCGTCTTCTTCTTCCTCGCCATTTAAACCTGCGTCAAGCTCGAGAAGAATCCGGTCGATGTCGTCCTCAACTTTATTCATACCATCTTCATCTGATTGCGCTTTTTCCATTTCTCCGTCGTCGTCTGATTCCTCCGCGTTTTCTGTTGCCCATACGCCGCACACCTCCCACGATTGCATCTTTTTATCATCCGCACTCGATTGGCCGCTCGAGGATGTCGCACTTGTAGATCCCGGACTCGATGTTTTACCCAAAAGTTCCGCGGATTCAGTACCGCTGAAAAATACGTTCTTATCGTTACCTATATTCCCAAGCTTCCTCATCATCGGAAACCACCCGTCTGGACTCGCAAACGCGAATCGAATCTTAATCGACGCTCTTTGATCTTTACCTTTATTGATTGCAGCGTCGATAAAACGAGAGGTGAAAGTATTTGGCTCGTTACTATTCTCACATATCGCCGCCATGCAAATTGCGGACGCGTTTTTCGGATCCCCCCCTATGGCGTCCGAAATAGCTCGCGAAGCGAGCGCGACGTCGCCGCCGAACCGATGGACAAAAATCTCGCGCAACGCATCCGATATTCCGGATTCAGCAGCATTCAATGCCCAAGTACCGCACGTGGTAACAATTACCATTCGCGCACCAAGTATCCGCTGCCCATCTCGAGATTTTGCAAATGCACCATCGGACGGTGAAAATGCCAACTTTAACGCTTCGCAGGCTGCTCTCGACGCGTTCGAATCCGTTCGTTTCGATCCGATCGTATCGAAGGTGACGTCGTGTTCTATGGCACCATCCGATAAACGAAACACGAGCACGTTCACTCCGCGTTCTTTTTGCCACGTAGAGGCGAAAGATGTCGAAGCTGTCGACGACCCAACATCTGTGTTTTGACGTTTTGGCACCCAATCTTGTCGTCTATCGAGCTTGGACACCTCGTCTTTACCTGGCGCCGGCGGTTTTTGCAAATCTAAATTTTCCATCTGTTCTTGAATAACTGATCCGGACGTTCCACGCTTTGGTGCGTAATTCGAGTCGCCAACCACGACCTCTCTCGCATCTTTCGTACAACTCGCGGAAACTTCTAACCCGTTTGCGCTTACCCACACTCGACGCGTCGTCACCGCCGGTTCGGAATTCTCGTCGTTATTATTATCCAAATTAAACGCTGCTAATGCGATGGCGTAGCCGGATCGACTCGGTGGAAACGATATCACTTTTTCTCTCTCAATCAACTCCTGCGCATTTATTTCGTACATGATTCGAGACCCTTTCACGACCCAAACGGAATGACCGGCTTTCGCCGCAAACACGAACGCGTCCGAAACGACTTCCGAAAGTTTCTCGTTCTCTCTCAACGCCGGTTGCACGTCTAACGCGAGCTTCCATCCACTACCTTTACTACTATCATTACTACTACCATCCTTCCCATTCTCTCTTCCTTTACTACTGCTACTGCTACTCAACACGCTCTCGTACACCTTCGGTGGAAGCGACTTCGCGTTCCACCGAAACTTCACGTCGTGCGCGCCGCTCCTCACGTACTCCAACGTCGGCGCTATGTGCACTTGCACCTCTTTCTTCGACGCCACGAGTAACGCTTTATGTACCTCTTTTTTCTTCTTCATCGCGTCTCTGTCCTCCGTTTGGTCTGCAGAGGACGTTTCTTTCATCGAACTCGTAGATGTCTCGAAGTAATCCTTAGGGAGTAAACACCGTATCGAATACGTGCCAGAGGATAACTCCTGCGTGTTGAATCGTAACGAAAACGTCGCTTTACTCTCTCGCTCGTCGTCCAAGGACGCGTTCCCGACGTGTTTATATCGCCTCCCGACCGCGGCGGAAAGAGGCATCATCCACGACGACGACGATGAGGAGGATGACGACGATGAGTCGTACGCCATCTCCACGCGAAGGTATCTCGGGAACAACACCTCCCTTCGGTACGTGTTCGTTACTGAACTTCTCGTTGGTCGGGGAAAAGACACGCGCGCGGTGACGCATATCTCGCACCCGATTTCGAACGTGTCCGTGGAAGACGGGGAGAGGATGTCTAAAGTTGCCAGCGGCGCAGGAGGAGGAGGAGGAGGAGGTTGGGACATATCTCTCGTCTTAAGGAGGAGTAAACTCAACAAAGCGCAGGAAAGTTGTGAAGAAGTGAAAGAAGTGAAAGAAGAAGCGAAAAAACAATCAACGTGCGAAGAAATCGTAGGTTCTCTCTCTCTCTTTCTCTCTCGTACTGTTGTTAGTATTAAAATATATGTGTAGTAGCAGTTTCTCGTGATCAGTCTCCGATGAGATCGAACAAATTGTCCAAGTTCTCCAAAAACTGGCCGTCGGTTTGTTGCTGTTGCTGCGTGCGCGGCGACGCCGGGCTGAGTTGCGTTTGCGTTTGCGCGACGACCGAGGAGGTGGTGCCGAGACCACCGATGGGACCACCGATGGAACCGATGCCACCGCCTCCGAAAGCGCCGCCTCCGAAAGCGCCGCCGTAATCGCCGAAAGCGCCGAGACCTCGCGAGGTTTGCGTTTGAGGAGGGGATTGGCCAAAAGCGGAGGCGCCTCCGGTTTGTTGTTGAGAAGAGGAACTGCCCATCAACGGATCCCAGGAGGAGGTTGGTTGCACGCGTTGTTGCTCTTGCTGCAAGTAGGACGGTTGTTGTTGCTGCTGCTGCTGCTGCTGCTGCTGCTGTCCATAACCTGAGGAGGCTTGTTGCTGCTGATAGGAAGGCTGTTGATCAAACATCGATGTCGCGCGCTGTTGCTGTTGCTGTTGTTGGGAAGAACCAAAACCTAAATTGGCGACACCGGAGACAACGCTGGCGACGTTACCACCCAATTGCTGCTGTTGCTGCGGCGGATACGACGACGGCGCGCCGTATTGCTGCGTCTGGCGTTGCTGTTGCTGTTGCTGCTGAAGTGAAGGTCCTTCGTTGTTCCAACGTTGCGACGGAGGTTGCGGCGGTGGTTGCTGAGAAACACTACTATACGCGTTGAGCGCATTCATACCTATTTGCTGCTGCTGTTGAGCAGACACCGTCGAAGATAGATTCATGTAGTTAGACGGTGGCGGCACAGGCTGCTGTTGTAGTTGTTGAATCTGTTGCGGAGGCTGCTGTACTTGCGGAGGTGGCTGTCTCGGAGGCTGCTGCGGTGGCTGCTGCGGAGGCTGTATGTCTGCTCTCGATTGCTGCGCGTCTACAGGAGGTCTTCCAGGAGGCGGTCCGGGAGGTACCGGTGGCGGTGCCATCTTTCGCGTGGGCGAACCAAACGGTGGAGGACCGGGTGGTGGCGGACCAGGAGGCGGCGGTGGCGCGAAGCGGTCCTCGTACGACCCAGATTGTGACGTCGCTGAATACCCTCTGGACGCCGCCGATCTTTGCTGTCCTTTTGGCAACGGCATAGCCGGCGCGGCGGCCCACGATTCCGCGGCGTTACTCTTGCCGCTACTCTTAACCGAGCCAGCTTGTTGAAACCCTGCACCAGCTGGTGCGTCTGCGCCGGCTTCACCGTATCTGCGCTGCTCTTCCAATTGCAAACGTCTTGCCATGGCTTCGTCAGATTCAACCTCTTCCGCGGCAGCCGCAGCCGCAGCCGCTTTCTCTTTCTTCTTCTGCCTTTGCGCGGCTTTCTTGGACAAAGTCGACGAAACAGCAGCATTCGGATTATTCGTCTGCGAAGATACGGAAGCGTTTGCGTTTTGACTGGCATCTTTCTTCGCGAGCTTCTCCTTAATCGCGTTCATTTCTGCCATCTCTCTTTCCGCGGCTTCCTCCATCGCTTTCTTCAACGCCTCGCGTCTTTGCTGGGCCTCGTCTATAGCTTTCGCCGCATCATCTTCCGCATTTTTCTTATTCAAAGCTTCCTGTTCCGACTTTTCTTTCTGAGCTTGCTTTTTCTTCGCCTTTTTGCCTTGACCAGGAGCTGAAACGTTTGCTTCTTGAGTATCCTTCTCCTCTTCGGCGTGTTTCTTTGAAGTTTCCCTCGGCGCCGTCCCGGAAGTCGCGTACGCAGATTCTATAGAATAGTCGCCCCATTCCGTGACATCTTTCTCTGATATAATCTCTACGCCCTTCATACTTCCCGCGCCGTCTCGCAAAGACGAAAAAATAGTTTCCGAGAGAACATCCATGGTCGATTTAGATTTCGTATCGCCGTCCTCGCCGTCCTTCTCCGAGGACACGCGGCCGACTCTCGCTTTAAACGAGTATCGCGTTCCAGGAACTAGATCCGACACGGTCACCACCGGGTTACCCCTCACCGCGGCATACACCGTATAATCTCTATCGCCGTGCCTTTTCAAACTCAATTCCCAACATCTATCCGGCGGTAACGTACCTCCCGACTTGTGTCGATACACGTTCAATGTGATGGTATTATCCGATCTCGAAACTAAAGTAGGCCTTTGCAGCTTTTCTAAAGGCGCCGACGCTCTTCTTCTCTCGTTTTCTTTCTTGGCGATTTCCGCGGCGTACTTTGCCGCCTCTTTCCTCATCTTTTCCAAGTGTTCAAACAACTGATCGTCATCTTGATCTTCGTAATCTCGATTGTTTGGGTTATCGTTGTGCGATCTTCTGAACGAGCCGTTGTTGCCTTTATCGCCTCTACGTCCGCCTCGTCCATCGCCTCGACTGCCTCTCGGTCCAAAATCAGGCCCATCCGAGTCGAACCAACGTTTTCCATCGCCGCCGCTATCGCCTCTACGTCCACTGCCTCTCCCTCCAGGATATCTACTCGACCCGCCGCTATTCGCGTTGTTACTCTTACTGCTATTTCGGCTTCCGGACCTCAACTCGTCAAACATACCTTGCGCGCTCTTCGAGCTCATCTTCTTATCCCCCATCGCTTCAGCGCTCGCTTGCATGTGCGCGGCCATTTTGCTCGACCATCCGGGAGGAGGTTTACCGAAAAACTTTCTCAAATCCGCGTAGGCGTACCCGTCCTCGTCGTCCGAATACGAATCCGACCCGTCTCTATCTGAATCGTAATCGTCCGAATGACTCCCGTAATCGTCGTCGTCCGAGTCATCGTCCGAACAATCGTCGTCGTAATCCTCGTCGTCGTCCGAGTCATCGTCCGAGTCCTCGTCCGAATATTCCTCCCCGTCGTCGTTGACTTCTTTGATAATTGGCCCTCCACCACCCGAAGAGGCGTTCGCGTTTCCACCAGAATGCGTAGATCGTCGTTTCCTCGAACTCCTCCCCGACGGCCCGTTGCTTCCTTGCGCGAACCCCCCGCCGAAGAAAAACGACTCGAAAAAGTTTGCCGCGAAATCTCTCATGTCCTCTGGACTCTTAAAAACGCCGTCGAAATCGCCGTTCGGGCCTCCAAAATCGTCCTCGTCCGACTCCGAATCGTCCGAATCGTCCCGTCTCGTCAACGCATCGTACGCTCTCACGACTTGCCTGAACTTTCTCTCGAAATCCTCTCTCGTTGGTTTCCCACTCGCTCCACCGGAGGACTTCTTACCAGTCGCGTTGGACGACGAAGACGTTTGCGTCGAACTCGCCCCGGGATGTTTATCCGGATGAAACTCCAACGCCATCTTTTTATAAGCGGATCTTACCGCATTCGGGTTGCTCGAAGCTTCTCTCGGGTCTAAGTTTAACACCTGGCACGCCTCTTGGAAAGACATGCTCCCGCCTTTAGAGGAAGACCCCATTATTACCCTCTCTGCGCGCGCGCACTAAACACACGCACTCTCTTTCGAGTAAGCTTTCAAGAAGGAGGAGTAAGTGTGGGGAAAGAATGCTTCTCTCCCGGGGAAAGAGGCAATTATGTGTGAGAGTATTTTGCCTGCTTTTTGCGTGTGTTTTCCTCGTTCAAATAATCAATAACAGAAGAGAGAGAGAGAGAGAGAGAAAGAGACGACGACGACACCGGAGGATTCTCTTCTGTCTTGTTGCGTTCAATTTTTCAGTTTCAGAATAAAAGTGCTCTTCAGATATCTTATGTTAGTACACTTGCGTTTACACTCTGTTACGTTCTATTATTACCATCTCTTGACTAAACCGCTCAACAAGGAGAGAAACTCGAGCGGGTTCCCTTTTTTGTTGGTGCGCGGTTTTGTCGCGTCTCCGTTGTTTCCTCCGACGCGAATATCCGAACTTAAACTGACGCGCCACAGGAGCAAAGCGACGCCGTTGAAACCGAGCGAAACGAACAGGAAAGAGATATCGGGGACGTGGAAAGTCGCCACAGAACGGACAATCACGCCAATTGGGACGCCGAGTAAGATGGTTTTCCCAACCGAGGGTAAGATTTTTCCGAGTTTATCCACGCCGCTCCGTCGGCTGCTGTCGCCGAACGCGCCTTGGGTCCCTAACAAATACGACGCCGCCGCCCAGCCGAGAATAAACGGCGACGCCGTGCCGACGATATCGATCGGGTTCAAACCTTCCCCGTGACTCGCACGGCCAATCGTCGCGAACACAGAAAATGCAGCCACGTCGCCGGCGAAAAGTATAGCTCTTCGTTTCAAAACGTTCGATTGCGACGTTTCGCTCGATTCGTCGTCGATGTTCGCCACGCCTTGGAACCGCGTTTGCTGCAACGGAATCACTTCCACCTCTGGATTTTCTTCTCTCGTTTTTTCCAAGATTTGCTCGGAGATTTTTCCCGAGGTCATCGGTGGTCCGGACCCGAGCGGCGCCGGGGGAGGTTTCGCGTCAGGGTCGCGTCGTTTAAATCTACTTTTGCCACCACCGCTGCTGCTGCTCTCCGCGGCGCAGACGACTTTCGTCCCTCCTTTTTTGGACGACGACGAAGCCGTCGTTGTTATCCATTTTTGGTGAGAAGAAGAAGAAGAAGAAGCGAGGGAGGAGGAGGAGGAGGAGGTCACGCCTCTCACGATCGTCGAACAAGAACACGGAGACGAGGACGAAGACATCGCCGCTCGTCGCAAAGAAAAGCAGACGGAAGACATTATTGCGCGTACTTTTGAGGCCTCTTTAAAGTGAAGATATGTTTTCGTCCCCCGGGGAAAAGGCAAATTGTATCGTCAATACGCGTTACGTTTATATACTACAATCAATACATCACATCATCCACCAGGTCTCTCTCTCTCTCTTCTAAATCTAATCATCGTGCCCGCGGTATCGATCAAATTATTACGCTCTCATCGCATTACGTTTCTTATACTACAAACAATACATCTCATCAACCGAAAGTCTCTGTCTCTGTCTCTCTCTTCTAATAAAAATCTAATCATCGTGCGCGGTATCGATCAAATTACACTCCGCTTTCAACTGCTCGATTTTCAATCCCATGCTCCTTTGAATTTTCTCCTTCCTCCCCGCATCTCCCTCGCATTTCGTCAACAACTCCTCGTATTTCGCGACGCAATCTCTGGTTAATTCTTTCGCGATTTCCGCGTCGTCGTTGAAATACGTCGTCCCGACGCTCTCCATCGCCGCTTCGATTTCCTCTCTCGCTTCCGCGAACGTCGCGTTTATCTCTTGCTCTAGTTTCATCTGTTCTTCGGTCGAGATGTTTCTTCTTTTGATGCTTCCTAATCCTAATACTGCGTTGTTGGTTCCCGCGTTCCGCCGGAGGAGACGGGAAACTGTTGTTCGCAACATGATATCTTCTTTTGTGTGCAAACAAACGACAGGTTTCGTTTCGTTTTATGGCATGTATGGATCAAAAACGCCATTTTTTTCTCTAAAATACGAGTACTTTTAAAATTGTGTGACACCACCCTCTCGAGTAGTCGCAGTAGCGCTGATTTTGCCAAGTGATAAGATATACGAGAGAATAAAAGCACTCACTTCGTTTCGTCTTCATCGCTTCTGACGTCAGAAGCGCTTCTTTGAGCGCTCGGGAAACTGTTGTTCGCGTTGCGTTTCTCTAAAATACGACTAAAAATAGACCAAAAACTTTTTTTTCGTATCTAATAAAAGCGCCAAACGGTTCGTTTTGACGGGGACACACACCCCAACAGAGCACGAATACAATGAAGAACGAAGAAGAAGGGAGTATCCGCAAGGGTCGTGAAGACGACGAGAACAACAAAACGGGAGGAGCGGTGGTGGTAAAAGCGCGCGTGGCACCGTCCGGCGCGTTTGGTTTGCCGATGTCGTTCGATTTGGTGTGTCGTTCGATTGTGTTCTTGGACGACGCGCTTTGCGCGTTTCCGGTTGGTCACGGCGTGTTGTTGGTGGAGAGCGAACGCGGGAGGCAAGTGGCGTTCGTGCCCGGGACGCCCGGGCAGAGGAAAGTGACCGCGATCGCGGCGAAGAAGTGTTTTGGGGGTGGGAGCGCGAGGGAGAGAAGCGAAGACTTTTTGGAGCAGGAGGAAGAGGAGAGAGGAAAAGGCGGTGGTCAACGAAGAAGGGAGGCGGGAGTATCTTCTTCTTCTGCTTCTTCTGCTTCTGCTTCCGGACCGATCACGTTTACTGGCGAAACTGCTTCTTTACTCGCGATTGCAGAGAGTGGAGACGAGGAAATAGGACCGTCGATTGTGTTGTGCGCGATACATCGACAGACGCAAAGGCGCGCGAGGTTGAGAACGTTTTCGTTGAGAGACGCGATCGGGACAGACGGGAAGAAAAGTTCGAGCTCTTCTTCCAGTGCAACAGTAGCTTCGATGAGTGGATGTTTCGGTGAGTATGCGTTCACGGAGGTGTGTTTTTCAACCGATGGAGCTTCGATTGTAGCGAAAGTGCAAAGAGTTTCGGACGAGAACGATTGGACCTTGCGTTCGTGGACTTTCTCGGATCTGACGAAGCGCACCAACGTCAGTAACGACGGTGATATCAATAGTAATCAAGAACTGTCGACGAGCAATCCGTTTCCTGCGTCGTCTGCTTACTCTGATATTTTCTCTGCGGGTAAAAAGTCCTCGTCGGTGTCGAACGTGTCGCACGTGATTGGTTTTCTTCCAGAGCCGCGCATAAGCGTCGGTCAACGCAACCATTCAACGTCACACTCCAATCCGGCGAGTTTTAAATTTCATCCACGCGAGAGAAATACCGTTTCAGCTGTCGCTATGAGCGTGATCAGAATGTATAAGCTCCCTCAAAAGTCAGAGGCTGACTTATATGCCGCATCTTCGGCGTCGGGGAGTCGGGGCGTTATCAAACTCGCCAGCGCAATACCATTCGGGGAAGCCTTTGAAGGAGATGAACCAGTCGATCACGCGTGGTTAGAGAAAGGAAACGGAGAGAGAGTCGTTGTTGCATTTAAAAGTGGACAAGCGTTGATACTAGAACAATCGCAACCGATATTTATTATTCGAAACTGCTTTGCGCAAAATAATAATAGCTACAATATTGGCGCAACGGGCGTATGCGCCATCGGCGCACGAGGTTTTTGTATTTTCGGAACTAACGGAAGCCTTTCCGTGTATAACAGAAATGCCGATCGAAAGATTACCGCGGGTAAAGAGCCATACGGTAAAATCCGAGTTTGGTCTGTTCGTAGGAAAAACCAAGCCTATGAAGATAGTCCGGAAGAAGAAGAAGAAGAGGAAGAAGAAGGTGAGGTAGACGGAGTAGATGAAGACGCGGTCGATGAGAAGAATGTGAAGAATCGCAACTGCAACTCGCGTGATGGTACAGAATTCGATGACGTTTGTGGCAACGTTTGTGGCAAAGATACTACAGATACTAGTATTTGTCAGTCGCAAGAAGTGCGTTGGATCATTGAAAGGGGAGCGATTGTTTCTGCGGACGTCTCTCCGTGCGGCGAAACTCTTATCGTGTGGATGGACCATCCAACGAACGAGCTTTACACTCTCGCAGTCTCAGATGCAGACGCATCGGTTCGGGAAATAACGACCGAGAAGGAAGCTTCCAGCGATTGTGAACAGAGCGCTTTGCAAGGTACCGCGCATAGTGACGTGTTCCAAGTACTTTTGCGGGAAAACTTCAGCGTCACAGCTTCTGAACGCTCGAAACTACCCGGTGCGACAAACTCGACGATATCGTTTTCTTCCACGTTTAATCAAGATGCCAACAGTACGTCACGTGGTGGTAATATGATATCGCACAACGTTGTGCTTCCATCTCCATCCTCGCGTGCAAGTCATTGCGCTTTGAAACCGATACTCGCTACGTGTTCCACTGACGGCGCCGTTCGTATCTGGTCTACTAAAGAGAAGAATAAAATGTTGTTTGGTGGCATTTCTACCGCGTTGACGACCAGTGATGTGCATTCAGAGACGACCGCAAAGTCGTCAGATCGCGGCTCTAGTACGAGCACGTCTACAGAGTCGTCGGCTTTTAGCTGTGCGCTTGAACTTTGTGAGCACTTCCCAGAGACGCCACTTTCAGTAGCATTGCATCCGTCCGGACATATTCTCCTCGTTGGCTTCAACGATAAACTCCGCATGTTCTACATTCACCGCGACACTCTCGAAAAGGCTCGCGAGTTTCCATTGAAGAACGTGCGTGATGTCAGTTTTGCACACGGTGGACACAAGTTTGTGGCCGCGCATGGTAACTGTGCCAAGATTTTCGACACGTATACAGGCGCAAATGTGTCGACGCTTCGGGGACACTCGTCAAAGGTTAGACGGGTAAAATGGACGAGTGATGACGAAAATGTCGTTACTATAGGTGCGGACGGTTGCTGTTATCGCTGGGAGTTACACGGTGTTGATGCTTTATCTGGAGAACACAAGAGAAACGCAGAACACGCGAGAAAGGGGTGTCGATACGACGACGTCGCACTTCTGCCGAAAGAACTCGGGAATGGCGTGTTTTTAGTTGGAAGCGATCGAACGATTAAAGAGCTAGACGGTGAAAAGTTTGGCGCAGGTTCGTGCCGAGAATTTGAAATCTCTTCATCCATGTCAGCGCTCTCTTGTAACGGCGGCGGTGACGGTACCGCCGGAACGACTTTCGACCAGAGCGGAAGTGATGAGGAGCACAGCAGAATGGTCTCGCGACGAAAAGCAACTACTCTAACATCTGCGTGCTTTCTGCATTCATCTCGACTCCTGGTATGTGGTACATCCTGCGGTGCGTTGCGGGTATACACAACTCCGTTGACCGGAGAATTTCGTGAATATCGATGCGCGAGCAATCGGGAAATTACATCCATATGTGCGTCCGATACTGAGAAGAGAGTGTTCGCGTGTGCCTCGGACGGAACAATGTTTGCATTCGAGATTATTATAGAATCTGATTCCGGTGCATTCAATTTCAATAACCCTCTTCCTCGGTTTGATAAAAATAGAAGCGTAAAAGATACGAGCGACGCTGACGCGCCAGACGACGTGCTCATATCGCGCCTCGTCCTACTTGAAAAGGAGAAGAGCATAGCAGATCTCCGTTCAAGAATTCGTGAACTTCGCGCCAGACACGAATACGAGCGTCGAGTGTCCGACCAACGGAATCGAGAAGAAGTTAATCGTCTAGAAACGCAGCGTAAGAACGATCTGGAAAGAGAAATCGCCAAGCGAACGAGGTTGCGAGAAACATTTCTGGAGGAGAGGGCAAAAACTGAAGAGAAAACGCGCAGCGAAGACGAAACGCGCCGAACACGCGAAGAACACAAAGAGAGAGAGTATAGGCGTAAACTCGCGAAAGAGTTTGAGAAGACTGAAAACTTAAAAGTCGTGAAAGATGAGGAAATTGCGAAGTGGGACGAGCAAAATTCAGCATTGGTGCAGGCCCATGAGGCGTACGTCAAAGAATCGGAAGCGAAATTGGAGAAAGAGACGCGACTTTTACAGCATAAAATCGCGCAGCTAGAACTAGAAATTCGCACAGAGAAGGAAATTAGCGAAGAGACGCAGCGCCAAGTTGAAGAAGACGCCGACGAAGAGATTGAAAATTTGAAAAAGGTATTTCAGGAAAACGTGGAGTACGAGCGCCATCGTTCTGCGGAGTTACGAATTGAGCACGCGAAAACACGGAAGCTTCGCGAAAGCGCAACCAGAAACGAAGAATTAATGCGCGAAGAGGCCTCGTTAGCAAAGCGCGAGCGAGATGTGCTCAAAGAAGAGCTGGAAAAGGCGAAACAAACTTTAGCAGAACGCGACGCTGAAATACGTGATTTGAAAGAAGACAATAAAAAATCGACTCGAGAGATGCAAAAGAAGATTGCATCAGAACGGAAGCTCTCCTCTCAACTGACGGAACTTTCCGAGAGACTCGTCAAAGTCGATTCTGAGATTGTACCAAAGTTTGAGCGCACCGTAAACGATTTGAACGAACATTTACAGTTGAAGGATAAAGAAATAGTAAAAGTATTGGCAGAAGTGAAAGCTCTCAAAGGCGAGTTGGAAGAAACAACACGCAAAGGAGAGAGCTTTCGCAAAGAAGCAAAGTTGAAGCGTAGAAACGCGGAAAAATCGCAGCAGTTGATTAAACGATTCCAGCGCGACTTGTTCCAGGTGGTGGATAGAAAAGCAAACGAGGACTTCAAAGCGTTGAAAGATGCCGTTGTGCAACTGTATTCCCGATACGCTCGCGAAGAAGACATCAAGGAGAACGAAGTACACTTGACGCGCGCGGAAGAAGCAGCTCTTGCGGTCCAAAAACGGAACGATGTATTAGAACAAACTGTCGAGAAGTTACGTAAGCAATTGAGGAAAGAAAGTGAGGCTCGGCGTATCGAAGTATCGAAGGTTTTGAAGGAGAATCTGGAGCTCGTTGAGGCCGAACGCAAAAAGGAAAAAAAGACTACGGACGAACAGCAGCAACCATTTTTAGAGCTGAAGAGATATTTACACACCTTAGCCGTGCAATGAGGAATAAATATTTGTGTGCATCTTATCGTACTACACGCTGGCAATACCGGCTATTTGTGATCCTATAACCCAAAACCCATCCAAATCGAAGTATTCATAGTCTACGTTTTCGCTGCCAAACACCTTCTTTATGACTTCGCCTGTCTTCCTGTTCAATCTGCAACCATCCGCAGCTTTGATCTGCATCGGTGTCAATGCCTCCTGCTGACGTCTCAAGCTATCGTTCGTTTGACTCAACACGTGTTCGACGAAGATAAACTTGCCCGTCTTGGGTTTCAACACGCGCTTCACCTCCTTCAACGAAGCCAACTGATCCTCCACCGAACACAAAACAAGCGACACGACCGCCACATCCACAGAACCATCTTCAAACGGCAAATTCTCGCTCACGCCACGCAACGGCTCGTATTTCACCTTATCCGATTTCACCTTTTCAAAATTCTCCAGCGCGTACGGAGTCATGTACTCGTTCGGATCGACGCCGTACACGTCAACGCTCACTCCAAAATTCGTCGTCGAAGCGACCATATCGTAATACTTGGCGTTCGGCCAGGTGCCCGCGCCTAATTCAACCACGTCCACCTTCCCTGTTCTGTTCGAAAATGCTCTCGTGAATAATTCTGTCTTTCTCTCTTCGATGACGCTTTCGTATCCAGCCATCGTTGTCACTGCGTAAAAAGAGTTATAGAGTTAGTTGGAAAGAGTTCGTTAGGGAGTTCGCAAAGAAAGAAGAAAAACACAAACACTTACTCGCTTTGGCAAACACTTTGTCCGTCCGCTGATTCCTGTGATCGAGCACATAGTTCACGTCCTCGACGGTTTCATCGTTCAAGTCTAAGAGTTTTGGAAACGCTCGCGCGGCCTCCGAAAAGGAAGCGGCAAAACAGAAAGCGCAGCCAGAACACGCGACGAAAGCGCGTCTCGAATCTTTCTTCGTTTCCAATCCTCTTTTTCTTCTTTCATTTTTGTCCTCATCATCGGTCCTAGATGCATCAGCATCAGCACGCGAGGATGGTACCACGCGACGACGACAACTGTTGCGATTGTTTGCTCCTCGAGATGTGGTGGTAACGCGACGACCGGTGTTGTGATGCGCTGAAGACGCGCAGAGAGATGTCATTTTTATAGGGGATTTTTAGGGGATTTTCTTCACTTCATTTTAGACTGACGCTTTAGATATACACATCAAATATGGTCGCCGATCGCGAAATTGGAGCATCGACGCACACGAAAAAGTCCTCGAGAGTATCATCTCGGAATAAACGAGCGTTTGGCGGATTTGTCGTCGCCGCGCTCGCATCCATGACCGGGTACTTTTTAGCGACCAAATGGAAGGAGTTTACGACGAGTTTTTCTTCTGACGATGATGCAGCGGGGAACAGACGACAAATATTACTCGTGGGAGACTCGCTGACGCAACGAGGCTACGATTCAAAGAAAGGATGGGTGTCGAAACTCGCGTCTTCGTACGTCAGACGCGCGGATGTTATAAACAGAGGGTACTCCGGGTACAACACGAGATGGGTTTTGGATTTGATGAAAAGGAAACCGAAATTGTTTGTGAAAAAACCAACGCTGGTGGTTGTGTTTCTCGGCGCGAACGACGCCGCGGTGAATCACAAGCGCGAATACGCGGTTCCGCTCGAAGAATACGTGAAGAATATGCGGGAGATATTGAATTTGTATAAGAACGTGCCGAGAATTGTCATCACGCCACCACCGATTATTGAAAAGGACCGGGTGCAACACGCGATGGAGACGACGGCGTTCGATACGCCGGATCGACTTTATCAACACACTGAGAAATACGCGGTTGCGGCGGAAAAAGTGGCGAGAGAAATGGGGGTAGGTGTGGCAGACGCGTTCGATACGTTTGAAAAGTTAGGCGGTGGGGATTTGAGCGCGTATTTTTCGGACGGGTTGCATTTTAGCGAAAAAGGCGAGGAGGTTGTGTACGCGTTAATCGTAGAAACCATAAAGCACACGTATCCGTGGATCGCCTCGGAAAAGTTATCCTTAGACGCGCCGTTGCACGGAGAGTTAGCCGAAAGAAATATTTAATAGCTATGTCATACTATGTAGTAGCGTGAATTGTTCTCTAGTATTCTGAATCTATCTTTCAGTATTATTAACTTATATCTAATGTTTCTAATGTTTCTATCGTCGCATTTGAGTAAACGCAGGCGAGGAAGTTTGTCCGGGAGGTTTTTGTTGCTGACTGCCAAAACCAGAAGCTTGTCCGAAAGCAGAAGCTTGCCCGAAACCAGAAGCCTGTCCGAATCCGGTATTTTGTTGTTGTCCAAATCCAGCACCTTGTTGTTGCCCGAATCCAGTGCTTTGTTGTTGTAGTTGCCCGAATCCAGTGCTTTGTTGTTGTTGTCCGAAACCGGTACCTTGTTGTTGTCCAAAACCAGCAGAAGATTGTCCAAAACCGCTCGTTTGCCCGAAACTCCCAGAACTTTGTGGTTGTTGCTGCTGCTGATTGCCAAAACTAGACGCTTGCCCGAAAGCACCGCCTTGCTGTTGCGCTTGTTGCGCAAACGGACTAGAAGACGCTTGTTGCGCGGCTTGCGCAAAACCACCTCCACCACCACTTTGACTCGCCAGCGCGCCAAAACCACCTCCGCCGGAAGCCGCCGCGGCGGCACCAAATCCAGTCGGTTTATTTGCAAAAGCAGCGAAACCAGACGTCGGAGCAGGCGTCGACGGGGCAGTAGCGGCGGCAACAGTAGTCGCTGCCGCTTGGCCGAAAGTACTCTGCGGTGTTGAAGAGCCGAACGCAGGCGTACCACCTCCAATCTTTGCCGCTTGGCCGAACGATGGAGTTCCCGTCAATGCTGCCGCGCCTCCACTCGTTGAAGGTTGACCAAAAGAAGATGTTGAAGTGGGTGTGCCAAAAGCTGCGCTTCCGCCTCCACCAATCGTTGCGGCTTGGCCAAAACCAGGCGTGCCAGTGAGCGCGGCTGCACCACCACCACCACCACTAGATCCAAAACCAGTGCTCGTAGCAACGGCTCCTGTAGACGCAGGCGGATTCATACTACCAAACGATGAAAAAGTACCCGTACCCGGTACACCAGCCACCGAAGCGGCGGGCTTTCCGAACGCAGGTGCCACCGTTGGTGCACCGGCCACGGTAGTAGTAGACGTAGGCACCGCAGACTTACCAAAAATTCCACCTACTGCAGACGTTGATGTCGTCGAACCTAAACCTCCGAAACTGCCAAAGCTCGACGCGACGTCTGTCACCGGAGCTTCAGCAGCTTCCTTTTCCTTAGCAAGCACCAACGGAGGTGCCAATTTCGGGGTTTCTGGAGGCACTGAAAATAGAGCGGACGTTTCACCCTCTTCTTTCCTCTTTGCTGGCGCCGCCGTCGCGAGCGATCCAAAGCTGAACACAGTCTTCTCAGAGCTCGCACTCGCCGCGGCGCGTTGTAACGGTGGCGGTGAAGACTGAATGTCCTCTTCCTTCTCTCCTTCCTTACTATCATCCAGTTTTAACTCTTCGACAGATCCGAAGGCTTTGGATTTCGGGACGCTCGTTGCAATTGAAGAAGTTCCAAAGCCGAGCGGTTTCACCGCCGGCGCCGGCGCCAAGGATGCCAGCGTTACAGGAGCAGAAGCAACGGGAGGAGCAGGAAAAGTAGTAGTATCATCAGCACTTTCTTCCTTCTTCTCCTCTTCTTCTCCTTCTTTCTTCTTCTCGGGTTGGTTTTTAGCGATGCCGAAACTAAAGGCCGGCTTACTGTCGCCACCACTACTCGTCGACAATGGCGCAAAGCTGAATGCAGGTTTTGGCTTCTCCTCCTCTTCAATGGCTTCTTGAATTTTCGCTCGGTCTGCTTTATTTTTAGCCATGAAGTCTGCGCTCCATAAGTTCACCACTGGTTTCGCTGGAGTCACAGAGGATGCGGTGCTAGATGCCGTCGCTGCTTCAGGAGCAGCTGGGGCCGACGACGCCGAAAGACTCGGGAACAAAGGTTTCTTCGACGCTGCCTCTTCCTCGTTCGTCATTTTTTTGGGTGCCAAGGAAGGTGCAGTCAACGACGGTGGCGGAGGAACTTCCATTTTCTTCGGCGCTTCTTTCGGTTTCGACGGTGCCGCTGCAACAGGTGCTGAGAACGCCGGGAAGAGTGGTGCCTTAGCCGGCGCCGCCGCCCCTGGCGGTGGAGGAACCTCCACTTTCTTCGCGGCAGAAACAGGAGCAAAAGCAGAAGCAGATACTACAGGCGGCGCAGAAACTGTTCTCTCGATGCGCTTCGGAGGCATTCGCGGTTCTATGCGGCGAAGCGGTTGCTTCAAAACGTCTCGCTTCATTTCAGAGACTACGACTCGAGGTTGCTTGACGAGCGTTTTGATCGCGCGATCCATAGCTTCCTTGTGCGAAGTCGTCGGCACGTCCACTCCGAGATTATCGTCACCTCTACCTCTCGAGGCCGTTCCAGGCGTGCTAAACATCACACCAGACGATAACGCCGCTAAGCGTTGCTTACCGGGAGTTTCAATCGCATTCACTTCAACTCTCCCATCCTTCCCGACGCGCACGTCAGCGTCGTACCCAAACTCGCGGAGATCCGCAATAGTTGTTTCCAAACGTTCATTCTGATCTTCGATGACTTCTTTCTGCGTTTCGATTGCTGCCTTCAACGCTCTCGTGGTTTCTTGCGAGCGACTCTGATTCATCGTCAAGACTGAATTTGAACTGCTGCTCCCGGCTGCCTTCTTGATGCGATCGAGCCGCTTCTTCTCGCGTTCGGCGAGATTTGTACGCACTTCGAAATCAGCCGCTCCTTGCGCGATGACATCCATTTCTCGCCGCAGCTGAGCTTTCAACTTTCGCAAACCTGTTGGGAGTTCCATATCTAAATCGACGATTTCAGTCAAATCTTCGTCGTCGGGATTTTGATTTTGGTTCTTCTCCAGATTTTCTTGTGCAGCCTCGATGAGACTTTCGAGTTCACATCGCATGGTTTCGTTCTGGCGGTCGCGCGACCAAAGTTCACCGATGGCTTCGTTTTGTAGCCTCGCGACGCGTTTCGTCTCCTGGATTTCATCTCGAGCTGAATCTCTGGCTTGCGTAGAAATATCAAAGTGTTTTTTTGAAAATTTCGCGCTCGCAGCGAATGCAGAATTTTCATTTTGAATCGCATCGCACGCGTCGTTACAGTCCGATAACATAGCGTCGCACTCAAGTTTCGCGTTTTCGAAATCATTCGCAATAAGTTTGAGAGCATTTGCAATATCCTTTGACGTACTCACACCTGAAGCGGCTGAGGTCTTTGGAACACCTTCCAACTTTTTACCCCAAGAAGGTAATGGCGAAGCCTTCGGGTCCATCGGCGCTAACGCCTTCGAATCGTCGGCGATTTTTGTTACATCTATAGACCGCATCACTGGAACTGGTGAAGCAGTACTCGCCTCTCCGCTACTTGTCGCAGAAATTTTCTGCTTTGGCGTAGTTTCGATTTCGTGCTCCTTCAAAAACAGTTGTTTTAACTTTTCGCGCGCCGCAGCTACGTCTGAGATTTTACCAAGCGAGAGTTGCTCCAAGAGTTTCGTAGGATCATCCGCGAGCGCTTCGAACGAGGTAGGAGCGGACGGAGAAGAAGGAACTGCGGACGTAGGTGTTGTTCTTGATGGCGGCGCTGCTCTAGGTGGCGTCGGATCTGGTACTGGAGTTGGCGGCGGGACGTTGTCTCTTTCTTTTTCTTTTTCTTCGTTTTCCTTTTTCAAGTCTGCCGCCGGCGTCGAAGGAACGCCAAAACTAAACGCAGGTTTCTCCCCTGTCGCGGGTGGACCAAAGCTAAATGCAGGTTTCTCCCCCGTTGCGGGTGGAACAAAGCTAAACGCCGATTTCGGTTTCTCCTCCTCTTCGATAGCTTCTTGAACTTTCGCCTGATGTGCTTTGTTTTTCGCCATGAAATCCGCACCCCACAAATTTTTAACCGGCGCTGGAGCTTCTACTTTTTCTTCATCATCTTCTTTTTTTTGCGGTGCCGCCAACGTTTGTATTTTTACCGGCTCTTCTCTGGGAGTCTTTTCAATCCTATACCCGGGCGGATCTGTCAAACACGCCAATCGAAAGCATGCGATGCGTCCATCCGACGTGGAAAGGATAACTGTCGGTCCTAGGGGTAAGTCACCAGCACCGCCGTCGGATGGGTTCAACATGGCCCCGCACGAGGCGCCGTAATCCACCGCGACGCCAGAAACAAAATTATTCTCGTCGTCGAAAGCTAAAGGGATCGTGCAAAAGCACCTATCGTCGTCGATTTCTAAAACGCGACACGGTTCCGATGCGGACGTGGACACGAGAAGCACTTGGTTATCCCACGCGCGCGCGTGCGCACACAAAGCGACATCCCAACCATTAATTGGGACGACGTGCAAAGGATTCCCAGTCGCCGCGTCTTGCGTGGGATCGATATCGAACCCTCCGCCTAATTTGCTCGCCGTCCACTGGCCGTCCTTCTTCCTCAACGCAAGCAATCTGCACTCATCCTCTCCGTTTAATATAGAAACTAAAACCAAATCGTCGCTGTTTTCGTTTGGAAACGCAATCGATTCGATTCGCTTTACGTCGTTCAAATTCACAACGTCTTCCCCGACGAATACCGAGCCCTTTGCGTTCGCGTACGCCAACGCGTTCGTCTTTGGATGACACGCCGCGCACTCAACGCCTCCACCTGCCACCTCTTCCGTCCCGTTCCGAATCAACGATCCACCTTCAGTGACAACAACATAGCTCATACCATCCTCTTTCTCCTCCCAAACGAACTGTTTTACCTTTTTCGTCTTCGTAAAAGTACCTTCCTCTCGTCTCTTCACCGCGCCTTTACCGACGACGTCGTAAAACTCCAAGACGTCATCGTCTCCATCGCTGACAACGACCGCGACGACATCTTCGCTCCTCGGTTTCACGCTCACTATTTTCACGTTTCCTTTTACGACACCTTTAGTATTCTCATTCTTCTTCTCGTCCGACGTCGAGGATGAAAAAAGTATCGCTTCGCTCTCTTTCCTCCCTTTCAGTCCCATCACTTCCTTCCCAACCTCGTCCACATCAAACGCTCTTAACTTATTCTCATCGTCCACGTGTACAATCGTTCCGTATCTCACGGATACGCTCGTTTGTCTTTCGTTGCCTCTCGCGAAGCTTTCCTCTTCTTCTCTGAATCTGTGCACGGACACCGCGCCGCAGTTGGAAAACACGAACGGGCCGACAACAGAAGATTCATTTTCTTCCGTTTGTTTCATCTCTTCTTTTTTTCTTCTTCTTCTCCTTCGCTTTAATATATATTCAAAACAAATCGAACGCTTCTCTCTCTTCTTTAGGTCGTCTGTTCAAGAAAACGGAAGCGCGTCTGTTCGAGAAAAGAGAAAGGCAACAAAAAAGGAACTACTCTCGCAATAATAGAAAGCTTTCTCTGTGTGACGATTCTTTGAAAGAAGAAGAAGAATAGGAGTGTACTCCTCTCGAGTGTAAAATGAAGAAAACGAGGAGCTCCTCCAGAGAGAGAAGAGAAAACCAACGAACCCAAAAAACTCGCTCCTCGAAAAAAAAAATATTTGATACCCTAAACAAAGAACAGAGGCGACACCAAGAGAAGTGAAGTTTTTTTTTTTAGGGGAAACGCGTCAGAAGAAAAAGAAAGAGAGACTTTACATTGCGCTTTGTTGAAAAGAGAGAAAGCGTTTGAAGAGAAGAAGAGAGAACCGCGCGCGAGTACTCTCTCTCTCTTCTCTCTCTCTTTTACATCTCGAGAGACAACAGAGAAAAATCGAAGAACAAAAATGGAGGAGGAAGAAGAAAACGAAGCAAAACGACGACAGGAAATCCAGGACCCGAAGAACATCGTCCTTTCCAACGACCTCTCGTCCTATCGAGTCTTCTCGGAACTCTGGAACGTGGACTGCGAGCGGTACCATTTAATCGCGTTACTCGGCTCGGGTTCGTACGGTACCGTGGTGAAAGCGTACGATAACGAGCACAAAGTCTTCGTCGCGTTGAAGCGCATCGGAAACGCGTTGTATTCGAAACAAAACGCGAAGAGGACTCTGAGGGAAATAGTCGCCTTGAATAGAGTGTCGCACCCGAACGTGGCGGAACTTTTGGACGTGTTCGTGAAACCGGCGACGACGGGTGCGAGGAAATTTATAGGCGGGAAGTTCGTGGCGACGAGTTTGGACGTGTACTTATCGTTCGAGCTGGCGGAAGGCGGAGACTTGTATAACTTGCGCGGGCAGATGGACGGCGAGGAGGTAAGGTCGCTGATGAAACAGTTGGTGAGCGCGTGCGGGTATTTGCACGAGAATAGGATTTGGCACAGGGATTTGAAGAGCGCGAACGCGTTATTGGGGAGTTTACGAGCGATTGGTGAGGGCGGGAGAGTGATTAAGATTTGCGATTTCGGGAGCGCGAGAGGCGCGCCGCCGAGAGGCGGGTGGAGAGACAGCGAAGAAGACGGAGGAGGGGAGAGAAACGGAGGATGGACGTCAGAAGAAGAAGAAGAAGAAGAAGAAGAAGAAAAAAGAGAAGAAGAAGATGAAGATATGATGCAAGACCAAGAAACAACAGAAAGGCGGAGGAAGATTGCATCCTCTTCGCCGTCGAAGAGAATGAAGAAAAGCGGCACGTTTGGGAGTTCGAATTTAACAGGCGTCGTTGCGACGCCATGTTATCGCGCGCCAGAGGTTGTGATGAATTCAGGCGTTGGAGCGTATACCGCTGCCGTGGATATTTGGTCGTTAGGGTGCATATTTGCGGAGCTTCTGCGACGCGAAATGCACTCCGCGGGCGCTTTGAACAAAAAGTTGCAAGTGCAACCGCTCTTTCAATTCGACGACGAGTTCGTGGTGTTCCAAACCCCTAAAACATACGAACAGATTGAAAGCGACGACAGTCGACGTTCCATGCAGTTGGACAAGTATTTCGATACGATTGGCACGCCTGGTTGGTTTGATATTGAAAGTTTGCCCGCGGAGAAATGGCGTCGATACTTGTCAAAAATGACCGGACGGGCCGGGATGTTGCACCAAATATTTTCCGGCGTAGATGCAGACGCGCTCGATTTACTCACGCGCATGCTCGCGTTCGACCCGAGACGCCGACCGACGTGTGAGGAGATTGCGCACCACGCGTACTTTCAAAAAGCGTTTGAAACTGGTGGTGCGCCGCACGAAAACCAAGCCATGTTGCTGGAACAACAGAGGAGGAGGCGACATCAGTTGGCCACTGAAAACGTCTCGAAAATTACCCTCGGCGACGGCCCTCCGGAGAATCAGCAACGGCAACAACAGGAGCTCGTGTTCACGCCAATCTCGGAAGCTATTCCGGAAATCTCCCCTCGCTCGCGCTCACAAAACAAAAGCAAACGTTTTTGTGATCTTCGTCACCCGGGCGATGCCCTCGCCGCGCTCGAGCGTGCCTTTGAAACTGCCTCTTTCCAAGCGGATACGGAAAATAACGGCGACTGGTCGGAAATCTTCAAAAAACTCTTCGAAGACGAAATCGAATTCGGCACGCGGGAGAAACAAAAACGGTTCAACCGCTCCTACAGTAACAGAGACCTCTTCAACCAGCGGTTTTTAGGCGCTGGAGACAGCACCGACACGCCCGACCGCTCGCTCACCGCCATGTTCCCCTCCATCTTCCGCGGTCTCGCCGCCAAAGAATACACCGGCGAAGCCGAACGCAAACCCGAAGACGAAGCCGAAGACGCCAACGTCGGCGTCCACACCTCCCGGTTCTACGAGCGCGACAGGATGGCCGATTGGACGCCCCAAATGCAGTGCGCGGAAGACAACGTCATGGTATCCGATGCCGGAGAAGACGGTGGCGGTGGTCGACTCACGCCTTCGCAGCAAAAATCTTTCGGCGTGTGGGGGGTGAGCGTCGGCGGAAGTAATCAGCAAGAGAAAGACGCGCTCGCAAAGCAGCAGCAAAGATAACAAGAACGAGAACAAGAAACGAATTCACCACGAAACGCGTGGTTGTACTATTAAAATGTTGTACAGAGTACCCCAGTAGTACGAGCAAAAAAATCGCGCGCTTTCTCCTTTTGATGTGTTTGCGATCGATCTTTTTTCCAAGCCAGCTGCCCCGGAGAAGCTTCCAAAAAATTCAAAAACCGAACTCGTCATTGTTTTACGAACACGAGTGGACACTTTTTTTTATTACGCGTAATAAACATGGCCAAAGGGAACAAGAAGAAAGCGAAAAAGCGGGCGCAAAAGGCAGTCGGTAACGCCGCGCCGCCGCCGCCGCCGACGACGACGACTGGTGGTGCCACTGGCACGACGACGACTCTTCCCAAGCCTTTGAATGATTCGAACAAGATGACGCCAAAATCGGGCCCGGGGGTTCCCCCTTCGCCGTCGAAACCGATTCGATTACCGTCGCCGGAACAAGCGGCGTCCCTGGAAAAACTCCAATCTTTCCCGACGCCGACGAAGAGTAACGGCAAAGACGTGGAGAAGACGCCGGAGTACGTGTGGAAAGCGCCGTACGAACCCGGGAGCGCGTGGGCGGATCAAGTGGATTCAGATATGTTTAAACGAGGAGGAGAGAAGAAGAAGAGCGCGGCGTCGCCGTCTCCGGGAGGGAAGCGATTGTCGATGACACCACAATCTGTCGCGATAGAGTCGTCGTCATTGTCGCCGAAGAATATGACGGAAGCCAGTCCGGGGAAGACGGAGAGAGTGATCGCGGAGGCGACGTCGCCGGCGAGGATTCCGGACGCGAAGAAGGCGCCGACGCCGCCTGCGGCCGCGACGAGACAACCGTCGCCGTTGAGCAGACAGTCGCAGCCGCAATATGCTCAGCAGCAGCAACAACAACAATATCAGTCACAACCGAAAGTTCCGACGCCGCAGAGAAAGGCGCAAATCGAGAGAAAGTCGTTCATCGAGAGAACGTTCACGCCGGCCAAGGAGAAGTTGGATAAAAATCCGTTGATTGCGGAAATCGTTCGTGAACGCGAGGAAGCGGCAAAGAAACAAGACAAGACGAGTGGAAATAAGAGTGGCGGCGAGAAATCGTTTTTGGAGAATACTTTGGCGAATTTGAAGGAGAACAAAATTGCGGCGATTGGGATCGGGGCCGGCGCGGTCGCGTTCTTGGTGAAGACCATGGGTAAAGGACAACAAAAATCGCGCGCTTAAATTGTGATTGAGTGTGTGTTTATGCTCCGCTGCTATAGTAAGCAATAAATACTTAGTAACGTCGTCATCATTGTCATAAAAACGAAATGCCTACGAATCTATAAAGCATGGGTACCACTATTTCATGCGGTTTCTTTGATCTCAAACCGCCGCTACTTTCTCTTCCTGTTCGTCATCGATATTGTGCACGTTTACCGCGGATTGTTTCGCCAACTCGGCTTCGTTCCGCCAATTCACCCGCGATACCATCACTGCCAGCGTCGACCCACTGGCAATCACACCACCCATTAAACCGATCCAAATACCTTTCGCGCGCAAGGAAGTTGCAAACGCGAGCGACGTGCCCAAGGTCACGCCAACCGCCCACAACGCAACCATGTTTGTTATCGCCAAAATTCTCTGCCTCCCGCACGCCCTCAAGACGCCATTACAAATCCCAAGCAATGCGTCAAACACTTGAAAGGTTGCAGCGAGTGGCGATAAAACAACCACTAAATCGGCGATATCTTTATCTCCATCCGTATACGCGTTGCCAATATGTCGTGCGTAAATAGCAATCAACACCGAACATATCGTCATCCACGTCAAACCGACAAAGATGTATAAACTCGCAGCCGTTTTAGCGATGCGATATTTCCCCATACCTAACAAATTCCCCACTCGGATGCTCGCGGCGATACCGAAAGCCATCGGACCAGTCATAAACGTTAACCCACACACAGATAATAACGCATTGTGCGCGTCCAGCTCCACCTCTCCTAGTATACTCGCCGTGATTACCGTCACCTCAAAAGCCCAGGCTTCCGAGGCGAGCATCAAACCACCGTGAAAACACAAACTCGTCGCGCGTTGAAACATCTTCTTGGTGATATCTTTCTTCGCCTGTATCCACTCTTCCCACTCCTTTTTCCTATCTTCTCTCGTTTCGTACGCTAAACTTCTCGACGCGCTGTACATCCCTAGAAATATCAGATTCGCCAACCTTGAAATCGTCGTCGCGATGGGCGCGCCTCTTAAACCAAAATCCAACGTGTGTATAAACAATTGATTTAATCCAACGTTCAACATTAAAGTCATAAAGCTCGTTATTCCAACCGGATTCACCCTACCCTGCATTTGCAAATACTTTTGATACACCAAACTCCAGGACATAAACCATAACCCCGGGAATAAAATAACGCACGCTCTCCCGACTTCTCTCGCCACCGCGTCCGGGCGTTTCAACGCGTCCCCAACGATCGCTTCCGCGCTGAACAAAAACGCCGCGGCTGGGAAACACGCCAACGTGATCACTAACAAAACAAGAAGCGTCCAACTTTTCACCGCTCTCGCGTCGTTCGCGCCGTGCGCTTGACTCGCCAGCGTGTCCATCGCCGACGTTAACCCCGCCAAGAAATACCAGCACAAAAGAAACAAGACCGTGAACAACGAACCGACTTGCATTTCAAATCTCCCTAACCTCCCGACGTAAATCAAATCGCACGCGAGCATGATTTGTTGCGACCCCATTTGGAGAACGATAGGCCACGTGAGACGCGCTAAGTGTTTCATCTCCGTGGGGACGGTGGGAGACCCGCCGTCGTCGTCGTCGTCGTCATCCTCCATCATTCTATCCGCTTTTTTGCTTCGCTTTTTGTCGCCGTCATCGTCCGTCATTTCGGTACTCCTCTGCGACGCGAATACATAGAAACGCAGAAGCGTCGTCCAACGCGTCCTCTCTCCGTTCAAAAAGAAAGACGAGACCGAAAACGCTCGTCTCGCTCACCTCCGCGCTCTGTCTCTCTCTCTCTCTTTCGATTTTAGTCCTCGCGCGAGTAAAGCACGCACAGCGTCTCCGTAAACAGATAGTCTGAGGTTTAACACCACGTTTTTTCCCCACTTGCAACAAAAAGATAACAAAGAAAAGAGAACGAAGAAGACAAAGAAGAGGACGCGAGGTTACGCGCGCGGTTTCGAAGACGATGATGTTTAAAAAAAGCGCTTTTCACGCGGTGCGCTCTGTTCTGTTTTTGGTGGTTTTGGTATTCCTCTCTTTGGAGGCGGTGATTCGTACCGGTGTTGGTGTTGCTGCTGCTGATGTGCGCGATGAGAATGCGAACGACGGAGGCGAAGGTCACGATGATGATTTCTGGGGGAAGAAGACGATCGAGCGCGATTTAGAGCGATTCTCAGAGCACTGCGACGCGATTCTCGGCGCGCACCAAGACCGATGGTTGAAGTTATACGAGACGAACGAGAGAGTGCTGACGATTGACGCGTCGTGCTCGGAACGCGCGAACGGGATTGGGAACTATCTCGGCGATTTTTTAGCCTGGTTCGCCTGGGGGATGGCCTCGGAGAGAGCGGTGTACGTTCGGTTTACGGATTGCGGCGACGAGGAGCACGGGCGATTCGTCCAGGAAAGGGCGTTTGATTCCAAAGCCAGGAGAGAGGTGAAAAGAGACATGAGGAAGAGGAATAAAGAGGAAGAGAACGTCATGGCAGCGAGCAAAGGTCAAGATGAAAGCGAGACGATGGAAAAGTTAAGAAGAAGGAGTAACAGTCGACGGTTATCTTCGTCGTCGAGAAAGCTTTTGCAGCGAGAGGCGGTGACGTCGTTGTTGAACGATAACGAGGGAGCGCAAAGACGTCAAGAGGAGATGTTTGAGAGAGAAAGAGAGGAGATGATACGAGGTGAGCAAATGGAGGCAAACAGAGAACGAGCGCGACTCGCAGAGGAGAGAAGACAGGAAAGTACAGTCATGGATGACGACTCTCGAGAAGAAACGCCAGAGGAGATGCGGATGCGCCGCGAGAAAGAACGACAATCTCTGGTAGAAGAAGAGAAGGCGTTGGATCAATCGATGGAAGGCACCGCGTTGGATGGATCTGGGTCTGCCTCGAGCGAAGCAGAGTTGTCGCAATCTCAGCGCAACAGAATTCATACTTACGAAAACGATCGCCACGAATTGGCAGAGAAGCGGTTGAAAGAACTACGACGGCCGCTAGGTCCTAGGCCACAGGTTATGCAAGATTTGGAGGACCGCGAACGCGATTTGGCGGGACGTACTTCTGGCATGGCTGGCGCGGATCTCGCGATGCCCCCAATTGATCATCGCGTCGTTGACGGTAACGAAGAAGAATTACCACCGATAGATGATGTCGGCAGCTCTGTCGTGCCAGGAGAGGGTGGCGATGTTCCCGCCGCAAATGGTGATGATGCTAGTGAAGATGGCGAGAATAACAATGACAACTACGAAACGCCGGCGGATGAAGGCGATCCCGAACAAGCTAAGTTAGAGCGCGAGAATAGATTGAAGCAAGAATTAGCCGATCGTGCACAAGCCGATAAAGAGGAAGCGGAGGATCGCAAGCTTCGAGACATGGAGCACGAAGGCGAGCACGAAGATTGGAGCTTCCTGAACGAAGAAGTCAATCATAAATCGCAGTGCAAAGAAGAAACGAGAGCGTTGACGTGTCAAGACAGAGCGAACATGGGTTTGTACTTTCAACTTCCCAACGGTAAATCCTGGAACCTGGACACGAAAACGCGTAAGCGAATCTTTGAATCTATCGGTCGCGGCCCGAAACAAGTCATCTCCCCGGATGATTTCTCGAAATCTACGAACGAAACGTTCGGGATGCTAGAAAATATGCTCATGAACGCGCATCCTTGGATTGAAATCAAATTACACACATCCGGACAGGATCATGGATTGATTCCTGGGTCAACGCAGTCATGCGCCACGGAAGGTGGCGGTGAAAGTTCGGGAGCTGGTACTGAGTTTTGCGCGGACGTCGCTCAAGCGGTGATTGGATTAGGCTATATTCGTTTAGCGAAGAAGCTCGAAGTTTCGTTATTCAATGAACCGCAGGAAGGCACGAAAGAATTTTTCAACTCAGCGAACTACGCGACGTATGAAAACAAGTTCGCGCACCAAAAAATACGAGGATGTTTGTGGCATCTAACTTCGAGACCAACAGATCGACTCGCGAGCGTTTTAATGCCGTACATTAACAAATTCGAAGAATTTGATGCCGTCGGCGCAGTCCACATTCGTACTGGCGATTGGTCGAATGAAAATACGCCTTCGACACTGGACCAACACGATGGCCGAGGCACGTTCGAGGAAAAGGTTGCCAGCGTCGACGCATTGTTACAAAACGCAGGCACGAGTATCGGAGAATTGAAGACCGGATCGGCGGAAAAACGATTCGACGCTTTCAACGCGTTGATTAAAAAAGGTGGATTCACGAGGACGAATAAGGATACCATTATATCTGAGTCGTGTCCGAAAATCAACGGCGGTGATTATTTCACGCTAGGTGAACCAAATGATGCCGGCTTATCCCCGTACTTTACGTGCATCGGAAGAGCCGCGCAAAAAGCGGCGACAGATCGCGCCACGGAAGGTAAAGGGAAATTTGGTTTGTATGTCTCAACCGATTCACCGTATTTGAAAAAATTAACCTCCGAGTTGACCGATTTGAAAGATATCGTCGTCGGATGCATTGGCACGTGCGAATTTCATCACGCAGCGCACGGTGCGAACGAACATATTGACCCAGAATTTAACGACGACGTCTTGAGCGACGATTACGACGACGATTACGGCAGTGACGAAGAAGGAGCTCCTCCGATTGAGCCTGCGGATGTTAACATCAATAGCAAAGATCCCTTCGTAATGTCCTTCGTGGACGCGTACATCCTTGGTTTAACCGACCACAACATCCAAGTGACGGCATCGACGTTCGATATGGTCGCTCAAAGAGGGTTCGGACACGGTGGCGTGCCGCAAAATTTAGAAGACAACGGCTTTAGTTTACAAGGCGCCTACAAACCGTGGTCGAACAAACACTTACCGATTTGTGAAGCGTGCGGGTTGACCAGAGACGATATGGATAGTGAAGGTTCCGCGTGCCAAATGGCTGGCGAAGCTATTTTTGGCATCGCGGACGACGCGAAGTTCGCGGAGATGTTCAAGTCTTCAGAAAAATCAGAGGCGCGCGCGTCCTCGAAAAGAGGAGGCGTCGCGGCCGCAGTTGGACAAAACAAAGTAGAAGAACTGGTCGAGGAAGAGAAGGAAAATTTGATTCCAACCACCAGCGATTTTACCTCCGGCAAGCACGCAAGATCAGGGACCCATACGAATGCGATGCAAATAAATGAAGGAGAAAAACCAGAAGAAGAAGAAGAAGTAGGAGTAGCAGAAGAAGAAGAAAAGAAAGTAGGAGAGGAAGAAAAGAGTGTCCCGAGGAGCACGGAACCGGTCGCAGCAGCAGTAATAGCAGAGGAAGAAGAAACGCCTCTGGATGAAGCCACCAGCGAATCTGAAAGCGTGAAAGAAGAAGAAGAAGAAGCGGAAGAAGTCATCGAAGCCAAAGCCGAAGAAATAATCGCAGAGAGAGGAGAAGAAGAAAAAGAGAACGAGGAGGAAGAACACGAAAAAACAAAACAAGAACTCGCGAGCGATATCACACCGGGAGGAGAAAGAGGAGGAAAAGGAGGCGAAGAAGAAGAAAAAGAAGAAGAAGTTGTAGAAGAAGAAGAAGAAGAACGCCCGCCCGAGGAGGATTTCGCCGGCGGCGAAACCAACGCCGAGATGGTCGAAGAAGAAGAAGGAGAAGAAGAACGAGTCCCGACAGAGGCGGTGCGAGAAGAACGGTTACCTCCATCGCTCGACGACGTTTTGGAAGAAGAAGAAAAAGAAAACGAAGCCGACCCGATACAGGCTTGGAAACAACAACAACAACAACAACAACAACGAGAGTCTTTGGAGCAACAAGGAGCGGAAAGCGCCGATTATTAACACAGACTGCGACGTGAAAACTCTGGACCAAG
>Ga0181556_1000155_pt1 | contig 69646 bp, 78 predicted proteins | sample 011ome_14_FD_148651 | JGI IMG/M metagenome (GOLD analysis project Ga0181556, IMG submission 148651) | Coastal salt marsh microbial communities from the Groves Creek Marsh, Skidaway Island, Georgia - 011505AT metaG (spades assembly) | ecosystem: Environmental > Aquatic > Marine > Intertidal zone...
AACCCGGGGTCGAGCCTGAGGATGAAGCCAGCCTTGCCATGCAGCCAGCTGGCTGCGGCGGCTGGGCAACAATCGCACATTTCTGGGTGACATCATGCTGAAGCGGCTGGCGGAGCGCCATCGCGAAGACCCGGAACAGAGCGCCTATGGCCCGCAGGTCATCATGCTCTCGCGCCCGTCGGGCGACTTCTTCCTGCGCGCCAATATCTGGCCTTCGCAAGACGAGCACATGTTTCGTGCCAGCGGCGGCGGAACCTTTGTGTATGGTGTGCCGCACGATCACAATTTCGATTTTCTGACCGTCGGCTATTTCGGACCCGGCTACTGGAGCGACTATTACGAGTTCGATTACGAGCGACTGCATGGCTGGACCGGCGAGAAGGCCGAACTGCGGTTTGTGGAGCGCAGCCGCCTCGAACCCGGCAAGCTGATGCATTACCGCGCGCATCGCGACGTGCACAGCCAGCTCCCCCCCGATGCGCTGTCAGTCTCGCTTAACATCATGCACATGCGCCCCAGCCAGGCCTGGTTCGATCAATATCGGTTCGACACGGAGAAGGACGAGGTCAGCGCGATTCTCAATCACGGGGCCAGTGAAATCTTCCTGCGGATCGCGGTCGCGCTGGGCGGAGAGGAGGCGCTGGACCTGGCTGAACGTTTCGGCGGCCATCACCCCAGCGACCGGATGCGTCTGGTTGCATGGGATGCACAGGCAGCTGCGCTTTGCGATCCGGCCGCGCGCGATGCCCTGTGGCGCCGGGCCGAAGCGTCTGGCAACCGGATGGTGGCGATGGAGGCGCGGGCGCGCCGCGCCGCCTTGCAGACCGCCTGAGTTCGGGCAGTCAGGCCGCCGATCCGGCCAGCGCGTCAATCGCGCCCTGCAGGATCACAGCCGCTGCAGCCGAATCGATCCGTTCGGCCCGCTTGGCGCGGCTCATGTCCTGTTCGATCAGCCCCCGTTCCGCGCTGGCGGTGGACCAGCGTTCGTCCCACAGCAGGATCGGCAGGCCCAGCACCGACAGGTTGCGGGCAAAGGCTCGGGCCGCCTGCGCGCGCGGGCCTTTGCTGCCATCCATGTTGAGCGGCAGGCCAATGACGATGCCCGCCACGCCGCGTTCTGCAATCAGCAGTTCGAGCGCCGTCTTGTCGCGGGCGAATTTTCCGCGCGGCAGGGTCTTGCCGGGCGAGGCAAAATGCCAGCCGCTGTCACAAAAGGCGGTTCCGATCGTTTTCGTGCCGTGATCGAGACCAAGCAGCACGCCGCCCTGGGGTAGCGCATCGCGAAATTCCGCGGCGACTGTGGTGATCAATGCCCGCCCGCCCATGCGTTTACCCGGCGGATCGTATCCAGGCGCAGATTCTCCCAGAACAGGGGGATGTCGTAGACGTGGTAATTGTTGCCGGGGAAGACGAGATTGCCCATCTCGGGCGGCTGACCGATCAGCAGCAGTCCGCGCGAATCGCATCTTGCCGGCACCATCGCGGGGCGCAATGTCCCGCTCTTCATCAGCAGATCGGGCACCAGTGTGCCGCGATTCAGCCCGGCGTCAGCAGTACCACCGGTGGTTCCGGTCAACGGATTGAAGCACAGGATCGCCTCCTCGCCGCGCGGCTTGCCATCGAAACCCGAAGTTTCGCTGAATTTGGCCAACGCCAGGCCAGGGTCGGCAGGTTCGGCAAAGCTCATCCAGCTGGCGATGCAGCCGCTCTGATCCGGCTGTGCGCAGGGTTGCAGGCCAAGTTCGGGCAGATCGTGCGACAGTGAAACCGGCCAGCCGACAGCATACGCCGCCGCGATGCGCCCCGCCTCTGGCGTTCCTTTCACATGTTCGCGCAGCAGGCGCAGCAGGTGCAGCGCGCCCTGACTGTGCCCGGCAAGGACGATCGGCGTGTCCCGGTCAATGCTTGAAAGGAAGAAGGCAAAGGCCTGCTCGACGTCAGCATAGGCGGCATCAAGGGCCTTGTCGCCATCCGGCGTGTCAGTCAGGAACGCCCCGAACGCTGCCTGACGATAGCGCGGCACCCAGATTTCGCGGGCGGCGTTGAACGGGCTGGCAGTGAGATGAATGAGATTGTGCGCCCGGTCCTGCGATTCCACATCGTCGAGCGGTGCGTTCCAGTGGCTGGTTGCCAGATAGCTGGTCGGGTGAATGTAAAACACCGCAAAGGCAGGCGGGGGTGCAGGCGCGGGATCGGACGGGGTGGGCAGTCCGGCGCGATCCTGTTCCGCCATCGCCGGTTGCCAGCGCGCCGGATCGCCGGTGCCGAGCCCGGGGCGGGAAAACCACATCGCCGGGTCGTTATAGGCATTGTCATCGAGCGGTTGCTGCTGTTCGAAAACGCTGCGTGGAACGAAGGCAAACCGGGTCAGTTCATTCGACCAGATGCGCAATACGAACAGGCCTGCGATCACCAGAATGACGGCGATGGCGACGAGGTAGAGGAATTTGCGGGCCATGCGCGATCCTTATCCGGTGGTGCCGGCCGGCGCGGCGAGGGGCGGGCGCAGGCTCGTCCATGCGCGGCCCTGACGCAGCGATCTGAACCAGGTCAAGGGGTTCAGTGTTTCTTCTCCATCCAAAGAAAAAGTGATGAATTCCGCGCGTCCGCCCACATTTTCCAGCGGAACCGGGCCGCCTAGGCCACGTTCGAATGTTTCCGCCCGGCTGTCTGCAGAATGATCGCGATTGTCGCCCATCAGAAAGACGTGATCTGCCGGAACTTCGATCTCGGCCATATTGTCCAGCCGCTGGCGCATGTGATCGATCACCAGATAGGTCGCGCCATTGGGCAGCGTTTCGCGCAGCACGGGCAGTTCGCACACCGCCTTGCCAGATGGCTTGCGCTTCCTGAGGCCGGGATAATCCTGGTCGGAACAGGGCGAATTGGGGTCGACCGGCAGTTCGATCGCCGGTTCTACGGCCTGGGGCACGGGCTTGCCATTGAGGATGATCTGCCCGTTCACCACCGCGATGCGATCGCCCGGCAGGGCCACCACGCGCTTGATATAATCCTCGTCCCGGTCAGGCGGCACGGCAATCACGATGTCGCCATATTCGGGCGTTGCCCCGAACAGGCGCTGGCTGAAGCGCGGCAGCACATGGAAGGAGGCCGAAACCCATGACCAGCCATAGGGATATTTGCTGACCACCAGCCGGTCACCGACCTGCAGCGAGGGCATCATCGATTGCGACGGGATATAGAATGGCTTGGCGATCAGGCTGTGGAAGGCAAGCACCGCCAGCAGCATCAGGGCCAGCCCGCGCAATTCGCTTATTAGGTTGATGGGTTCTCTGTCCCGCGCCGGCGCTTCGCGCTGTTCCTGCAATTCGGTCATGCGATGCGCGTCTCGATCACGACGAAGGCTTGCGCCCATGGGTGATCGTCCGTGAGCGTGAGGTGAATGACGGCTTCGTGTCCGTCAGGCGTCAGCAGGGCAAGGCGCTGCGCGGCGCCACCCGTCAGCGCCAGCGTGGGCGCGCCCGAGGGTGCGTTGACGACGCCGATATCCTTCATGAACACACCGTGCCTGAATCCCGTTCCGACCGCCTTGGAAAAAGCCTCCTTGGCGGCGAAGCGTTTCGCATAGGTTCCGGCGCGCGTATAGGGGCGCCGCGCTGCCTTTGCCCGTTCCAGTTCGGTGAAGACGCGCAGCTCAAAACGCTCGCCGAACCGGTCCAGCGATGACTGGATGCGTTCGATGTTGCACAAGTCCGATCCCATGCCGATAATCATCGTGCGTGATCCATCAATGAGCGCATCCGCCTGACCGATTCTTCCAGCCCCACGAAAACCGCTTCGCCGACCAGATAATGGCCGATGTTGAGTTCGGCCAGTTGCGGGATCGCGGCGATCGGCTGGACATTGTCATAAGTCAGCCCGTGCCCGGCGTGCGGTTCGATCCCGTTTCTGGCGGCCAGCGCGGCCATATCGGCGACGCGTTTCAGTTCGGCTGCGCGCTGTGCGACATCGGCATGCGCATATTCGCCGGTGTGAAATTCCACCACAGGCGCGCCCAGTTGCATGGCCGCTTCCACCTGACGGGGGTCGGGGGCGATAAACAGGCTGACACGGATTCCGGCATCGCCCAGCCTCGCCACGATCGGGGCCAGCTGATTGTGCAGCCCGGCTGCATCCAGACCGCCTTCAGTGGTACGTTCTTCGCGCTTTTCAGGGACGATGCAGGCGGCATGCGGGCGATGGCGCAGCGCAATGGCCAGCATTTCTTCAGTCGCGGCCATTTCCAAGTTGAGCGGCAGGTCAGTCGCCGCCTGAATCCGGGCCAGATCGTCGTCGCGGATATGGCGCCGGTCCTCGCGAAGATGAGCGGTGATGCCGTCCCCGCCCGAGGCTTCGACGATCTGCGCCGCGCGGACCGGATCAGGATGGTCTCCGCCGCGGGCATTGCGAATCGTGGCGACATGATCGATGTTAACGCCAAGACGCAGACGGTGCGGTCGTAAAAGGTCAGTCAAGCGTCACGCCCTCACGGTCTGGCACGGCTTCCGGGCTTCGTTACCGGTACGGCGGAAAGTTCGGCAGGAACTTCACCGTCAGCATAGGTCGGAAAGCTGATGGTCACGAGCGGATAGAATGGAACCGGAAATTCGACTGATCCGCCCGAACGATCCACGAGTGAGGCCATAGCGATCACTTCGCCGCCCGCCGCCTCGATCGCGGCGATCGCCTCGCGCGACGACAGGCCAGTGGTCACCACATCCTCGACCATCAGGACTTTTTCGCCGGGTTCGACGCTGAAACCGCGTCGCAATTCGAAGGTTCCGTCGGGCCGTTCGAGGAAGACCGCATCCCTGCCCAGGGCGCGTCCCATCTCGTGACCAAAGATGATTCCACCCATGGCGGGCGAGACGACCTTTTCGATCTGCTGCTTCAGATCGCGAGGCAAATTTGCCGCCAGGGACATGGCCAGGCGCCCCGCGCGATCCGGATTCATCAACACCCGCGCGCATTGCAGGTAATGCGCGCTGTGCCGGCCGGAAGAGAGCAGAAAATGCCCTTCAAGCAGTGCGGAACTGGCGCGGAACTCCGAGAGAACCTCGTCTTCGTTCATGATTTTTTCTCGTTAACCTCGCTGGAATTGGTCGCTTCGCCTGCGGGCACAGGCCCAAAGCTGTCAAAAATATCCCTAGAAGCGCTTGAGGCATGGGGCAAGCGCGCGTATAGGGCGGCCCAATCGCGCCTCTCAGGGGGTAATTGTGGTCTTTCGAGACCTGATAATGAAGAGCGGAAAGCGTCAGAGAACATGAAATTTGGCGATCGTGCCCTTAAGCGGGCGATGACCTTGAAAAATATCCTGCTTTCCATCGCCCTGGTGGCTCCGCCGCAAGCCTTGATGGCGCAGGACGCCGCTGCCGGTGCGCCCCCGGTTGACGCGGCTGCGACCGCCGCCCCGGTTGCTGCTGCCGCCCCGGCATGGACCCCGATGATGCCGACGCCGGGCAAGGGTATGCCGGTCGATCAGGGCATCACCTTCCAGACCCAGTATTCCCCGCTCGGCGAATATGCACAGTGGATGCACGATGGCGTGCTCATGCCGATCATCACGATCATCAGCCTGTTCGTGCTGTTCCTCCTCATCTGGGTGATGGCGCGTTACAACAGCAGGGCCAACCCGGCCGCCTCGACGAACAGCCACAACACGCTGATCGAGGTGGTGTGGACGCTGGTGCCAGTGCTGATCCTGGTTGGCGTTGCCGTTCCTTCGATCGATCTTCTGGCCAAGCAGTTCAAACCTGCTCCGGCTGATGCGCTGACCGTGAAGGTGACCGGCAACCAGTGGTTCTGGTCCTACGCCTATCCTGATAATGGCGACGTCGAATATGACTCCAAGATGCTGAACGAGCCCGGCGGGCCGGTGATCAACGCGGGTGTGCGCGAAGTCGGCTCGCTGCCGACTGACGGTCCGGGCAAGCTTGAAGTGGACAATCGCCTGATCCTGCCGGTGGGTGAACCCATCCGCATGCAGATTACGGCGTCTGACGTCATTCACTCCTTCGCCATCCCCTCACTCTGGTTCAAGCTGGACGCAGTACCGGGCCGACTGAATGAAAAGGTACTCTTCATCGAAGAGCCGGGCGTCTACTATGGTCAGTGTTCGGAACTGTGCGGTGTGAAGCACGGCTATATGCCGATCGCGATCGAGGCGCTGCCGCGCGAGAAGTTCAATCAGTGGCTCGTTGCCCAGGGCGGCGCCGTTGGCGGAAAGCAGGAGGCTCAAGCCGCACCGGCGCCCGCTGCTGCCCCGGTCGAAGCCGCGCCGAGCGCAGAAGCAACCGGGCCTGCCGCCTGATAAAGTGATCAAGAGATAAGGTTACGCTGACTATGGCTACTACCGCCGATTCGTTCCAGGCTCATGCCGAACCCCACGATCATGATCACGATCATGATCACAAGCCGGCCTTTTTCGCGCGCTGGTTCATGTCGACCAATCACAAGGACATCGGCACGATGTACCTTATCTTCGCGATCTTCGCGGGGGTTATTGGCGGCGCGATCTCGGGCATCATGCGGCTTGAGCTAGCCGAACCGGGCATTCAGTATCTGCAGTGGTGGGCCAATTTCCTGGGCGGCAAGGAAGCCAACTTCGACGAAGCGTTGCACCTCTGGAATGTGCTGATCACCGCTCATGGTCTGATCATGGTGTTCTTCCTGGTCATGCCGGCCCTGATCGGCGGGTTCGGCAACTGGTTCGTGCCGCTGATGATCGGTGCGCCAGACATGGCGTTCCCGCGCATGAACAACATCAGCTTCTGGCTGACCGTTGCGGGCTTCATCAGCCTCATGGCATCCTCGCTTGTGCCTGGTGGCACGGGACAGGGCGCGGGCGTGGGCTGGACGGTCTATGCGCCGCTTTCGACTTATGGCTCGCAAGGCCCGGCGATGGATTTCGCGATCTTCTCGCTGCACCTGGCCGGTGCCGGATCGATCCTTGGTGCGATCAATTTCATCACGACCATTTTCAACATGCGCGCACCGGGCATGACCTTGCATAAAATGCCGCTGTTCGTCTGGTCGGTGCTGGTCACCGCCTTCCTGCTGCTGCTGGCGCTGCCGGTGCTGGCGGCCGCGATTACCATGCTGCTGACTGACCGCAATTTCGGCACGACCTTCTTCGATCCGGCCGGCGGCGGCGACCCGGTCCTTTACCAGCACCTGTTCTGGTTCTTTGGACACCCCGAAGTGTACATCATGATCCTGCCTGCCTTCGGCATCATCAGTCAGATCATTGCCACTTTCTCGAAAAAGCCGGTGTTCGGCTATCTCGGCATGGCTTACGCCATGGTGGCGATTGGCGTGGTCGGGTTCATCGTGTGGGCTCACCACATGTACACGACCGGCCTCAGCGTCGACACGAAGATGTATTTCACCGCCGCGACGATGGTGATCGCCGTGCCGACCGGCGTGAAGATATTCAGCTGGATTGCCACCATGTGGGGCGGCAGCCTTGAGTTCAAATCGCCGATGGTTTGGGCGATCGGCTTCATCTTCCTGTTCACTGTCGGCGGCGTGACCGGCGTGGTGCTGGCCAATGGCGGCGTGGACGACAATCTGCACGACACCTATTATGTCGTCGCGCACTTCCACTATGTGCTCTCGCTCGGTGCTGTCACGGCGCTGTTCGCGGGCTTCTATTACTGGTTCCCGAAGATGTCGGGCCGTATGCACTCCGAATTCCTGAGCCACCTGCAGTTCTGGGTGTTCTTCGTCGGGGTGAACCTGATCTTCTTCCCGATGCATTTCCTCGGGCTTCAGGGCATGCCGCGTCGCTATCCGGATTATACCGCCGCTTATGCGCACTGGAACGAAGTGGCGACCTTCGGTTACAAGGTCATGGCCGTCTCGGTGGGCCTCTTCTTCCTGAACGTCATCTATGCGTTCACGATGGGCCGCAAGGCAGAAGGCAATTACTGGAGTGAAGGTGCGACGACGCTGGAATGGACGCTTTCCAGCCCGCCGCCGTTCCACCAGTATGAAACCCTGCCGGTGATCGAGGACAAGGGCCATCATTGAGTTCTGCCGGTCCGGGATGCGGACCGGCGGCGAGAAATCAGGCGGGGGCTGGCCGGTGCCGGCCCCCGTTTTGGCTTGCAGCGACAAGGCCGACTGACACGATGAACAGCACTGCTCCTGCCATTGCCCTGCCTGCGGACTGGCGCGACTTCCTCGCGTTGACCAAGCCGCGGGTGATGAGCCTGGTGATCTTTACCGGCCTGTGTGGCATGCTGGCCGCGCCGGGACATATCCACCCCGTGCTCGGCTTCACGGCGATCCTGTGCATCGCGATTGGCGCAGGCGGCGCGGCGGCGTTGAACCAGTGGTGGGAGTCCGATCTCGATGCGGGCATGCGGCGCACCGCTGACCGGCCCTTGCCGGCCGGGCGCATGGACCGGGAAACTGCGCGCGATTTCGGCGTCGGCCTGTCAGCGGCATCCGTGCTGGTCATGGGGCTGGCAATCGGCTTGCTGGCAGGGCTGATTCTTGCCATATCGATTGTCTATTATGCGGTGGTCTATACGATCTGGCTCAAGCCGCGCACGCCGCAGAACATCGTGATCGGCGGGGGCGCTGGTGCATTCCCGCCGATGATCGGATGGATCGCCGTGACCGGGGACATCACCCTGATGCCGGTGCTGCTGTTCGCCATCATATTCATCTGGACCCCGCCGCACTTCTGGGCGCTCGCCCTTTTTGTGCAGAGCGATTACGCCAAGGTCGGCATCCCCATGTTGCCGGTGGTCGCCGGAGAGAAGGCAACCCGCCGCCAGATTCTGCTCTATTCGCTTGCACTGCTGCCGATTGCTGCTGCGCCATGGCTGGTCGGCGGAACCGGTATCGTTTACGGCATGGCTGCGCTGGCGCTTTCCGGCCTGTTCCTGGGGTTTGCGCTGCCGGTCGCATTTCGCACCCGCACTGGCGAGGATGATCCCATGCGTCCGGAAAAGCGGCTATTTGGCTACAGTGTGCTATACCTTTTCGCGCTCTTTGCAGCACTGGTTGCGGATCGCGCGATTTGGGGGCAGGAGTTTGTCCGATGAACAAGCAATTCGAACCCGATGAGGAATATCTGCGACGCCAGCGCACCCGCAATATTGTCCTGGCGTTGATTCTGGCCGGATTCGCGATCCTGTTTTTCGCGATCACTCTGGTGCGGATCAAGGAAGGCGGATGACCCGGAACGCGCGCACCGCAGTTTCGGTCGGCATGCTGGCGGTGGGCATGCTGGCGCTGGGCTATGCCTCGGTGCCGCTCTATCGCATATTCTGTCAGGTGACCGGCTTCAACGGCACCACGCAGCGCGTGGACGAGGCGCAGGCGGCCACTGTTATTCCGACCAGCAAGCAGATTTCAATCCGTTTCGATGGCAATGTCGATCCCGATCTGCCCTGGAATTTCCGCCCTGAGCAGACGACGGACCGGGTGACCATTGGTGCCCGTGACATGGCCGTTTTCCTGGCGAAGAACACGTCTGACGAGCCGGTGACTGGCGTGGCCAGTTTCAATGTCGAGCCCGAATATACGGGCAAATATTTCAACAAGATCCAGTGTTTCTGTTTCAGCGAGCAGACCCTGCAACCGGGCGAGGAAGTGCGCATGCCGGTGTTGTACTATGTCGATCCCGAACTGCTGAAGGACGACGATGCGAAGGCCGTGGAGCAGATCACGCTCAGCTATACTTTTCATCGCAAGGTGGAAGAAGGCAGCTAGGCTCTGGACCGCAGCGTTTGAGGGCGATATTGGGCGCTGGAAACCGGATTGCGCCGTAGATTGAGAGAGCAAGATTCATGGCTGGCACAAAGAACCACGATTATCACATTCTGCCGACTGATCCCTGGCCCCTGATCGGCGCCATGTCGGCGGTGACCATGACCAGCGGCGGCGTCGTTGCCATGCATCCCGATGCGTTCGGTTCGTTCGGGCCGATGGGCAAGTATATGTTCCTGCTGGGCGCGCTGGGTCTGGTTCTGACCTTCTTCAGCTGGTTTTCGAATATCGTGCGCGAAGCGCATGCCGGCGATCACACGCCGGTCGTGCAGCTTCACCTGCGTTATGGCATGATCCTGTTCATCGCTTCGGAAGTGATGTTCTTCGTCGGCTGGTTTTGGAGCTGGTTCGATTTCTCGCTGTTCCCCTCGCAACTGGCCGAGGTGGTCGGCGGGCAATTCCCGCCCAAGGGGATTGAAGCGGTGATGGACCCGTTCGACCTGCCGCTGCTGAACACGCTGATCCTGCTCTGTTCGGGCACCACCGTTACCTGGGCGCATCACAGCCTGATTCACGGCGATCGCGAAGGCTTGAAGAAGGGCCTGTGGCTGACCATCGCGCTGGGCATCCTGTTCAGCTGCATCCAGGCCTATGAATATGCGCATGCGCCGTTTGCCTTCGGCGGCAACACATACGGTTCAGCCTTTTACATGGCCACCGGCTTCCACGGCGCGCATGTGCTGATCGGCACGATCTTCCTGATCGTCTGCCTCATCCGCGCTTACAAGGGACACTTCACCCCACGCCAGCATTTCGGCTTCGAAGCGGCGGCGTGGTACTGGCACTTCGTGGACGTGGTGTGGCTGTTCCTGTTCGTGGTCGTCTATATCTGGGGCGGCTGGGGCGCTCCGATCCACTGATGCCTTCCGGCAATCCGGACACCAAAGGGCAGCCTTCGCTGGTCGAGGCTGCCCTTTTCGGTTTGTGCCCGCGTTGCGGCGCGCGCACGCTGTTTGACGGGATTGCCCGGTTTGCGCCGCGTTGCCGGGCCTGCGCCCTGGATTATTCCACTTTCAACGTGGGCGATGGCCCGGCCGCTTTCCTTACGCTGATCGTGGGCGGGCTGATCGCGGTGCTGGCAATCTGGCTGCAACTGGCGGTGGAACCGCCGTTCTGGCTGCATGTCCTGCTATGGGTACCGCTGGCGACGTTGATGGTTATCGGCGGGCTGCGCGCGGCCAAGGCGGCGCTGTTGCATGCCGAATATTCCCGCGACGCGCGCGAGGCGGGAAGCGGCGATTTATGAGCCGGCGCGTTCCCGTTCTGCCCACGGCCTTCGTGCTGGCCGCTGTTACTGTCATGGTGGCGCTGGGTGTCTGGCAGATGTTCTGGCGAGCGGAATGGAAAGACCGCCTGATCGCGCGTTACGATTCTGCGCTGCGACAGGATCAGGAAATAGCCTTCCCGTCTGTCGGGCAGGACACGGCGGGGGCGCTTTATCGACGCAGCCGCGTGAATTGCGCGCGGGTTGTCAGCCTTGATGCAATCGCCGGGCGTAGCGCAGACGGACAGGCTGGCTGGGCGCAGACTGCATTGTGCGGAACGGGATCGCAAGAAGTCGAGATTGCGCTGGGCTGGTCCCGCGATCCCGCACCCGCGCCTTGGAAAGGTGGCGAAGTGACCGGCATGATCGCCCCGGCTGCGCAGGGCATCCGACTGGTCGCGGACCCACCGCAGGCGGGCCTGCGCGCGCTCGTCCGGCCTGATCCGCATGAGTTGCCCAATAACCACCGAGCCTATGGCTATCAGTGGTTCTTTTTCGCCGCGACTGCGCTGGTGATCTATGTTCTGGCGCTGCGGAAGCGCCTTGCCGGATCGGGCGCTCCCGGCTAACCGCGCGTTCCATGGAATATGTCAGCACACGCGGCAGTGCGCCCGCGCTTGATTTCGAAGGTGTCACTCTCGCTGGTCTGGCCAGCGACGGCGGGCTGTATGTGCCGCGCCACTGGCCGCGCTTTTCCGCTGAAGAGATCGCGGCCATGGCGGGCTTGCCTTATGCGCAGCTTGCCCAGAAGGTGATGCAGCCCTTCGTGGGCGACTGCCTGAGCGAGCAGCGTCTGCTGGAACTGTGCGAGGCTGCTTATGGCCGCTTCGCGCACCGCGCGGTGACACCGCTGGTCCAACTCGATCAACAGCACTGGCTGCTGGAGCTGTTCCATGGCCCCACGCTGGCATTCAAGGACGTGGCGCTGCAATTGCTTGGCCTGCTGTTCGAGGAATTTCTGTCACGTCGCGATCAGCATCTGACCATTGTCGGGGCGACATCAGGCGATACCGGATCAGCGGCGATTGATGCGGTCGCCGGTCGTGAGCGGATCGACATCTTCATGCTGCATCCCCATGGCAGGGTCAGCGATGTGCAGCGCCGCCAGATGACGACGATGCTGGCGTCCAATGTCCACAACATCGCCATCGCAGGCACGTTTGACGATGCGCAGGCGATGGTGAAGCGGGTGTTCAATGATCCGCAGATGACCAGTCGCTTTGCCATCGGCGCGGTCAATTCGATCAACTGGGCGCGCCTGATGGCGCAGGTCGTATATTATTTCGCGGTTGGCGTGCAGATGGGCGCACCGCAGCGCAAGATCGCCTTCAGCGTGCCAACAGGCAATTTCGGTGATGTCTTCGCCGGCTATGTCGCGGCGCAAATGGGCCTGCCAGTTGAACGGCTGATCGTGGCAACTAACGTCAACGACATTCTTCACCGCGCGCTGAGTGATGGCGACTATTCGCAAGGTACCGTCACCCCCACCGCGGCGCCGAGCATGGATATTCAGGTCAGTTCCAATTTCGAACGTCTGCTGTTCGATGTCGGCGGGCGCGACGGCGCGGCGCTGGCCGAACAGATGCGTGGCTTCGAGGCGAGCAAGGCGATGCGCCTGACCAATGCCCAGCGCGAAGGCGCGGCGGCGCTGTTCACCAGCGCGCGGGCAGATGCCGACGAGATGAGCGGCGCGATTCGCTGGGCTTATGAGGAATGCGGCGAGGTGATCGATCCGCACACCGCCATCGGCCTGCACGTCGCACGCACGGCGGGGATCGATCCCGCCGTTCCGGTCGTCACCCTGGCGACCGCGCATCCGGCCAAGTTTCGCGATGCGGTGGAGCGGGCCTGCGGCTTGCGGCCAGCGCTTCCCGCGCGTCTGGGTGACTTGTTCGAACGCGAAGAACGCTTTTGCGAACTGCCCGGCGATTACGCGGCGGTCGCGGCCTATGTGGCCGAGCACGCCACGCCGAAAGGCTGACAGGCCATGGCTCAGCTTTCCCTGCAGCCAGTTCTGCTCGCCGGGGAAGGCTGGGCGGATTACGGGCTGCTGGACAGTGGCGACGGGCGCAAGCTGGAGCGTTACGGCCCTTATCGCTTCATCCGTCCCGAACCGCAGGCGATGTGGGGCCCGTACCTTGCTAAGTGGGACGCCGATGGCGAATTCGTGCCCGGATCGGATGAAGATGGCGGCGGACGCTGGCAGTTCAACCGTCAGGTTCCGCGCGATGGCTGGCCGCTGGCCTGGAACGAAGTTCGGTTCACCGCACAATGCACACCGTTTCGTCACCTCGGTTTTTTTCCCGACATGGCCCCGGTGTGGCGATGGATGGGTGAACGCCTGGCTGGACGCGAACAGCCATCGACGCTCAACCTGTTTGGCTACACCGGGGTCGGCACGCTGGCGCTGAGCGCGTTTGGCCCGGTTACTCATGTTGATGCCTCCAAGAAATCGGTGGCGCAGGCGCGCGACAATGCCGCCCTGTCCGGAATGAACGATCGCCCGATCCGCTGGCTGGTCGATGATGCGGCGAAATTTGCCGCGCGCGAGGTGCGGCGCGAAAAACGCTATGACGGGATTATTCTCGATCCGCCCAAATTCGGGCGCGGCCCCAATGGCGAGATCTGGCGGCTGGAAGAAGGATTGCCGGGCCTGATTGCGGACTGTCGCAGGCTGCTGGACGAACAGAGCCGATTCCTGTTCCTCACCGTCTATGCGGTTCGGATGAGTTCGCTGGCGCTGGCCGGTCTGCTTGACGAAGCCTTGGCAGGATTGCCGGGGATGATCGAGCATGGCGATCTGTGCGTGCATGAGGATGGTGAGCGCGCACGGACGTTGCCCACCGCGATCTTCGCGCGCTGGTCCAATCCGGGCTAAGGCGGCGCATGGCCGATTCGCTGATCCTTGAAGTCGCCGATTACGAACAGGACGTTCTGACCGGCATCTATTCCGAAGAAACCGGAAAGCCGCAGCCCCTGCGCATCACCGTTCAGGCGCAGCTGAAGGTTGCGCCGCATTATGCGCCGGATACGCCCCTGGCGGCGAGCAAGAACTACATGGACCTGAAGTTCGCCGCCGGACAGGCCCTGCCGCCTGGCGTGCATTTCAAGCTGATCGAGGCGGTGGCCGATCATATTTGCGAAACGCTGTTCACGCAGGACGACCGGGTCGAAACGGTGACGGTGAAGATTGTCAAGCTGGCCATTGCCGAAGGCAATGAAAAGATCGGAATCACCCTGCATCGGGAGCGGCGCTGACGCCGTGCATGCGGTGATCCGAATCGAGGCCTTGCCCGCCGCACCGCTGGCCGCAGCAGCCCGGTTCTATGCAAGTGACCTGCCAGCTATCGAAGGGACGTTTGCCGCCGCGCCCGCTTCGCTGGTTATCGTCTTCCCGCCACTCCATCTGGGACACCGTGGCTGGATCCGCGAGGTGGTTGCCACACTGGCAAGGGCGCACGCCCCGGTGCGTGTCAATGGAGTGCTCGCTGGCCTCGCTGCCACGACGCCAGCAATCATCGCCTGGCTTGAGACTGCGCCTGGCGTAACTGGCCAGCTGTTCGTGGCGGATGGCCAATCCGGCGAATCTGCGTCATGATCAGGCCCATGCATTCATCCGCACCCTTGCCCGCACCCTTGCCCGCACCCTTGGTTGACAGTTTCCAGCGGCAGATCACCTATTTGCGCCTCTCGGTGACAGACCGGTGCGATCTGCGCTGCACCTATTGCATGCCGGAACGAATGCAGTTCCTGCCCAAGGCCGATATGCTCAGCCTGGAGGAACTGCACCGGCTTGCGCTGGGATTTATCGCGCGCGGGGTGCGCAAGATCCGCCTGACCGGCGGGGAACCGCTGGTCAGGCGCGACATGATCGACCTGGTACGTGCGCTCGGCCGGGAGCTGGGTAATGGCCTCGACGAACTGACGCTGACCACCAATGGCACTTTGCTGGCTGCTCATGCGGTCGCGCTTTATGATGCAGGGGTGCGGCGAGTGAATGTTTCGCTCGACACGCGCGATCCCGAACTGTTCGAGCAACTCGCCCGGCGCAACCGTCTGGCCGATGTGCTGGTGGGGATTGCGGCGGCGCGCGAAGCGGGCCTCAGGGTCAAGCTGAACACGGTCGCCCTGAAAGGCCGCAATGAGGCGGAGATACCGGATCTGGTCGCGCGGGCGCATGAACAGGGGATGGAGATGACCCTGATCGAGGTCATGCCGCTTGGCCAGACGGATGAAGACCGGATCGATCATTACCTGCCGTTGACTGAGGTCCGCGAACGGCTGGAAGCGCGCTGGACCCTCACTGATATCGCGCATCGCAGCGGTGGGCCCGCGCGCTATGTCGATATCGCGGAAACCGGCGGGAGGCTGGGCTTCATCACCCCGCTTACCGGCAATTTCTGCGATGGCTGCAACCGGGTGCGGGTGACCGCAACGGGGCAGCTCTATGCCTGCCTTGGCGGGGCCCAACAGGTAGACCTGCGCGCCGCGCTGCGTTCTGCCGCGCCAGAACGGGCGCTTGACGAGGGGCTGGACATGGCCATGCGGATCAAGCCGGAGCGGCACCATTTCCGGGTCGATACTCGCGGTGCCGCGCCTGCGCAGCCGCGCCATATGTCCGTTACGGGCGGCTGAGCGATGCCGGTGCGGCTGGTTTTCCTGGGCAAGCTGGCGGACCTTGCGGGCGGCGGAGAGCGCGAACTGGATGCGGTGCCGGACTGGGGGGCGTTGCTGACGATGCTGGAGCCCGAACTGGCTGACGAAGTGGCGTGTGAACGTGTGCGCGTGGCGGTCAATGGCACCTTGGTTGCTGACAAGCGCACGCTCAGCCTCGCCGATGGGGATGAGCTGGCGTTCCTTCCCCCGGTCAGCGGAGGCTGACGGGGTGCGCGTGATTCGCGTCGTCGATCGGCCGTTCGATCCGGGTGAGGAGATCGAGCATTTCGCCAGGGCGCTGGATGATGTGGGCGCGCTTGCAAGTTTCGTCGGCAAGGTACGCGGCGGCGGCGCGGTGTGTCAGCTTGAATTGTCGCATTACGCGCCGCTCACGCTGAAAGGCATGGCGGCGCTCGCGGATGAGGCGTTCGAACGGTTCGATCTGCGCGGATTGCTGATGGTACACAGGGTCGGGGCCATGAAGCCAGGAGAACCGATCGTTGCCGTATCAGCAGGGGCAAGGCATCGCCGCGGCGCGCTGCTTGCCGTCGACTTCTGCATGGACCACCTCAAAAGCGATGCCTGGTTCTGGAAGCGCGAGTTGCGGGGCGAACAATGGCACTGGATCGAGCCACGGCCCGAAGATCATGCTGATCGGCTGCGCTGGGCGGAAAAATCGTAAATTTGATTACCGTCAAAGCGGATTGCGATTCGCCAAGCTACATCCTCAGACATCGACGGGGCAGCGCTTCGAAGCGGGAACGGGGCCAATCTTCTCTTCCGCAGTTGATCGCCGCCTCTGCCGTCTCCGGGTGCCGGTGCGATATCCGGTGATCGGGAGTTTTAGAGTTCTCTCCCAACTGGCGCGGGGCGGCGTATGCTTCCCGCGCCATTTTTTTTGATTTTCGCTTACTGTCCCAGCAGCCCCAACAGTTCCGCGATCTGGGCGTTTTCCGCCAGCACCATCGTTTCCACCTCCTGCTGCACCGCGCCGATCGCTTCACGCGCGCCGCCTTCCAGTTGAGCGGCGATATAGAGCCGGTCAAGTTCGGCCAGGGCAGCCATGGTGCGGCCGCGCTGCGATTCCAGGCCGGAAATGGCGGTTTGTGCGGCAAACCAGCCGTCACTGCCCATTGCGTAGCCTGCGTTACCTTCGACCGTGGTGCGGATTTGGGGCAGGGCGGCAAGGAATTCGCCATGCGCCGCCGCCGCCGCATTGCGCAGGCTTTGCAGGTTCTGGTTCAGCTGTGCATCGGGCTGAACCGTGGCCGGGGCCGCCGCATCGGGGGAAACCGGCTGCAAGTTGCCGTAATATCGTTCTGCGTCCCGTTTCGCGAGCGAGGGGTAACGATCCCCAGTGGTGGTGCAGGCGCCAAGCACCAACGCGAGTGCGAATGACAGGGCGCCGCGCGCCTTCGATGTGCAGAACAAGGTCATGAGCGGCCCATAGCATGTGCGACGGGGGTTTCCACTCGCAACACCATCAATATGGGACTCTTGCGTTGACACGAAGCACACATTTCCCTAACGGCACCCATCTTTCCGGGGCCCTGCTGCAAGGTTGGGCGTCCGGCGCGCCGCCCGCGTGAAAATGCAAGGCGGGGTGGCACAGCAGATTGAATGGATAAGGACACCATGTTCGCAGTAGTGCGCACGGGCGGCAAGCAGTATCGGGTTGCCGCCGGAGACAAGATCGCGGTTGAAAAGCTGGCTGGCGAAGCTGGCGAAACCATCACTTTGGGTGACGTGCTCCTGGCCGGTAGCGGCGGGGAAATCTCGGATGCCGCCAAGGTGACCGTTTCGGCCGAAATCATCGCTCAGGCCAAGAGCGAAAAAGTGGTGGTGTTCAAGAAGCGCCGCCGCCACAACTATCGTCGCAAGGCCGGTCATCGCCAGCAGATGACGCTGCTGCGCATTCTCTCGGTCGGCGATTCCAAGGCTCCGGCGAAGAAGGCTGCGGCCAAGGCTGATGCCCCGGCAAAGGGCGATGCCCCCAATAATGACGAGAAGCTGCAGGCGGCTGAAACGGTGAAGACCGGGGCGACCAAGAAGGCTCCCGCCAAGAAGGCCCCGGCCAAGAAAGCCGCCGACAAGGCTGGCGAATAATCCAGATCGCGAACGGAGTAAGACGATATGGCACATAAGAAAGCAGGCGGTTCGTCCCGCAATGGTCGCGACTCGGTCGGTCGGCGCCTTGGCGTTAAGAAGTTCGGCGGCCAGGAAGTGATCGGCGGCAACATCATCGTGCGCCAGCGCGGTACGAAGGTCTATCCCGGCACGAATGTGGGCATGGGCAAGGATCATACGCTGTTCGCGCTCGCCGAAGGCCGCGTCCGTTTTCACGACGGCAAGCTGGGCCGCAAATATGTGTCGGTCGACGTGGCGGCAGCCGCGGAATAAGGATGGCTTGAAACAGGCCATCCGCCAGGATGGCCCCGCCGGACATCGCGATCCGGCGTCTTGAGGGAGAAGGGGCATTCCGGTTGCGGAGCCCCAACTCCCTTTTTTGATTCTCCCTCGTCTCCTTTGCGCAACATCCTGCCGCAAGGGTCATTCACATGTCGCATTCCGCGCCCAATTGAGTGTGCGGGGCGAGAGAGGAGACGATCATGTTCTTTCGCAGCGAAAGCCTGTTCCTGCGGCCGGTCTGGCCCGAGGATCGCGCCGGTCTGATTGCCGAAATGGGCGAATCCTTCGATCCGGAATTGCTTCGTCAGGACCGGCGCGTGCCGCCCATGCTCATCACGCTCCCCGGCGATGCCGGTGCGGCGCTGATCGGGGTCGGCACGCTGACCAGGCAGGGCAGAAACGTCGACGTGAGCTGCCAGATGGCTGCACCGTTCCGTGATGGAGCCTATGCCGCCGAAGCGAGAGCCGCGCTGCGCCAGATGGCGCTGCTGATCGGTTGACGGGCGCGGCCCGCCTGAACGTCAGCCTTCGTGGGCCAGCCAGGCGGGCCGGGCGGCTTGCGGAATGTCTTCAACCCGCAGGTGATCCACCGCGAGGCCAAGCGCGGCGTAGGTCATGCGCTGGCGCTGCGGGTCGGACTGGCTGAGCGGCACCACGGCAAGACGGCGGTTGACCTTCTGGCGCCAGTTCATGCGCGCCGTGTTCTCTTGCCCGACATAGCAGCCCTTGGTGAAACTGACCCCGTTCAGTTCCGCGGCATTGCATTCCAGCCAGAGCGTTTCACCATCGCCCAGTTCTGCGCGCCCTTCGGTGACGCCAAGCGACAGGCGGTGCGCCAGCCATTGCGCGTCGGCGCCATGATCGTCCGTGGCAACTGGAGCAACCCAGCGCTGACCGAGCGCGGCAAGTCGCGGGTCCGGGGTGCCGCGATCACCGGGTTCTGCCTGCCAGTAGACGCCCAGTGTGTCATCGCGCGAAATCGCGATCTTGCGCCGCAGCCGGTATAGCGACAGGCGCCGGGCCAGATCGTCGGCGGCATCCGCTTCACAGTCGATCAGCAGGTCATTCCCTGCCGGCCAGACGATGAAATCAAACAGCGCCTTGCCTTGCGCGCTTAGCAGTCCGGCCCAGACGGGCAGGGGCCCCTGCACATCGTTCGTTACCAGCCCCTGCAGGAACGCGGGGAGGTTTTCATCGCTGCTTTCGGGGGAAAGCCGGATGAGCGCGCGTGCAAAAAGGCGGGGGCAGGACATGGGGCAATCCAGATTTCGGGTCAGGTGGACAGTGGTGTCCATTCGGCAAAGGTAGCGGCCTGACCATGGATCAGGCCAGCCTCATCGACAAGGTTCCAGACGATTGCGCGTTCGATCGCAAACCGGCGTCCGGTGCGCGATATGCGGATCCCCCGATAATTGGTGATGATGTTCTCTTGCAGCACTTGCGCCATGAAGCGTGCGCGTTCGCTGCGCTCAACCGGCTCTGCCGAAAAGCGCGACGGCATGCGGACGAAGTCCTGCGCCGATGCTTCAAACAGGCTGAGCGCGGCGCGATTGGCATAGAAAAACACCGGGTCGTCCTCGGTCGCATGCGCAACCACGACTGATGGCAGCGTCCAGAGATTCTCCCTGAGATCACCCTGATCCGAAACCAGCGGCGTGCCGACGAGGCGATGGAAACTGTCCACCACTAACGCGATGCGATCACCAGCATGGGCTTCGATGAAGGCGCGTTGATTCGCCCAGTCACGCTGCCCGCCTGCTGAATTGCGCTCGTTCATGAAGATACACTGGCCGATCGCTGCGGAATTGCAATGGTCCGCCTCTGTCACAGCGGCTGCGGCTGTGGCAAGGGGGCGGCATGGCTGATTCTTCCGCAAGCATTACCATTCGCCGACCCGATGACTGGCACCTTCACCTGCGTGATGGCGCGGTAATGCAGGGGGTGCTGCCCTTTACCGCGCGGCAGTTTGCCAGGGCCATCGTGATGCCCAACCTGTCGCCGCCGATCGTGCGGGTGGTTGATGCGCTCGCCTACCGCGGGCGGATTGTGGCGGCCTTGCCCGAAGGGGTGGAATTTACCCCGCTGATGACCGCTTATCTGACGGATCACAGTGATGCTGACGAACTGGCGGCGGGATTTGCCGACGGCGTCTTTACTGCGGCCAAGCTCTATCCCGCGCATGCCACCACGGGTTCCGCGCATGGCGTGACTGATATCCGCGCTATCTATCCGGTGCTGGAACGGATGCAGGCAATCGGCATGCCGCTGCTGGTGCATGGCGAGGTAACACAACCGGACATCGACATCTTCGATCGGGAGGCCTTGTTCATCGAACGCATCCTTAGGCCACTGCTGTCCGACCTGCCGGGACTCAAGCTGGTGTTCGAACATATTACCACGGCAGAGGCGGTCGCCTTCGTCGACGGCGCGGGGGCCAATGTCGCGGCCACGATCACCCCCCAGCATCTGCACATCAACCGCAACGCCATGCTGGTCGGCGGAATTCGCCCACATGCCTATTGCCTGCCCGTGGCCAAGCGCGAGAAGCATCGGCTGGCGCTGCGCAAGGCGGCGACTTCGGGTTCCGACCGCTATTTCCTGGGCACGGACAGCGCGCCGCATGCGGTAAGCGCCAAGGAATCAGCCTGCGGCTGTGCGGGCATATTCAACGCCCCCTTTGCGCTGGAAAGTTATGCTGCGGTGTTCGAAGAAGAAGGGGCGCTTGACCGGCTGGAAGGGTTTGCGTCGGACCATGGCCCGCGGTTCTACGGGCTGCCGCTCAATCCGGGTACGATCACGCTTGAGCGCAGCGATCACGAGGTTCCTGCACTGATCGATGCGAACGGCACACCCATCGTTCCCTTCCATGCGGGCGAGACGCTGCGCTGGCGTTTGCGTTAGGGCACAATTCGCGAAACGCCGGTCGCCTTGCGCCGATCATATAGATCCCAGCAGAACAGGATCATCCCCGCCCAGACAAAGACAAAACTGGCGAACTGTGCCGGGCGGAGCGGTTCGTCGAACAGGACCAGACCTGCCAGAAAAATCACGGTCGGGCTGATGAATTGCAGAATGCCGAGCGTTGCATAATCGATCCGGCGTGCCGCTTCGGCATAAGCATAGAGGGGAATTGCCGTCAGCAGCCCGACAAAGGCGATCTGCAATGCCCGGTCCAGGCCCTGTCCCAACTCGCTGGCGGAAATGCTGCCTGCTGAATAAAGGACAAGCGCGAAGCCCAGCGGCATGATGAGGGCGCTTTCCACCGCCAGTCCCGAAAGCGCGCTCACCGGGGCGAGTTTGCGGATCAGTCCGTAGAGCGAGAAGCCGAAGGCGAGCATCAGGCTGATGCCGAGCGTCATCAGCGCGCCGCTTGCGAGGATCGTCACGCCAATGGCCGCAAGCCCGACAGCGAGCCATTGCCTGACGCTCAGCCGTTCGCGCAGCATCACCGTGCCGAAGGCGACATTGACCAGCGGCGAGATGTAATAACCGATACTGGTGGCATAGACATGCTCGTTAAGGACCGCCCAGACGAAAACGAGCCACACAAATCCCATCAGACAGGCTGTAAAGAACAGGGTTGCCAGCATCCGACGCGAACGCAGTACGGCCATCACCTCCGCGAAATGGCGCGTGGCGATGACCAGCGCCAGTGCAAAAGGAAGGGTAAACACGGCCCGCCAGCCGACCAGTTCGAGCGGCGCAATATCGCGCATGAATGCGAGATAGATCGGCAGCGCGCTCCATGATGTAAAAGCGACTACGGCATAACCGATGCCACCGTTCGCGGTCGAAGTGGGTTGAGGCGATTGCATGGCTGATCGCCCATAGGCTGCGCGGCCCGCTGTCACAATCTGTGCCGCGAAATTCTTTCCCGCGACGGGACAGGCCGAAAATTAACCCTTTCCGGTAGGCACTCGTTAACCCTGCGCGCGCAAGGCTAATGCGCAATTAACTATCTAGGGATTGTCCTGTGCTCAACGGTCTGCGTCCGCTTGTCTTCATTACGCTTCCATCCTTGTTGCTGGCTGCATGCGGCAGCGGCGAAAAGGATGCCGAACTGGTTGCGGGCGGGGCCGATCCCGCGCTCAGCGAAGCACTGGCCGACCAGATCATGGTCGATCCCGATCTTGCCAGCCAGAACGAGCAGGCCAGCGGCGGGCGCATGGCGGGCGGCGGAACGGCTCTCCCGGCAGAGATCAACACGCCTGAAGAAATCTCCGCGGCCCGGCAACAGGCGCTGAAAATGGTCGGCGGTACGGGCCGGATGCTGGTTGCGCCGGTTGCCGAACTGATCGAAGGCGGCTGCGCCCTGCGCGTCGTCAACTTTACGACGCCGGTCGCGATCGAGGATGTGCTTGGCTTCTACTTCACCCGGGCCAGGGCTGCGGGCTTCAAGGTCGACCGTTATCGGCAGGGCGCTGAGGACATGCTGGGCGGTGTAAAGGGCAAGGCGTCCTTCCTGGTTCACGCTCGCCGGATGGAAACCGGCCGCACCGAAGTGGATCTGGTGACCGGAGGCTGACGGCTCCAGCGCCTGCCTTATCCGGCGCGGAAACCCGCCCCGATATTCGCCCTGGGCTGTTCCATTTCCGCAGAAGCGACAGGATAGGCGCAATGATCAGCCGTGTAATAGCCTGCCGGGCGATGATTGCCTGAAAGACCGATTCCGCCCATTGGCGCTGCCTGGGCGGGTTCGATCGTCGGGCGGTTCCAGTTGATCAGCCCGGCGCGGCTGTTTGCCCAGAACCGGTTATAATCCTGCGGTGTGCCGCCCACCAGTGCCGCACAAAGGCCAAAGCGGGTGCGGTTCGCTTCTGCAATCGCCTGGTCGAAATCATCCACCCGCACCACCTGCAGCAGCGGGCCGAACAGCTCGACATCGGGGCGTTCCTTCATGCCCGTCACATCAATGATCGCGGGGGTCACGAAGGGCAGATCGTCATCCGGGCGGATCATGTGCTTGATCGCCTTGCCCCCGTGGCTGAGCAGGTAAAGGAAACTTTCGGTCAGCTGGTCAGCCGCCGCCTGATCGATCAGCGGCCCCATGAACGGGGCCGGATCGTCATCTGGCGCCCCCACGATCATGCGGTCGGCCAGGCGTTTGACCTCCTCCACGATCGCCGGATACATGCTCGATTTCACGATCAGGCGGCGCACGGCGGTGCAGCGCTAGCCAGCGCTGGTGAAGGCCGATTTGGCGATGATGACGGCCGCGTCGGATACTTTGGGCGTATCCCACACGATCATCGGGTTATTGCCACCCAGTTCCAGCGCCACCATCTTGCCCGGATTGGCGGCAAGCTTGCGATTGATGAGAATGCCGTTCTGGGCCGATCCGGTAAACATGACCCCGTCGATGCCGGGATGAACCGCCAGATCCAGCCCGTGCTGCGGTCCGCCGACGAGCTGCTGCGTAACGGCGGCGGACACGCCCCCGCGATTGAAGCAGGTCAGCAGCAATTCCGCTGTCGCCGGCGCCTTCTCGCTGGCCTTGAGGATGATTGCATTGCCCGCCAGCAGCGCGGGGATGATCTGGCTGGCGGGGATTTCGGCTGGGGCGTTGAACGGGGTGATGATGGCCAGCACGCCGTGCGGCTTGTGGCGCAGGGCCGCGGTTCCCTGAAGCGCGCTGTTGAGCTTGCGCTGGGCGGTGCGTTCCGCATAGGCGCGAACCGAAACCTCGACCTGCGCAATCACGTTTTCGACTTCGCTGGCTGCCTCCCAGCGCGGCTTGCCGGTTTCCCGCGAGATCAGCTCTGCCAGCTGCTCGCTCTCCTTGCGGACTTCGTTGGCGAAGCGGCGGATCAGTTCGATGCGCGTGTTCAGTGGCTGCGCGGCCCATGCAGGCCAGGCACGCCGAGCCCGGCTGACGGTTTCATCTACGTCGCCAAGCTTGCCCCGCCACACTTCCTTGCCGGTGGCGGGATCATGGGAGATGAGCAATTTGTCAGACACGTTTTGGGGAATGCCTCCGACCAGCCGGCTTGAGCCGACACCAACTTCATAACGCCAACTCCTTAAGTCTGGCTAGCGAACGAAGTAAGCAAAAGGTTTAGAAAAGGGGGTTTATGGCGGGTCAGGGGGCTTGCCAAGTGCCTGTCCCATGCCCCTGACAGCCGCGATCTTGGTGGCGAGAAGGGACCAGTCATCATGCTGGTCGATGGCCGCCCATATATCTTCAACCTCTTGAATCAGCATGGTTTCTGGTCCGTCCGACGACCAGTAGGGATGATCGCGCTGTCGCGTCTCATAGCCCTTGATCGCATCCCCGAACGCACCGTTCGCACCGCGCCCCCCGAAATGGTTAAAATAGAACGCATCGGGCGCCAGATTTGCTTCCTTCATCAGCGTGTCACCCGCCTCTACCAGCGCCATGTCCTGCGCGAATCCCCGCGGCACCAGTCCCAGCCGCCAGACGAAGCGGCGGGCCAGTGCCTGCCGGTAGAGTTCGCCAAAGCGTTCGAGCGCGGCAACCAGCTTCGCTGGCTCCGCCAGCGGGGTCAGCGCCTGAGCGAGTTGCTGGCAATTCCAAGAAATTGCTTCAGGCTGCCGACCGAAGGCATAGAGCCCTTCGTGGTCGAAATAGGCGGCGGTGAAGAACCGGTCCCATTCCGGCAGCCAGCGCCACGGGCCATAATCGAAACTCTCGCCCGTAATGTTCATGTTGTCCGTATTGAGCACGCCATGCACGAAACCGGCGATCATATAGGCCGCAGCGAGATCGGCCAGGCGTTCAACCACCTGATGCAGCAGGATCACCGCCGGTTCGGTCCGGCCCGGGGCATCGTCTGGCGGCGTCGCGCCGGGAAAGGTCGCGAGGCAATAATCGACCAGCTCGGCAAGGTGATCGTGCTCGTCAAGGGCGTAGAGCCGCTGAAAACTGCCGATGCGGATATGCCCATGGCTGAGGCGCACCATGACGGCAGAGCGCGTGGGTGATGGTTCGTCATTGCGCTCCAGCGCCTCGCCCGTTTCAATGACGGAGAAAGTCTTGCTGGTGTTGACGCCCAGCGCCTCCAGCATTTCGGTCGCCAGGATTTCCCGTACCGCGCCTTTCAGCGTCAGCCGTCCGTCACCGAACCGGCTGTAAGGTGTCTGGCCCGATCCCTTGGTGCCAAGGTCCAGCAGGCGCCCCGCGCCGTCGCGCAATTGCGCGAACAGGAAGCCGCGGCCATCCCCGATCTGCGGGTTGTAAACCCGGAACTGATGCCCGTGATAACGCAGAGCCAGGGGCTGGGGCAGATTGCCGTCCAGCGGTGCGAACCGTGCAAAATGCGCGCGCCACGCCGCATCGTCGAGCCCGTCAAGGCCCACCGCCGCGTCCCAGCGCCGGTTGCGGAAGCGGATCAGCGCCTGCGGAAAATCGGCCGGCGCGACCGGATCGGCCAGCCAGGCGGCAAGCATTGCGATTTTCGGATCGGGGGCATACAGGGCGGGTTGCGGTTCGATGCGCATCACGCGATAGTGCGGACTTGTGCGGCGTGGCGCAAGCGCCGGTATCGACAAAGCTTTTTATCGAGGCAGGGATGGCCGGACCGGCACGCGAATATACTGACCGTTACTGGACCAGCCCGGACGGGCTGAAGCTGCATTATCGCGAATATGACGGGCCGGTTGACCGTCCGCCGCTGCTCTGCCTGCCGGGGTTGACGCGCAACGCCCGCGATTTCGAGCCTGTGGCGGAGCGGTTCGGGGGTGAATGGCGCGTCCTGTGCGTTGATCTGCGCGGCCGGGGCGAGAGCGAATATGCCAAGGACGCGATGAGCTATCACCCGCTGACTTATGTTGCCGACCTTAATGCGCTGTTCGAGCAGGCGGGGATTGACCGCTTCGTGTCAGTGGGCACTTCGCTCGGCGGGATTTTGACGATGCTGATGGCGGCCCAGGATGCCAGCCGGATCGCCGGGGCGGTGCTGAATGACATCGGCCCTTATATCGAGCCAGCCGGGCTGGAGCGGGTCAAGACCTATGTCGGTCAGGGGCGCAGTTTTCCGACCTGGATGCATGCATCGCGGGCACTGCAGGAAATTTTTGCGGAAACTCACCCCGATTACCAGACTTCGGACTGGCTGGCGATGGCCAAGCGGATGATGGATTACACCGGCAACGGGCGCATTGCGTTCGATTACGACATGAATATCGCCGAGCCCTTCAACCAGCCGGGCGGCGAGGCGGGGGTGGACCTGTGGCCCACATTCGAAACGTTGGCCGGGCGGCCCTTGCTGGCCATTCGCGGCGGGCTGTCGGATCTCCTGTCTGCCGCAACGCTGGACGAGATGTGCCGCCGCCTGCCTGAAATGAAGGCGATCACATTGCCACGGGTGGGACACACGCCCAGTCTGGCCGAACCGGAAGCGCAGCAGGCGATCGCCGCGCTGCTATCCAGCATTTCCTGAAGTATACGGGCTAATACCCTGAAATTTCTTCATCTTCATTCCGGCTTCGATACCGGTGGCAAGGAATTGCGCTGCGTCCGGCTGATCAACGCCTTCGGGCCGAAGATCAGGCATGCGATTGTTTCCGCCCAGCCGCATGCGCTGGGCGCCGCCCAATATGTTCTGCCATCTGTACCCACAGTCTATCCACGGGGTTTTCCACAGCTGACCGGTTTTCCCGGGCCGGGGCGGCTGCGCCGCCTTGCACAGGCCATGCGTGGCCATGATCTCGTGCTGACGTATAACTGGGGCGCGATGGATGCGGTGATGGCGCACACCGTCTATGGCAAGGTCTTCAACCTGCCGCCGCTGGTCCATCACGAGGACGGCTTCAACGAGGATGAAGCGCAGCGGCTCAAATCATCGCGCAACTGGTATCGCCGCATCGCATTGGGCGGCGCGCAGGCGCTGGTCGTGCCTTCGATCCTGCTGGAACGGATCGCGCGCGGCGTCTGGTATCAGCCGGACGCGCGGGTCCACCGCATCGCCAACGGAATCGCTAGTGAGGCGTATCGCAAACCACCGCGCAAGGACGCGCTGCGCGGCATCGTCAAGCATAAGGGCGAGTTCTGGCTGGGGACGCTGGCCGGGTTGCGACCGGTCAAGAATCTGGGGCGGCTGGTGCGCGCGATGGAAAAATTGCCGGAAAACTGGCAACTCGTGATCCTGGGCGAAGGGCCGGAACGCGCGGCGCTGCGCGCGGAAGCGGACCGGCTGGGGGTGGCGCATCGCGTGCATCTGCCCGGCTTCGCACCCGATCCGGCCAAGGCGGTCGGATTGTTCGATCTCTTCGCTCTCTCATCGGAAAGCGAGCAGTTTCCGATCTCGGTGGTGGAGGCGATGGCGGCGGGACTTGCCGTCGCCGCGCCCGCGGTCGGCGACATCGCGGCGATGGTGTCGGGACAGAATCGTCCGTTCATCGTCGCCCCGGGTGACGAAAATGCGCTGGTTGAAGCAATTGCCGGCCTTGCCCGGGACAAGGCGCTGCGCTGCGAAATCGGCGTGGCGAACCAGGCGAAGGCGCAGTCCGAATATGACGAGGCGGGCATGATTGCCGCTTACCGCGCCCTTTATGCCGGGGTCATGGGGCAGGAGGATCTGCCCTGAGCGGCGATCTGGCCGCTGGCCGGTTTCATCCGGCGTTCATGGCGGTGGGGACAGCTTGGCATTGCGTGTTGAATTGAAGCGGCTATCCGCTAAACAGCGCGACAGATTTCGCTGCCACCGAAAGAAGCTCCCTTGGCCCTGCTACCCAATCGATCAAAGCCTGATGCTGACAAAGCCGCTGAACGCGAGGCTGCGCAGAATGACAGCTTCCTGCGCGAAGTTGACGAGGCCGTCCGCCAGGACGACATGCTCAACGCGGCCAAGCGCTATGGCATTCCAGCGCTGGTAGTGGCGGGGATTGGCCTTGCTGCCTTCGGGGGCTTTCTGCTCTGGAAGGAACAACGCGAAAGCGGGCTGGAAGAACATTCCGAACAGCTTGTACGGGGCATCGACCACCTCGCGGCGGGCGATCTCGATACCGCGCTCAGTTCCGTCGATCCGGTGATCGCCGATGGGGCGGACGGGGCACAGGCATCGGCCCGTCTGATGCGGGCTGGCGTGTTGCTGGCGCGCGGGGAAAAGGCCGAAGCGATCAGCCTCTACGGCAAGGTGGCCGACGATTCATCAGCCCCGCAGCCATACCGCGATGCCGCGTCCGTGCGGCTGGTTGCGGCTGATTTCGATGGGATGAAGCCGGCCGATATCGAACGGCGGCTGAAGCCGCTGGCCGTCCCGGGCAAGCCATGGTTCGGCAGCGCGGGAGAAATGCTCGCCATGTCCTATCTGGCGCAGGGCAAGAAGGAACAGGCCGGTACGCTCTTCGCCGCGATCGCCAAGGACAAGGAAGTGCCCGAAACGCTGCGCTCGCGTACGCGCCAGATGGCGGGCATCCTGGGTGTGGACGCAATCGTCGATGCGGACACCTTCGTGAAGTCTGCCGAAGAAGGCGAAACCGCTCCGGCGCAATAGCACATGATGCGAGGATATCCTGAGACCATGAAGAACAACACTGTCAGCCGGGCGCTCGCCCTTTCCGCCGCGCTTGCGCTTGCCCTCGGTCTTGGCGGGTGCGGGGTGCTGGGGGGCAAGGACAAGGCGTCCACTCCCACGGTGGGCAAGCGTGTGCCGGTGCTCTCTCGCATTGAAAGCGGCGCGAAAGTCGATCCCTCGCTGGCCAATGTGGCAGTGGTGTTGCCGCCCGCACAAACCAATGTGGAATGGACTCAGGCAGGGGGGACCGCAGGCAAGGCGGCAGGTCACGTCGCGCTGTCCGCATCGCCCACGCGGGTGTGGACGGCCTCGATCGCTGGTTCCAGTAACAAGCGCCGACTGGCGGCTGCGCCTGTGATCGGCAATGGCACGCTTTATGCCATTGATACCGAGGCAGTGGTCTATGCGCTGGATGCGGACACGGGCCGGACCCGCTGGACTCATCGGCTGGAGATGGATGGCAACCTTCGTTCGTCGGCCTTCGGCGGCGGTGTCAGTTTCTCCAATGGCCGGGTCTATGCCACCAACGGGGTGGGCGAAGTCGCCGCGCTCGATGCGGCAACGGGCGCCGAAATCTGGAAAGTGAAACCTGCCGGGCCGTTGCGCGGCGCGCCGACGCTGGCGTTCAACGCCGTGTTCGTGATGACGCAGGACAACCAAATTCACGCGCTCAGCGCTGCTGATGGCGCAGTCCTGTGGCAGGAATCAGGCGCGCTCGGTCAGGCCGGCGTGTTCGGGGTGGCAGCACCAGCCGCCGGCCAGGGTACGGTGATCGCCGGCTACAGCTCGGGCGAACTGGTGGCTTATCGTTATGAAAATGGCCGTACCCTGTGGTCCGATGCTCTGGCGCGCACCTCCATTTCCACCCAGGTCGGCACGCTGACCGATGTCGATGCCGATCCGATCATTGATGACGGGCGCGTCTATGCGCTGGGGCAGGGCGGGCGGATGGCCGCTTATGAACTGGTTACCGGTCAGCGCCTGTGGGAACTGAACCTTGCCGGAATTTCGACCCCGGCTGTGGCGGGCGAATGGATTTTCACCCTGACTGACGATGCGCGCCTGCTGGCGATTGCGCGTTCCAGCGGGAAAGTGCGCTGGGTCACTCAGCTGCGCCGCTGGAAGGATGCGAAGGATCGCAAGGGCGAGATTTTCTACACCGGTCCGGTTCTCGCCGGGGACAGGTTGTGGATCGCGAGTTCGCGCGGTGAATTGATGTGGGCCGATGTTTCCGACGGTACGGTAGGTACCTTCACGGACCTGGGCAATGCGGTCTCGCTTGCGCCCATCGTCGCCAATCGCACGCTCTATGTGCTGGACGATGGCGGGAAGATTTCCGCTTTCCGCTAAGTCTGCATGGCGCTGCGGCGCCGTTACCGGGCGATTAACTCTTTGGTTCTAAGAGTTCGCGCCATGGACAGCCGAAAAAGCGCGCCCGGCGGCCCGCCGCCCAGTGATGTTTCCGCTGCAGTCGGCCTTGCCGGACTGCTGGGCCTGTTCGCCTGGCTGTTGTTCTGCCGCAACTGGGGTGTAATTGCCGCTGCGCTGGACCTGCCAGGCGCTGGCATGCGGCTTGACGGGCCTTATGCGTCAGTTCTGGCTGTGGTCTTTTCCGGTCTGCCCATGGTGCTGTGGTCGCTGCTGGTCGAAAAGGTGCATCGCCGCCCGTCGACTGGCCTTGACTGGACAAGCGCACGGCCCGTTCGCGCCATTTTCGACATTTCGGTGACCAAGCTGGCGGGGCTGTGGGCGACCTGGGCCCTGATCGGCTTCATCTATTGCATCGCGCGCTATTACTGGCGCGGGCAATATCTGTTTTCGATGGAGATGATGGGGGCGGCGATTGTCCCGCTGCTGTTGCTGTCCGTGCCCTATGTCCTGTGGATCGACCGGGTCATGGTCAACCCGCGCGATCATGCCTGGCATTTCGGCGCGATGCTGATCGGCCGGGAAGCATACGATCCGGGGGAGGTGAAGGCGCATTTGCGGTCCTGGGCGGTGAAGGGATTCTTCATTGCCTTCATGATCTCGATCCTGCCGCCGGGCTGGAAAGGCATCGTCAATGTCGATCCCGCGCTGGCGCTGGGCGACCCGGTCCAGCTGTCCAACATGCTGATCCAGCTGTTGTTCGTGATCGATGTGCAGATCGCCATGGTGGGCTATCTGCTTACCCTGCGCCCGCTTGATGCGCACATCCGCTCGGCCAACCCTTTCCTGGCGGGCTGGGTTGCGGCGCTGATGTGCTATCCGCCCTTTCTGCTGATGAGCGGGGGCGACCCGCTGGATTATCACCCCAACACGGCGGACTGGTCATTCTGGATGCAGGGCCAGCTTGCCATCCTGTGGGTCTGGGGGGCGGCGCTCGCGTTTCTGACCGGGGTTTACGCCTGGGCGACCGTGGCGTTCGGCCTGCGTTTTTCCAACCTCACTTATCGCGGCGTGCTGACGAACGGCCCCTATCGCTATACCCGGCATCCCGCCTATATTTCCAAGAACGCCTTCTGGTGGCTCAGCACCATGCCGTTTCTGGTCACCAGCGGTTCAATGACCGACGCCATTCGCAACACGATCATCCTCGGGCTGGTCAGCGCGATCTATTACTGGCGCGCGCGGACTGAAGAGGCGCATCTGCTGGCCGAAGATCCCAAATATCGCGCCTATTATGACTGGATGCAGCGGCATGGTCTCGTCACCAGTGCGCTGGCCCGGCTAACCCGCACGGAGCGGCGGCGCGGTTCGGTTCCGCAACCCGCCGAATAGGCCGGATCAGAAGTTTTCTTCGTAAATGCGGGCGATATCGCCGCCCCATTCGCTGTGAAACTTGTCCAGCAGCCGTTGCGCGGGAACGCGCCGCTCGGCCACGATTTCGCGCAGCGGGGCAAGAAAGCCGGTTTCATCGTCACCGCTCGCGTTCAGCCGCTTGCGCGCGGCGAGGCCGACACTGGCGATATTCAGCACTTCACCAGCAATATCGCCCAGCTTTCCGCCACCGGGGAGGGGGGCATCCAGTGCCAGTTGCGGCACGGCATTGCGCAGCGCTTCGCGGTCTTCCATCGACCAGCCCTTGACCAGATCCCAGGCAGCGTCGAGCGCACTCTGATCGTACAGCAGGCCAACCCAGAACGCGGGCAGCGCGCAGATCCGGTTCCACGGCCCGCCATCAGCCCCCCGCATTTCGAGGAAGCTTTTCAGCCGCACTTCGGGAAAGGCCGTGGAAAGATGATCACACCAGTCACTCTCGCGCGGCAATTCGCCGGGCAGGGCGGGCAATTCGCCCTTCAGGAAGGCGCGAAAACTCTGGCCTGCCGCGTCAATATATCGCCCGTTGCGGAAGACGAAATACATCGGCACGTCGAGCATGTAGTCGACATATCGTTCGTAGCCGAAGCTGTCCTCAAACACGAAGGGCAGCATGCCGGTGCGATGCGGATCCGTGTCGGACCAGATATGGCTGCGATAGGAAAGATAACCGTTGGGCGCGCCTTCGGTGAAGGGGGAATTGGCAAAAAGCGCGGTAGCGAGCGGTTGCAGGGCCAGACCGACGCGAAATTTCTGCGCCATGTCCGCCTCGCTCGAATAGTCAAGATTGACCTGGATCGTGCAGGTGCGCAGCATCATGTCGAGCCCGAGCGAGCCCACACGCGGCATATGGCGCATCATGATCTCATACCGGCCTTTCGGCATCACCGGCAATTCTTCGCGGGTCTTGTCGGGCCACATGCCAAGGCCCAGAAAACCCTTTCCGCAACGCGCACCGATTTCCTTGACCTGGTCCAGATGACGGCCCGTTTCGGCGCAGGTCTGATGCAGGTTTTCGAGCGGAGCGCCTGAGAGTTCCAGCTGTCCGGCAGGTTCGAGGCTTACCGTGCCGTCGGCTCCGGACATGGCGATGACCGTGCCGTTCTCTTCCACCGGTTCCCAACCGAATTCGCCCAGCGCCAGCAGCATGTCGCGGATGCCGCAAGCTTCGTCATAGGACGGCGCGTGATGGTCCGTGACGCAATAGACCAGCTTTTCGTGTTCGGTGCCGATGCGCCAGTCCTGCACCGGCTTTTCGCCACGCTGCATCGGCGCGACCAGCTGGTCGCGGCTTTCGATATAGGGATCATCTCCCCCCGACGCGGTGCGCGTACTCATGCACCGCCCGTTAGGCGACGAAACCGGGCGGCGCCAGCTATTTGTGCCAGTCGCCGAGGCTGGCCATCCACACCGCAGTGGCGGCGATTGCGGCCGTTTCGGCGCGGAGGATGCGCGGGCCAAGGCCGATTGCCCGCGCGCCGGATTGCGCACGCACCAGCTCGCGCTCCTGCGAATCGAAGCCGCCTTCCGGGCCAACCAGCAGTGCGGCACGCGCGCCACTGCCCGGAAACGCGCTGGAGGGCGCGTCACCGCCCTCCTCATCCGCGAAAAACAGGGCGCGATCGTGCGGCCAGCGCTTCAGCAGGGTGTCCAGCCGGACGGGTTCGGCCAGTTCGGGCAGTGCGGTGCGCGCGCATTGCTCGGCGGCTTCGGCGATGACCATGCGTGCGCGGTCCGCATTGAGCTTGTCCGCGACGCAGCGCCTGGTCAGCACCGGCTGGATTCGCCGAACCCCAAGTTCTGTCGCTTTTTCCAGCACAAGATCGAACCGGTCTTTCTTTAGCAATGCCGCGCACAGCCAGAAATCGGGCACTTCTTCGCGCTGACGCAGCTGTTCGACCACTTGCAGCGCAATCGCACGCTTGCCTGCAGCGATGACCCGGGCGGCCCATTCGCCGCTTAGATCGTCGCACAGGATTACGATGTCGCCTTCCTTCACGCGCATGACACGGGCGAGGTAATGCGCCTGGGGGCCATCCAGTTCGACTGGCGTTTCCAGCGCCAGCGGCACGGGAACGAACAGGCGCGGCGCGCTCTTGGGGGGCCAGGCGGGGGTGGCGGGCATCGTTTCGGGCTTTAGTTGCGTTCCGCCTCGCTTTAAAGCCTTCTGCGATGACTGGCAGTATAGTTCCCGATAGCGAACACAAGGGCCTTGTCGCCCGCCTGCCGCGGCGGTTGCGCGATCTTGCCCTGCTGGCACGGTTTGACCGGCCCGTGGGCTGGTGGCTGCTGTTCTGGCCCTGTGCATGGGGCGTCTGGCTTTCGGGCGCGGGTTTTCAGCCTGCCCTTGTCGGCTGGCTGCTGCTGGGCAGCATTGCGATGCGCGGGGCGGGGTGCGTCTATAATGATCTGGCCGATGCGAAGCTTGATCGTCTGGTTGCTCGCACAGCCAGCCGCCCGCTGGCCAGTGGACGAGTCGGTCCCGGTCTTGCCTGGGGATGGCTTCTGGTCCTCTGCCTGGCCGGTCTGGTGGTGCTGATGCAGCTGCGGCTGGAAGCGCAGCTGATGGCATTGGGCAGTCTGGCGCTGGTCGCGGCTTACCCGTTCATGAAGCGCATAAGCTGGTGGCCGCAGGCATGGCTGGGTCTGGTCTTCAGCTGGGGGCTGCCGGTCAGCTGGCTGGCGCTGCGGACCGACCATCTCGATGTGCTGGCGGCCATGTATGCGGGATCGGTCTGCTGGGTCATCGGTTACGACACGATTTACGCGCTTCAGGACCGGGAAGATGATGCGCTTGTCGGCATTCGGTCAAGCGCACTCAGGCTGGGCCGCCACGTCCGGGCCGGAGTTGCCCTGTTCTATGGCGCGGCGCTGGCCTTGTGGTGCCTTGCCTTCTGGTTGTTGCGCGCCGATGCGGTTGCGCTGTTCGGCCTGGTTCCGGCTGCGCTTCATCTCGGCTGGCAAGTGGCCACGCTTGACCTCGAAGATGGCGCGGATGCCCTCGCAAAATTCCGCTCCAACCGCCTTGCTGGCCTGCTGGTTGCGGCTGCCTGTTTCGTGGTCGGGAATGCGTGATCGCTGCCCGCGTTTTGGCATCAGTCCAAATTTGTGAGACAAGCAAATCCTGCGTAATGCGGAGGAGAGATAAACAATGGCCTTCACGCTCATCAACGCGCGGCCAAGCCCATACGGTCGCAAGGTCGCCATCGCCCTTCAGGAAAAAGGGCTGGAATATGAGGTTGTGTATGATCGCCCCTGGAACGAGGGCAGCTGCACGCCGGATTACAGCCCGCTCGAACAATTGCCGATTCTGGTAAGCGAGGAGGGAGAGAAGATCTATGATTCTCCCTATATTCTCGAATGGCTGGAAACGCGCTTTCCGCAGCCGCCACTGCTACCCGAACCGGTTGATGCGCGACTTGAGGCGCGCAAGCGGCAGATGCTGGGTGAAAGGCTGCTCGATTTTGCAGGGCTGGTGATTTTCGAAGCGCAGCGCCCCCTGCCGAGCGAGCCCTGGATCGAACGCCAGACCCGCAAGATCTACGGAGCGCTTGCCGAACTTGAACGGATCTATGCTTCGGGGGTTCGGCCCGGTCTCGAAGTTGATCTGGGGGATATCGCCGTGGTGACGACGCTGGACCTGCTGGAATTTGTGGTTGCAGACGGAATTTCACCTGATGTCGAGGCGTTCAGATGGCGCGGCATCCATCGCGCTCTCACCGCGCTTGTCGAACAGCTTGATCAAAGGGCCTCCTTTGCATCGACCATGCCGCAGCACATGGAATTCAGCCTGGCTGAGACCGTTGCCTAGACGCCGTGGGCAAGTCTGAATTTCACAGGAAGCGGTATTGCTCCATCGAACTTTTCAGGATCTCGAAGCCTTCGGTGGACATTATTTCCTTCAGGTGGTCCGGGATTTGTTCGGTCTCAAGCTGTCCTGGCCGGTAACCGGCGGCGGTCGCCGTGAAGATGCGGGCGATGCGGCCGCCGCCCACGGCAATCGTTTCGCCGTTCAGCGGGCATTCGCGTGACAGGAGGTACAGAACCGCCGGGGTCACGTTCGCCGCATCCAGCCGCGCCTGGTCGATATGCGGCAGGACCTTGGCAAAATAGGATGCGGACAAAGGGGTGACGGCGACCGGGGCCAGCGAATTGACGCGAATATCCTTGTCGCGGTTGTCAAGCATGGCTGCACGCGTGAGGCCGAGCAGGGCGGCCTTGGCGATGGTGTATGCGGCCGAATTGGGCGCGCCAAAGCATCCAAGCGCGGATGAAGTGTTCACGACCCGCCCAAAGTCCTGCCGACGCATGTGAACCAGCGCTTCTTGCAGACACCAGAAGCTGCCGAACAGATGGGTTTCGATCATCTGGCGCAGATCGTCGGTCGCCAGCTCGTTTGTTGTTACTTCGGTGGTCGAGCCGGCATTGTTGACGAGCAGATCAATCCGGCCAAACCGTTCTACGGTTTTCTGAACAAGGCCGCGCGCACCGGCTTCTTCGGCGACACTGGCGGTGCTGGCGCAGGCGCTGTAGCCCTGCGCTACCAGCATTCGGGCGAAAGTTTCGGCCGCCGGGAGACCATCATCTCCTTTTGCAATGTCGTTGATCATCACGCTGGCGCCGCGCCGGGCGAGTTCCATGGCATGGTTTCGCCCGATTCCGCTGGCAGACCCCGTGATCAGTGCAACCATTCCGTCAAAACGCATTTCGGCCATAACTCTCCGCTCGCATCTTCACATTTTCGTTCTGCGTTCTCAGCTTTCGGATGGAATGCCAACGGCGGCAAGCGCGTTCACATCGGCGAACGCAGGGATGTTGGTCGGGGAGACAGGATTCGAACCTGCGACATCCTGCTCCCAAAGCAGGCGCGCTACCGGACTGCGCCACTCCCCGACCGGGTCATGCATGGGCCAGGCTTTGGTGGGCCCGGCAGGATTCGAACCCGCGACCTAGCCGTTATGAGCGGCCAGCTCTAACCGCTGAGCTACAGGCCCCAACCCATGCGGGCGCGGGGTTAGCCCGCACATCGCATACTGGCAAGTGTTTGCGCAGGCGCAGGTGCGAAGCGCCCGGCAGTGCGGTCAGAAATCAACCGCGCTCATGATTTCGGCGATCGTGGTCGGCTGCACCCCGCGGGCGCGCATATGGCTGATTACCGCGCGCCACCAGTCATAGAGGCGGTCCAGATCCTCCTCGTCGCGGACATAGGGTGTGCTACCCGGCCGTAAGGAGGGGCTGTGGAAGGAAAAGACGAGCAGCGGAAGCTGTTCATCCAGCGCAGCCTCAATGCCGCGCAGCGCCTCTGTCACCGAGACACCTTCGGGGGTCAGCGGAATACGGTCGAGCAGCCCGATTCGCGCCAGAATTCCACGCAGCCGGGGCGCGCGCCACATGGCCGGGTAAAGGACATGTCCCAATCCCCGCAGCAGACCCCAGAAGGCGGTGGTCAGCGGCAGTTCCAGCAGGCTGCGTCCTTCGCCGATCCAATAGGGATGCAGGGGGTGATCGCGGAAATTGACGCCGCCGCTCGCACTATAGTCGAAGCGCGCACGCACGGAGGTGTCAATGCCGACCCCCGCGTCGCGCAGGATCGCTTCGGTGTGCGGTCCTATGCCGTAACGTCCGGCCCGATAGACGACCGGTTCGACGCCGAAGTTTTCGGCGATCGTGTCGCGCAGTTTGAGCAGCTTCGCGCGCTCCAGCTCCTCATCAAGATTGCCAGCAAAACTGTTGAAATTATTTACGTCTTCAAGGTGAGGTGGATTGACCCATGGGTGTAGCTGGATGCCGATTTCCGCCTCTTTGCGAGCGAGTGGTTCGCGCAATATGTCAATCGCCAGCCGTGACGTGGCGATCGGATAATCGACCAGATAGACCGGAGCCACCCCCATGCCCTGGCAAAATTCCTGAAACTTGGAGAGGCGCGGGACGTGATGGAGATTATGCGCAGTGCGATCGAACGGGGCGCTCCAGTCAAAATCCTCTTCCGCGTCCACCGTCAGCAGAAAGCGCTGCCCGAAACCCTGGCGGAATTTAGCCCGCGCGCTGGCGGGGGGGCGGTTCGGTCATGGATGGCATATGCCGGACATTTCCCCAATCATCGCATCAGGCGGATCGCTTTCCCCTCGCGCCGTCTGGTGTCCTTGTGTCGCTAGGTTCGTTACCATTCAGGGTCAAGAGCGGCAGGACCAGCCGCAAAATATCGCCATCCCGGCGCAGCGCGCCGCCTGCCGCCAGCGCCTCTGCCCGGGCGAGGCGAAGCGAAAAGCCCGCTCCGAACATCCCCGCGTTAAGCGCTTGCGGCGTACCTTGGGGGCTGGCCATGAAAATATCGCCCATGTCCGCAAATGCCACTGGCAGTTCGAAAGCGAAGACTGCGCGTTCCGCCTCGCGCACGATATGGAGGTCGAGCTGTTCCCCGGCCGTGACCGCGCCTGCGAGCGTGGCCATCAGCCGCCAGGCCAGCTTTTCGGCTTCCGGAATCGCCAGCGGGACGAGTGCGGGCTCATCATTGCCCCAGACGGTGAAGGCGCTGGATCGTGCACGCAAATGCGCTTCCAGCTGGGCGGCCATGGCGGTGAACAGACCGGCCATGTCGGTTTCGCCCGCGTCCAGTTCCATGGCCGCGCTTTCCAGCTTGGCCAGCCGGTCAAGTTCGTCAAATCCGGCGAGGATGCGGGCCGCGTCGCTGGCTATGCTGGCCGCAAGGGCCCGGTATTCATGCGGCGTCGGTCCGTAGAGCTGCTGCTGGATGATTTCGGCAAACCCCTGCACCGCATTGACCGGCGTGCGCAGTTCGTGAAGCATCTGTCGCATCCGGTCGGCAGGGCCGGGATCAGGCGCAATCTGCCGCTCTGGCAGACCAATGTCGCGCCGCATCCGTCCGCAATAACCGAGGAAATAGCCGCCCTCGGTGCTGAAGCGGGGGGCCGCATCAATACGCCAGCGACCGCAGATGGCGGGTGCGCCGGTCAGCGTCACCCTGCCGCCGTTGACTGGTATGTGGCGCTTCATGGCCGCAAGCACGGCGGGTGAAGCGCTGGCTGCGTCGCCTGGCTGGCGTCCGGCCAGGCTCATCCCGATCACCATCGGCGCAATCGCCGGGTCGGCCCAGCTGATCCGACCGCCTGCGTCAGTCGCGATATCGAAGGCGAGGGGCAGGCTCTTGCTGGGGGCTTCCGCCTGCAATTCTACCAGCGGCAGGTGCGGGGCGTCCGTTCCGGCAGCGGTTTGCGCTGCCGTTGCCGATTCGCGGGCCCTGCGAAACGCCTCGATACGCCGGACAAGTGCCCCGATTTCTGCAGAATCGCGATCCTGTTCCTCGGCATCCGGCACGCCTGCCGGTTCCTTGACCGGTTCTGGCGGCAGTCCGCCTGCTTCGGGGGCGAGCGTGTCCAGTTCCAGCGGCTCTTCCGCCGGGGCAGTAGCGGCGATGTGTGCTTCTTCGATGGGTTCGGGACCGGGCAGGACAAGGTCATGCACGCCCAGGCGATGCAGCAGGGCTTGCGGTTCCGGTCCCAGATCGCGGCGATGGCGCAGCAGCCCGCGCGCCGGGACCGGCAGCCGGGGGATGAGCTGCGTCCATTCCTGCGCGCTCAGCCGGGCGGAGCTGATCGTCGCTGCGGTCACCGCTGCGTCATTGCCGGCAAGAATGGCGACAAGGCGCGGGTTGGTCAGCCGCGCGGCGCTGTCGCGGATGATCGCCGCGCGCTGTTCGGCCGGAACGCGCCCGGCCAGATCTGCGATACGGTCAAAGCCGCTGGCGATCTGTGGGCCATTTGCGCCTTCGGGCAACGAGCCGAGCAGATCAAGCAATTGCCGGAACTGGATGCGCGCCGAACGATCGCTGCTGACCCCTGTGCGCAGCACGGTGGCAAGGCGATCATCGAAATACATTGGCGTTTGCTGCTCCGGCGGCGATGTCCGGCCCTGGCGCACGGATTCGCATCCGTTCCTACTAGATTCATGGGGACAAAAAACGCAAGAGCAGGCGCCGTCGCAAAGCGGGACAATCTTTTGGTAAGGAATTTCATTAGGGGAAACGACTAACAATTGTTGTTTGATGCTAACTGTCGCAGAGGCGTAACTGCGCCAAGCAGGAGCGGGCTTGATGGAAAAGCTGGATACGATTGATCGCCGCCTCTTGTCCGAATTGCAGGACAACGGGCGCATTACCAATGTCGAACTGGCCAGAAGGGTGGGGCTGACCGCGCCGCCGTGCCTGCGCCGGGTGCGCGCACTTGAGGAAGCGGGGCTGATCAGGGGCTATCACGCCCAGCTCGACCCCGCAAAACTGGGCTATGCCATCACGGTTTTCGCTATGGTCAGCCTGAAAAGCCAGGCAGAGGCGGACCTGCGCCAGTTTGAAGAGCATATGCGCGATTTGCCCGAAGTGCGTGAATGCCACATGCTGAACGGCGAAATCGATTTCATCCTGAAGATCGTCAGCCGCGATTTGCAGAGTTTTCAGGAGTTTCTGACCAGCCGGCTGACCCCGGCGCCCAATGTCGCCAGCGTCAAGACCTCTCTTACCATCCGCACCGCAAAACTGCTGCCCGGTGTGCCGATGGATTAACCTGCAGGGCTGTGCAAATTAAGAATTGCCGCGCCCGGCCAGCCATTCTTCCAGCCACTTGATCGAATAGTCGCCGTTGAGGATGTCTGGCTCGGCCAGCAGTGCCTTGTGCAGCGGGATTGACGTCTTGACGCCTTCGATCACCATTTCTTCCAGCGCCCGGCGCAGGCGCATGATGCAGCCTTCGCGGGTGCGGCCCGACACGATCAGCTTCGCGATCATGGAATCATAATAGGGCGGAACGCGATAACCGGCGTAAAGCCCCGAATCGACGCGCACATGCATGCCGCCCGCCGCGTGATAGCTGGTGACTAGGCCGGGCGAAGGCGCGAAATTGAAGGGGTCTTCCGCGTTGATCCTGCATTCGATCGCGTGGCCGGTGAAACGCAGTTCTTCCTGGCTGACTGACAGCGGCCTGCCTTCGGCGATGCGGATCTGCTCACGGACGAGATCGACGCCGGTGATCGCTTCGGTCACCGGGTGTTCGACCTGCAGGCGAGTGTTCATTTCGATGAAATAGAATTCCCCGTTTTCCCACAGGAATTCGATGGTACCCGCGCCGCGATAGCCCATTTCGCCCATCGCCTTCGCCACGATGCCGCCCATCCGTTCGCGTTCTTCGGGGGTGATGACGGGTGAGGGCGCTTCTTCCAGCACCTTCTGGTGGCGGCGTTGCAGCGAACAGTCGCGCTCGCCCAGGTGAATGGCGTTTCCGTTTCCGTCACCGAACACCTGGAATTCGATGTGGCGCGGATTGCCCAGATATTTTTCGATATAGACCGTGTCATCGCCGAAAGCGGCCTTGGCTTCGCTCTTCGCCTGGCTCATCAAGCTTTCCAGGCTGTCTTCGTCAGGCACGACTTTCATGCCGCGCCCGCCACCACCCGATGCGGCCTTGACCAGCACTGGGTAGCCGATTTCAGCAGCCACGCGCCGCGCTTCGGCGAAGCTTTCGACTGCCCCGTCCGATCCGGGAACCAGCGGCAGGCCGAGTGCCCCGGCCGTGCGCTTGGCTTCCACCTTGTCGCCCATGGTGCGGATATGTTCGGGCTTGGGGCCGACCCAGACGATGTCATGGGTTTCCACGATTTCAGCGAATTTGGCGTTTTCCGACAGGAAGCCGTAGCCGGGATGAATCGCATCGGCATGCGAAATTTCCGCCGCCGAAATGATTGCCGCGACGTTGAGATAGCTCTCGCTCGCGGCGGGCGGACCTATGCAGACCGCATGATCGGCCAGCCGCACATGCATCGCATCGGCATCGGCGGTGGAATGGACCGCGACGGTTTCGATCCCCATCTCATGCGCGGCGCGATGAATCCGGAGCGCGATTTCGCCGCGATTGGCGATGAGCAGGCGAGTGATCGGCATGAGTTCGGGCCGCTCCTCAGCCGATCACGACCAGCGGCTGGTCGAATTCGACCGGATCGGCATTGTCGACCAGGATCGCCTTGACCGTACCGGCGGCAGGCGAAGTGATCGGGTTCATGACCTTCATCGCCTCGACGATCAGCAGAGTCTGCCCCGCCTTCACCTGTGCACCGACCGTGATGAAGGGATCGGAACCGGGTTCGGGCGAAAGATAGGCCGTGCCGACCATGGGTGACTTGATCGCGCCGGGATCGACGGCGGCGGGCACCGGGTCGGCCGGGGCTGCGGCAACCGGCGCTGCAAGCTGCGTGACGGAAGCGGCGCGCGACAGCTTGACCTTGCGGTCCCCGTCTTCGACCTCGATTTCGGTAAGCCCCGTTTCGATCAGAAGTTCGGCCAGTTCGCGCACCAGTTCGCTGTCAATATTCATAGCGCTGTTGCGGCTGGCTCCAGCCTTGGTTTCGGCCATGCGTCCCTCATGCATGATGACAATTCCGATCCGCTATGCGTTGGGCGAGCGGGGCTGGCAAGGGTCACTTTGCCGCTAATGCACCGTCACGTTGCGTCGTCCGCCCGGTTTCAGAGCCGCGCGGCTGCCTCCAGCGCGATGAGATAGCTGTGCGGGCCGTGCCCGGCCACGGTCTGGCGCGCGGCCATGCCGATGTAGCTGATGTGCCGGAACGCCTCACGCTGCATCGGATCGGACAGATGCACTTCGATCACCGGGGTGCGGATCGCTCGCGCCGCGTCAAGCAGAGCGATCGAGGTATGAGTGTAAGCGCCCGGATTGATGAGGATGGCCTTCGCCCCTTCGGCCTGCGCTTCGTGCATCCAGTCCACCAGATGGCCTTCGTGATTGGACTGGCGCATGTCGATTTCGAGCCCCAGTTCCTGCGCGCGGTCTTCCAGCAGCCCGGCGATATCATCCAGCGTGGCGGAACCGTATATCTCGGGTTCACGCAGGCCGAGCAGGTTGAGATTGGGCCCGTTCAGGACATAGATCGCGTTGCTGGACATGAGTGCCATACTCTCCTTGCAGCGCGCCATAGCGCGATGCGCGGGCGAGGGCAAAGCAGCCGATGACCTATCGCTCCACACCCTTCACCTTGCCCCATTGCCGCGCCACCGTATAGCCCAGATAGCCGGTGCCGAAGAGCGCGTAGAGCGGTTCGGGCAGGCCGCCCAGATAGGAGTTCATGCCGCTGGCAATGGACTGCGCCATCTGCGGTTCCGCCGCCGCGATCAGCCCCATCGGAATTGCCCACAGGATCATCGCATACATCACATAGAGAAAGCTGGGGCGCGCCCGGCTGGTCCAGGGATCGGTGGAGTTCGCCTCGGCCACGATGGCCGAAAGCCGCGCCTCGATCATCTCCATCTCCTGCGTGCCCTGCAGTTTGATGAGTTCGAACTTGGCGTTTTCCCGTGCGTCCTTGTCCGGGATGACCTTGTCAATGATGGCGGTGAGGGGGCCGATAAGTGCTTCGAGAATGGCCATGGGATGCGTCCCTTGTGCAAAGAGTCGCCGCACCAAGTAATCGACCGTCCGGCTGTAGGAAAACCCTTTTGTCGGGCAATCTTGCCGGGGCGGCCACTCACGCCGCGTGGCGAATGTGCCCTGCCATGGCCATTGCCATTGCGCGCAGTTGCACGTTGTCGCCTGCTGCACGCAGGCCGTCTTCCAGTGCGGCGGCCTGAATGCCCAACGCGGCATCACCAAACAGCGCGGCTGATCCGGCCAGCTTGTGTAACTGGCGAACAATCTGCGTGTGTTCGACTTGTGACAGCGGTTCCCGGTCACTGAGCCATGCCGCCAGCGCGGCGAGTGTTTCTTCCCGCATTGCAAGGTATTTGCCGCGCAAGCGGCTGTGCGCATCATCTTCATCGGGCCGCGGAGCGGCCCGACCAGCGTGCCCGGGCAAGTGGCATGCGATTGCCCGGGCAAGCCGGTCTGCCTCCACCGGTTTGGGTACATGGTCCTGCATCCCTGCCCTTAGGCAATTTTCGCGATCCGTCGGAAATGCGTTGGCCGACAGGGCGATGATCGGAAGTTGCGCTGCGGAAATGCCCATGCTGCGGATTGCACGGGCCGCTTCCAGCCCGTCCATTTCCGGCATGCGCAGGTCCATCAGCACGAGGTCGAATGCACCGGGGGTATCGTGGGATGCGCTGACCATGCGCAGCGCTGCGGCTCCGTCCGGGGCCAGCGTGACTTCGTGACCCAGATGACGGATCAGCCGGGTGATGAGCAACTGGTTGATGTCATGGTCTTCGGCCACCAGAATGCGGGCCTTGCGCGTGGCGGGCAATGTCGGACCGGGCGGGGCTGTAAACGGGGCAGGGGATTCCGGGAGCTTCAGGGGCAGGGTGAGATGGAAGCACGAGCCCTGCCCCGGCGTGCTCTGCAGCTCAAGCTGACCGTGCATCAGATGTGCCAGCCTGCGGCTGATCGCGAGGCCCAGCCCGGTGCCGCCAAAGCGGCGATGAGTGGAGCACTCCGCCTGCACGAAATCCTCGAAGATGGCGGCCTGGCGTTCCGGCGGAATGCCGATGCCGCTGTCAATCACCGCGATCCACAGCGACGGCTGATGCGCTGGCCCGTCGCGCCGGGCAACAAGGTGAATCGCGCCATGTTCGGTAAATTTGACCGCATTGCCCAGCAGATTGGCGAGGATCTGTTGCAGACGCAGCCGGTCACTCACGATCTGTCGGGGCAGGGCGGGGTCGATCTCGCACTCCAGGGCTAGTCCCTTGTGCGCGGCGATTGCGCGCAGCGGCCTGAGCGCACCTTCGATCGCATCGCGCAGGTCCAGCACCTCCTCGCTGATGGGCATCTGCCCGGCCTCGATTCGGGAGAGGTCCAGTATGTCATTGACGATGGCCGTCATGGAACGCGCGGATTCGGCGATCAGTTCGGCAAAATGGCGTTGTTCGTCAGCCAGCTCGCTGTCGAGCAGGAGCTGCGCATAACCCAGTACCCCGTTCATGGGGGTGCGGATTTCATGGCTCATATGCGCCAGAAAATCGCTTTTCGCGCGCAAGGCGGCCTGCGCATCCTGCAATGCCGCGCGCAGCCCGGCGATCTCGCGGCTTTTCGGGCGCAAGGCGCGGAACGATCTGCGCATTCTAGCGAACATGGCGGGCGCTGCCTCCCTCCGGGCCGGTCCTTTGACCCGCCGGATTGTGGCGTCAGGAATTTAAGTCCGCGCTGCTGCGGCCCTAGGGGAAACCAGCTAGATGCGATCGGCCGGGTTCCGCAATCTTGCAGATCCAGTGATGGTTCGAATCTGCGCGTCGCAGTTTTTTGATATTGAACTTTTCACACCACCGTGGAAAATGTGTGCAAGGTTGAAGTTTCGCTGGTCTGTTCCATCACCTGACGGGACAGATCGATCGAAATTTCATCGCAAGCAAAGCGCAAGATGCGCGCGATAGCCAACGCATTGACAACAGATGTGTGGCGAAGGAGCGGAAAGTCGATGACAATGAGTGAGACCACGGTGGCCGCCGGCGCGGACGGAACGGCGAATGCCGATTTCGACGTAGTGATTATCGGAGCCGGATTTGGCGGCCTGGCCGCGCTGAAGGAACTGCGCGGGCGTGGGTTCAGCGTGCGGGCCGTCGATGCCGCATCGGAGGTGGGTGGGACCTGGTACTGGAACCGCTACCCCGGGCTTCGGGTCGATTCGGAGAGCCGCATCTTCTGCTATTCCACGGACCCGGAATTGCTGGAGGAGTGGGACTGGCACGAGCGTTTTCCCGCGCAGCGCGAAGTTCTCAAATATCTTTGTCATGTCGCCGACCGCTATGACCTGCGCAAGGATATCGACCTCAATACCCGCGTAGAGGCCGCCCGTTATGATAAGGAAAGTGGCAGGTGGACGGTGTCTCTGGAAGGGAAGGGCAGCTATACCTGCCAGTTCCTGCTGGGAGCGACAGGGGTTCTCTCCATTCCAATGGAACCGGACCTTCCGGGACTGGATACATTCAAGGGCGAATGGTACATGACCGCGCGCTGGCCGGAGAAGGAGCCGGATCTTCATGGCAAGCGTGTGGGCGTGATCGGCACGGGGGCAACGGCGGTCCAGCTGATCCCCCTTGTCGCCGGGGTCGCAAGCGAACTCACCGTTTTCCAGCGCACGCCGAATTACGTCCTGCCCGCCCGGAACTATCCCATCGACAGCATGACCCGCCGGTCGATCAAGGATAATTACGACGCGCTGTGGGACATGGTCCGGGAAAATCCGGGCGGCTGGGCCTTTCCCCCGGCTGATCGCAACTTTGCCGACTTTTCGCCCGAAGAGCGCGAGCGCATCTGCGAAGCGGCCTGGGAAGTTGGCAGCATGGGTCTCATGGTCTCGACCTTCGCAGACCTGATGACCAACATGGAAGCTAACAGCTTTGTCTCCGACTTCGTCCGCCGCAAGATCAGGATGCAGGTGAACGATCCCGCGGTTGCCGAGATTCTTTGCCCCAAGAGCGACAACCCGATCGGCGTCAAGCGCGTCCCGCTCGGCCACCAGTATTACGAGGCGTACAACCGGGACAACGTCAAGCTGATCGATGTCAGCTCTAATGCGATCGAATGCATTACGCCGGAAGGGGTCCGCCTGGCGGACGGGACCACTTACGAGCTGGATGTCCTCATCCTCGCGCTCGGCTACGATGCCTTTACCGGGGCACTCAGCAAGATCGACATCACCAGCACAAGCGGGGAATCAATCAATGAACGTTGGGCCGATGGTGCTGTCACTTACCAGTCGGTCGCCATGAACGGATTTCCCAATTTTTTCATGGTCGGCGGGCCGCAAATCCCGATCGCCAATTTCGTGCCCACGCTCGAGGCCATAGCGGTATACCTTGCCGAAACACTGTGCGTCATGCGCGACAAGGGGATCAAATCGGTCGAAGTCAGGCCCGAGGCGGTGGATCGCTATGTCCAGCTCATGCACCAGCTCACGGACGATACGCTGTTCAGGGAAGGCGGCCGGCTGCGCTCCTGGTTTCACGGCGCGAACAAGGAGGGCAAGCCGCACGCGCCGCTGCTGCATTACGGCGGACTGCCGATGTTCCTGGACGACCTTGAGGCCGAAAAATCCAGCGGTTTTCCAAGTTACGTTTTCGCCTGACCCTAGCTTGCGCGCAGCGCCTCACCCTGGGCAATCTTCCAGACGGCTGCCTGGGTGCCGATCGCCGCAAAGGGTGCGCGCTCCGTGCCCGTCATCCACACCTGTGCCTTGCCCGCCAGCAGCCGTTCGAACAGCGCCTCGCGGCGCAGCGGGTCAAGATGCGCGGCCACTTCATCCAGCAGCAGAATGCGGGGCCGCTCACCCGCCGCCAGCTCTGCATGGGCCAGGGTGATGGCGATCAGCATGGCCTTCTGTTCACCGGTCGAACATTCGGATGCGGGCATGGCCTTGCTGGCCATGCGCACCTCCAGTTCGTCGCGATGCGGGCCAGTCAAAGTGCGCCGTGCCGCCCGGTCCTGACGCCGCGATGCCCGCAGCGCATCAGCCAGCCCATCGCGGGCCAGCGGACCACCCGCCTGATAGGTGAGCGTCGGCCGCGCGAAGGGCTGATCGGGCAGGCGGTCGAGCGCGGTGTCCAGCGCCTCGACCAGCGCAGCGCGGGTCCGGCTCAGCGCGCTGCCGCATTCGGCCAGTTGCGCTTCGATTGCTTCCAGCCAGTCGGGATCGGGTTCCGTGTCGTCCGAAAGCAGCCGGTTGCGTTCACGCAGCGCATTGTCATAGCGCGCCGCCTGCCCGGCATGGGCTGGATCCAGGGCCAGCGCCAACCGATCGAGATAGCGCCGCCGCGCGCCCGCGCTGTCCGTGAACAACCGATCCATCGCCGGGGTCAGCCAGGACAGGCCGAGCCATTCACCCAGCGCATTGGCTGGCGTTGATGCGCCGTTGACGTGCACCACGCGCCGGCCGGGGCGCTGGGCCTCGGACCCAGTGCCGATTTGCACCGGTTCCCGGCCGTCAGCACAATTGATCATGGCGCTGACGCCAAAGCCTTCGCCGCTGGTGCTGCGCGGGATATCGATCAGCGCGGCCCGTCGCAGGCCGCGCCCGGGGGCGAGCAGGGAGATCGCTTCGAGCACATTGGTCTTGCCCGCGCCGTTTTCCCCGAACAGCAGGTTGATCTTGCCCGTGCCGTCCAGCCGCGTTGCCGCATGATTGCGGAACTGGGTCAGGGTCAGCCGGTCAATCGCCACGGGAATTTCAGCGCGTGATCGCAAAGGGCGAAAAATCGGTGCCCTGATCGAACACTTCCACTCCTTCGCGGCGTTTGAGCCAGCCAACGACTGCATAGGTTACCGGAGTCAGGGCCGCTTCCCAGCCCGTCTTGATGAGCCATTGCGACAGGACGATCTGCATCAGCTGTTCCGGCGGCCACCCGGCCAGCCCGTAAAAGGCCAGCGGATAGAAGATCAGGCTGTCCAGCCCCTGCCCGATAATGGTGGAGCCGATGGTGCGGGTCCACAGCATCCGTCCGCCGGTCCACAGCTTCATCCGCGCCAGCACATAAGAATTGGCGAATTCCCCGGCCCAGAAGGCCAGCATGGAGGCCAGCACGATCCGCCAGCTGTTGCCGAAGACGAATTCATAGGCCTCTTGGCCGGGCCAGTCGCGCGCCGGGGGCAGGGCGACCACCACCCACGCCATGAAGGCCATGAACAGCAGCGCGGCAAAACCTGCCCAAATCACCCTGCGTGCGTGCGCATAGCCATAAACCTCGGTCAGCACGTCGCCCAGAATATAGCTGATCGGGAAGAACAGCACGCCCGCGCCGAATGACCATTCGACCCCGTTGGGCAGTGTGACGAAGGACGGCTTGGACGCGCCGATCAGGTTGGACAGCAGCAGGATCGCAACGAAGGCGGCCATGACCAGATCATAATAGCGGAACCGCGCCCGCCCGCCCTCAATCCCGGCAATGCGGAGCGTATCCTGTTGCGGCTGGCTTTCGTCATTCATGGAAAAGCGGCCTATCGTGATTTCCTCTCCGCGAAAAGCACGCTATGCGTCCCGCCGCGCGCGCCCTTAGCTCAGCTGGATAGAGCGCGAGACTTCTAATCTTGAGGTCGCAGGTTCGACTCCTGCAGGGCGCGCCAAAATTTCGTTCGTGGCCTTCAGGCCGAAGGTTGCCGGTTCCATTTCGGTTTTCCGAGGGTTTCGGCTGAAGCCAGCGATTCAGCCGTAATCGGATAGCCAGCGTCATCGGGAATGCACAGCGTGGGCTGATTGTTCCGTTCTTCGACCCAGGGGGTGACGATCCTGACAGGGACGTCCTGCGCGTGCTGGCGGGCATCGGCAAAGCTGCCGAACTGGGCCAGCCGCTCAAGGTTGCGGCGGGTGGGGAAAATAATTGAAATCTCGCCCTTGTCTGCGCGTTCCAGCGCGGCGTTGGCGCTGGTCCAGAACAGGCGCGTGTTCTCCGTCTGGTCAACCGCGATATCGACGGAGCCAGTTCCCAGATCAGCCAGATAGAAGCGCGTATCGAAAATACGGGCATGGGCGTGATTGGGCAGCCAGCGCGCGAAGGGGACCAGCGCCTCGGCGTTCAGTTCCCAGCCGAAGCGGCCAAGAATTGCCGCCAGTTCCTGACCTTCGTGCAGCAGCGCGCGCGCCGCCGCCGCTTCCTGCGCTTCGACGGGCCGGGTCAGGCCGAGCGCCAGCCCCGTTTCTTCGAGCGTTTCGCGAATTGCCGCGATGCGCGCGGCGGCATCGTCCACATCCGTGGCGAGCCCCAGTTGGCGCGCCAGGTCACGATCGGCATTGTCAACCCTTCCGCCCGGAAACACGGCCATGCCGCCCGCGAAGTTGAGGACTTTCGAGCGGGTCACCATCAGCAGTTCGGGCTGTCCTGCGATCGAGCCGTTGCGAAAGACGATGACGGTTGCCGCAGGGGTGGCGGGGAGCGGTTCTTGCATGGTCATGCCTTAATCTTGGAGCGGGCTGGGGCTGATGCCAAGCAGAATTAGCTCGGCAGGTTGCTTCCGTGCGGCGAATAATTGCCTGCTGAACGCCCGGCGATGTCGGAAAAAATTACAGCTTCAGGCGGCGTTAACCCGGTGCTTACCATCGTGCGGCACAGAAAAGCCGGATTGTGCGAAACTGGCACGGGCCATGCATTGTTTGCGGTACTTCAAGTCTTCGTTAGAGGCGGGACCACCCCCCTGGTCTCCAAGGTCCCGCCTCCCCGAAGCTTCGGGTTCCCTGAAAATACGGATGTGTGGCGGGCCTGCGACCCGGCACGTGCGCAGGTCGGCTGCTAAGGTCAGGCTTCTGGGGTCAGGCTTCGGGCAGCAGGCTGTGATCGCGCATGAGCTGCTGCAATTCGCCCGCTTCGAACATTTCCATCATGATGTCGCTGCCGCCAACGAATTCACCCTTCACATAGAGCTGGGGGATCGTTGGCCATTCTGAAAAGGACTTGATGCCCTGGCGCACTTCCATGTCCTGCAGCACGTCCACGCTTTCATAGCCGACGCCCAGATGGTCGAGGATGGCGATCGCGCGGCTTGAAAAGCCACATTGCGGGAACAGCGGCGTGCCTTTCATGAACAACACAATGTCATTTTCGCTGACAATTCCGGCGATGCGCGCATTGATATCGGACATGAAACTGCTGCCTTTCGAACGTTTCTGAAACGTCAGTTGGGGATGGCGGTGGTCAGTTGCAAGGCGTGGAGTTCGCCGCCCATGCGCGTACCCAGCGCCTGATAGACCAGCTTGTGCTGCTGAATCCGGCTTTTCCCGGCGAACGCCACGGAAACGACGTGCGCTGCATAGTGATCGCCGTCACCGGCAAGATCAGTGATGGTGACCACCGCATCGGGCAATGCGGCGCGGATCAGCTGTTCGATTTCACCGGATGGCATGGGCATCTTGTCAGCCTTTCGAAGCCTCAGGCTTCGCCCATCAGCTGGCGGCGCGCTTCGACCATCTTTTCGTCAAGCGCGGCCCGCACGCCGGCTTCGTCAATCTCCACGCCTGCGCTGACCAGATCACCCAGCAGCTTGCGGATCACGTCTTCATCGCCCGCTTCTTCGAAATCGGCCTGAACCACCGATTTGGCATAGGCTTCGGATTCGGCGTCAGTCAGGTTCATCCGCTCTGCCGCCCACTGGCCGACCAGCCGGTTGCGCCGCGCGGTGATGCGGAACATCATTTCTTCGTCATGCGCAAATTTTGCCTCTTCGGCGCGTTTGCGGTCCTTGAAATCGGTCATGAGAATGCCTTTCACTGAGTCGCTTCGGGATTAGTCGGCGCGGCGCGCCGCTTCAACCGTGCATTGTAACGAGTAGCTTGCCGATGACCGTGCGGGTGGAAAGCGCCGCAATGGCATCGCCTGCCTGCTCCAGCGGGTAAGTCGCGCTGATCTGCGGGCTGATCCGGCCTGCGGCCCACCAGGCAAACAGTTCGGCGGCGAGGGCTGCGCCCTTTGCCGGGTCGCGATCGACGCAGGCACCCAGAAAGACACCACGGATGTCGCAGCTTTTCAGGAGGGTGAGGTTGAGCGGGATGGCGGGAATACCCGCCGGAAAGCCGACCACCAGGAACCGGCCTTCCCAGCCAATCGCGCGCAGCGCGGCTTCAGCATATTCGCCGCCGACATTATCGACGATGACTTGCGCACCGCTGGGGCCGCAGGCATCCTTGAACTGCCTGGCCAGCGCCTTCGCACCATCCTTGTCGAACGGGCCGCGCGGATAGATCATGCAATCGTCCGCTCCCGCAGCTCGCGCGGCAGCGGCCTTGTCCTCACTCGAGACGGCGGCGATCACGCGCGCGCCCAGCAACTTGCCCAGTTCAACGGTGGCAAGCCCGACGCCGCCCGCCGCGCCAAGCACCAGCACCGTGTCGCCGGGGCGGGTCTCGCCCCGTTCGCGCAGCGCGTAGAGCGCCGTCATATGGCTGATCGGCATGGCGGCGGCCTGTGCCAGATCGATGCCTTCGGGAACAGGCAGAAGCCGTTCGGCGGCCACGCACAGCTTTTCCTGAAGCCCGCCGAAGATGGTGATGGCGGCCACCCGATCGCCCACTTTCCAGCCTTCGACCCCTTCACCCAGTGCCTCGATCGTGCCTGATACCTCACCCCCCGGTGCGAACGGCCGGGATGGTTTGAACTGGTAGAGATCGCGAATGATGAGCTGGTCTGGATAGTTGATCGCGCAGCCTGCCACCTTGATCCGTACCTCGCCGGGTCCCGGCACCGGATCGGGCGTGTCAACCAGTTGCAGTGTTTCCGGTCCGCCCGTTTCAAGTGAAAGCAGCGCCTTCACGCGGCGGCGCCTGTGCCCTTGGCGAACCACGGCATCTGCTGCGCCTGGCTCGCTTCGTAAGCGGTAATGGCGGCGTCGCGGGCCAGCGTCAGGCCGACTTCGTCCAGCCCTTCCAGCAGGCAATGCTTGGGGAACGGATCGATTTCGAAAGTGAAGCGATCCTGGAGCGGGGTGGTCACACTCTGGCTTTCCAGATCGATGGTGATCGGCTGGCTCTGCGCCACTTCCAGCAGTCGATCCACCTGTTCCTGCGGAAGTACGACGGTGAGAATGCCGTTCTTGAAGGCGTTGCCGGAAAAAATATCGGAAAAGGAGGGGGCGATCACCGCCCTGATCCCCAGATCCAGCATGGCCCAGGCGGCATGCTCGCGGCTGGACCCGCAACCGAAATTGTCACCCGCGATCAGGATCGGGGAACCGGCAAATTCGGCGCTGTCGAAAATATTGTCCGGTTCCGCGCGAATCGTCTCGAACGCGCCCTTGCCAAGGCCCTCGCGGCTGATCGTCTTCAGCCATTTCGCGGGAATGATGACGTCAGTGTCGATATTCTTGCGGCCAAAGGGGATCGCGCGGCCTTCCACCTGTGTTACAGCATCCATCAATCGGTCTCCGGGCTGTCTTCGGGGTGAGGCGGCGCGAGCTTTTCTGCAGCGGCCTTGTCCCTGCGGCGCGAGGCGTACAGCAGGGCGGCGGCAACCGCAGCGGAGCCGATCGCAGCCCCGGCCAGGGCCGCCTTGCTGGTAAGGTTCTTGTCTGTCTTCTTGGTCATGTTCAGTCCACCAGTTCGCGAACGTCGGTGAGGTGCCCGGTTACGGCTGCGGCGGCAGCCATGGCCGGCGAAACGAGATGCGTGCGCGCGCCCGGTCCCTGGCGGCCCACGAAATTGCGATTGCTGGTCGATGCGCAGCGTTCGCCCGGCGGGACCTTGTCAGGGTTCATGCCCAGACATGCCGAACATCCCGGTTCGCGCCATTCCAGCCCCGCTTCGACAAAGATCCTGTCCAGCCCTTCGGCTTCGGCCTGCGCCTTCACCAGCCCTGAACCCGGCACGACAATGGCCCATTTGACATTGTCCGCTTTTCTGCGGCCCTTCAGCACCGCTGCGGCGGCGCGCAAATCCTCGATCCGGCTATTGGTGCAGCTGCCGATGAAGATGTTCTGCACTTCGACCTCGGACAGCTTCTGTCCGGGGGCGAGCCCCATATAATCAAGGCTCTTGCGCACCGCTTCCTGCTTGGAGGGGTCGGCAAAGCTTTCCGGCGCGGGCACCGTGCCGCCGATCGGTGCGACATCTTCGGGGCTGGTGCCCCAGGTCACCGTGGGTTGCACATCGGTTGCGTCGATCACCACGCTCTTGTCGAAAGTGGCGCCATCGTCCGTCTGCAGCGTCTTCCACCAGGCCAGCGCCTGGTCCCAGGCGTCGCCTGTGGGGGCATAGGTGCGCCCCTTGATGTACGCAAAGGTGGTTTCATCCGGCGCGACGAGACCGGCGCGCGCGCCGCCTTCGATGGCCATGTTGCACACGGTCAGCCGGCCTTCGATGCTCATCGCCGCGAACACCGGCCCGCGAAATTCGATGACATGGCCGGTGCCGCCCGCCGTGCCGATCACCCCGATAATGTGCAGGATCAGATCCTTGGGAGTGACCCCTGCGGGCAATGCGCCGTTGACGCGCACTTCCATCGTCTTCGACTGTTTGAGCAGCAGCGTCTGGGTGGCCAGCACATGTTCGACTTCCGACGTGCCGATGCCGAAGGCCAGCGCGCCGATTCCGCCATGGCAGGCGGTGTGGCTGTCACCGCAGACAATGGTCGCTCCGGGCAGGGAAAAGCCTTGTTCCGGCCCCACCACGTGCACGATGCCCTGTTCCAGCGCGGTATCGGTAATATAGCGGATACCGAATTCGGGCGCGTTGCGTTCCAGCGCGGCCAGCTGTTGCGCGCTTTCCGGATCGGCAATCGGAATGCGCGCCCCGCTGGCATCAAGGCGCGCGGTGGTGGGCAGATTGTGATCGGGCACGGCGAGCGTCAGATCGGGCCTGCGGACCTTGCGTTCGGACAGGCGCAATGCCTCGAATGCTTGCGGGCTGGTCACTTCATGAACCAGATGGCGGTCGATATAGATCAGGCAGGTGCCATCGTCGCGGCGTTCCACGACATGGGCATCCCAGATCTTTTCATAAAGGGTGCGGGGTCTGTTAGCCATAAGGCGCAGCTAGGGCGGTCGCCAACGCAAAACAAGTGGGAGGCGACAATATTCGCGCGAAGGCGCGCGGTTGCGGCGTTCAGCCGACCCGGACTTGGTCGAGAAATTCCCGTGCCTGATCGGCCATGACGCCGGCGAGTCTTTCCAGATCCGTCGATGCGGCCAGCAGCTGGGACGCGGCCCCGCCTGCTCGCTGCAAGTTCGGACGAATCCCCGGTGACCACGAAATGTTTGGCATGAGAAAGCGATTGAGCAAAGGCACTGGTCGCGGACGAGCCGGTGAGGGCCGCATGCGACGTCTGCCTGAATGAGGTTGCGGACCCGTTCACCCATACCATGCCGGCGAGGCCAATCAGCGAGATGAGTAGAGCGACGCTGCCAAGCGTGCCGAACAGCAATTTGGTTTTTCCGGCAATCGACAGGCTCGCCCACCAGGACCCTATCCGTTGGGGCACATCGCGGAGCGCAACTAATCTGTCTGGCAAGGCTGCGGCCTATCCATCTGCACGAGGCACGAAATTCCGGCACCACCGGCCTTGACGCGCCGTTTCAGTATTGGACGCGCGGCAGCGCACCCAGATTCGATATATGGTTGATAACTAGATATTATTACAGGATTTTGACAATATCATGAATTATGCCGTTGCCAGCCGCGCCGCGGTTTCGCGGACCAGGGCGATCATGTTCGGCACGCCCTGCGTCCGGTTGGATGAAAGCTGGTTCCTGAGATCGAACGGTTCAAGCGCGGCGGCGATGTCAGTTTGCGCGACTTCGGCCGGCGCGCGGTCCTGCACCGCAGACAGGACCAGCGCGACAATGCCTTTGGTGATGGCGGCGTTGGAATCGGCCAGGAAGTGCAGCCGTCCGTCGTCGCGCCGGGTGGGATAGACCCAGACGCTGGCCGAACAGCCGCGCACTTTCGTGGCGTCGGTTTTCAGCGCATCAGGCATCTCTTCCAGCTCGCGGCCGAGTTCGATCAGCAGGCGATAGCGTTCATCGCCTTCGAGGAATTCATATTCTTCGCGGATGTCGTCCAGGGTTCGCATGGAGGCGCATTTAGGTGCTTGGCACTGGCTGGCAAGCAAAAGCTGGCGCGCGATGAGTGAGGGCTGATCGCGCGTTAGGTAGTTAAGCCTATGGAAATAATATGGAACTAGGACAGCAATCTGTCCAAACGGGGGAAAGCACAATGTTTCGTATCGCTCGTGGCCTCATGCGCCACAAGGTCGGCAGCGTTGCCGTCATCGCCTTTGCCGTTGTCATGTTTACCCGCAGCGAGGAAAAACCCTCCGCGCCTTCCAGCCCGTGGGCGGCCGATGCGCCGGTGCAGGTCGCGCAGGCGCAGGATGATTCGATGGTCGATAAGGCCGTCGACGGCGTTACCTCCTATCTGGACGAGAAGGGGCTGAACCCGCTTTCCGCCAAACAGGAACATGCAGAAAGCTGGAATTCGGCCACCTCAGCCTTTGACCGCTGAGATCCCGTGTTGTGCCTTGCATTGGGCGATGACTTGGCCTAATTGGGCGCCATCCCGACATCGTCGTGATAAAGTCGTTTGCTGGCGCCCCTGGGGCCGGCCGCAAACCGCTTTGCCACGACATGGGTAACTGGAGCTTGCATGGCCGATGTGGCGCGCATTGTCGAAGTGGTGGAACCCGAGGCGCAAGCCCTGGGGTTCGATCTCGTGCGCGTGAAGATCATCGGTTCCGAAGCCGGGGAAGGGGAGCGCGCTCTCCAGATCATGGCGGAAGACCCGGCCACCGGCCAGCTGGTGATCGAACAATGCGCGGAACTGTCGCGCCGCGTGTCAGACCGGATCGATGCACTGGAAGAACAGGGAGAGGTGCTGGTTGAAGGCGCGTATCGCCTGGAAGTCAGCTCGCCCGGCATTGACCGCCCGCTTACGCGTTTCAGGGATTTCGCTGCCTGGACAGGGCATGAAGCGAAGGTGGAAGTGGCCGAGGCAATTGACGGGCAGAAGCGGTTCCGCGGCGATCTGGGTCCGGTCGACCCCAAGGGCGAGATCATCTCGATCATCGACGGCAGCGGCACGCATCACTTGCTGCCGTTTGGCCAGATTCATTCCGCAAAGCTGGTTCTGACTGACCGGTTGATTGACGCTACAATGCCGCTGGACACCAGCGGAGCTGATGAAATTCTCGAAGAAGAGGAAGGCTGATACTGATGGGCAGTGCGATTTCCGCCAACAAGGCAGAGCTGCTAGCGATTGCAAATGCGGTTGCCACCGAGAAGATGATCGACAAGGCGATCGTCATCGAGGCGATGGAAGAAGCGATCCAGAAAGCGGCCCGCGCCCGTTATGGCGCGGAAAACGATATTCGCGCCAAGCTGGACCCGCGCACCGGCGATCTGCGCCTGTGGCGCGTGGTCGAAGTGGTCGAGGAGGTCGAGGATTACTTCAAGCAGGTTGACCTGAAGCAGGGCGAAAAGCTGCAGGCCGGCGCGAAGCTGGGCGATTTCATCGTCGACCCGCTGCCCGCCATCGATCTGGGCCGGATTGACGCACAGAGCGCCAAGCAGGTGATCTTCCAGAAGGTCCGCGATGCGGAACGCGAACGCCAGTTTGAAGAATTCAAGGATCGCGCGGGCGAAATCATCACCGGCGTCATCAAGTCAGTCGAATTCGGCCATGTCATCGTCAATCTCGGCCGGGCCGAAGGCGTGATCCGCCGCGACCAGCAGATCCCGCGCGAAGCCGCCCGGGTGGGCGAACGGGTGCGGGCGCTGATCCTGAAAGTGGAACGCAACAATCGCGGCCCGCAGATTTTCCTGTCCCGCGCTCACCCCGAATTCATGAAGAAGCTGTTCGCGCAGGAAGTCCCCGAAATTTATGACGGGATCATCGAAATCAAGGCCGCCGCGCGCGATCCCGGCAGCCGGGCCAAGATCGGCGTCATCAGCCACGACGGATCGATCGACCCGGTCGGGGCCTGTGTCGGCATGAAGGGCAGCCGCGTTCAGGCAGTGGTGCAGGAACTGCAGGGCGAAAAGATCGACATCATCCCCTGGAGCGAGGATACGGCGACCTTCATCGTCAATGCGCTCCAGCCCGCGACCGTCAGCCGCGTGGTGATTGACGAGGAAGAAAGCCGCATCGAAGTGGTGGTGCCTGACGATCAGCTGTCGCTGGCCATCGGTCGCCGCGGCCAGAACGTGCGGCTCGCTTCATCGCTGACCAATGCCGCGATCGACATCATGACCGAGGCGGAATCGAGCGAGAAGCGCCAGCGCGAATTCGCCGAACGTTCCAAGATGTTCGAGGAAGAGCTGGACGTCGATGAAACCCTGTCGCAGCTGCTGGTGGCCGAAGGCTTCGCCGAGCTGGAAGAAGTCGCTTACGTTCCGGTGGAAGAACTCGCCTCGATCGAAGGCTTTGACGAGGAACTGGCCGAAGAGCTGCAATCGCGTGCCACCGAAGCGCTGGAACGGCAGGAAGCGGCCCATCGCGAGGAACGCCGGGCGCTGGGTGTCGAGGATGCGCTGGCCGACATTCCGCATCTGAGCGAGGAAATGCTGGTCGTGCTGGGCAAGGCCGGAATCAAGACGCTGGACGACCTGGCCGATCTCGCCACGGACGAACTCATTGCCAAGAAACGGTCCGAACCGCGCCGCCGCAATCAGGATGGTCCGCCGCTGCGCCGGCCTCAGCGCGAACAGGACAAGGGCGGCGTGCTGGGCGAATTCGGCCTGTCGGAAGAACAGGGCAACGAAATCATCATGGCCGCGCGCGCGCACTGGTTCGAGGATGAACCGGCTTCAGACGGGGAGGCCGCCGATGCGGATACTTCCCAATGAGCCGCTAGGCGCCGGCATCGCTGAAACGGCAGGGGCGCGCGCAAGCGGCCCCGAGCGGCGCTGTGTGCTCAGCGGAGAGCACGGTGCGCGCGATGCGCTGTTGCGGCTGGCCATCTCGCCCGACGGGCTGGTCCTGCCCGATGTGCAAGCAAAGGCCCCGGGACGCGGCGCCTGGATTGGCGTTGCGCGTGGTGAGCTGGAACAGGCAATCGCCAAGGGCTGTCTCAAGGCTGCGCTGGCGCGGGCCTTCAAGGGTGCGCCACTCATCATTCCCGATGATCTTGCCGAACGCGCCGAACAGGCGCTGCGGCGCAGCCTGCTGGAGCGGCTGGGCTTGGAAATGCGCTCGGGCAGGCTCATATTGGGGGCAGACCGGATCGCGGAACAGGCGCGCATGGGACGGGTGGCGTGGCTCGCCCATGCCAGTGATACGAGCGAAGATGGCGCACGCAAGATTGACCAGGCCTGGCGAGTAGGTCTGGATGCAGAAGGTTCGGGCAAGTGCGGAATTCGCTTGCCACTGGACCGGGCGGTTCTGTCTGTGGCATTGGGACGCGACAATGTCGTCCATCTGGCGCTGGCCGATCGTGCATCGGCCGAACGGGTTTCGATCCCGCTCAGGCGTCTGCTGCACTTCACCGGAGCCGCAACTGCGGCTGCAGATGATCACAGCGACGGGGCGGCAATCGCCGCGCCGGGCGCTGCGACGACGAATTGAACGTACGAAGGGTAAGACGAGCTTTATGAGCGATACGGAAGACAAAACGACGCGCACCCGCAAGCCTCTGGGGCTCAAGCGGTCGGTCGAGGCTGGGGAAGTCAAGCAGACTTTCAGCCATGGCCGGACGAACAAGGTGGTCGTCGAGGTCAAGCGCCGCAAGATCGTCAAGCCCGGCTCCGCGCCGGTCGAGGCCGCGCCGCCACCACCACCGCCACCACCCGCACCAGCGTCGGTCGCGGCGAAGCCTGCGCCGCGCAAGGCGCCTGCCCCTTCGAACGAAACCCGCCAGGAAATCCAGGCGCGCCTGCTGCGCGAGGCTGAAGAGGCTCGCCTTGCCGCCATGGAAGAGGCGAATCGCCGCGAAGAGGAAGAACGTCAGCGCGCTCAGGAAGAGGAAAAGCGCCGCGCGGAAGAAAACCGCAGGGCCGAGGCCGAACAGGTTGATATCCCGGTCGAATCCGGTGTGGAGGCCGACGCCGGTCTGGCGCCCGATCAGGACGCTTCCGCCCCTGATGATGCGCCCGATGGTGCCGAAGCTGATGCCGCTTCACCTGCACCGCGCCGGTTCACCCCGGTTGCTCCGGTCAAGCGCGCCGAACCCAAGGACGCCAAGCCGGTGCGCGACGACAAGGAAACGCGCCGACCCGACAAGAAGGCGCCGCGTGATGCACGCGGCGACAGCAACCGCAATGACCGCCGTCGCGGCGGCAAGCTGACGGTCAATCGCGCACTCAATGATGATGAAGGTGCACGGGCACGCAGCCTCGCCGCGCTCAAGCGTGCGCGGGAAAAGGAACGCCGCGCCCAGTTCGCCGGGCAGCAGCAGCCGCGTGAAAAGCAGGTGCGCGACGTGGTCGTGCCCGAGGCGATCACCGTACAGGAACTGGCCAACCGCATGGCCGAGAAGGGCGCCGATCTGGTCAAGGCGCTGTTCAACATGGGGATGATGGTTACCGTCAACCAGACGATTGATGCCGACACCGCCGAATTGCTGGTCGAGGAATTCGGTCACCGGATCGAGCGGGTTTCGGAAAGCGATGTCGATATCGACACCAGCGTCGATCTCGATCCCGAAGAATCACTGCAAACCCGCCCGCCCGTGGTCACGATCATGGGGCATGTCGATCACGGCAAGACCAGCCTGCTTGACGCACTGCGCGGAACCGATGTGGTGAAGGGCGAAGCCGGCGGCATCACGCAGCATATCGGCGCTTACCAGATCACCACGAAGGACAAGCACAAGCTCACCTTCCTGGATACGCCGGGCCACGAAGCCTTTACCGAAATGCGCGCGCGCGGGGCCAACGTCACGGATAGCGTGGTGCTGGTGGTGGCTGCCGATGACGGCCTGATGCCGCAGACGATCGAGGCGATCAATCACACGAAGGCGGCCGGGGTGCCGATGATCGTGGCGATCAACAAATGCGACAAGCCTGAAGCCAAGCCGCAGAAGATCCGCGAACGTCTGCTCGAACATGAAATCGTGGTCGAAGCCATGTCCGGCGACGTCCAGGATGTGGAAGTTTCAGCCAAGGCGAAGACGGGCCTTGACGAGCTGATCGACAAGATCCTGTTGCAGGCCGATCTGCTGGAACTCAAGGCCAACCCCGATCGTGCCGCCGAAGCGACGGTGATCGAGGCGAAGCTGGACAAGGGCAAGGGACCGCTGGCCACCGTGCTGGTCAACCGGGGCACCTTGCGCACCGGCGATGTCTTCGTGGTCGGTACGCAGAGCGGGCGCGTGCGCGCGATGATTGACGACAAGGGCAAGCAGGTGAAGGAAGCCGGCCCGTCGACCCCGGTTGAAGTGCTGGGCCTGGGCGGCGTGCCCATGGCAGGCGATATGCTGACCGTGGTCGAAAACGAACAGCGCGCCCGCGAAGTCGCGCAATATCGCCAGGAAAAGGCAACCGAGATGCGCACGGCGACGGCCCCGGCCTCGCTCGATGCGATGTTCTCCAACCTCAAGAGCGACGTGATCGAGTTCCCGCTGCTGGTGAAGGCGGATGTGCAGGGTTCGGTCGAGGCGATCAATACCGCGCTGCACAATCTGTCCAATGACGAAATCAAGGTGCGTATCCTGCATTCGGGCGTCGGGGCGATCACGGAGAGCGACGTGACGCTGGCCAGCGCCTCGAACGCGCCGATCATCGGCTTCAACGTGCGGCCCAACGCCAAGGCGCGCGAACTGATCGAACGCAACAAGACGCGGATGATGTATTACGACGTCATCTATCACCTGACCGAGGAAATCGCGAAGGAGATGGCGGGCGAACTGGGGCCGGAAAAGATCGAGCATGTGGTCGGTCGCGCCCAGGTCAAGGAAATCTTCCCGGCGGGCAAGAAGGACAAGGCCGCCGGTCTGCTCGTCACCGAAGGTGCGATCCGCAAGGGGCTCTTCGCGCGTCTCACCCGCGACGATGTCATCGTGTCGAAAACCACCATCGCTTCACTGCGTCGCTTCAAGGACGATGTGGACGAAGTCCGCACGGGTCTCGAATGCGGTGTGGTGCTGCAGGATACGAACGACATCAAGCCGGGCGACAGCCTGGAGGTCTTCGAGGTGGAGGAACGCGAACGGGTCCTGTGATCCGTTCGTGCCTTTCCATGCGGAGGGGGTAGCCCATGGCCCGGCAGCAATTCACGCCTGAACAGCATTCGGTCCGCCTGCTCAAGGTGGGGGAACGGGTGCGCCACATCCTCTCCGAACTGCTCACCCGGCAGGAAGTGCATGACGAAACGCTGACGGCGCATTCGGTCAGCGTCACCGAAGTCAGGATGACGCCTGACCTGAGGAATGCGACGGTCTATGTGAAGCCCCTGCTGGGCGAGGATGAAGACGCGGTGCTGAAGGCGCTGCGCCGCAACACCGCCTTCTTCCAGCGCGAAGTGGCAAAGCGCATGGGCCTGAAATTCGCCGCGAAGCTGCAGTTCCGGGCTGACGAAAGCTTTGACGAGGCGGACCGGATCGAACGGCTGCTGGCTGATCCCAAGGTGGTGCGCGATCTGGGAGGCGACGATTGATGCGCGCTGGCCTTTGCCGCCAGAGCTCCTATCTAGCCTGTCATGAATGAAACCCTCCTGACCGCCCTTGCGCTGATCCCGGCGCTGGTCTTCGCCATCGTCTTTCACGAAGTCGCGCACGGCTATGTCGCGCGGCTGCTGGGTGACAGCACGGCGAGCGAGCAGGGTCGGCTGACGCTGAACCCGTTGCGCCATGTGGATCCCATCGGCACCGTGGTGCTCCCGGCGATCCTGGCGCTGATCAAGGCGCCGGTGTTCGGCTGGGCCAGGCCGGTGCCGGTCAACAAGTGGCGGCTGCGCAATCCGCGCTTCGGCATGATGGCGGTGGCAGCGGCGGGGCCGGGCAGCAATCTGGTGCTGGCTGCGGTCGGGGCCATCATGCTCGGCCTGCTGGCGCGTTACCTCGTTACGCCAACCGGGCAAGCGGTCGCGCTGGTCGCGCTTAGCCTCAACTATTTCATCATGGTGAATGTGTTTCTGGCCTTCTTCAACCTCCTGCCGGTGCCGCCGTTCGACGGGTCGCATATCATCGAGGGCATGTTGCCGCGCGGCGCGGCGCGCCAGTTCAATCGCCTGCGCCCGATTGGCCTGCCGCTGGTCTTCCTGCTGCTGCTGATTATTCCGTCGCTGTTTCCGCAGGCGAACATCATCGAACGGCTGGTGTTGCCGCCGGTCGAATGGATCAGCGGCCATTACATGGCGCTGGCCCGTCTCGTCGCGGACGCCTGATCGCCATGCCCCACGGCTGGATCATCCTCGACAAGCCACTTGGGCTGGGTTCGACGCAGGCGGTGGCGGCGGTGAAGCGCAATCTGCGCGAAGCCGGATATGGCAAGGTCAAGGTCGGTCACGGCGGCACGCTGGACCCGCTCGCGAGCGGCGTCCTGCCGATCGCGCTGGGCGAGGCGACCAAGCTGGCCGGACGGATGCTGGACGCCAGCAAGGTCTATGAATTCACCATCGCCTTCGGAGCGGAGACCGATACGCTCGATCTGGAAGGCAAGGTGATCGAGACCAGCGAAGTGCGGGCGCAACTGGCGCAGATCGAGGCGATCCTGCCCCGCTTCACTGGCCCAATTGATCAGGTGCCGCCGGCCTATTCCGCGCTGAAGGTGGATGGCCAGCGCGCCTATGATCTTGCGCGGGCCGGGGAAGCGGTGGAACTGAAGGCGCGCGCAGTGACGATTCACGCCCTGTCCGTTTGTGGCGGGCACAGGCAAGGCACGGTTGCGCAAGGGGTTTCGGCTGCGCCTGAGGCGAACGGACCATTGCAGGAAATCATGCTTGCGGCGCATGTCTCCAAGGGCACTTATATCCGCAGCCTGGCGCGCGACATCGCACGCGCCCTTGGAACCCTGGGGCATGTGGCCTTTCTAAGGCGGATCAAGGCCGGTCCCTTCACGCTCGAACGGGCGATTTCACTGGACAAATTGAACGAAGTGGGTAAGGGCGCGGCGCTCGAAGACGTAATCCTGCCGCTGGAGGCAGGGCTGGACGACATCCCGGCCCTGGACCTCGATCCGGAAAGCGTGCGGGCGGTCCGTCAGGGCCGTGTCATCTCCGGATTGCCCCAGGATGACGGGCTGTATTGGGCAAGGGCGGGCAATGCCCCGGTCGCTCTGATGCAACTCGACGCCGGGACCGCGAAAGTGGTCAGGGGTTTCAACCTACCCGATGTCGCGGAGTGAATGAGAATGTCGGTAACCGCCGAAAAGAAGCAGGAAGTCATCAATGACAATGCCCGTCAGTCGGGCGATACCGGTTCGCCGGAAGTGCAGGTCGCGATCCTGACTGAACGGATCCGCAATCTGACCGAACACTTCAAGGACCACCACAAGGATAATCATTCGCGCCGTGGCCTGCTGATGATGGTCAACAAGCGCCGCAGCCTGCTCGCCTATCTCAAGAAAAAAGATGTCGAGCGGTACAACGCATTGATCCAGAAGCTGGGTCTGCGCAAATAAGAGTTTAGCGAAGGCGGCTCCCCAGTGGGCCGCCTTTTCGCTTTGGGCCGTGGCTGCAATCCGGCAGTCACCCCGGGGCAGGAAAAGGCCCCGCACCGGACCGGGACGGTATCCCCGGCAGCAAACCCCGCTTGCAATAGGGCCAGCGGGTCAAAGGAAAATATATGTTTGATGTGAAAACCGTATCCATGGAGTGGGGCGGAAAGACCCTCACTCTGGAAACAGGCCGCATTGCCCGTCAGGCTGACGGTGCTGTGCTGGCCACTTATGGCGAAACCGTGGTGCTGTGCGCCGTGACCGCCGCCAAATCTGTGAAGGAAGGCCAGGATTTCTTCCCGCTGACCGTTCACTACCAGGAAAAATTCTTCGCCGCCGGTCGTATCCCGGGTGGCTTTTTCAAGCGCGAACGCGGCGCGACGGAAAAGGAAACGCTGGTTTCCCGCCTGATCGACCGTCCGGTGCGCCCGCTGTTCCCCGAAGGTTTCTATAACGAAATCAACGTGATCGCGCAGGTTCTTTCGTTCGATGGCGAATGCGAACCCGATGTGCTGGCGATGATCGCCGCCTCGGCCGCGCTGACCATTTCGGGCGTTCCCTTCATGGGGCCGATCGGCGCCTGCCGCGTCGGTTATGTCGATGGCGAATATACGCTCAACCCCAAGCAGGACGTCGCAATCGGCGAAGGGCTGCTGGACCTGATCGTCGCTGCCACCGGCAATGCGGTGATGATGGTCGAATCCGAGGCCAAGGAGCTTTCGGAAGAAGTGATGCTGGGCGCCGTGATGTTCGCGCATGAAGAATGCAAGAAAGTCTGCAACCTGATCATCGACCTGGCCGAAAAGGCCGCGAAGGAACCTTGGGAAATCGCGGTCAGCGAGAACTCAGCGATCAAGGCCCAGCTCAAGGATCTGATCGGCGGGGATATTGCCGCTGCTTACAAGCTGACGGACAAGTCGGCTCGTTCCAATGCGCTTAATGCGGCGCGTGACAAGGCCAAGGAAGCCTTCGCCAGCGCAGACGCCCAGACCCAGATGGTCGCGATCAAGACCGTCAAGAAAGTCGAAGCGGATATCGTGCGCGGCGCGATCCTCAAGGATGGCACCCGCATTGATGGCCGCAAGGTCAATCAGGTCCGCCCGATCGAAGCGATGGTCGGCTTCCTGCCGCGCACGCATGGTTCGGCGCTGTTCACGCGCGGGGAAACCCAGTCCATCTGCACCACCACGCTGGGCACCAAGGACAGCGAACAGATGATCGACGGGCTGGAAGGACTCTCCTACTCGAACTTCATGCTGCATTATAACTTCCCGCCCTATTCGGTCGGCGAAGTGGGCCGTTTCGGTGCGCCCTCGCGCCGCGACACCGGCCACGGCAAGCTCGCCTGGCGGGCGTTGCAGGCTGTCCTGCCCTCGAAGGAGGATTTCCCCTATACGATCCGCGTGGTCTCGGACATCACCGAGTCCAACGGTTCGTCGTCCATGGCCACCGTTTGCGGCGGTGCGCTGTCAATGATGGATGCGGGCGTGCCGATCACCCGGCCGGTTTCCGGCATTGCGATGGGCCTGATCCTCGAAGGGGACGAATTCACCGTGCTGTCCGACATCCTGGGTGATGAAGATCACCTGGGCGACATGGACTTCAAGGTGGCCGGCACCAGCGAAGGCATCACGACGATGCAGATGGACATCAAGGTGGCCGGGATCACCAAGGAAATCTTCTCCGCCGCGCTTGACCAGGCGAAGGAAGGCCGCGCTCATATCCTGGGCGAGATGACCAAGGCGCTGGGTTCGTCCCGCACCGAATTGTCCGCTCATGCCCCGCGTATCGAAACGATGCAGATCGACAAGTCGAAGATCCGCGACGTCATCGGCACCGGCGGCAAGGTGATCCGCGAAATCGTGGCGGAAACCGGCGCGAAGGTGGACATTGACGATGAAGGTCTGATCAAGATCTCGTCGAGCGACCTGTCGCAGATCGAAGCCGCGCGCGCCTGGATTCAGGGCATTGTGGAAGAGCCGGAAGTGGGCAAGATCTACAATGGCAAGGTCGTCAACATCGTTGATTTCGGCGCGTTCGTGAACTTCATGGGTGGCAAGGACGGGCTCGTCCATGTTTCCGAAATGAAGAATGAACGGGTTGAAAAGCCGACTGACGTCGTTTCCGAAGGCCAGGAAGTGAAGGTCAGGGTGCTGGAGGTCGACAATCGCGGCAAGGTGCGGCTGTCCATGCGCGTGGTCGATCAGGAAACCGGCGAGGAACTGGAAGATACCCGTCCCCCCCGCGAACCGCGTGAACCGCGCGGCGATCGGGGCGACCGGGGCGATCGTCGTCCGCGCCGTGATGGTGACCGGGGCGGGCGCGGCGGTGGCCGCGATCGCGGTCCCAGGGGCGAAGGGCGCCGCGACCGCGACGACAATGGCGGGGGCAACCCCGATCATATGCCGGCCTTCCTGAAGTCCGACGACTGATCGCAACGGCCAGACAATGAGATGAGGGTCCGGGGAAACCCGGGCCCTTTTTCATGTGCCGAGGTGCTTGGAAAAGCCGAAGGAATGTAGGAATACTGTCTGGAGAGAGGAGCCGGTGATGGGCCAGTTCAAAATGTTCGGCGTAATTCCGCGCAAGCCGGGAATTACCAAGCAGTATTTCCACGATCATTACCGCCATCCCCATGGCACGATGGGGCGGCGCATTTCCTACATGCGCGCCTACACGCAGAGCCATCAGTTCGACACCGATCTGCTTGGGCCGGATCAGCGCCGCTTTGAAGCCTGCGCCGAAGTGTGGATGGACAACGCCCATGCCGCGCTGAATTTCGGAACGGAGCCCAATTATGTCGAGCATGTCCTGCCTGACGAGCTGTTGTTCGTCGATCTGGAAAAGCTCGAATGGTGCTTCGCCACTGAAGACATAATTCATGGCGGGGTCGACTGGACCGATCCCGATGCCGAATATGGCGACAAGCTGTTCCGGCTGGACGAGCGTCCGTTCAGTGTGAAACTGCTGCAGTTCATCATTCGTGACGGCGCCGATCCCTGGGAGGGCGCCGATGACATCGACCTGGGCCGCCGGATCGGCGCGCTGCGCCATGTGCGCTGCCACCCCAGTCCGCAGGTCCACCCCGAAGGCGCCTTCTGCATCGGCGTGCGCGAGCTGTACTGGCCAACGCGGATGGCGATGGAGGAAGGCATCGCCGCAGACGTGGCAGCATGGGAGGCCTTGCTGAACCGGCCAGCCGAAGCGGTTCAGTTCTTCGCCACTGCCGAACGTTTCATGTAGCCAGTCTGGCGCGCGGTTTCAGCCCCTGGCCGGAACCGCGCCCAGATAATCCAGCTTGCCAAGCTTGACGCCCTTCATTCGCAGGATGTCGTACGCGGTTGTCGCGTGGAAATAGAAATTGGGCAGCGAGAAGCCGATCAGGAACTTCTCTGCGGTGAACCGCCATTCGAACCGGCCGGGCACGACAAAGCGCATGTCGGCGCCAACCATCGCTTCCATTTCGTCCGGCCGGGCAGCCTCGAGCACCGCGCGGGCGGTTGAAAGTTTGCCCCGCAGACCGGCGAAATCGCCCGGCAGTTCGGTGTTGTCAGGGGCGAATTCGCCCTTGCGCACACCGTCCAGCGCGCCCGCCGAATGCACGGCGCAGCTTTTCACCTGATAGGAAAAAGGCAGCATGTCGGGGTGGAGCCGTGCTTCGATCAGTTCGGCCGGGGTGCAGCCAGCGTCAGCACAATGGGCCTCGGCCTTGTCGATCAGCCCGCTGACCGCGTCCATGATCTGCAGGCAGGGCGGAACGAAGGCGTCGTAAAGGCTAAGCGGCATGATGATCGGCTCCTCTCCGCCACGAATCGTGGTGCGCGCCAAACATAGCGCCTCGCCCGCGAAGCGCCATGGCCGCAACGGTGTCGATCAGCGCACGCGCGGGCCGCCGAAAGGCAGCGGCGGGGGTGGGCGGCGTGCACCGCGCGGCAGCTGCGCCTGATAGGCCCGGCCACAATGTTCGACGCAATAGGGGAAACCGGGGTTCACCTTTTCTCCGCAGAAATGGAAGTCAGGTTCGCCCGGATGGCCCATCGGCCAACGGCACACGCGATCATTAAGGTCGAGCAGGCTGGTCTTGTCCGCGATTTCCGGGCTGGGCTTGGCGGGAACCAGGCGGCGCGGCGGGGCAGGGGGGATCGGCGCCTGCTGGTCACCCGGTCCCTGGCGCAGGAATCCGCCAGGGCCGACCGAAACGATGCGGGGTGTGTCTGACGATGGATTGGGCAGCGGCTGGCTGGGAATCGCAGCAGATGCCGCAGCCGGGCGCGGCGGCGGGGGAGGGGCCGCTTCGCGCGGCCGGGCCGGTTCGGGCTTTGCGACCGGTTTTGCCGCCTTGCTGCGCGGTGCGGCAGGCTTCGCCTTCTTCGCGTTATTGGCCTTCACCGGCGAGGGGCGCGCCTTGAGGCCGAGCCGGTGCGCCTTGCCGATCACGGCATTGCGGCTGACGCCGCCCAGTTCATCAGCGATCTGGCTTGCCGTCGCGCCGCTTTCCCACATCTTGGTCAGCGTTGCGATCCGCTCGTCAGTCCAGCTCATTCAGTGTTCCACTTCTCAAATACCGGATTCCGGCAAGGCTCTGCTTGCCAGACCCAAGCGCTGCCGATAGTCGCCACGGCATGGCCGATCAAGCACAACCGAACGGCGCCAGCCCGGCAAGCCTCCCGGATCAGCACCCCGCCCGCACGGCGGTTTTTTCGCGTCAGGGAGAACCGGTGATCGCCGGGATCAACCGGATCGGCCTCTGGACTCTCTATATTAAGGAGGTTCGGCGTTTTCTCAAGGTCCACACCCAGACAATCTGGGCGCCAGCGGTCACCACCCTGCTGTTTCTGGTGATTTTCACCGTGGCGCTGGGGCGGGGGGGCCGGATGGTGCTGGGCGTGCCCTTCGCCGCGTTCGTGGCGCCCGGCCTGATCATGATGGGCATGATGCAGAACGCCTTCGCCAATTCCAGCTTCTCGCTGCTGGCGGGCAAGATGCAGGGCACCATCATCGATTATCTCATGCCCCCGCTCAGCGACGGCGAACTGATGGCCGGGATCGTGGGGGCGGCGATCACCCGCGCGGCGATGGTAGGGCTGGCGGTAGCGGCCGCGATGCTCGCCTGGCCGGGGGTCACGCTGCAGGCGGCGCATCCCTGGGCGATCGTATGGTTCGGCCTGATGGGGTCGCTGATGCTGGCGCTGGGCGGGTTGTTGACCTCGCTCTGGGCGGAAAAATTCGATCACAACGCCGCGATCACCAATTTCGTGGTGGCTCCGCTCTCGTTGCTGTCGGGCACCTTCTACACCATTCACAATCTGGCCCCGGCATTTCAGCTGATCAGCCGCGCGAACCCCTTCTTCTATGTGATTTCTGGCTTTCGTTACGGCTTTCTGGGGCAAAGCGATATTGCCGAAGGGCACGGTGCGGTGTGGTGGGCGGCGCTGGGCCTTGGCCTGTTCAACCTGGTGCTGGGCGGGGTGACTTATGCGCTGCTGCGCAGCGGCTGGAAAATCCGCAGCTGACGGCGGGATCAGTGAGTCAGACTGCGCCGCAGGCGATAGCGGCCTTCGGCGAAATCTTCGAACAGCTGATCGACCGAAGGGTGATCCACCGGCCCGCCTTCGCTGTCGCCCAGCAGGTTCTGCTGGCTGACATAAGCGACATAGGACGAATCCTCATTCTCGGCGAGGAGGTGATAGAACGGCTGGTCCCGCCGGGGGCGGGATTCCGTCGGGATCGACTGATACCATTCCTCGCTATTGGCGAAGACCGGGTCGATATCGAACACCACGCCACGAAAATCGAACAGGCGGTGGCGCACGACATCGCCAATGGCGAAGCGCGCCCGGGTCTGCACGGGGGCGTCAATCATGCGACCGGCCTGGGGGGAGAAGAAGCTTGCCCGTTCCATTCTGGGGATGAATATAGTTTATTGCAGCTGCGAAACAAGCATTGCGGCAATTCTCTCCCCATATTGCGTGAAAGGAGGGCTTGGCAAGCGCAGCGCCATCGGCTAACCGCGCCGCTCCAACGCGACTGCGCGCCCCTGCCGGGTGCTGCTGCACCCCTGCGGAGAGGTGGCAGAGAGGTCGAATGCGCCGCACTCGAAATGCGGTTTACGGGCAACCGTAACGTGGGTTCGAATCCCACCCTCTCCGCCATCATATCATCCCAAAAAGTCTTATGCAGTCCGGTAGGGATACGGAAAAGCTAGCTCTTCAGGTTATTTCACTGGATCAATCGTCTCAGATTGTCCAATAACA
>Ga0181556_1000171_pt1 | contig 67686 bp, 86 predicted proteins | sample 011ome_14_FD_148651 | JGI IMG/M metagenome (GOLD analysis project Ga0181556, IMG submission 148651) | Coastal salt marsh microbial communities from the Groves Creek Marsh, Skidaway Island, Georgia - 011505AT metaG (spades assembly) | ecosystem: Environmental > Aquatic > Marine > Intertidal zone...
TCGGTCAGACCTTCCAGTCCTTCGGTGGCCCGCTTGGCCAGCGTGGCACGGATCTGCTCACGGGCCTTCTCCCATGCCTCACGGATCAGTTGCTCGTTGTTGCGCACCCGGCCAAACGCATCAATGGCCTTCTCACCCAGAGACTCGGTTGGGCCTGTGGCCTTGGGCAGGTTGAGGTTGTCAGCAAGGATGCGCGTGATCTGCTTGATGACGCTGTTGAGGTTTTTGCTGGGGGCTTTTTTCGGCGTGATGGCACTGCGAACTTTACCGACCAGCGAGTCCACGATGCTCTGCTCGAACTGGCTCTTGAGCGAGTCCTGTGAAGCCGTCAAAGCTTCCACCGCTGATGTGATGTCAGTTGGCACCCCGAGCTGTTCGGACAGCCGGTTCACCAGCGTGGCGATGCGCCTGGCATCAGGATTAGCCTTTGCCTTGGGGCCTTTGCCCAGCATCTTCTTGGCAGCAGCAGAAATGTCATTCTGTCTTTTTGCAAAAAGTGCATCAAGCTGATCATCTGACAGGTTGTTCAATTCTTCGTATCGAGCTTGAGAAACGACACCAGCCAATGACGCAGATGGTTTTGCTGCATTCTTGTCCGCTTTGGCTTTTCTGGCTGCCTTGATCTGCAAAATAACCCCAATCTCTGTGATCCAGTCCTTGAGGTTACTCCACAAGGTTTTGTTCTCCTTGTTCAAAGCCTCTTCCCCTTCACGGAATGCGGCTTCCATGGCATCATCAGCCAGTTCTTGGTCAGCCGTGCGGCCAGACTCGGCAACAATCTTCTTGACCTCATCGGTTTTGATGTCGGCGTTGGCCTCGGCAATGTCATTGGCCTGCTGCTGATGCTCTTTCTTGATGCCATTGAGCACGAAGAGATGCTGATACCGTGGATGGTTGTGGATCATGGCCCCGCTGCCGAGAGCACGACCTGCACGCTCACGAGTGACCTCATAAGCACTGAAAGCACCAGGGGCATCCCGGCGCATTGCTTCGGCCAGCAGAACGCTCATCATGTCATTATCAATGCCAAGCTGACGGATCACGGCTGGGCTGGTGATTTCGTCAACCCATTCTTCCTTGGACACGCCTTCAGATTCCATAGCGTCAAAAATCTGCACAGCAGCATCCACATGGGATTCACCCGACTGCTGTGTGAATGTGTGAACAGGATTGACCCCAGCCGGGCTTTGTGTCTGTGGTTGCTCAGACTCTGTGATGCCACCAGATGCTGTCTGGGCCACCTCTACAACGCGCTTCAGTTTTTCAGCCACCTCGGGGCGGAAAGATGCATTTGGTGGTGCCCCATCAAGCACCATCACATATGACGCTGGAACTCCTTGCGTCCTCACGTTGTACTTCTCCCCGGCCTCGCGCATCGCGGTGGGTGAGTCAGCCGGTTCGATGTAGGCACCATTGTCATCGTACATCGCCTGCACCTGCTGGCCAAACTCGGCCTCGGTGAGGTCCGGGTGGGTTTTCTTTGCCTCGGCAAACATGTCATCAAGCGACACCATGGCCGAGGACTTGCCCACCTGTGCTTTCTGATAGACCTCTTGCAGGTTCACCGGCACGGCGGGAGGCCCGTCACGCATGAGACGAACGGCTTTGGCCGTGTTGGCCAGAGTCTGGTCGAGGGGTGATGTGTATGTGGGGCGGACAGAGAACCGGATGTCATTGGACTCCGTGTTGAACCGCTGTGAGAGCGGGATCACGTTGCCATTGGCATCGCGGGTGATGGGATCGGCGGATTTGATCTGGTTGGGGTCAAGTGCCACCCACACGTCTTGCACTTCTTCTGCATCCACTAACCCGTGCCCATCCTCTTGAATGAAAGCACCATCGTATCCTTTTGATCTCAGCCAGTTTGTGAACTCCACACCCTCCCTGCCATCAAATGCCTCCCACTGATGCTTCAGGGACATGAGCCACCGCGCCATGTGAAAGTCTGCGGTCATCTCTTCCCCGAATTCTCGCGATTCCAGAATGTCCTGTGCATCCGTGAACTGAAATGGATTCTTGATATTTAAGAACACGCTGATGACCCTTTTGCCTTGCCGCGCTTTGGCGTATGTCTCCGCAAAGGTTTTGTTCTCAGCGAAAAAGCTGCCATGCCTGTTAGTTTCTATCGTGCCAAAGAAGCCCCAGTCATCCGCAGTAGGTCTGCCAGATTCAAAAGTATTGAACTCCTGATCAGTGCCGTGATATGTCTTCAGGAGCGGTTTGTCCTGACGGCGCTCCTTGGATGACAACATGCGTTCATGAACTACACTATCAGGCATCGCAGCCTTCGCCGCCGCGTCCACCATCGCCTGCTGCTTCGCGACATCGCCGGACTCCACGGCTGCCATGTACTCAGCATCCAGAGCACCACGTTCCCCCGCCATCGACGGCTTCACCACCTCAACCCTGATCGGCATTCCGTCCCGTGTCTGGACGTTGTTCTCGGCAAGTTCAAGCGCCGTGCGCAGCAGCTTCGCCACGTCGTGGATGTCTTTCAATGTGACTTCGCGGCTTCTGCCGGTGAGCTTGCGCCACAGGCTCGCCAGGATGTCCCACAATTGCTTCAGCGGCCCCGACTTCGGCGGTGCCTTCAACCGCTCGATCATCTTGGCCATGATTTCCTCCATCAGCCACTCGCGGGAGCCCACGTCTGAGCGCCAGTTGGCACCGACGCCGTACTCCTCGGCCTTGGCGTCCATCTCACCTTCGTAAATGTTCTGCTCACCCCAGCGCAAGAGTGCCTGCCGTGTCGGCTTGTCGAGGGCATAGAACCCACGATGCACCAGAGCTTCGTGCGTGATCACCCGTTGCACCGCAGCCTGACCGGGTGGCATGCCCTCCTGTGCGGCCAGTTCGATGTCACCTTCATAGATGCCCACGTTGTCGGTGAAGACGAACGCACGGCCACCCGAGAACAACCCCTCGAACCGGCTGCTGTCGGGGCTTGTCATGGCTTTGTTGACCTGCGGGAACGCTTTGCGCAGCCCCTCGTCAGCCAGAAACTCGTCACTGGTGCCCACCCATGCTTTCTGCACGCCGGGCACATCTCCCTGAAGCTCGGCAGCCCCGTTGATGGCGTCCACGGCTGACACACCCACCGAGACTTCCTTGCCAAGATGGCCGCGCAAAGACTCAATGGCCTCGGCACGGGATGCCTGCACCGGGTTGCCCCGGCTGCTGGCCATGAGCGGTTGCAGTTCGCGCCGTGGCACCTGCACCACCTGGCTGTCTTCAAGGGTCACTTCGGACATCGGCTCTCCGAGGCTGCCGCGTCCGGCGCTGGCCTTGGTGAGCACACCTTCACGCATGGCTCCGTTCTCATCCTGCCATGTGACGAAATCTCCCTGCGTGACGGGGGCCTTGTCATCGCTGACCGGGCGCTCGTCTCCACGCTGGGCTTTCTCTTCGCCAATGAGTTTGCGTTCGATAGCGCGTTCACGGGCGGCACCGGCCTCTCGTTGCACGGCGTTGTCCTCCATCAGACGACGGGCGATTTTCTCAGCCGTAGGCCGGGCCATCGGTTCAGGCAGGAGGGCATCAGCGACTTCCTGCAATTTGCTTGCAGTATTGCCAGTGAGGTTCTTGATGTCCTGAACGAGCGTCGGGTAGGTGGTCCGTGGTGAAAGCGAAGACTCTTTGATGCGGTCTGGGATGCTCTTGAGCGGTTTGGCTGTGGCTTCGTTCTGAATGTCCACACGCAGAGGCACGTTGTCACGCAAAGCACGGGCCAGACGGTGGTGCCCTTGGGCCACCTTCAGGGTGCCGTCTTTCTGACGGATCACCAAGATGGGTCCGGCTTTGTTCAGGTCCATCGACTCACGGGCTGGAGTCTGGTTGTCTTGAATGGCCTGCTCGATCTCAGCCGGGTTCGGTGTGAGAGCAGCCAGTTGCTCCGGTTGAAGTGTGACGACCCCCTGTACAGACGGGTCAATAGTTGACAATGGCTTATTATCAGCCATTTTTCCTGTGGTAACGTCAGAGATCGACCCCTCTGCCGGAGTTCGCGACTCACCTGCATGCTGATCAACGTGGCCCTGTTCGACCAGGGCCACGTTGTTGGTGATATTGGTCGGGGCTACTTCTTCTTGGCCTTGCGCTGAACGCTGTACGCTATCGCTACGGCCTGCTTCGGTTTTTTCCCGGCTTTGATCTCGGTTTTGACGTTCTTGGAGAACGCCTTCTTGGATGGGCTCTTGCTGAGTGGCATTGTCTTGGTTTGTTGGTGTTTCGTTGGTGGGGGAGATTTGGTCATTTGTCGCCTTGACTTCTGTATCAGAAAGTGGTTCTGTGGTCTGCCCGGCTGCCCCCGGCTCCTGTGTTTCGCTTGGCTCTGCGGTTTCTCCTGTTTCCTCCGTTTGAGCCTCGGGAGTGGGGGCAGCCACATTTTCTGCAATGGCTTGAGCCAGCAGAGGGGAGCCAGATTCAACAGCTTGCTGCTGTGCTTTGGCTTTGAGAGCATCCGCTTCAGCGACGACTTCACCCACGGTGCGGCCCAGACCAGCCGAGTTTACAGGAGTGCGTTGCTGCTCCGCAGGTGTTGGCACTGCGGGGACGGTGCCTTGCTTGGAGAAGGCTTCACCGGCTCCGCCAAGAAGGCCCACCTGCAAGGCGAGGTCCGGCGCTTTGGCCATGAACTCATCGACCACCTGTGAGACCGGCTTGTCAGGATTGGTCAGACTCGATTCAATGATCTGACTGGCCTGTTCGTCGGGCAGTTCTTCGGCAATTTCCTTGAGCGGGCCGGTCAGCAGCACCGACTTGAGCTTGCTGCGGGCAGCCTCCATGCCGCCACGGCGCACCAGAGCTTCCACACCGTTGTAACCACCCAAGGCTGTCAGGGCTGCCGTGATGCCTCCTGATAGCACGGCGGCACCACGGGAAGCACTCAGTGCCTCCTCTGGGGTCTTGCCCTGCTCGATCATGGCATTGTAGGTGGTCGGAAACTGGGCACCGGCTGTCTGGGCACCGGCTGCCAACGCGGCTGCGGGGAGACTGCCTCCAGTGAGCACACCAGCACCGATGGCCGGGGCCATGCCCACACCGAGACGGGAAAGACCGCCCAACGTAGTTGCTGCATTAGCTTTCACACCACCCACATCAAAAACATCTGTCCCTTTTGTGTCACCTTCAAGGTTCTGCACTTCGGACATCAACTGGCTACCTTTCTCGACTTCCCCGGCTTTCTTAGCCAGAGCGTCGCTGCCAGTGGTCATGGCTGCCAGGCCGATCCCTTGACTAGCCACATCAGCACCGCCTTGCATTGTCCCAGTACCTATGGCACTCACAATCTTCTGGAACCCCGGACGGCCCTGCATGGTGCGCAGGTAATCGAGAGCTTTGTCTTCGGGTCGTTTGGAACGCACTTCTGGTGGTTGTTCGGATTCCCACTTGGCAAAAGAGGTCATCTCAGGCAGCACTTTTTCAGCACCAAAGAAGTATGGCTTTGGAGCTTCACCCGCCGTGTTGAACGTGTTCAAAGCCTTCTTGGCAAAATCGTCACGCCGGGTGTTGTAGTCCGCGAGCGCCAGCAGTTTGGCCTCGGGCGACGCGTCGGTGGACTGAATGGCCTGCCGGTATTTCTCCTTGTCGAGAACCAGCGAGGGGTCTGTATAGATGTCACTGCCGAGAACGGCTGCCGGGCGCTCACCACGAAGGGCTTCCCGTGCTTCCTTGGCCTGTTTTTCAAGTTCTGGGGTGATCCGGCTGCGGATGGCCTCGATTTCTTTCTGCTTGTTTTCAGTGGCCTCCTGTGGGGCACTCCCTGCTTCGGATTCACCAAAGCCGGACATAAACTGCTGGGTGAGCCCGGCATCTTTCAATGCGAAGCGTGCCTTCTCCAGCTCGTCATAGTCATTGAGTGCTTGCTGCTGTGCTTTGCTGCGGGCCTGCAAGCTTTGATCGAACTCCTTGACTGCCTGCTCCGGGGCCACCGGTTCACCAAGCAGTTCCCGTCGCTTGGCCTGACCCGAAGCAAGGAACCCACGCATCCCGGCGCTGTCAATTTGATCGGGGTCGAGGTCTTTGTGGAACTCTTCAACTGTGGACTTGTGCCAGTCGTCAAACAGAGCAGCCTTGTCCTGTGGAGCCAGAGTGGAGAACTCGGGGTCTTTTTCAACTTCTTCCCACGGGCTCATGGCTGTGTGACTTTAGGTTTGATGATGCCATAACGCTCAGCCAAAACTTGCACTTTCGATTTGGTCGGGGTGCTGGATGCTGCCGGTTTTGCACCGGGGACGACGGGGGATGCCACAGGTGCTTGTGGGAAGAACACTCCACGGAGTTTGTCTATGTCCTCTTTCACTTTGAGCATGTCACGGGGTTTACCGATCACATCCTCTTCAGCTTTCATGTCATCGAAATACTTGGACACGGCCTTGCGATAGCCCAGCTCATCAAGATTGTCCTTTTTGGATTTACCGTGAGTCTGGATGGCCGACTGAGCCATCAGAGGAGTCCACCGTTGCTGACTTTCAACGATGTCGAAGGGCACCCCGTGTTTGATAAGATCCACCTTGAGATTGTCATTCATCTCGTCGGCCTGCGCGAGGTCATGTGCTTGGGTGGCATCTCCGGTGACTTGGAAGTGCTTGTCAAAATACTGCCGGGCAATTGGGCTCTTGAGGCTCTTGCGGAAGTGGGGGGCCAGTGTCTGCTGGGCAGGCGATGCCATCTTGGCCAACTGGGCATACCGGCCAAACGCCGGGGACTGCACCAGTCCCGGAAACTGCTGAATGACCTGATTGGCAGGCACTCCCGAGTTCAATGCTTCGTTGGCCTGATCCTCCACGTCCTGCACCTGTTCAAGTCGAGCCACTTTGCGCTTGTCCTGACCCAGTTTCTCACGCTGGGCAGCCAGTTGCTGGTTGATCTGGTCTTCCTGAAGCACCATGTTGTCCTGTTGCCGGGCATAGCCGCTGTACGCAAGACTGTTGCGCTCCGCAGCCGGGAGCTGGTTCATGCGGAAATACGGTTTGACGTTCGGATCTTGATAGGTCTGGGCGTCAGGACTGCGGTATGGCTCCAGAGCACGGCGTGCTCCATAACCGAACTCACGCATTGCAGGACTGGTGGCTGGGGGTGGCATAATGTGGGATCAATAGTCAGCGCCGGTCCAGCCGTAGTAGCCTGCATACCCCCACTGCTGCACATTGGTGGGCGTCATGGCCCCGGCACGGAACGAACGCGCTTCATTGTTGAGCCAGTAGAGAGCACGGTCAAACTTCATCTGTGCTTTCTCGTCGTCCGAGGAGTTCAAATACTTCAGGTGCCAGAACCCTTCACGGAGAGCGCCAATGTTGCCTGGGATCACCCAATCGGTCTCGTTGACCATCTTGCGGAACCGGCGCTGGCACAGAATGCGGATGGTCTTTTCAGCCACACCGGTCTGGTAGCGGGAGTAGATAGGGATGGTCTCCCATGGCAGATACTGACCAATCTGGGTGGCCGTGCCATCGACCAGATAAGAGAGTGTCCATGACCCTTTCAGGTTGGCTGGAGCCTGGATGCCTGTGACTTTGGAAAAAAGCTGGGACGTGGTGGTCGGGGTGTCAGCAGAAGGGAAAGCACTCGTCAGGTTGATGCCTTCCACTCCCGTGGTCAGATCATAGATGGGCTGGTTGGAGCCGTTCTGACCGAACAGACGAAACACTTTCGCCGCGTCCGCTGCATTGCTCAAGGTGACTCGGAGGTTGGTGGCAACACCTTCAGGAATGTCGGTCTGGGTGACAAACCCATCCCCCATCTCCATCAGAATGCCTGTCCAGTTGAGGGTGTCCTTCAAGTTGCCAGGGCCGTTCTCCTGATATTGGTGAAACTGGGTGAAAGTCATGCCCGGCACCCGGTTGTACGTCATGGCCATGACCGAGAAAGCCTCGGGCGGCAGGGTGATGTAGCCAGCCGACGAATCAAAAGTGACGTGGACCACTGAGCCCTTCCATTTTCCAGATTCTATGAGCTTGGAACAGATCTCGTTGAGCATGTACAGGAACATCGGGCTGTTCCGGTCAGATGGATCAGCCAGTTGCCACAATTGATCCCGCGCTTCCGCTACTGTCAGGCGAGTGTTCATGCTTTCGAGGAGCGTGGGATTTTACCCCCTCGGGCGATGGCACGGTATTGCTCAGCGTCGTCCTGCCCAAGTGGTTCGGTGCTGGCTGCGATCCTTTTAGGGTTCAGATAATCCGCCCCCGCCTGAGCAGCGCCAGGGCCATACTTGGTGGCCTGCACAGCACTCTGATCGTTGGTCCACTGCTTGATTGGAACCGTTGCGCCGGTCAGCGGATCTTCCATAGTGCCACCAGCGGGTGGGCTGCTGCCATATGTGGCTGTGGCTGTGCCATACGGGTTCACTTTGACCGCACGCCGTGGCTGCGGGTTCATCTCATCGGCTGTCGGGCTCTCGTTGGGATCAGTGAACATCACTGGGGCCTCACCGCGGGCAAAGTCTCTCCGGGCTGCGATTTCATCAGCCATTGGCTGCAACTGGGACCGGGCATAATCCTGCTGGATGTCCTTGTTCTGGATGATGTCGCCTGCCGGGTTCATCACATACCCCTGCTCCATGTTGTCCCGGTTGTACCCGTTGCGGATGTTGTCGAAAGTGCCCGCTGCTTTAGCTTGTGCCACATTGTCTGCACGGGTCATGTATGGGTTGGCCGAAACACGGTTGCTGACAGGCTGTGGAGACGGCCTGCTCTGTGCTGCCGATTCTGCTGCGGACTGTCCCCAGCCGGAATCTGTGATGCCTTGGTACCTGGGTGCTGCCTGCCCTGAATTGTCATTCCCCATAGGAGAAGGCATCGGAGGAGGTTTTGCTGCACGGTTGATTATTGGCAACGGCACTTTCAAAAGGTTCGGATCTTCAGGCTTGGGCTGCGGAGTTGGCCCGCCGCTGCTGCCCCCACCTTCACCGGGGTCTCCTCCCCCCTCATCTGTTGGTTCTTCGGGCGGGGCTTCATCGCTGCCAGGCTCATCATTGCCGCCGCTGCCAGGGACTGCTGGGGCTGCCGCGCCGCCCCCGCCCTTGGGTGCTGGCTTGTTGGCCCATTCTTGGTTGTCGAGAGTGCGGCCAGCTACGGGCCGTGGGGGTGCCGGATTGCCACGATCTTCAAGATCTCTGGGTGCTGCCTTTTCAGCAAAAGCCATGCTGTCTGCCGAAGGCGCACCGGGTGGTAATGACGGGGCAACTGGTGCCACTGGCCCTGCTGGCTGTGCATAGGGGTTCTTGTCGGAAAGGTGGGTCTTGAACCCACGGTTTTCCCATGTATCGAGCATCCGCCCACCAGCGTTGCCTACGAGCTCCCCAGCCTTGCGTGCTTCACTGGCATAATCCTCAATGGCTTTGGGTGAGCCATCATAAGCTTGTCTGGCGTAATGCTCGTTGAGACCACCAAACCCGCGAGAAGGAGCACGGTCTGGAGAAAAGCCTATGGTCTTCCTCTGGCCCATTGCGTTGACTTGCTGGCCTTTAGGGTTTACCCCCCAGTCACTGTAAGGATCATAACTTTGAGCGCGGGTGCGTGCCATAACCAGCATGGTCTGTCAAATCTCATTTTTGACAATGACAAACTGGCAAAGCGTCAAGGTGATATTTTGCTATCTCTTCTCCACGATGACCTGCTGACCGATGTGCAGCACCTTCAATTCCTTCTCAAAAATCAGCAGGAACGAGTCAATGGCCAGCTTGGGCGCATCGACTCGGGGCAGGTCATTGATGTGCCACATGTAGTCGTCAAAAATCATGATGCCGCCCTTTTTCAGCGCCACCCATGACCGGCAGGCATCCTTCATCGTGGCTGCCGCCGAGTGCCAGCCGTCGATGTAGATGAAATCACATCCGGGGGGTGACGACAGGACAAGCTCATCACTGGGCATTCGATGAATTATGATTTTCTCCCGGCACCCCAGAATGCCGATGTTCTTCTGGAACCGTTCTTCCGTTCCTGGCATCACCCATGGGTCCACACAGATGAGCCGCGAGTCCGGGTGGGTGAGAATGTTCTGGACGAAGAAGCACGAAGACCGGCCTTCACATGAGCCGATCTCCAGCGCCAGCGCGGGATGTCCGATGAACCTGCCCAGATGCTTCATCCAGTTGGTGTAGTGGTGGCAGGCCCAGTCATTGGTCCACTCAGGGGTCTGGGGCGGTGGTGTTTCGTTCATGATTTTGGACGGATTCTCTGAGCCATTGGAGCTTGTTTGACTGGCTGGCGGCGTGGACCGCGAAAGTCCGGGCTGGCGGGTTGATGCCGCACCAGTTGAAGCGGGTGGAGAGACGGGCAATCACCAGAGGCTGCTTGCTGATGGCCTCGTTGAAAAACTTCTCGTCTGCCACAGGGTTTTCGCCATACCTGTCAGCCTGAAGCAACATGGATTCTTTCACAGCTTCTTGCATCCTCTCGTTGCCACAATCAGCGCCGACCAAGGATGTGTTGATGGCATGCCCAATCTCCACGACCGTCCCCCAATATCTCTCTTTGTTGATGGGAGAGTTGTCCGGGTTGCCAAAGATCACAAGCCCATCCGGCACCGGCAAGATGCAAGACTGCAAAAACCACAGATCCGCATCCACCAACCACGTGGGGCCACCAAACCATTGCCACGCCTCCAACTTCATCCGATGTGCTGCAAACCTTGTGTCTGCCGCCAGCAATTCCACCGCTTTGATGTTGGTAAACCGCAGCACCCGGTCACGGCATTCTTCAGCCATCTCCTTGATGTCCGGGGTGTAAACAATGAACGCTTTCATCGCTGGTCGAAGATCATGTTGTGGTTGTTGAACGCAGCTTCCTCCAGCATGGGGCCGGTGGTGCGCTCAAACACGGCTGCCTGTTGCTTCAGGGCTCTCAGTTTCCGTTTCAAAGGCTCCCCGGCTGCGTGCAGCCCCACGATCTCACGGGGGATGCATGGGGACTGCCCCCAGTCGGCGGACTTCATGTAGAAGTTGAACTTCTCAGGCATCATCGCCTGGCCGATGTTCAGATTCTGCACCGCCTTGTTGAGGTAAAACTGGTCGGTCTCATCCACGGGTACCGGGAGTTTCTTGCGCAGCACCATCTGTCGCAGCCTGCGGGCCTCCTTGAACACTTCACGGTGCGGTGGGAAGGCAAGGTTGAGCCCGATCAGCCCGCTGTTGAAATACCTCAACTTTTGCATCTGGTGCCTGCCACAGTCAGTGTGTGGAAACGCGTGCATGTTGAACACGGCCCTGTCGTTGACCGCCATCCACGTGTACGGGCTCCAGTTCCGCAAGGGGTCCACGGGGCGCAGCAGCCACAGGTCCACATCAAAGAACACAATGCGGGTCCGTGGGCAATGACGGTCCAGCTCCAGTTTGGCCTTGAACCCGTCCTCATCCTTGCACCGGATGACCTTCACCGGCAGCCCCGTGTGCTTCTTGAACCGGGCCACGGCTTCTTTCTCCAAATGCTTGTATGCTGGTGTCACCACAGTGACCCCGATCATCGGCGGCAACTTCATAATATAGTTGACGCTACAGCACGTACGAAAAGTTGTCAAACTTTACCACCGGGCTGCTCTGCTCCGCAATCATGGTGCTTCCCGTGTTCGGATCACGGTAGGTCTGAACATTGTCCTGACCCCACAGCCACGGCTGGTTGAAAAAGGGGGTGTCCCCTTGAAAAGACCCTGCTTGTGTGGTGATGGGCATGGCTCAGTTCTGGATTTTTGCTGGCCTGAACGGAGGGTAGATGGTGATGCGCTCACGCAGATACAAGCCCCCCACGGGCTGGCACTGATCCTCAAGGATGAACGGGGACCAGTCAAGGAAGTTGGTGGCCGGGAAGACCTGCCGGGATATGTTGCCAGTGGTTGGCACATTGATGGTGCCCTGGCCTTCGACCACGTTGGCCCCTGGCACATTCTCATCGAGCACCACCAGCGGGTGCAGGCAGCGCGGGAAGCTGATGGTCATGCCCAGATAGTGCCCGCTGATCTCCGTGGGGATTGGCTGGGGGTGAATCAACGCCTGACCGTCAAAAGGAGTGGGCGCAAGGAACTGCTCAATCTTGATCACACTGTTCACGCTCGGGGTGGGGCGGAACTTGTATCGTGGAAAATACCGGGGGGCGGTCACCACTTCTGTGCCCGTGTTGACCGCCTGCGGGAACGTCGTGGTGCTGACAATCTTGAGTGTTTCGAGCACCGGGGGCCACGGATAGTACCGGGTCGAGTAGCTGGTGCGGAACGGGGTGTTCTTTTCCTGGGCGGTTTTGTCCTTGCCAAAGTGCAGCCAGATGTCCCCACCTTCCTGCGTGGCACTGATGTAAACATAGCTGCCAAACCCGCACTCGTTGACACGTGGGTTGGTGATGGAACTGCTGATCCTGTTGTATGGCAGCCCGATGGTGGGCATTGAGTCAGGGTTGAGCTGGTTGCCGTCCACCTTGACCTTGAAGCTCACCTCTGCCGGGTTCGGCGTCGTCTCGACTAGGAAATTGAGTTCAACGGGCATGGCATCAAAGGGACGGTGCCATGTTGCAGAACCCGACGACATCATACTTCCGGTAATAGAGCGTCAGGGTTGGTCCAACGACGGCATCCGTCGTGCAGGTGAAAGCCCACAGAGCCTCATACCATGTGGCCTGCCGGAGCGCGGCATGGGCCAATTCGTCAGACGTGGTGCTGGAAAGAGTGCCAATGACACTGCCTGGGATGGCCCCGGTGGAATATGATGGGGGTGTCACAACCGGATTGGTGAATGTGATGCCTGAAACTGTGGGCACCTGAAGTGTGGTCCCATTCAGCGGTGAGCCACTTGAATATGCCAGGTTGGTGTCTGCCGAGAAGATGTCCCGGTACCAGCCCGAGTTGACTGTCAACAGCTTGAGGTCTGCATCACTGATGGCTGTGACGGTGACGGTCAAAGAACCGATGGAGGCTGTTGCGTTGGCCGACATCACAAAAACGGTGCCCGATGTGATGGAAAGAACCGTCGCGCCTGTGGGGACTCCTGCACCAAACACCATGGAGCCGGGGCGGATGCCGGAGGTGCTTGAAACCGTCACGTTCGGGCTGCCGCTGGATATGGATGCTCCGGTGAACAGGGTGGACGTGCCCACTGTATCAATTGACGAGATTGCAGTCACCCCAGTCAGGGGTGCCGTGCGTCCGTCGTGAAGGGTCAACCACAGATCCATTCAGTGATTGTGCCCGAGTGCCGGGGCAGGTAAAGGGCGGAGACGGGTATGTTAAAAAGTCACCTTGACTGATTACCAAACTCCTTCGAGTGGGTCTTGTTGTGAGATGTCTGAAAACTTGATGTCACCTTTCCAGTCTCGGGAAAAGTGGATGGCCCCAAGCTGGAACCCAGATGACGGGAACTCCGGTGGAAACTCCACAAGGCAAATCTCTTTGATGCCGAACCCGTGCTGCTTTACATCGCGCACACGGGCCTTTGTCCAGCAGTGGTTCACTGTCATCAGGAACACAATCTCATCAGCCAATACCATGCTGTGCTGAAGGAACTGCCGGATCTGACTCCATGGCGGGTTGGTGATGATCCAGTTGGCTTTGGCCCCCCAGTTGAAAAAGTCCCGGCCTTTGGATACCTCGCACCAGTCAATGCCAATGGGCTGGTAGTTTTCTGAATATTTTTGCAAAGCATTCATGAAACTGCCTTCACCTGCACACGGTTCAAGCACATTACCGCAAGGCTTGAAATGCTCAACAATCCGCTTGGCAAGGTGCAGCGGAGTCATCACCACATCGTTGCTAATGTAATTGCTATTGGGCTGTGACTTCAATCAGTAAACCCCCTCCAACGGATCAACGCCGGTCTGCGCCTTTGCCCTGGCCACGAGCTGGTCGGCCTCACGGCCCAGCACCACCATGCGCAGGGCCAGCAGAGCTTCCGTGGTGATGGTTTGCTTGCCACGTTTTCTGTTATGGAGGCATTCATACCTCACACCAAGGGCATCTGTGAGTTCTTTGTACGAGAGACCGGATCTGCTGAGCAGAACGTTGTATTCCCGAACCATCTCGGGTTGTTTGTCGAGGACTGGGTTGCGTTGTTTCATTGTTGGGATTCTTCCTGGTTGTGGAGCGCGAACTCGTTGATCAGCGCGGCCATGCGGCCCTGCCACTCGTCGGGCATCCGGTGCATGGCCTCCGGTGACATCTCATGCCACGCGGGGTCGTAGAACGCCAGGGCCAGCGCGTCCCGGCCCGGTGTCTTGTCGTCGTCAGGTGATGGGTTGTTCATAATATGTCTTAATGTTATGCTGACATATTGTCAACTGTCTGCTTACTTGATGTTCACACTGCCGACCATGTTGTTGAACCGCTGCACCAGCGGCTGGTCAAGCTCGGAGACCCAGACATCATTCTCCTCGATGTAACGCCACGCCGCCTCGAACCGCTTCTGTGTCGGGTTCTTGCAGAAGCGCAGCATCAGCCGCTGGGCCTCCGTGCGAACCTGCTGCTCGTGGGTCTGGGTGAGACCGATGTGGAGCTGCCGGGCTCCATAGATCACAAAGATGACGGCTGTGGCGAACAGGGCTGGCCCGATGGCGGTGAGAGGGTCTGTGGGTGGTGTGAAAGAAGAGGTCATTGCTCAATCTGGGTTTTGGTGACAAACATGTGAGAATCCCATTCCCAATGTGGACCTTCTTGGGCGGCATCGTGATCAGCAATTTTCTGGGTAAAAGCATCCTCCCTAAATGAAGCTGCAATCACATGTTCACAATAATCTTCATACCGTCCTTCGCCGTGGGACAGAACATATATGAATTCTGGTGTTTCCGCACTCACAACCCCACCCCCATTTCTGCGAACCGTCTGCCCACCAGCACCATGTCAAGCTCGTCCCGTGCAGCCGTCATCCGCTTCAACCATCCTGGCCGGGTGGTCGATGGCTGAATGCAGTCGATGACAGGCGGCAGCGGGGAGGATGCCTTCTTGGCTGCCCGCATGTCCTTGATGGCATCCTGCGGGCCGACGCCCACGGCGAGGATCACGTCGGGCCGGTGACGGTTGATGACCTGGCGCACATGCTCCACGTTGTAGGCCGGACGGCCTCCGCTGTCACCGATGGCCGGGCTGGTCGTCGAGGCGTGCTCGAAGATGGTGTGGTGTGCTTTAAAGTGCTGGCCGAACACGGTCAGAAGGCGTGAGCCGGTGAGGTTCTTGGTGTAGAACAGGTGCCGGGCGATGGCCTCGTGCCGTCTGTCGGGCTGACGTGAGAGGAGCTGGTGGAGGGCCGTGGGGTCGGGATGCCACGTGTTGGCGAGGAGACAGAGGATTTTCATTTGGTGGTAGGCGGGGTTGTTTCCTTCGATGCGCGGGCTTGCCATGCGTCAAATGCTAGACCTTTGGGCGACTTAATCGCTTTGTAGTCTTGGTACCACTTCTCAAACCTCTCCCTCTCGACCTCTTCAGCGGAGGGTGATGGTGGTAAAGCGGCGGCACGCCATTTTGTGTAACGCAACGCTTGGCTTATTTGCCTCCAATCGAAGTCAGGATTAAAACCGTTAGCATCCCATTGAACAATGGCAGTCAACTTGTCAGCACGAAGAACGGTTACAAATCCTCCTTCGTCTGCATCCCCCCTCGTCGGCTTCACGCTAACCGGCCTCCATTGCATCCGCTCAAGCTCGGCTGTCACGGCGGCGAGCTGGGCGGCGAGAGAGCGGCTTTCATCGCGATAAGAAACCATGGTTTCTTGCAAGGTGGAGAATCGTCTGTTCTTCTCCTCAAGCTCCGCAGTGAGTCGGGCGATTTCCTCGGCTTGCTCCTCCCCCACCTGCTCACGCACGGCGCGGATTCCTTGAATGCGAGCCTCTTGATGATCCTGTGAAAGCTCGTCCCATTTATAAACTGAATGGCCTACATGAGATGCTGCTGTAGTATTTTGGTAGCTTTCAGCCAGCTCCTTGTCGCTCATCTTGCCCGCTGGGGTTGGATCTGCTGCGGTCTGTTCTTGTTGGGTGCTCATAGTGGGTTCTTCGCCTCCATCAGTTTCTTCAGGTTCCCCAAGATCTTGAACTCGTCGTTGGTGCTCCACGACTTCTCGACCAAGCTGGTCAGTGTGGCAAGGTCGGGGCGGGTGAGGACGACAGCCACGTCACCCTGCTGCAACGAGGCGCAGAGCTTGTCGATGGTGGAGAGAAGTGTGGTCATGGGAGTGGGTCTGTATAGATGCAGATGGCCAGTGCAATCGTGAAGACCGCAACAAAGACAATGATGGCTGCTGATGGTGTCATGGTTTCTGTTTCGTTTTATGTTTCTTCAAACTGACGTGGTGCGGCATGGTGCCACGCGCTGCGGTATTGTCAACACAGAAAGTGTGATTATGACGTGTTGTCATCCACAGGCTTGTTCAGCTCCGCGATCAGCGCGTCTGCAATGCTGACGGAGTATTTCGCCAGTGACGACGGCTTCCAGTCCACCGCCGTGTCAGCCAGCAGCCTCTCCATGGCCCGTGTGGCGATGTATTCCCGGACAGAGAGGCCGAGGCTGCTGCGTGATGTCTCCGTGGTTGCGGACGAAGGGAACGCCGGGGCGTGGGGGTCTGTGGTCATTGTGGCGTGGCCGGGTGGGTTTTCTTGACAAGATTGTACTTCTCCAATGTGTCATTATGCTGCCAAAACGCCCCGACGCTAAAAGAGAAGTGGACGATAACCAGCCCAATTAAAAGAACTGCTCCAGCCATGGCGCAGTCTTCATTTTTCTGGCTGACACCAATTGTGAGAACTGTGATGACAACAGCCCATGAGATGAGCGAGAGTGTGACAATGATGGTCATGGTGTGACAAGAGTGAGACATTCCTCGAAGAAGCAATGCGACAATGGCCCGGTGCTGCCGTCGTCGGTGAACCACGTGCACTCCGCCATTTCGTCCTCTTCTCCGGCTGGGTCCTCCACCGTCATCTGCGGCCCTCCGCTGTTGAGGCGCACGATGTCGCCGCGTTTGAACCTGGGGGTGAACTCTGATGTTGGCAGTGTTGTTGGTGTGTCCATGGGTGTGTTTTACAATGCTGGTGCTGTTATGTCAACGATGATGTTACAAAAAGTGTGATGTGTCTTACCAGATGCCGGCAAGGGGGTCGGGCGGTTCACATACGGGGTGCAGCAGTTTCCCATTGGCAACATGTCTCGTGCGTTTCTTCCCGGTTCTTGTCTCGCCTGTTGCCCCATAGCTGGCTGCTCGTTCGTGGAATACACGGCCTTCGTGCTTAAGCGCCATCACAGCACAATCAAGAGCAATGCCTTGGCAGAGATACCTGCGCCGAAGCTCCATGGCATCCACATTCTCCTGACGGGCAATCTCCGTGAGCTTCATCAGTTTGCCCCACCACATGTGCTTGTTGTGGTGATTGGCAGATTCCTTCATGGCCCTGCGCCTTTCACCCTGCTCGCGTTTGACACACCCACATGAGCCGGATCTGCCTGATGTCAGGCTGCAATATGCAACGGCTTCCTTGACCACGCCACATGAGCACCGGCAGCGCCACAGGGTTTGTGAACGTGCAGGGTCGCTGGGTGCCTGTTCGATCACAAACCAGCGGTTAAATGTTTTTCCGGTGAGGTCTTTAATTGGGGTGGCCATGACAATGCGTGTGTGTGTGTGTGGGTAAAAATTGAGCGGATGTGTGGATCACCACACGTCGGCCAGCGGGTCGATGACAAACCTGCCTTCAATCATGCGGCGGGTGCGCTTCTGGCTGGTCTTGTTCTTGCTTGTGGCACCCATGCCCTTGGCACGCTCAAAGAAAGTTCTGCCCTGTTGTTGGAGTGTTTTGACAACCAGCTCCAATGATGACGGATCACCCTTTGTCCGCATGTACAGATCGGTGTAATCCACGTTTTCCATGCGGGCAACCTGGGTGAGCGTGCGAACTTCCCCCTTCCACAGGTGCTTGACGTTTGACCGTTTGTTCGAGTTTTGCGCGTCCCGTGTGGCCCATGTGCAATTGCCGGGTGTGTAGTGCCCGTTGTTGTCCTTGCGTTCAAGTGTGTGGTCTGGTGTGGGCCTTGGCCCCATGTCCTCGACAAAGGTTTCAAAACTATCCAGCCACCGAGCACACACCATGATGCCCCTCTGCCCGTAGTGCTTCGATGACGGATGGTTCAAGTTATAGCACCGGGTCTTCATGCTCACCCACGTCTTGTGCAATGGGTGGAGCGTCTTCTTGTCTTCATCCGGCTTCCTCATCTGCTCCCAGTGCAAGCACCCACAAGACTGGGAGTGTCCTCTCACGAGGCTGCCGTAGAGAACTCTTTCCTTGATGGTGCCGCAGTCGCATTTGCACTTCCACCGGGACTGCCCCACGACCTTTTTCTGGTGGGGTGGTTTTCCCGTGAACTCGGGCGGTGCCTGCTCAATCACGAGCCAGCGGTTGAACCGTCTTCCGGTGAGGTCGTTGAATCGTGGATGCGCCATGGTGTGAGATACTTAACACGTTAATACCGTAGTGTCAAGATAATGATATAATAGTTCTCTGGTTTGGGAGAAAAAATTCTGGTCAGGGGGACGTGGACTTCGCTCGTGGTTCCGAGGGTGACCCCATGCCCCCCGTGGTCCTTCAGCCTGCGCAGAAAAGCAGCACCCCCTGCCGTAGATCGGTAGCCACATGCAGCCCGGCTTCCCATGCTTAGGCTCTACTCGTTCTAACGATTGGATTCAGAATACTAACTTCCATTAATGTAGTATTACATACATACTACAACCGTAATCATGAGGATTAACTCATTCATTATCAATGATCTAACTTTTTACCGGATCAAATATCCACTATATTGTCTTCACTCTCATTACTGAGAGGCGCAATCACCGACCCTGCGTAGGCCTGACAGTTGATTGTGACCTGGTTGTCTCCGCCCCACTGGCCTGCTTTGGCCGCGATCTCCGCGTAGACTTTGACGTGTGCGGGCTCCATAGGCGCGAGATGGGGCTTTAGGCCACCTTCACTATCCAGACTCGATTTGAGGCCCTTGGTGCCAATCTGTAGCGCAAGGAGGCGGGCTGCCTGAGATTCGTCTGCGAAGGTGGCTGCAATTGCCCCTAGAGCGGCATTCTCGGCCTCTTTGTGTCGTTGTGTGTCGGGGATCAGCTCTTTGAGGTGTTTTGACTTTAAGCCAACCTTACCTAATGCCTGATTTCTCAATCCGACCGACACGGCCCATACCTTGTCACGGCTTCTCTTCTTTCGGATTGCATCTTCAGTCACTTCATAGACCTCTGACAAGTCCCTGTCGGAAGTCCCGCCTATGCTAGCCAGCTTCAATGCGGCCCATGATTCCGGGCTAAGGGAGGATGTGAGGTTGTCAATACGAGAGCGTTCTTTCGTGAGCATGCTGATAGTCTATCACATTTGTCAACTATAGCCGTAAAACGAGAATCCAGGGCTTGCCGTAAAACGAGAATCCAGGGCTTGCCGTAAAACGAGAATCCAGGGCTTGCCGTAAAACGAGAATCCAGGGCATGCCGTAAAACGAGAATCCAGGGCATGCCGTAAAACGGTTCAACCAGCCTCCCGTTGATCCGGTTCAACCGGCTTTCCTTTGACCCGGCCACCACTGCTCAAGATTCGCCCTTCCAAACGTTCCAGCTCTCCGCCCGTGATTTCTCCAATGTGCTGGCGTGTGGGGCCGTAAAACGAGAATCCAGCCCTCCCCCGTAAAACCTGATATATTATCACTACAAACCAGAATCTTATAACCAGTATAAAAGTGGCGGGATGGACAGACAGACACAACTTTCCGCTAGTCGCTCTCCCTTTGTACTTTTTTTCTTCTCTCATATTTCTCTCATGTTACTGCAATTAACCCAAAAGTACTGTCCATCCTGTCACTTAACACATCTTAACTAATATCCATTCTTCATAAATTACTGATTATCAATGAATTGAATATGATATAATATCATTAATGACATTAAGATGGGTGGACAGTTGGGTGGACAGCAAATCTTTCACTACTGTCCACCCGGCACCTGCTGACCGTTTTTGACCGTGATATAATATCAATTGGCTTGTTTTGACATATTGTAGGGTGCTCTGAGTTGAACATGATATAATAAATGGGGGGACTCGGAGACCGAAAACGGTAAAAATCGGCTCCATGTGGACAGGTGCCGGGTTGAACTGTCCACCTGTCCACCCGCCATATCATCATTGGAGGGGCAAAGAATCCATCAAAATGTAAAATAAGTCCTTGATTAATTCACGGCCATGCTCCATATTGTGCTCGTTGCCACAAGGCAGAGAACAATAAAACAGGAGAAACCAACAAGATGAAAACAGGAAGCTCATTAGATATGATCAACGTCTCAGTATCCCACGGCACTCTGCGCACCCAGGACTTGCTACAAGCATTCCTTGATGCAGTTCAGGAGTACGCTCCTGACCACTATGAGGGAGTCATGGTCCAGCCGTTCTCTTTCATCCCTGCTCATGTGCAGGACGAAGGGGACAGTTCAGAATGGTATGATTCTGAAGAGGCTCAATGGAAGCTGGATGAACTGACAGAGATCCTCAGCGAGGCCGCTCCTGAAGGCTGCTATTTTGGCAGTCACCCAGGGGACGGTTCAGACTTTGGTTTTTGGCAGTGTGAAGAGGAAGGCTAAAAAACGCCTACAAAGCAGAGAACACTAAAACAGGAGACAAAACATCATGCAGCAACACACGAAACGGTTCAGCCTTCCAACGCCAGAATTCACCTTTGCAGGGTTCCAGTTCCCCAAATGGGCATGGACTCTGTCCAAGGGCAGCAAGGCCAAGAGGCTGGAGCATTACAAAAACCCATGTACGGGGCCGTACTCAACCAGTCCGGCACCGAACGACTGCAAGGGAACATCATTCTATCTTGATTCCGACTTCATGCCGGGCCTGAGATGGCAATGGTGCGACGAAGTTGACGGCAGCCGCGTGGATCACACAGGATGGTTTACAGACGAAGACGGGCACGGCGATAAGATCAGAGGGCTGGTTATGTGCCTCCCCCATGGCAGGGGTTTCCTTGCTGGCTGGTCAATGGGAGAAAGCATGGCCAGTTACGTGGAAAGTTCAGCCTATGAATCAGAGATTGATGCAGCCCGTGCGGCTGATTCTCTCGCTGAAGACGTGGCGAAGACTGAACGCGAATATAGGGAAAAAGAAGACGAGGAAATGCGCGAAGCAGAGGAGCAGGAAAGCATGGAGCTTTGCGCCATCGCATAGATTGACGCTCAACCACTGCCCTGAGGGCCTAGCACCTAGCCAGTGCTCCCCGACAGGGCAGGATTGAACGCCACAACGGCGGGACGGGTAAAGGGAACACAAACTAAAAACAGGAGACAAAACAGAATATGGAAAAGCCAATACTTGAGAATGACAATGGTTGTGGACAGGGGTTTCATCCTTCGTGGGCTGAACATCCCTGCTCCCCTGTCGCGGCACGGTTCAATTACAACTATTCGCACTCCACGCGGATCAGTGCATTGGGTGGCACACGATACTATCTGTCCCATTGTTTCACGAACGGGCGTCACACGCTCTCTTTTGAAACATGGTTCAAAGATCAGGCTTGGGGCCACCACAAGCTGAAAAGCCGTACTAGCTGCGGATGCGGATCAAGTCACCAGCACACGGTTTTCACCATGAGCGAGCTTGAAAAGCATCTGGCTTACAAGAAGCGCAAACACCGGCTTCAATAAACAGGCACTTCCCCATTGCCCCCTCATGTGGCCTCGCAAGCCACCCAGGGGACAAAGGGGAGGCGTTCACAACAAATGCCGACAGGAAACCAAAAACAGGAGATACCATGAACAGACAGAACACACCAAAGGCCTGGTGCATCATGCAGACAATAATCCCGTTCCGCCCGGCCGTTGTGTCAGGGATGGGGCGCAACCGCAATACTTGGGACTACGAAGCCCGGAGCAGACGGACGGCGCAACGCTGGCTCAAAGCTCTGAAGGATGCGGCCCCATCGGTTCACTACGTGATTGAGGAATCGCGATAGGGGGAGCACCCAGGGCCGCACAATGCGGGATAACCACCCGCCCCGGCCTCCCTCCTGCCCTGTATTCGGCATTCTGGCAACAACGCCTTGAGTGTCGAAACGACAGGGCAGAAACAACAATAAAACAGGAGATAATATGGAGCATAAAACAAGATACCGCGCTCGTGTAATGATCCACGCCATGGAGAAGCTAGGCGAGCCAAGAGAAACATTGTCCGCAGCAATTGCGGATTGTCAGCATGAGATATCACACAACGGAGCCAAGTTTGCAGCCGTTGACAGGGACCAAGGGGGCAAAGATCATCCCGACAATGCAGGGAAGTTTTTCCTGTATCAGTTTGTGAAAGCCTAGCACATCGCACAAAGGCCCCTAGCACATAACCCGCGCTCCGGCCCCCGTGCATCCCTTCAGCCTTTAAACAAATACTTTTGACAAACCCCCGGCTTGATGTTACTAATTTAGTAACGTCCTTCACATAAGCAGGGCAGACCAGAAAGGAACAACATATCTTTATGAACACGCACAACCGCACATTCAACATCACCGGCTCCTCGGATGCCGACATCCTCACCCAGGCCGTTGCGCTGAAGTCGGGCCTCACCAGCCGGGCTCTCCATGAGAGCCGGGAGGTGTCCAGCTCCACCAATGCCGTCATTGCCTCCGAGAACTTCCGGCATATATGGCATGGCGGGGGCATGGACGGCATGCTGCGCCCGGTCAAGGCCGGCAGGGTGGCACGCAACCGCAAGCGCCAGGCATCCCGTGGCTTCAGCTTCACCATTGAAGGGCGCGAAGGGGTTTACAAGCTGACGCCGTTCAACGCATCCTTTGAACGCGTCAACGGGGCTTGGAACGGCCACTCCCCCAACTGGCATGAACGTCAGCATAAGCAGGGCGGAGCGGGCGCGATTTAACAGTTTCCAGCGGTGAACGCTGGCGTTAGGAAAGACAGAAACCAACGGGGGCGACACCCGCTCAAAACGTCAAAAAGCAAAACATATGAAAACGACAAACGAATATGACATCAAGGCCGAACACTTCCTCTCGTCCAATGGGATCAAGTTCCGCGCCACGCTCAGCGACAGCAAGGCCCCGGCATGGAGTGACAACGGCAGACACGGCCACCATTACCGGGTGACGTTGAGCAAGGGCAAGCAAACGAAATGGACTGAGCCAAACTATGGCAAGGTGCATTCTCCACGTCTCACGTTCGACTTCTGGGGCAGCATCAAGGATGCCGAGGACGGCATTCAAACCGTCCGCCCTTACGCCGTGCTCGCCTGCATCAGCAGAGACGCGTACACCCCCGCCACGTTCGCGGAATGGTGCTCCGAGTATGGGGACAGCCAAGACAGCATCAAAGCCCTGCAAACGTTCCGCCGCTGCTCGGCATTCGCCAAGCGCCTGCGGGCCTTCTTCACGGAAGCGGAGCTGGAGCAGTTGAGCGAGATCCAGTGACACCCGACACCGCCCCGCAGGTTTCCACGCCAGCGGGGCGGCACGGATGGCACAACGCCAGCCACAAACCTATGAACAGCAATCCATTCAATATCCTGTTAGACACCCCATACGGCGTGAAAACGCTGTTCAGCAATCGCTCCGGCATGGTGGAGTTTTTCTCTATGCCTCCCGGCCCTGACTTCTTTGCAGTTTCTTTCCCCTCCAAGGAAGAAGCGCAAAGCTATCTTGATAAATCGCACGCTCCATTGTCCGAATCCATCCACATTGGAGGCCCGGTCTGATGAAACCCCAAAAACGGCTCAAACTTTGGCTTTGTCGCCTCGGCCATTTCCTCGGGCACCCGCCCCGGTGGATTCTGACAAACCACGTTGGGAACGTGAGAGTGTACAAAACGTACAAGCGAGCCCGGCAGGCCATGGAAGCCCGCAAGTAACCAGGTCGAAACCGTCCCCGCACACGCGGGGCGGTCTGAGGGTAGTGCCCCCACTGACGAGACCGTTAGAAACAGAGCAAGATAACAACACAAAAACAGGAAAGCAGATTATGAAATACGTCGTCAAAGTCCCACCGACCGCCGAAGTCGGCAGCTACACAACCACAGTCAGAACGGGAGGCCGCGAATCTTATCGTGCGAAGGCACTCTGGGATTACAACTCCTGCCGTGCTCACGATGGCCTTGCACCCGTCAAGCGCATGCCTGCCGGGACCGCCTACATTGCGCAGTATGAGCATGCATTGCAGGGCAACTACGGCGTTCATGGATGGGAGGATTTGTGCGTTGAGGAAACCCGCAAGGAAGCACTCGCACAGCTCAAGACCTACCGTGAGAACGAAGGCGGCACCTACCGGATCAAACGCCGTCCGGCCTAGCACCAGCCCGCCCGCCACCGCCCCCGCCGTCTATGGCATGACCAGCCATCGCGAGCCGGGGAGCGTTTTAAAAACCACGCGCCACAAATATGGAATACACCAAACGGAACAAGATACCCAAAAACTCCAAAATTGATTGGAGCAAATCGGATGCGCAGATTGCCCGAGAAATCGGGTGCCACGCTTCAAATATTTGCCGTCGCAGACGCCAAGCAAAAATTGCCCCGGTGACGCCCCACAAACGCCTTGCCGTGGACTGGCGCAGTCAACCATGGGAAACAAAAAACGACACCCAAATAGCGAAAGCTCTTGGGTGCTCTAACACACAAGTGAGGGAAAAACGCAGGGAGTATGCCCGGCACCTCCAACGCCCGCGCCACACTAATTTTGCATGGGCTGGCCAAGACTGGACACAGCATGACAGCCAGATTGCGAAAGCCCGTGGCCTCACACGTGGCGCAGTATCATCGGCAAGGTCTCGATACTCCAAAGGGATCAAAGCGCCTAGAAAGCCCGGCAAACGCCAGGCAGAGCAGGCGCAGGCCACAATCTATGCGGAGGAGCGGAAAACCCTGCATCAATGGCTCGACCAGCTCGGCACCCCGACGCACGAGCAAACCGGGCTGCGCATGTGCCTGCTGCGCCGTCTGGCCGTCCAGCTCGGTGTTCAGCCATGGGAAGCACCCACACCATAAGCAGGGCAGACCGGAAACTTTTTAAACCGTCCCTGTTGACAAACCCACAACTTCAACACAAAATCAGTAACAACACCATGGACCCGCTCGAACCACAAGACCCGTCCGCCTTCGTACAGGCCGCCATTGTCATCCTCATGGCCTGCGCCTTCGGTGCCGTGCTGCTGGGGTATTGCCATTAAACCACTCCCATGATCTCCTCACGTCTCACCGCACAGATCAACAGCCAGATTGCCGACACCCGCGCCATGTCATTGGAGTCCTACGTGGACTCCCTTGAGCACGCGCAGGCCCGGCAGCAGGCACCCTCACAACCACAGCAGCCCAAGCAGGGCTCACCAATACAAAAGCCATGAGCAACTACTCAAATGACCCACACCAATGCCGGGTGGACTTTTTCAAAGAGTCCGGCAAATGGTACGACACCTGTCATTTTACTTGGCTTCACTGGGGCCATGACATGCTGATCCACGATGTCTTTCGTGAAAGCCTCATCGCCGCATTTCCAAACAGCTATCGCGGCATGCAGGCCGTCTGCCTTGAACCGTATCACGAATATGCACACCCTGTCAGCATCATCCACAACCCATGAACACCACGACCACATCACCATACGCCGGGAAAACCCACACGGCCAAAGTGCCGCTCGACTTGCACGGCAACCCCTTGGGGCCTCCACAAGTTGCTGTCACGTCCCCAGGACTCCGCCACCTCGACGAGGCGGTGAAGAAGGTTCTCTACTTCAGCGATCACAGCACGCCTCCCGCACGCAGGGCGCACCCGGCTGACCGTGTGACCGACAACATCGAGACCGTGTTCCGCCCCCGGTGGAGACGGATCAAAGAGGCGGCCAACTTCACGGAGGCACAGCAATGAGCGCACAATCAAACCCGATGTCAGACGGCCAATGCCTCGCAATTGTGTTCTGTATTATGCTTTTGGTTGCTTTCTTAGTATGGTGTGATTTTGGTGATTTAAGAGCCAAAAGGGAAGCCCATGACGATATGGTAAGCAAAAGCTTCAAACGGACGGAGGCGCAGCAATGAGCACACCACGAACAAAGATGTGCCCGTGCTGTGGACATCCCAGCAAGCATTATCCAAATGGGCAGTGCAGAGCCTGCTGGTTTGTGTTTGATGAAGGCCACAAGCCGGAGCGACGCCGCCAGCAATGGGTTGAGAACGGAATGCTTTGGATGAGCAATGTCAAACCTCAGCCCAAGCAATGGAACCCGCTCAACAACCTTGCCCGTCTCGCCCTCGCCACCACCCGTGCGAGGACCAAAGGCAGACCACCCCGGATGAACTGACACCATGCCCACCTGCTACGACCTCACCAAGATCACGGACTGGGCTAACACGACCCACCAGCAAGCCACAGCCATCCTCGGCTGCTCATACGTGACAGCCGTGAGCCTGCGCACAAGGAACAACCTGCCCAAGGCTCCGCGCAAGCCGGGGTCCGGCAGCAACCGTTACAAGGCCCACGCGCCCATGCCCCGCAGACCGTGGGACCGGGTGACGGACTGGGGGATGCCGGTGAGCGAGATTGCAGCCCTCGTGGGGTGCAGCAGAACAGCAGTCAGAGAACACATCAAGAAACACAGGAAGACATTATGAAAACACAATAAGTAACGAATCTGCTTGACCAACCCCCGGCCATCACCTACACCATCCCCCAGTTCACCATCATGCCTCGTCCCGCCCTAGCCGTCCACTGGCCGTCCCAGCCATGGACCAGACACAACAACGCCGCCCTAGCACGCATGCTGGGATGCCACGAGAACACCGTGGCCGAGCACAGGGCCGTCCATGCTCCTCACACCACCAGAACGCCCGGCAGACCCGTCACAGTGGACCTGAGCAAGGCCGACTTCACGCAGCACGACACCACCATTGCGTTCATCTATGAATGCCACCCGGACACGGTGCGCGAATGGCGCAGAACCCACAAGGTGCCAGCCTGCACCAAGCCGCTGCCCGGTGGCTCCGGCAGGCCGCGTGTGTATGACCGCAGCCGGTTCGACGCAAGCAGGACGCCCCGCGAGAACGCCGAGGCCATGGGCTGCTCACGTCAGATGGCGTGGCTGCTGTTGAAGGAGCACAAGAACAGGAAACCAACGAAGAAAGGGAAGAAGTGAGATGAAAGACAAATTATCAAAGCTGCCTTTGTGGGTGCAGCGCCACATTGAAGAACTCGAAAAACGGGCAAGACGTGCTGAATCTGAACTCAAAGATGAGCCAACACCAGAACGTGACCTACCAGCGCCATCATATGAAGAGTCTGGAATGCGTCTCACCAAAGGGTGGGACTTCAACAGTTTTCGTGGCATCGGTGAAGGTGTATATAAAGTGTGTTCATCACCTACCTGCCACGGTGAGGGCTGGGAAAGGACATCTTCACAAGGTAAACGTAACCTCTTCAGCACTGAGTTGAAAGCAACGCAGGCAATGCGTGCTGAGATGGTGTTCAAACACCGCCAAAACATGGCAGCACTCGATAAACGGATTGAAACCTTGAAAAACCAGCCATGACCTACATCCCACACAAGCCGGGTGACCCGATGCCTTGCCACGAGTCCACCAAGATTCTCGTCAAGATCTCCAACGGCATGGAGACCACAACACCGATAAAAGCCAAGCAGTGGCTCTGGAGCGAGTGCGGGATCGCGTCGGTCGTTGGATGGCAGTATGCGGAAAAATCAGCAGCAGTTAAAACAGGAAAAACAATCAACTAGCACACATTATGAAAATCTTTGAGAAAAACGGCAAAATCAACTTTGTGGATGACAACAATGTGCTGGTCGGGTTTGACTACGGCCAGTCGTGTTGTGAGAATTTCGGCTGGATGATCACTCAGACCAAGCCCAAAGAAAAGGACCAAGAGCACGAAAAGAATGAAGGCGCAGACGGTTTCAACTTTGATACTGAGTTCATGGAAACCTCCAGCGATTCCAATGGTGGTGGGCAGGTTTCTTTTCGCCTGATTGGAGACAATGGTGAACGTTTCCTCACTCTGTGGAATTACCACAATGGGTATTACTCCCACGGCTTTGAAATGGAACACGGAGACAGAGCCATTCACCAAGGAATTCTCTGACCACCATGGACACACTCATTGACATCATCAGGCAGCGGCACTCCCGCATCAAGTCAGCCTCGCCACGCGCTGACATCGGCCTCTTCAACTGGGGCGGCAAGTTCGTCTGCTACGGCGACGACGCAGACAGGGTGAATGAATGGCTGGCGGGCACCGGCCTATGCGAATACCTGGAGCTGTCACTGGAGCCGTGGGATTACTCGCTGGCCGAGGCCAGCATCCCGCTGGCCAGCATGGACAAGGCCGTGCATCTGCTGTTGCAGCACGCCTCCGTGGCGCTGGTGGACCAGTCCGACGAGCGTGGCGTTCCACGGTTCGTGACGTTTTTGTTTTTGAAGAAGGCGGGAGGCGCGGCTGTGGAGGCTGCCGCCGACCCGCTGGCCGATGTGTTTTAATAACATTATGCAAAAAGGACTCTGTAAACATTACAACGGATCATTCCACAACAAAACTTGTGACGCTGGTATTTGCTACAAGGAAGTGACCCCTGACCCCGACAAACCGGGGTGTGCATTGCGCCGCCCCTGCCGCACCATCCCAGTTTTTGACAGTCCTTCCCAATTGGAGGAATTTGCCAAACGGGGGTCATGCGACAAGTACCAAGAACCCACTGAGGCAGAGATTGCCGAATATGAGGCAAAAGTTCAATCTATTGTCCGTAACTTTGAAGCTTCGTTGCCACTGATTGGCCGAGTGAAGAAAGAACACAAGGGCCAGGACTGGCGTGGTGTTGAGGAATGCCCAATCTGTAAAGGAAAGGTTCATCTCACACACGCAAAGTACAATGGCCATGTCCACGGCAAATGTGAAACAACGGACTGCCTCTCGTTCATGGAATGAAGGCCGCACGCCTCCAGTCCCTGCTCCATCAGACCATTCTCCATGCCCACGGGCTCGACGATCCCCCGTCCCCCGAGAACCTGGCCAGGCTGATGAGCCGCACGCTGTCCTCCAGCCACCTCGCCTACCACACCCACGGGGCGCTGGTGGTGCGGAAGGAAAATAAAGCAGGTGAGATGGAACTTGTGTTTGACATCCATGATGGTGCTGCGTTACAAAATGTGTGCCAGTGGTATGTGGAGGAACTGAAACTGCAATCTGCTGAAGCAACAAGACGATGAACACACCTTTTTCTGATTACAGCAAACCGGCCTACTATTACCGGCTTTTTCACGAGGGTCGTTCTGCTTCTGCCATGATGCAGGCAAATCTTTTTAACAATTTGACGCGGTGGAATGAAATCATCATCTCTAGCCAATCAAATATGGAAAAGCAGCCCACCAATGTTTTCCCAACCACCGACTTTCTTGGCAGCATGCCCCATGTATTGCCGGAACCGCCCGCACAATCGGTTGACCCCCTCGACGGCGTTTGGTAGAACCCGCACCCCGCCATGCCCGCAGCCAAATATTTTACAGGCCAGTCCGTCACCACATGGGTGTCCTCATGCCCGGCCACCACCTTCCGCGAGCTGGTCGAGACCTGCATCCACACCCCCATCCCACTGGCGCTCACGCAGGACGGGTTCATGGCGATGCCCAAGGCAGCCCGTGACAAGTACAAACGGGACAAGCTGACCCTGCTCACCCCGGCAGCCTTCAAGGCGGACAACGTGCCCCGCAAGACCGAGAACGCCACGGTCTGCAACCTGATCTTCCTCGACATTGACGAGGACAAGAAGACCGGCCTGTGCCCGGCTGCCCCGTTCGTCAAGAACCCTCAAATCTTGCGCGACCAGCTCGCCCCGCTGGCCTTCGTGGCCTACCACACGATCAGCAGCACCCCCGAGAAGCCGCGCATCCGTATCATGGTCTCGGCGGACGCCATCCCGTTGTCAATGTATCCGGCAGCCGTGGCCACCATCGCCCAGCGCATTGGCCTCACCATCATCACCCCCGAGTCCGAGGTGGCCGTGCAGCCCATGTTCCTGCCGGTGTTGTTTGCCGGCCAGCACATTGACGAGCACCCGACCTTCTGCGGTGAACTCATCGGGGAGGCCCTGCAACCCCGGCAGGTCCATGACGTGGAGATGGACGAGATCATGGGCGTGGAGCCCAAGGGATACACCAGCGACAAGGCCCACAACAGTGAAGACGCTCTGGCCTTTCTCCGTCCCCCGGTTCCTGAGATCACCTTGGAGATTGCCAAGGAAGCTCTGTCCCACGTGGACCCGGACATCGAGATGCTGCCGTGGATCGCGATGGCGTCAGCCCTCAAGCACCAGTTCTCCCATAAGCACGCGTCTGAAGCGTTCGAGATCTTTGATGAGTGGTCGGCCAAGGGCACCAAGAAATACCTCGGGCGGGACGACACACTGGCCAAGTGGAACTGCATTCAACCAACCCCTATGGGCCGGGTGCCCGTCACCATCCGTTCGTTGATCCATGCCGCCGTGGACGGTGGATACAATGCGGCTCCGGTAAAAGAGGTTTCATTCAACTCGGTGCTCAACTGGATACGGGAGGAAGGCCGGACCAAGACCGACCTGACCACATTGGCCCTTCAGAAGATCATGGCAGCCGTCATGCTCTCGGACACGGAAGAAGGCGTGCTGCTCAATGCTGTCATCCGGCAGGCCAAGAAGCTCGGCATTGACGCCAGTATTGGGGATCTGCGCAAAGACCTCAAGAAGCTCAAGGCCAAGGCGGCTCAGAAGGACGAGAGCCAGGACAGCAAGGAGATGCCAGGATGGCTCAAGGGCTGGTGTTATGTCACCTCCCGCAATGAGTTTTTTCAGCACCGCACCACCCGGCGCATGGACTGTGACGCCTTCAACAACGCCTTTGGCCGCAAGCTCCTCCCCGACCCGGCCACAGCAGGGGATGACGCAGACCCCGCAGTATTGTCGAAGCCGATCATCCGGCCACAGGACTTCGCACTGAACCTGCACAAGATCCAGTGTGTGGACGGCTACCGTTATACGCCTTCAGAGCCGGGGAAGATCTACACCAAGAAGGAAGGGCTGTGGTACGTCAACACCTACCGGGCCAACTTCCCCACCCCGACAAAAGAGTATGCTGATGAGGCCAAGGCTCTGATTGACAAGCATCTTGAAGTGCTCATCGCCAACCCTCAATACCGGTCAGTGCTGTGGGACTGGATGGCCTTCAATGTCCAGTTTCCCGGTGTGAAAGCCCGCTGGGCTGTGCTGTTTCAAGGCGGGGCTGGCTGCGGCAAAACGTTCTTCTTCAAACTGATGCTGGCGGTTCTCGGTCAGGGCCACGCCAAGCTGGTCAACAAAGCCTCGATCTCGGGAAACTGGAACGAGTGGGCCACGGGGGCCCAGTTGGTCGGCATTGAAGAAATCCGTGTGACGGGCGAGAACCGATATGAGATCATGAACAAGCTCAAGGAGCTGATCACCAATGATGACATCCCGGTCAACCAGCGCAACAAGGACACGCGCACTGAGGAGAACATCACCAACTACATCGCGTTCTCGAACCACCATGATGCCCTTGCCCTAGCGCACGATGACCGGCGTTACTTCGTGCTGAAGGCCATCCTGCAAGAGGAAGAAGAGATCAAGGCTTTGTCTGAAACCGGCTATTTCACCGCTCTCTTTGACCTGCTCAAGGAACGCGCCGGAGCCCTGCGATATGTGTTTGAAAACCACCCCATCAGCAGTGACTTCGACGCCAACGGGCGTGCGCCATACACCATCTTCCGTGATCAGGTCATTGAGGACACCAGTGATGAGGTCACAACGCTGATCCGCCGCCTGATCGAAGAGGGTGAGCATGTGCAGGTCAACAGCGACTTCATCGTGGCCAAGGATCTCAGCGCCATCTTCAACATTGAAGGTGCCCAAGGGTGCAGCGACCATCAGCTTGCCCAGCGGCTGCGCAACCTCGGGTACCACTCAGGCAAACGGTCCATGCTTGACGGCAAGAAACAGACCATCTGGGTCCGCAATGGCAGGCTCAAGGACGTGACCGACCTTGGCGCTTATGTCAGGCAGAAGATGGAGGACCAGAAAAAAATCGCAGACATCTGGTGAATATTTCTTGCACGATACACTTTCTGTTATAATCTCAGATCACACTTTCCGCCCCAGTCGGCGGAGCAACCCAAAACAAACACAACAAGTCCGATGAAAATCGAAATCACCATCAATCCCGAGTCCGCCAAACATCTTGCCGAAGCCCTGGCTCCCATCTTGACCGGTTACGCGGCTCCGGCCAGTCCGCCGAGCACACCACCCCCTGCTCCTGAAACTCCGGCCAAGCCAGCCAAGGCTGCCAAACCCGAGAAGCCCGCAGCCCCGGCTGTGACGCTCGAAGACCTTCGCGCCGTCGCCACCGAGTGCGTGAACGCTGGCAAGAAGGACAAGTTGGTCGAGATCAACAAGAGCTTCGGTGCCACCGGCCTCTCCAAGATCGAGCCCGACAAGTACCCTGAAGTGCTGAAGGCCCTCAAGGCGCTGGCTGCCGAGGCCCCGGAAGAAGATCCTTGCGCGTAATCAGCACGCCAGATTAATAGGAACCCAGTTAGCAAGAACCGGGTGTCATCAAAAACACCCGGTTCTTTTTCTCAACCCTATTCAATGAAACCATCCCCCCGTCCGCCAGTCATTTCACTCTCGCCGTCCGCCGCATCCCGCTGGCTGACTTGCACCGCCAGCCCACGGTTCATCGCTGAGAACGCCGACAAGATCGGCAGCACGGACACCGTGTGGAACGTGGAGGGCGACATGGCTCATGCCGTGGCCAACGCGGTGCTGCTCGGCCAGCCGTTGCCCACCGAGTCCAGGGGCAAGAAGATCCCGAAGGACAAACTGCCGGAGATGGTGAAGCACGCCAAAGGGTTTGCTGAGTTTGTGAAAGTCCCCGGCATGGTGGACCTGCACTCTGAGTTGAAGATCTCACTCTGGTACATGCCCAACCGCAATGGCTACGTCGATGCCGCAAGCAAAGGTCTCTGGAACGGCTCGGACGTTCGGATCACCGATCTCAAGTATGGGCAAGGCGTTGCCGTCACCGCTGAAGAGAACGAGCAGATGGCCATCTATGCCCGCTCATGGGTGGAGCAAGAATGGGATGACCAGCACAACCTCACCGAGGACACCCTTTTCGAGCTTGCCATCTACCAGCCCCGCATTCGTGAAGGCGAGAAGATCTCCATCTGGCGGCTCACATGGGCCGAGTTGAAGGAGTTCACCGACAACATAGAACGCATCGCCAAGAAGATCATTGCAGGCATCGACGAGACCTTCCGCCCGTCGCCCGAGGCATGCCGGTTCTGCCCGATGAAGAAACCCGCCAAGGGCTCGCCCTGTGCCGCCTACACCGAGTGGACCGGGGCCGACAGGGCCATCGTCATCAGCGACGTGAACCCGAACGAGGTGATGACCGATCTGCGCCAGTTCGACGAGCGCACCCTCCGGCTCATCGCCGCCAACAAGAACAGGATCAAAGCATTCGTCGATGATGTGTACAAGGCGTTCTACGGTGAGGCCGTCAATGGCAAGATCCCAGAGGGTTTCAAGCTTGTCCGTGGCAAGGGCTCACGGTCATGGGAAGATCCTGAGAAGGCAGCCGAGTTTCTTGAAGTCATGTTTGGTGACGAAGCCCAGACGGAGCCCAAGCTCAAGACACCAAAGGCCATTGAGGACATGATGAAGGCTCACGGCATGAAGCCAGGCGGATTGATGCCCTACATCAGGAAGTTCGAGGGCGGCGTGCTGCTGGTGCCCAACGATGACCCGCGTGAGTCGATCAACATCAACCCGGCTGACGTGTTTCAGAATTTGGACGTGGATTCACTGCCCGCGTCCGAGGAATAAGGAAATAGTGAAACAACAAATATGAACACAGACACAGGCCAAATTCTTCCTTGGGACGAGGTGTCCCCTGAACAGGCGGACAATTTTATCCCGGTTTTCCGTGACCTCACCAAAAATGAGGAATTGGAAAAACAGATCAAGCTCTATGCCCCCTGTGCATGTGGGAGTGGGAAGAAGTTCAAATTTTGCTGTAAAACAACACCAACAAAAACGAAGCCATGACCAAAGAACACGCCATCATCACTGCCAAACAATTCCGTAAAGATGCGGACGAACTCCTTCAGCGCATGAAGGAACACAAAACAGATCTGCTGAAACATGCACAAGTCCCGCTGGGGTTTGATGACCAGAGTGAAGCGATTGCTCAACACATCCTTTCCATCCGTGATCTGGAAAACTGCATCATGCGTCAAGGCATGGCGTTGAAGTATGTGGGCAACCCCAACCCATACCCTAGCTCCAAAGACCCCAGCAGCACTGTTGTCGAGCCGACATCAGATGGTCTGAAAATGTAATTCTTTTCAACCCCAACACATCATGCACATCCCAGGCAAACTCGAAGCATCCAAACGCACACCCGGCACACGGTTTTTCCATGTGTGGCAAATCACATTCCGTCTGAAGAAAAACGGATTCGTCCAGTCTCCAATTTCTGAAATCATGGCCCAGCCCCATGCTCAGAAAGTGGCCAAGATTGCCGGTGACAAACGCCGCATCAGCACATGGCAGAAGTGCTGTGAACAGGCCAACAAGATTGCGGAAAAACGCCGTTTGGCCCGTCTGGCGATGCGTGATCTGCTGAGCCCCGATAACCTTGCGCTTTACGCATAGGTACTTTTTCAACCCCACACCCAAAACACACAACACCATGGCTACGAACCCAAGCAAAAAAGAAATCGCAGGCATTCTCATCGAGAATGGCCGCCTCAGCTTCGACGACCTTTACGAGCCCACGGCCTCCGTGGAAGGTGGCCGTCTCAAGTACCGCTGCAACATCATCATCGACCCCACCACCGACACCGGCAAACGCAACATCAAGAAGATCGAGAACCTGATCAAGCAGGTCGAGCTGGAGAAGTTCAAGAAGTCCCCGGCCACCTACAAGACCGATGACCGCAAGTGCTTCGTGGACGGCGACTCCTGTGTCAACCAAAAGACCGGCGAGGTCTATGACGGCTACGCTGGCATGATGATCCTCAAGGCTGCCAATGACAAACGGCCAGCCGTGGTGGATCGTGATGCACAGACCCCGATCTACGCCGAGGACAACAAGACCTACGCCGGTTGCTACTGCAACTATTTCATCCGCATCTACGCAGTCATGGGTGCGGACAAGGGTGGCAACGGAATCTTCGCCAGCCTCGAAACCGTGCAGTTTGTCAAGGATGGCGAACCGTTCGGCGGTGCTCCGGTTGATCCGAAGTCCGTGTTCAAGAACCTGGAGAAGGACGGCGGCTCGGACGACGAGGCCGGAGACGAAGAAGACCCTCTGGCATAAACCCCAAACACCTTGCCCGTGCTGCCCGACGAAAACCTCCTGATGGTGAACACATGTGGGATGGAAGTACAGAAAGCAGCACGGGCATTTTAATTTTATGTTTGAACCAATCCCGAGTGACATCACAGCCAAGGACGGTGTTCTTTGGCGTAAGGGGGAAATAGTTGACTGTGGTGAGGCCGACTGGATTGCAATCAAGTCTGGATTCTCATGTGCAGAAAAACTTGTGAAATGTCTCGAAGAGAAACAAGCAAACCAAAGAACAGAAAAACACAGTGGCCAATGACCCCACCAGCCCGAAGCGCCGCCGTGTCCACATGGACTACGAAACGTTCAGTGCAGCCCCGTTGGGTGGCAAGACGGGTGTGGGCGCTCACCGCTATGCGCGCGACCCGAGCACGGAGATCCTGCTCATTGGTCTGGCTGTGGGCGACGACCACCCCGTGGTGTGGGTCAACCCGGAGATCTGCGAGAATCCGAACCCCAAGGATCAACACGAGGCTGATTTGATTCTTCTCAGCCTTCAAGGCGACATCATCTTCGCCCACAACGCCCCATTCGAGGCTGCCATCACCCGTGCTCTCTTCACCAAGACCACCGGCTACAAGGCCCCCCGGCCCGAGCAGTTCCGCTGTACACAGGCAATGACCCGCCGTGCCGGGCTCCCACCAGCCCTTGAGGACGTGGGCAGCATCCTCGGGCTGCGGGCTCAGAAGGACAAGGCGGGGCATGATCTCATCAAGAAGTTTTGCGTTCCCCAGAAGAACAAACAGAAGCCGACCACCAATGCTAAACTGCTGGCCAAGAGAGCCAAGAACCCGTTCCGCGAGCGCATCCTGCCCACCGACTCCGAGGCTGACATGGCCGACTTCAAACGGTTCATCGAGTATTGCCGTCAGGACGTGGAGGTGGAGCGCCAGGCCGCGCACACGTTGAAATACTTCGCCCTGAGCGGGGATGCTCTGGCCACGTTCCAGCTCGACCTCACCATCAACGAGCGCGGGTTCCCGGTGAACCTGACGGCCATCAACAATGCAGTCAAGATCATTGAGGAGACCGAGGCCAAGACCGGAGCCGAGTTCTTTGCGCTCACGGGACTCAAGCATACCCAGCGGGAAAAGATACTCACGTGGTTGCAGCAGCGCGGCTGGCAGGGCAACGATCTCAAAGCAGAGACCGTGGACGCGCACCTCGACAGTGCCGAGGGTGCAGGTGGCTCGGAGTCGGATGGAGAGGATGAGGACAGTCAGGAGGCCGAGTTCGGTGAAGACGACGGCACCGACATCAGCCGGGCACTCATGCTGCGCAAACGGCTCACCTATGCTGCCGTGAAGAAGGTGAAGGCCATTCTTGCCATGGTCGGGCCTGATGACAACCGGGTGCGTGGCACGCTCATTTTGTGGGGTGCCGGGCCGGGCCGGTGGGCCGGGTTCAAGGTGCAGCCCCAGAACATGAAGCGCCCGTCCACCCGGCTGGTGCGTGACATGCCGTGGAAGGCCATGGGATTCAAATCCGAGGGCAAAGCCCTGAGCTGGCTCACCCAAGCCGCGTATCGGGACATTCTGGCTGGCCGGGATGCCGACTGGTTGGAGCTGGTCTATGGTCCACCCCTTGAAGTGGTCAGTTCGTGCATCCGGCATTTCATCCACGACTATCAGGTGTGCCCGCATTGCGGTGGCACCGGCAGACCCCCGGAGAAATGGTACAAGCGCAGCGAGCCGTGCTCGAAGTGCGCCAGCATGAAGTATTTGGAGAACTACATGCTCTCAGCCGACTTCGCTGCCATTGAGGCCCGTGGTGTGGCATGGCTCGCTGGTCAGGAAGACGCGCTCGAAGAATACCGTCAGGGCATTGACCGTTACAAGAAGATGGCCAGCAGGATCTATGGTGTGCCCTATGAAGAGGTGCAGGAGTTCCCCCAGCGTTTCGTGGGCAAACAGGCCGTGCTGCTGCTGGGCTATCAAGGCGGTGGCCCCAAGTTCCGGCAGACCTGTGAGAAGTATGGATACTTCGACCTGCCCGAGGGCTTCGAGGATGAGGTCGTCAAGATCTATCGTGAGTCCCACCCCGAGATTGTGAAGCTCTGGCGCAAGATGGACCAGTGCTCACGGGCTGCCGTGCTGAGCCCCGGCAAGGTGGTCGAGGTCAATGACAAGCTTTCGTTCCGAGTCATGGAGATTGCCAATGGCACGAGCTTCCTGCTGCTTCGTCTGCCGAGTGGCCGGGAGATCAGCTACCCCATGCCCGAGCTGGTCAAATGCCTGAGCTACACGCACAAGGGTAAGCGGGTGCAGATCTTTGAACCGCAGCCCGAGGACATCCAGAAAGCCATCGAGCGCGTGGGTGAGAAAAAGCATTTCCTAAAAGATGTTGTCACATATTATGGCAAGACCGGGAAAGATGGCACGAAGGCTTGGGGGCGCGTTCCCACGTATGGCGCGAAGTACACGGAAAATGCCACCCAAGGTTTAGCCGCCGACTTTATGGTCAACGGGGCCCTCAACTGTGAGGATGCCGGATACGAGATTGCCACCCTCATCCACGACGAATCTCTCAACTACAAGAAACCGGGACAGACACCGGAGGAACTTTGCAGGCTTCTCGCCAGCACACCAGAATGGGCAAAGGGCATGCCTCTGCTGGCCGAAGGAAAAACAGTGCCTTTTTACATGAAATGAGTGTTCAACTGATGCTTGGTGAATGCCTTGAGCGCATGCAGGAAATCGAAACCGGCAGCGTGGACATGGTGATGGCCGATTTGCCTTATGGCACGACTGCCTGTAAGTGGGACGCGGTAATTCCGTTCGCCCCACTGTGGGCACAATACCGGCGCATCTGCAAAAAGAATGCGGCTATTGTGCTCACGGCTAGCCAGCCGTTTACGAGCGCACTGGTGATGAGTAATCCAACCATGTTTCGGCATGAATGGGTGTGGATAAAGAACCGTGGGAGCAACTTTGCCAATACAGTCCGGGAGCCTTTCAAAGAGCACGAAGTTGCCTTGGTGTTCAGCCAAGGAGGGTGGATTTACAACAAGCAGATGCAGGAGCGAACCGGTGCCGGTGCGAGTCGGGTTAAGTATGGCATTAATAACAAGACAGCCAGTGATAACTACCGGAAATTTGACAACGAGGACGTTGTGATGCGTGGCGAACTTCGCGTGCCTTCATCTTGGCAGAAGTTTAATACCGATACCAGCGGAGCACACCCAACGATTAAGCCCGTCGCTCTGATGGAATACTTGATTCGCACCTACACTAACGAAGGCGAGACGGTGCTCGACAACACCATGGGAAGCGGCACAACCGGCGTGGCCTGTATCAACACAGGGCGCAAGTTCATCGGTATTGAGCGCGACCCCGAGTACTTCAAAATCGCACAAACCCGGTGTGACCCTCTCAACGGCATCTGGTAAAATCTCAATCACTCAACACAAAATGAACACACCACCAAAACCACAGCCGGTCGATCTCATGATCGACATCGAAACCATGGGCAACACTCCAGGTGCCGCCATCCTCTCCATTGGAGCCGTCTTCATCAAGGACGGCAAGCTGGGGCATGGATTCTACCAGCCTGTTGACCTCCAGAGCTGCCTTGAGAACGGCCTCAAGATGGACGCTGGCACTGTGCAATGGTGGATGAAGCAGTCTGATGAAGCCCGTGAGTCCATTACACGGGAGACCGGTGACAACATCATTGCAGTGCTGGCCAACTTCTATGGCTGGGTGACTCAGAATGCCCAAGGCGCTGAAGTTCAGGTGTGGGGCAACGCCGCCACGTTCGACGTGGTGCTCATGGAGGAAGCCTTCCGCCGTGTTGGCTATGACATCCCATGGAAGTTCTGGGGCCACCGCTGCTACCGTACGCTGAAAAACCTCTTCCCCGGCGTTCCGAAGCCCGAGTTCACCGGCATCAAGCACCACGCGCTCGACGATGCCAAGTTCCAGGCGCTGCACCTCATCAACATTCTTGAACACATAAACTGTTTGCAGAACGTGCCTGATTCTGCTACAAACCCACCACAAACCAATGAACAAAAAACACCCGTCGTCCAAAGCCCCGGCTTCGCTGCCCAACCACAAGTTTGCTGCCCAGACGGAGCATGTGACCTTTGCATCCCAACCGAAGTCCAGCAAAACGACATTGCGGAAGATCCCGCAGCCGGTGTTCCCGGCACGCCATGAGGTCGTTGTCTCCACAGCCTTTGTCAGGAACAACACCCCGCTGCTGGTCAACTGGCCCACGCTGATCAAGGTGTTCAACGAGTCGGCCCCCACGGCTGACCGTCTGCGCAAGCTCATCGTGGTCGAGGTGCAGACCCGCAACCGGCCCACCATGCTCCGCCGCCTCCTGAGCCGCCTGCACATCGTGGAACGGCAGGAGATGATGAAGGTGCTCAAGATTAACTGAACCAATAATATCATGATTAAAAACAAAACTTGGGTAATGCTCTCTGAAAAAGAAATCAGGGAAGAAGCAAAGCTTACTGACAAAGAAAAAACTGCCGTGGATGCTTTTGTAAAAGCGGCAAAAGATCTGCCTAAAGGTTTGGTCATTGGCATCTCTGATTTTGATGACCGTAATGATGGTATCATCGTCTCAAAAATGATCACTTCTGGGATGTCTGAAGTGGTGGCAAGAGTTCGCAGGAAATCGCTGATTTTTTAAGTGATGCCCCCCAAGTTCTACAACCCGGACAAGCACAAGCCCCGTGAAAAAGCCATCGAGGCTGCCATTGGCAGGTATGCCGTGAGCAAGGGGTGCTTGTGGTGGAAGTTCACCTCACCGAACAACCGCTCGGTGCCTGACCGCTGGCTGCTCACCCCCAATGGTGTGGCTGCCCTGCTGGAGGTGAAACGCCCCGGCGAAAAGCTGACAGTCGGGCAGTCCGAGAAAATCCAGCAAGTGTTGATACGCCAGGGGCTTGCCGACTGGACGGACAACGTGGAGAAAGGCAAACGGATCATCGACGAGTGGTGCTCACTGCCGGGGCCGAAGACTGGCAAACTGGAGGGCGTGTGGTGAGATGCCAAGCCACGAACAGATGCAAGAAATAGGAACTGTTTTTGCGTGCTATAACCCATCAGTGGTTCAACGTCTGGTACCGCAAACAGACAATTGGTGGAGCCAAATGGCCAACAAAGAACTTGAGATGCAGAGCAAGCTTCTCATCCCGATCTGCCCATGCTGTGGATATGGTCGCACACTCTTTGCCCACGTTCAGAAAACACCCGAACTGGTGATTCCGGCTGAGTTTTCAGACTGGTGCTCCAATTGCAGAAAAATGTTGGCCAGCAAACTCAAATGATGCGCTACTCTCCGTCAGAACCCCAACGGTTGGCCCGCAGTCACCTGCTCGCGCACCCTGACACGTTCTTGCTCATGGGGATGGGCCTTGGCAAGACCGCCACCATCATCGACCACCTTGATACATTACTGCTCACCGGAGAGGCAAGAGCCATGCTGGTGATCGCACCGCTGGCCGTGTGCAACTTGACGTGGCCCAACGAGGTGGCCAAGTTCGAGCAGTTCCGTCAGATGCGAATTGCCGACCTGCGCACCGAGGAAGGCCAGAAGCAGTTCACCAAGGGCACTGCTCACATCTACACGGTCAACTGGGAGTCCCTGCCCACCGTGGCCGTGCTGCTGGCCAAGCAGAAGTCGCTGGCCGTGCCTTACGACATGGTGGTGTTCGACGAGTCCACCAAGGCCAAGAGCAACCAGTCCAAGCGGGCTGCTATCTACCGCGAATACTGCCCCCGTGTCGCCCGGCAGATCGCGATGACCGGCACCCCGGCCCCCAACAGTGAGGCCGACCTGTGGGGCCAGATGATGATGGTGGACGGCGGCAAACGGCTTGGCCCGAGCTTCAGCAATTTTCAAAAGACCTATTTCAAGCCCACTGACTTCCGCAAATACAAGTGGGTGCTCAAGGATGGTGCGGGGGAGCGGATTTACAAACGGATCAGTGATGTCACCCTGACGTTGAGGACCAGCGACTGGCTCGACCTGCCTGACACCGTGGTCAACGATGTTGAGATTGATCTAGGGTCTGCACTAATGTCACAATACCAGCAGTTCGAGGACGAGCTTGTGACCCAGATCCGAGACAAGGTGATCACAGCCCCCAATGCTGCCGCGCTCATCACCAAGCTCATGCAGTTCACCAGCGGAGCCACGTACGACGAGGAGAAGCTGGTGCATGAGATCCACGACAAGAAAATCCGGGCGCTGGTGGAGACGGTCAGGAAGATTGACGGTCCCACCCTCATTGGCTACGCCTATCAGCACGAGGTTGACCGGTTGAGGAAGGCGCTGCCCAAGGCGGAGTTCTTCTCCGACTACAAGAACAAGGCGGCACAGGTGCAGATGCTGGCACGGTGGAACGCGGGCAAGATCCCCCAGCTCGTCGCCCACCCGGCCTCCATGGCCCACGGACTCAACATGCAGGATGGCGGGTGCAACCTTGTGTGGTACTCCCAGACTTACAGCCGGGAGAAGTCCGAGCAGATGCTGGGCCGTCTGTTCCGGCGCGGACAGCGGAACGAAGTCAACCTGTGGCGGCTCATGTGCCCCGGCACCGTGGACTACGCCGTGGCTCTGGCCCTGGAGAACAAGGCTGCCAGCGAAAACACCCTGCTGACCGCGCTGCAAAGCCTTGAGGCGTTCCGCCGTGGTGGCGGCGTGGTCGAGATCGGTGATGATTCAGATTTGATGGAGGATGAATATGAAGATAATTAAATCAGGAGATACCAAGAAACCCAAAGAAGTGAAATGCACCTGTCAGGAGTGTGGCTGCAAGTTTTCATTCACTGAGAAGGAAGCCAAGTTCGTCAGCGATCAACGTGACGGAAACTATTACACGGTCAAATGTCCTGAGTGCAAAACTCCGAACGCCATTGACGCATCACTTTTCTAGCTCATGAAACATCCTCGCGCCACCAGCCTCAAAATCGTCCAGGCCCCGCTCCCGTTGACCGGTGAGTCCACCATGTTCAACCCGCTCGCCACACAGGTCGGTGGGCAGCACTACAAGAACATGCCCATCCAGCCGGTGGAGTTCAGCGAGCGCAACCAGTTGCCATACTGCATGGCCAACGTGATCAAGTATGTCAGCCGCCACCGGGCCAAGCACGGACGTGAAGACCTTGAGAAGGCCATCCACTATTGTGACCTTGGCCTGTCCATGTACGAGCAGACCAAGACCGCCTGGCGCACCCAAGACTCGGACTGGGCCATCACACCTCTGCGGTTTTGTCAGGAGAACAAGTTCGACGGCCCCACCACCAAGGCCGTGATCCACCTATGCAGTGTGTTCAGCCGTGGCAGCATGGGGTACCTTGAGGCCAAGCAGGTGCTTGAGGGCATCCTTGTGACGGATTACCCACCGCTGCGGTCTAGCAGGAGGAGATGAGTGGTATCAAGCCTCATTTTTGCTGACTGCACCACGAGCATTTACGAGGTACCGTTTCACGCTTTCAGGCTGGCTATGGTATGGTGGGCGGCGGACGGCTTTGCAGCGGTCTTTCTCCACTCGGGTGACACACACTTTGTTCGACTGGTTGCCACCAAGAACATGGTAGCAGGACTCGTCTTCAGCGATGTAGAAACCGACATGGCCCCCTCCATTGCGCTGGAAAGCAAGAATATCCCCTAGCCCAGCTTGAGGAGACTTCACACCAAACTTGGCCCAATTCAACGCCCAAAGAGGCTCCACGACAACTTCAGCAGCCGAACGGGCACGAAGCACCACGATTGCAGCAAAAAGCCCACACCACGGGATGTCATCGTCAGAGTACCCATAGATTTTCACCCCTGCATGGTTGAGTTCATCACGCCAGCCGATGATCGTTGCGTTTGATCCTTTGCCGACCACTTCTGCGGTGCCGTGCAGTTTGAGAGCTTCATGGATGCAACGCGGCAGCGTCCCGATTGTGCCGAGCCATTCATAGTTTTTTGGGTAGTTCATGGCGTGATGGTCTGAGGATTCTTGGCGCTGGTGGCACGGGTGTTGTTCTTGATCACTTGATCACCTGCCGCCAGTGCCGCGGCTGCCCCGCTGCCGGTGGTCAGATAAACGAGCCCAGCAGCGTTGGCATCTTTGACGAGGTTCAGGCCAATCTGAGCCCGCTGTTCTTGGGTGAGGCTCCCACAAGAGACGAGCGCCAGTGTGGCGATGATGAGGATGTGTTTCATGGTGTGGTGTGTTTCTGGTCTTGGGTGTCGTTCTCGATGATGCTTTTCATGGTATGCTCGAAGATCTGGCCTTCGGTGAACCACGTGCTGTGTCCAAAGCTGTGGTTGCTATGATCGAACACACGTCCTGGCCATCTGGCGGCAAATTCACCTCCACGAAGGCCCATTGAGCCGTACCCAAGCCCGGCCCAGCTACCGAACACATGTGTGACCTTGGCAAACTGGAGGGCTTTGTCGTTGAGGCTGCCATAGATGTGAACACGGCCCACCACATCATTGATGAGAGCATCCTCGAAGTCTTCTTCCTGTGCAGCCGGGGCAAACAGGTGGCACGCTGCAATCTGAGTGCCGATGTCGCGGAGCAGCCGCGCTGTGATGTCGCAGCCATTCGAGTGGCCAACCAACACCACACGGTACCCGGCCTGCTTGGCCCTGGACACCTTGCGCGCCAGCTCATCAGTGCGCCTCCGCTGGCCGATGAACCGTGTCACAGCAGTGGTGTAATACTCGCGCCGGTCTGCACTCACACCATCAGGCGTGCGAAAGTTGATGTAATCACAGAACCGCTCGGGCCAGCCTTGGGCGTCACCAGGGTGAAACCGGATGCCATTGATGGCCAAGAAAAAAGTTCTGCTCATGAGGGCACCCTCCAATGCACGTAGAGGATGAGCCCCAGCACGGTCATCACCCACACAGCCACAATGACGATCCACCTGTCCTCAAGGGACCGAATCCGTGTTGAATGGGACTCCTGGTTGGCACGGATCTGTGGCAGTTCGTTCGTGTTGAGCTTGACCGTGGCAATTTCACTGGCCAGCGTTTTGAGGGACGCCCGGACTTCCTCATGCCACCGGGCCACTGCATCAGCCTTCTCTTTGAGAAGGACTGCATTGGCCAGCTTCAGTTCGGCGGCTTCTTCTTCGGGTGTCATTTTTTGGCGTGTTCGATCAGTTTCTCATCAGCCTCCTGTACTGCCTTTGAAGCCTGCTCCAAGCGCAGGTCAGCAGCACATGCTTCTTCCATGAACTTATCGACCATACATCGGGCCGGTGTTTGCGCAGACCCCAAATCTTTTGTCTCTTCTTGAGCCTTGATGGCCACAGGAAGTGCTGGCCTGATGGACGCGGCCAAGTTCAGATCATCATGGGGTATGGAGAAGAACGTTGATACCATGGGGTTACGGCAATTTTGGTTGAGGAAAAAGCCCATTTGCAATCATCTCCTCCAGCGTCCGCGCCACCCCCTCGGGGTGTTCTGTTGTAGGTTGTTTGAACAATGGCGGGAACTCATCATAGACCACCATGCGGCCGCCTCGTAGTTCTTTCACCCGTGCCGACAATGCGGTCAGCGTGCCCGCAGGCAGCGCCCCAGAGCCCTCATAAGGTTGCAGCACCATCACAATAGCCGCTGCATCAGCCTGAGGATGCACGTTGATTTGATACGACGTGTCCACTTCAAGCCAGCGGCTGTCATCAAGTGCCTTGCGCCACGGGAAAAGGTATTGAGTGTCCTTTGGGCTTCGCCCAGCAGCGGGGCGGCTCAGTGACCAAAGCGCATCACTCATAACGCGTGCTGCTGGAGCTGGAATAAAAAGTTTCATTGGGCGAAATACAGGTCCTTTCCAATCTGCTGAATGGCATCTGCGTTCGTGTTTCCGACATCAGCTATCCACACCCCACCTCCATAGAATTTGGCATTGGCCACCCACAATGGGACGCCCGCTTGAGTCCCGACACCGATAAGATCAATCGTAATCGAGGTGCTTGTCTTGGTCCCGGTGGTAACCCCCACGCCGGCATTTAGCCTCGACCCCAAAGAACCTATTTGCAGCGCATGACTGCAAATGTCAGTCGTGATAGTGATGGCACCCGGTGCGGTGCCGCCCGGCTCATTCCAGTCAGGGGCAACACCGGTGCCGTAGTTGAAGGCATTGCGTTTTACGTCACTGGTTGAGTGAATATTCACACCCACCATGCCAAATCCCGGAGCCGCATTGACCGTCCAGTGCGTTGAGTCAGTCGCCGCAATGCTAAGCCCGGTCTTCATCATCGCCACGTCATTCGACCCTGTATCGGCGTAGGCATACGCCAGACCGTTCCCATCAATATCCCCTCGCGGCTGGCCGCTGGCGGCATACGTCAGATGGTTGCCATTTCCAGTCTGGTCATAAAACTGGCTGAACCACCACGGGTCAGCGCCCACGAAGGCGCTCAAACTCGCGGCGTCAAACAGGCCTGGAGACAGCGCCGCAATGTCCAGCTCATCATCCCCAGTGCGTCGCACCCGGAACAACGGACCTGTGTAGCTCGTAAACAGCCGGTGAGACAGCCCCCAAATTGCAAGTCCATCCGCAGCATAAGCATCCAGCGGCCCCACAAAATTGGAACCATAAGATACCAGAAGTTGTTGAGTAGCACCCATTAAGTCAATCCTGAGCCGGAGATCATCCAGCGGGTTGCGGTAATCTTAAGAGCAGTGGCAATGCCATTGGCGGCGAGTGTGCGTGCCCCCGTGGTGCCTGCCCCCGATAGAACAAGTGTGTCAGAATCGACCGCAATTGTGATGTCACCTGCTGATGTGTCATTCACAAAAGTGATGGCCGTGCCAACAGGGTATGCCACTGAGGCATTTGCAGGTATGGTCCAAGCACGTGGTGTGGTGTCAGCAGACGGGTGGTAAATCTGTTTGCCTGAGTCTGTGAGAACCAAGGTGTAGTCTGCTGACTGGCTGTTTTGAGGAACACCAAGATACCCCACTGAATACTCGGTGGGGGCGGTGATGTTGTTGATGACGTCAGTGATGGTGCTTCCAGCGGGCAGGCTACCAGCCGCGACATTTGCCAATGCCACAAGGATGGCTTTGAGCACCTGTGAGTCATCCAGGTTCGGCAGAGGAGCAGTCATGCCCAGAGCCGTCATGGCACTGAAGATCTTGGCATCGGAGGCAATCTGGGACATGGGAAGCTTTTAGGAAATCAGGTTGGCAGCCACAATGAGGATCTGCTTGAGCACTTGGGAGTCGTCGCCAGCAATGGGTTCGCCGCCAAGAGCGGCTTCTGTGGCAGCGATGGCGGCGGGTGAGAACAGGATTGAGACCATGATATTATCCTCGGAGACCACCAGCCCTGACAGCCTGGCGGAGGGTTTCTTCAGCCATGGCATCGCTCTCATCCGGGTCTTCGGACTCAGAGCCCACCGGCTGGCCGTCAAATGACTCAAACACCAGACGGCCATCTTTGATCTTGGCCTTGGTGATGACCTCGAAAGTGTCACCGTCCTTGGTGCCTTGGGGCGGTTGGAAACCTTCGGGGAGCACAATGCTCATGTCATCGGCAGCAGCGGCTTCAGCAGCCTCGGCTCCCGGTGTGACCGCTTCCATGGCTTTTTCTTCGACGCTCTCGGGCTCGTCCTCGATGATTTCTTCCTCTTCAGCCATCTCGGGAAATTTCATTTTCATGATGCAAGGTCTGGGTGGTTAAAAGGCATGCCCGTCACAGAGGTGATTCTGCAAACGGGCATGCCATGAGTTTAAATCTGACTAGTAAGACGGGCAGGTGTTGCCCACCGTGGCAGGGCAGCGCAGCACCATGATGGCGAAGGCATACTGAGTGTTCACGGTTGGCTTGAAGGCAGCCATGAGGTCAGCAGCGTAAACACCGATGGACTGGAACAGGTTGGTTTCCTTGTTCGGGATGTTGGCCCAGATCACATCACCGTTGTAGTTGACAGCCTTGAAGCTGGTACCGGCACCGAGGGAACTCTTCGGCTTCGGAGTCTGACGGATGACAGCCTTCGGATTCCAGATGTACATGACCTCGTAGAGGGCGCTGTCGTAGTCCGGGTTGACGATCTGGCTTGGGCCACCGATGGAGGAAGGGCCATCGATGTAGTAAGGCACCTGCACGTACTCGCCGCCGACGAAGTTGTAGCGCGGCATGCGGTAGTCGATGCAGTGCATGAAACCACCATAGGCACGGTCAATGCCCCAGCTCTGAAGGAGCATGGCACCGGAGTCTTTGCCCATCTGGGCGAAGCGAATGTCCTGACGAATGTTGGCGTCGTTCTGGATGATGTTCTGGCTGGCTTCAGCCGAGCAAATCAGGGTGAGCTGGGCTGCACCGTTGGAGTATGCATAAGGCTTCACACCACCGCCGTCCTGCATGATGCGGTTGTAGAGGCGATAGAGCAGGCTCTGGCTGGCGATGTAGGTGGCCGGGGTGTTGGTGAACGCGGTGCCGGTGGTGATGGTGCTCGAAGAGTTGAACACCACCTTGTTGGCCCAATACTGGAACCAATACTTGGAGCGGTCTTCCCAGAGATCGGTGATGTTGCCGACAAAGTTCTGCTTGGTCTGAGTGACCTGTTCTTCCCACTCGTAGGAGAACCGGCCATCGGTAAGACAGATGTCCGAGGACATGACCTGGTTCTGCTCGACGTAGTAGTTCTGGATGAGACGGGCAGGGGTGACAACGCCGGGGGTGAGCTGACAGTTGTTGACGGGGGTGTCAGGAGACTGCACACGAGTCCAGCCGGAACCACCGGCAATGCCGGAGCGCAGCGTGGAGACTGTGGACGGGTTGTAGCCGATGCCGTCAGGGAAGTTTTGCTTTTCCATGAGCATGGAGACACGACCTGTCTCACGCATTTTCTGATAGACTTGACCCTCAAGACGGGAGGCGTCAGAGGCGAAGATTTGACCGATGGTAGCCATAAAGGTGGGTGATGTGAATGGGGTGGTGTGGAAACCTCTCGTTCACGGTCAGGGCACTTTGCTCGGGCGTGACAAGAGATGTGCGTCTGCGGGTGCAGAAGCCTCTAACACGACCGGTGAGCAGCCGACCAAACCCTTGCGGGTTCCTTTAAGCTCGTCGAATTGCTTTCTTCATTGGTGAGTCACGCCAACCCGGTAAGCACGGAATTTAATCTCAAGGTGAGGATATGAAAAAACCCACTCCTTCGCAAGAGTGGGTTTTATAGTTGACGGGTTATCTAATGTCAGGCTCAACGGCGGCGGAAATCATCAGCCTGCCGGATCTTGGCGAAGAAGTCGTCATCATCGGCAATCGCGTTTGGGTCATCATGCTCAGTGCTGCTGGCCTGCTTGGCACCTGGCCGGGCGTTCGTGAGGCTCGCCACGGTCTTCTTCAGTTCAGCCACAGTCTTTCTCTCGGCAATCAGGGCCTTGGTGACGACTGCCGCCACCTCAAGCCCGTGGGCCTGCATGGCACGTTCCTCGGGGTCATCGCTGATCTGCGCATTGTCCAGTGAGTCCATGAACTCCTTGCGCTCGGCCTCGGACATGCCCTTGATGATCGGGGCAATCTTCTTCTCCATCACCGACTTGCTGGCTGCCACGGCCTTCTGCCATGCTTGCTGCTGCTCGTAGGTCTGCTTGGTGCTGTCCTGCTGGGACATGGCATCTTGAGCAGCTTTGAGCTTCGCGGCATTGGTCTCAATCTGGTGGCCTTTGAGCCACGCATCGTGCAGTTGGTCTGCCTGCTTGTAAAGGGACGCCTTGATGGCGGACGGCACATTGTCAGCATCATCAATGAGCTTGTCGATGGCCACCTGCCGTTTCCAGTCGGTGGTCTCGCGCATGGCCTCGAACATCTTGTCCGGGTCCAGTTTGAACTCACCACAGATTTCTGTGATGCTGCCCTCCGCCTTGGCCAGTTTGGCGGTGACATTCTCCTTGTAGTCCTTGGTGTTTTTTACGTCGTGAACCGCCTGGAACTGACGCAGTTTCTCCAGTTCAGCCTGCACTTCCTTGGAGACGGGGTTCTTGCGCAGTTCCTCCATCTCTTTGGTCATTTTCTCGACGGTCTTGTCGAGTTCCTTGGCCCGCTTTTCCTCCTTGCGGAGCTGGTTCCAACGAGACAACTGCTTCTCGCCTTCTTCGCCTTCTTTCTTGCCTTCGGGTGGGAGTTCTTCTTTCTCTTCGCCCGTGGTTTCGTCAGCATCCGGTTCTTCCGGCTCCTCTTCGACGACGTCCAGTTTGTCAGCCTTCTTCAATGGCTGGGCGGCAGGCTTTGCCTCAGCAGCCTTCTTGGTCTTCTCAGCGGCAGCCGGGTCAGCCGTGGCCTTCTTTTGAAGGTTGGCCGGGTGATCGTCGGCCTGACGGATCTGATCGAAGAAACTGGACTCCCCAGCCCCTTCGCCGCCTGTATCGGTGACACCGGGGGCAGCTTCAGCAGATGGGGCTTCTTGACGGAGGACGGGGCGCAGGTACATGGTGTTTAGCATTTTGGTTTCTCTTCACGAAATTCAACGGGGATCTTGTGCTCGTAGGCTCGGGCCAGCAGGTCGTTGTCGGTCTCTCCCGGTTTGATGGGTTTGGTCAGCGTCTCAAGGTCGGCAAACCCTTGGTTCACTCCGCTCATGAGCATGTACCTGCGACCAAACACAATATCGGCCAGCGCGGAGACCTCCTGCTGGTTCGGCGGTTTCGGGACTGCCGCCCCTTTGATGATGCCGATGGCCAGTTGAAGAACGGGGTCTTTCAACAGCTCGGCCAGTTTGTCACGGTACTCGGGTTTTTGCCTGAAGGCTTGGGCTTCTTCTGTCATAATGTCATGCTGCTTGCTGAGCTGCTTTGTTCAATTCCTGAGCTTTCTTGGCGTCCCCATAGGCGAGATCCTGCTGCTTCTTGGCCAGCTCAAGAGACTGCTTTTCCGAGTCAAACTGCAACTGCTGGCGCTTGGCCATGACATCGAGGCGAGCACCGGCATCCACCGACTGGCGGAGCACAGACAGCGGGGTCTCCTCAGAGTCGCCAGTGGCGGCTTCCGGGTTTTCCTGTGCCCGGCGTGCCTCGGCAGCGAGCTTCTTCTCGCCGTTGACCACGACTTCTTCGATCTGTGACAGCGCCTCTTTGAACGACTTGTACAGCGGGTTCTTGTCGGAGATGTAGGCCATGTGCTCCATGGCGTGACGCCAGATGGGGCCGAGCAACTGGATAGCCGGGGCGAACTCCATCTGCTCGTTGGCCAGAGCACCATTGATCTCGGCCAGCTTGGACAAGTGGGTTGCCACATGGACGGTGTGATCTTGGTTCGGCTCCAGCACGGCGGGCTGCCCCACCGACATGAGAGCATTCTCCATGTTGGCGATCTGCACATCCACGGGCGGGCGGGTGCCCGGCTCCGGTGGCACAAGCAGGTTGGCGAAACTGATCCCTGCCAGAGAGGCCGTGTACTGGCGCAGGAGGATCTGCTGCCCCTTGGGGTCGTAGCTGCCGATGTTTGGCATGAGCTGGCTGAACACAGCCCGGCGCTCTTGGGCGGACCCCTTGCCGACCCCCCGGTTGATCTCGATGGCGTCGATGTCCACATTGTAGATGGCTTCGATAGGCACTCCACGCTCCATGCACCGCTTGCGCATCTTGAAGGCTTCAGCACCCCCTGGATGGGATGCAGACAGTTCTCGGTTGCACACACGGCGGACAATCTCTTTGAAGTCGTTGAGCCACGAGAGGAAGTAAAGGTCCATCCCCGCCGTGGTCAGTTGACCGTCAATCGCGGCTTCCGTCTTCACTTCCTCGGCGGTCCTTGGGGTGGCCCCGCCTGTGTAGCGATTGGACCCACCAGCCTGCCGGGAACGCATGCCAAAGATGCCTTTGATCTCTTGGATCATCGGGATCAGGTTCTGCTGGAACGGCACATGCTTGATTTCCACGAACTCGGCCTGAGACGATATGATATTATATGGTCCAGACGGACGAATCAGGGTGTCGATGAGCGCATCCTCGTCGGTGGCCTTGATGTGGGGTGTGGAGGACCAGTTGGCCATGTCCACGGCCTTGCAGGTCATCAGGTTCAAATAAAGAGACGAGTTAAACCCACGCCATGCGTTACCACGGATCGAGTAGAAGTCACCATTGGAGCCGACGCCATCCGTGTAGGCCGTCACGAACTCACTCATGCTGCCGTACATGCCCTCACACTTGTAGAGGAACTCACCATTGCCGTCGTAGCGCCCGATGACGTGCGAAATCGAGCCGTCCATCTCACGGACCCAGCCATGTACCAGATCCACCGTGATGGCTCCCGCCCCGGTGAAGTAGTCCTGATCTTTAACGGTCTCCTGCAAGGTCTCAGGGTTGGACGTGTCAATGGCTGTGGGCTGGGCCGTCTGCTCAATGGCATCCATGACCGCCTGAACGTTCCACCCGGCCAGCTCGGCTGCTTTGCGGTCCTTGATCTTCTTCATCAGTTCGACCGGGGACGTGTAAACGCGAGCACAAAAGAAGTCCTGGTCTTCAATGGTGGCCTCGGTGCGCCGGGGAACCTTGAGCCACTGAAGGGATGTCACCTTGAACCGCCAGTCGTATTTGTCCTCCCGGTAGGTGAAGGCCACACCGAACATGGTGAAAAGGTGGACACACAGCAGCCGGTTGTAGGTGAACTTCGGCCAGTTGCGAATCATGCGGCTGATCTCTTCAGCGATGATGGGTGCCCACTGCTGCCGGGCCAGTTCATCCGCGAAGCCTGCTCTCAGCGGGGTGGTGCCGAACACGTCAATGCTGTCGAACACTTCATTGTAAGGTCGTTCAATGTCCTGCTGGGATTGTGAAGCATATCCCCAGTTGGCATTCGTGCGCCCAGCCATCCCGAGCAGGCGGTCTTGTTCAGAGGAGTACGGCGGGTCTCCGTCCACTTGGCTCTGCACCTTGGCCCGTGCTCGTGAGGAGCCGAGATCACTGGTGAAGAGGTACTGGTAGGCACCTGCCAGTTGAGCCGGGTTCTTGATCCGGCCACGCTCGATCACGTTGTCCTCCTCATCCAGAACATCTGGAATGGAGCTTGCCATCGCTAAGGAGGAATTGGGGTTGTTGTCCATTTCGCAGTTTTAATGCAAAAGCTTTGCTTTAGCAACTTGGTTACAAGAGCAAACTGGTTGCATTAATTATAACGTCAAGCTATCTTTTTCACATCTTCATGCCTTCTTCAGAGAAACCCAAGTCCCGCCAGCAACGATGGCAGGAAAAACAGTTCGCCATGAAACGGTGTGCTGTGTGTGGCTGCTCCGTGAATGATAACTCGCCCATGTGTATTGCCCACCGCCTTGCCGCCAAGGAACGGCTGCGGAAGCGCCGGGGGTCCATCAGACAATACACCACACTGGCCCAGTGGCAGGCTGTGGACTGGAATGAGCCCATTGAAACGATTGCCGCCAAGATGGGCGTGAGCCCCGGCACAGCCCGGTGGAGAAAAAGAACCCTGCAAAACCCATGAGTGCCGCCGACAATCTGAAAGTGACCAAATACGGTCTCAAGTGGAACCCAGTCAGAGATCTCAACGGGCGGCTGGTGCCGATCCCAGACTGGGCCATTGAACGCAACATGCTGGTCCGTTATGACCAGTTCAAAAGGGAGCACCCGGAACTGAAAATGCTTCCATGGGCAGAACATTTTGCCCGGCTGGTAAAACGTATTTTCAATGATCCTTTTCATGATCCTAAAAGCTCATGCAAAATTTATTATTTTGAATGGAACCCAAATGCAGTTCGTGTTATTAAACATTTTAAAGACAAAAAGATTCTTAGTCTTGCGGGCCACAAATCCTCGGGAAAAACTGATATTATAGCAATGATCGGTGTGATGATGTTCTGGCTCGACCCGGAAAACACCAAGGTCATTGTCACATCCACCACCATCTCAGCAGCCCAGCAAAAGGTGTGGGGCAAGGTGAAGCTGATCTGGCAGCACCTGTGCAAGTTCTTTGGCGGCGAAGACAACCTTCCCGGCAGGCTGATGGACTCCAAGAACACCATCCGCTACGAGAGCAAAGGAGTGAAGCATGAGCTGCGTGGTCTGACTCTGGTGGCTGGCGACAAGGGGAGCGCCCGTGAGTCCGCAGACAAGCTCCAAGGCACCAAGGCCCCCATCTTCATTGTGGTGGGTGATGAGTTCGACACCCTTGAGCACAGTCTCGTCAACACCATCTTCGGCAACTTGTCAGCTAACGCGGATCTGTACTTGCTGGCCGGGTTCAACCCCACCAGTTACTATTCTCCTGGCGGTGTCATCTCCAAACCGATCAAAGGGTGGCACACAGTCGATGAAAACAGCACCGAGTGGGAGACAGAGATTGAGCCATTCGGCATCCGTGGCTACTGTTTGCGCTATGACGGTGAAAAATCTCCCAACGTGCTGCTCGGCTACGAACGGTGGAAAGGTCTGCTCACGCTGGAAAACATCAACCAGTTCGGCGGTCTCGGGTCCAAGACTCCAATCTACTATTCCCAGATCCGTGGCTGGTGGAGTGCCACCGGCAATGTGGACTCTATTTACTCGGAGGTTGAGATCATCAAATGGCGGGCGGACGCCAAGGTCAAGACATGGGTGGAACCGCCCAAGATGGTGGCGGGGCTTGACCCTGCATTCACCCATGGCGGGGACCGCGCTGTGCTCACCATTGGCAAAGTCGGCCTGGCTCAATCACCAGACACCGGACTCACGCAGAAAGTGTTTGAGGTGGTCAAGTTCTATATCCTCGACCTCGACATGACCAACACATCCACCTCGAAGAGTGAATGGGTGGTGAAGCTCACCAAGAAGCATCTCGACGAGCATGGCGTGGACGTGCGGGATCTCGCGTTTGACGGCACCGGGGGCGGTGAGCCTTTCGGCGCACTGATTGCCCGTGACCTTGGCACTGGGGCCATGAACGTGAATTTCTCCAGCAAGGCTTCCGACAAGCCCGTGTCCAAGAATGACCCGCGCCCCGGCAACAAGCGATTCCGCAACATGGTCAGTGAACTCTGGTATGTGGTCAAAGAATTTGTCCGGTCAGGGCAGGTCAAGGGACTTCAGCCCGACATTGTAACCGAGATGGTTGCCCGCACGTATGAGGAGACCGGTGGTGTGGTTCGTGTCGAGAGCAAGGATGACATGAAGTTAAGAACTAAGAAAAGTCCTGATATAGCGGACAGTTTTTTCCTCGCATTCCACATGGCCCGTATGAAGCATGGGCTCAGCAGCACGGAGACCTCGGCCAAGAGGCCGGTGAGCACCAAAAGCGCCGGGCTGTTCCCAGTCATTGACCTCAACGCCAAGGCACCCCGTGTGCCCGTGGAAACGTTGGGCGATGGTGGCGGCTGGGGGTATGGGCTACGTGGTTGAAAGAATCCTCAGATTCTTTAAAACGACTGCCCGTGTTTCCCGTGACATCTGATCAGCGATTGCTTCAATAAGAGATTCATGGTGCCCTCGGTCATGCCTTTGAAAATCGCAAACCTCAAGATCAATACCAACATGGAAACGTGGCATGCCAACACGGCAAAAAGCAGCACTTTCCATCATTGCATTCCGGCTAGAGTAGTTGGGCGATGACACAACACGGATATACTCTCCTGCTGATGTGATCTTTTCAATTTGCTTCACCAGCCGCTGGTTTTCATCTTCAGCGCGAAAAGCACGCTCACGTAAAATGTCTGTTGAATGGGCTACGTTACGTGCCAGTTGGGTTGCCTGTTCAGCCCTTTGCTTTTGCTCAGCAAGCTCTGAGGCCAGTTTCCGACGTGAAGGCATCTCAGGCTTGGATTGTTTTTGGTAACGTTTTTTCATGATGGAGGAACCCCGTTCTTGTAAATGCCCAGTTCGATCACTGGCAGCCCTATCGTCTCCACAGCAACACCGGGGTGCTCCATGCGTCGAACGGGAAAACCTTCAAAAGTATAATCAGCATTCGGCTTAAAATCAGGATTCATCTTCACCGTGACGTTCCAAGCCTCAAACTCTTCAGGCCCGAGCAGGATCTTGGCCGGCCACCGGCCAGCCATAAGCGCCTGATTGTACGCAACATGGAAGCAACTGTTCACCCGAGAAAACTCTTCAGTCATTTCCATGTCAGTCGTCCTCCCCGTCGTCTGGTGAATTTAAAAACCGTGTCACCTTGCGCTCACGCTGCCTCTCGGTGTTGGCGTCCCGGTGTCTTCTGCACAAACCTGAATCGTAGCCCTCCTCGGACGGCTGCCCACAGTAGGGACACCGGCCTTTCGCCTTCTGTGCAATCTGCCATCGGCGCTGCCGGGACAACGGTTTTTCGTCTGCCATGCAGTAAATATGCTTGACGGTATGGAGGCGTCAAGGTTAGAAGTGCAAGATGGACGAAATGACCAAATCACACCCGGCCCGTCTGCGTGCTGGTGACTACGAATGGATCAAGGGGCAGGTACTCGACATCGGCTGTGGCCCGGACCCCATCAAGCTCTCACCACCATCAACCGTTCGAGGCTGGGATCTTGAAGATGGTGATGCCACACTCCTTGCAACGCTTGATGACAAGACGTTCGACTGCATTGTCAGCGCCCACTGCCTCGAACATCTCTCAGACCCTGAGACGGCCATTCGCAACTGGTCCCGTGTGCTCAAGGAAGGTGGTTATGCCTACATTCTTGTGCCACTTTTCTCTGCATACGAGAAGTGGAATGACTTCCAGCACGGCTCATCGAACCCGGCCAAGTTCAACCACGATCACAAGACCTCATGGGACTTGCTGAATCTGGAAACCGCCCCCAAGAACCACCGGCATTTTGGGTTCAAGGAAATCCGCCAGTTCGGCAAACAGGCTGGCCTGACTCTGGTGGATCTGCGCTACGAACTCGACGGGTACCAGTGGAACCGGTTTGACGACAAGGAGTTCGATCAAACTATGAACGGGGCTCTGGCCCAGTTGTGCATTGTGTACCAGAAATTGTGATTTTATGAACAAGAAATTTTGTGACATCTGTGAAGCTCCTGTAGAGGAATGCCGGTCTTCTGACATTCAAGCCAAAACTCCATGGGGGAAAGAATACCTTGGTGTAGATACAGGCTCCCCGACGAACTCGATGAAGCAATGTTTTATCACAACAACAGTGCGTTTTGGTTTTCAAGCGCACCAAACAGGATTTGGTGGCCCACCAGACTTATGCACCAAATGCAAGAAACAGCTCATTCGTTCTATTTGGGATTCCCTTGAATCATGACCACTCTCCCCGTCGTCATCCACCAAGCCCCGCATGAGGCCGAAGCAGTCAAACGGCTGGCCCGGTTCTGCCTTGAACTCGACGGCACCATCATCCATGAGTTCCAGAGGCTCGAAGAACCTCCTGGCATGGTTTACCCTGAGAACGCCAATGATTCGTTCCGCTGGGTGGCTGGCCTCATGAGAGGAAATCCCTTCATCTGGATTGAAGCCGACTGCGTGCCTCTCAAACCAGGCTGGGCCCAGGCTCTCACCGACGAGTATTACCGGCAGGGCAAGGAGTACCTTTACCCGCTCCAATTTAATCCGCCGCATGACGTGTTTTCCGGCATTGGTGTCCATGGTCCGAACGCTTTTGATCATGCCCCAGTCAGTGAAAAACATGTGGGGTTTGATGAAATCATCGTGCGCCAGAACCCCGACCTCATCGGGCGAACTGATCTGATTCGTCACAGCTATGGCATCTATGACGAGAAAGGTGATGCCACGCTACATGAGTTCCCGCGTGACCTTGCCGTGGTCGGTGACAAGGCGGTGCTGTTCCACAAGGACAAGAAACAAGGGCTTATGAACATTGTGCTGCCGGGGAGGGGTTTTGAAGTATGAAAATGAAACCCTTCTTCATCAAGTTCACCCTGTTCATTCTCCGGCTTGCCCTGCGTCTCGATGGCTGGACGGACAAGCCTCGTCCTGCCGGGTTCCGCCCCAACCCGGATCTGCCGTTCTGGCGCTACTGCCCAAAGCGTCCGGGCATCCCGCCAGCCATTGAGTCGGGGAACCTGGCTCACGCCTGCAACAAATCACTTTTTAGAGCACTATGAGCAAACCCGTCAATATCAAGGAAACCAGAATCTCGGTCCCCGGTGTTCTCCGTTGCTGCTTGGCCACCATTGGCCTTGAGCATATGACCGGAGATCACATGGTTTCTGAAGGTGCCAAGTCGGCATGTGCCCATTGCAAGAACCCATTCACACTCAGGAAGCCCATCAAAGGCAACATGGTGTGGTATCCCGACGAATTTGAATTTGACCCTGCAAACTGCTGAAAATATGGGATTTTCTGTTAGCACAACTGGTGACTTGGGCGATGCCACGTTCCTCCTCGGCGTCATCCGGCAGATCCCTGATGGCCCACATACCTTGTGCCTGCGTTATGGCAACAGCACCAAATACCGCAACTCACAGGACATCCAAAAGCTCTACGATCTGATTGCCCCTCTGGCCGTCCAGCAGCCCTACATCAAAGAGGTCAAGATCATCGAGCCATCTGCCTCTGTGGACTGGGCCAGCGAACGATTCCGTGACAATGGCAAGTTCTTCGCCCCCGGCGAGTCCCTGATGCAGGCCCACCTGAACAACCTGATCAAGGTTCACGGCATCGGGCAGGACTTCTCACTCGATGAGCCATGGCTGACTGTCACACCATCCCCGCTGACCAAGGGAAGGATCGTCATCAACCGCACTGAGCGGTACCGGAATGACTTTTTCTCATGGTCTGATGTGGTCCGTCATTATGGAGACCGGCTGCTGTTCATCGGACTGCCCCATGAGCACCACCAGTTCTGCGCTCAGTTCGGCAAGGTCGATTTCACCCCCACCAGCAACATGCTGGAGACGGCAGAACTCATCGCCGGGTCCGAGCTGTTCATCGGCAACCAGTCCTGTGCCAATGCCATCAACGAAGGGCTCAAACACAGGTCCATCCAGGAGACCTGCCTGTGGATACCCGACTGCATCTTCAGACGCGCCAACGGTGTGTTCTGCGGCTTCGGTGACTGCCTGCTGCCGGACATCGGTGGTTCCGGCGAACACCAGATGAAGTTTACCCTCGACGTGAAGGACATCAACCCGTCCGTCGTGCCTCCCGGTGGCTGGCAGTTTCCCGGCGAAGTCAGCCAGCAGCACATTGAAGCCATGGCCTCGGCGGTGTCCCGCAATCAGCGCGAGAGATTCCCGACAGTCCTTGAGGCCCGTGCTGCCGTGCTGCGGCACAACTTTGACCGGCTGCCTTCCTTTTTCAGTAACATTGACATGGGCGGTTCCAAGTATAAACTCGCCATGCAAAACGCCGGACACAAGATATGACATACTTCGCCATTTCAGACCTTGTGGGCAACCTTTTGCCAAGCTTTTTCTCCACAGACAGAGAACGTGTAATCTTTGATTTTTATGTCAGCAAGACAGGCTATGCAGGGAGAGATGGGAGCAAATGTGGAGAGTTTTGGCAAGAATCTAAAAAGCAGGGATTCTCTCTTGTTGCTTTGGAAATCCCTGATCCGCTACCACTGAAATATCTGCCCCACCAAGTAGAGAACTTTGATTACCCTATTTACACACCAATTCCACAACCCACCCAAGCATGAAACTCGTCATCCCCGTCTCCCGCCACGACATCCACGCGCTCCCGAACCTGATTGACACTCTGATTCACTTCGGCGGTCTCTCCAACCACAACTGCTTCTTTTTCTCGGCACCCTCGGTCATCGAGCAGGTGCATGAACAGGCTGAACGTCTCAGGCCCAGCATGCAGGAAGTTGTTGTCAAACAGGCTCTCTATGAACCTGAATACGGGATGCCCATGGACGGCGGTGTGCTGTTCTTTGGCGCTGTTTTCAATCTGGGCAGGGCTCAGAACTCGGACCCTTTCCTCTGGCTTGAGGTGGACTCGTCCCCGCTGGTGCCTGGCTGGCTCGACCTCATCGAGAACGACTACCGCGCCAAGGGTAAACCGTGCTACGGCAATGTGGTGCCCCTGCCTTTCAACGTGAACGGCAAGCTGGAGATGCGCCCCGGCGAGGACTACATGATGGCAGTGGGTGTCTATCCTCCGACCATGCACATTGACGAGGCCATCCGTCCGCTCATCCAGGATCTCGGCAACCCGCTGGCCTCGAACCCCAAGGAAAATTTTGACACCTACATCCGTGGTGGCATCAAGGCCGTGGGCCGGGTCAACAGTGACCTTATTGCCGACATGTGGAACACCCACGAATACGAACTCACTGCTGACGGCATCACCTGCAAGGCTGTGGCCACCGACAAACTGGTGCGCTCCCGTGGCGGTCTGGTGCCTGCCACCGCCGTGCTGGTGCATGGCTGCAAGGACGAGTCCCTGCGCAAGTTGGTGACGGCTGGCAGCAAGAAGATCAAGGTCGTCGTGCCCAAGGTGGAAGAACCAGCCCCCGCTGCACCGGCCAAGCCCGAAGAGAGCTTTCTGGCCTCCCAGATCAACATGAAGCTGGCCCGTGGCGCTTACCGTCTGTCCGATCTGGCCAAGGACATCGGCCATGTGGGCACAGACCTGAAGCCGTTGAAGGCTGATGTCATCGCTGCCGGGTTTGAGGTGGCTGGGCCTGGGTGGATCTCGAAGAAGGCTGCTGTGGCTACCGAGGAAGAAGTGGACCCTTTGAGCTGATTGATTTTAAAAGCCGCCCCAAGTGATAACGTAAAATGTCATTGCTTGGGGCTTTTTTATGTGATAACGATTTGTGTTATGACAACTGAATCCGACAGGCCACCAAGATATGTAAATGGTAAAAGTAACCCTCTTTATGTGAAATGGTACAGAGCTAAAAACCACTCCAAAAAACAGGATTATGCAAAACGATACTATTTATTACACAAAAAGAAATCATCAATGCCATGTGAGTGTGGTTGCGGCAAAAAAGTTGACTGTGAAGGCGCTCGTTTCATTAGGGGGCATTGCATGCGTCTGGATTCCATTAAAGAAAAGCATAAAGGCAAAATAGATACAACTATACATAGCCCACATTACAAAGGCCGGATGTCTGAGACCTTGTTAAAAAAGAGAGAAAATCACCAATGCGCACTTGTATGGCGTATTAAATCTCCTGATAACCAAATCTACACTTTTAGAAATCTCATGTTGTTTGTCAGAGAAAATGGCCACTTGTTTGATCCTAATGATGCTGTGGCAAAACTAGGCCAAAGATGTTGCAATGCTGTTTCTGGGATATGTTCAATAAGCCCCAGAGCAAAAAGACCCAAAGGGTCATGGAAAGGCTGGCGCATCGACTCTCAACAAGAACGTCTTTTCCACGAAGGCAAGACTCTCTTGGAAGACATCACACCACCGGTTTCTTCCAACACCACTCGGGAAACTCCACCCCAGTGATGTCCATGGCATCGAGAGGCATGTGGACGGCCACCTTGTTGTAACATCCACATGCCTTGCAGCTTTGCAGTTTGTCATCACTGGTCGTGGGTGGCGGCATCCCGGCACGCTCGGCCAGCCACTTGATGGCCCCACGGCAGCCCCAGCAGCCATCCACATGGATGTTCAACGGGCACCCGGCACAGACGGCAGCACGGCGGTCTGACTCTTCCTTGGACACCCATTTGCCGCCGTCCTGAAGCCACTTCAGCGCCGTGTTGGCGAAGCGCCAGATGTCATCGAGTGAGAGCACTCGTTCGATCTCCCCCACTTCGAGACAGTCGAGGCCGGGGTTCTGCTGGCACATCTGATCTTTGACCATTTCCTCCCACATCGGCGGGGGGTCAATGCCATTGGCGATCCACGTCCGGCGCACCCGGTCCAGCACAGCCCCGAGGTGGTTGTCATTGCACACCACACCCGTGATCGTGTCTGTGTATTTCCACCCCCCTTGGGGCATCATGTGTTCGTGGCGGGGTGATTTCATGGCTGAGTAGCTGGTGCGACAAGGGCTGCCCGTTCGGCGCGGTCACGGGCGGCGGCTGAGAGTTTCCCCATCAATTCCTTGGCATTTTCGTGAGGCATCTTGGTGAGGCGTTCTCCATGCTTCAAGACCAGATCACGGTAGTTGTTCCCCACAAAGGTGACAAACCGTTTCTGCTCGGCATCGGTCATCTCACGGGACCGCTTGCCACGACCCACACGACGGTTGGCCGGGTCAGCCGGGGTGAGCCACAGGCCGTTGCTGCCGAGCTGGCCCAGCAGACGGTATTCCCTGGCCTCGGGCTGTGCTTGGTATTCGCGGCTCCATGGGGTGCGGCTCACCTCGACCTGTTTGCCGAAAATGTCGAGCAGCGGACCACCCACGTAGCGCCGGTAGATCGGGATCTCCTTGGCGAAGTTTTCCCATCCCTCGTACTTGCGCAGTTTGCCGCTGCCCACGGTGCCCCCATAGGTGCCAAAAGCCCCCAGATCGACTTCTTTGAAAATACGAGGGATGAAACCGCCAGTGTAGTTTCCAAGAACTTTCGAGACTTTCTTGATTGAAGCATCTACAGGGTCGTGTGAATGGATATTGCTGCCGAAAATTTCCATGAGTTGAGATAGTGCTGTAGTATCGGCAAAGGATGAACCTGCTGCCCATGCTACGGTGGCCACAATTTCTGAATCTGTTGTTTTTTTCCAATCCTCGGGGTCATATTTGATTCGGTCAGCCATGGCACCGATGGCAGCAAACAAGCTCGACACAGGCCAGTTGGCATAGTTGAAAACATGCCCATTGAAGCTGATTGAGTTTGGCTTCAACCCCGCAGCCATGAGCTGTTTGATTTTAGCCGATGTGAGTCCGGCCCATGAACCTTGCCACCCCCATCCACGTTTATCGTCGTCTGGCTCATCCGCTATGGCCTTGAGGATGACAATGCCCGCCATGGCGATGGCGGCGCTGATCACTTGGTTTTTGATGATGGCCTGGTTTTTGACCTGTCCGGCGTAATCTTTCTCAAAAAGACGGGCAAGCCCGAGCAACGGGATAAACCCAAGAGTTTGGTTGAGCTTGTTGCTTCCAAACCGAGCAAAACGAAGGCCCACAACGTTAAGCATTTGGTGAGTCGCAAAATGTGTAAGCACAGCAATAGCCTGCTGGGCTTTCATTTTTACCAGTCCTTCTTTTTCAGCTTTGAGATTGCCAGTGTATTTGACATATTTTGCTGAGAAACTTTCTGCCCTGTTTGATGCTCCTCGGATAATATTATAAATACCTCCACCCAGCCCCTCGGGGTTGAGTGTCATGGCCCCCTGCGCGGCCACAAAGTTGGCATCTTCGAGGACATTGGCATATTTGGAGAGCACGGCTTCCATCAGGTCAATGGCCTGGCGGGTGACGAGCGCCTGCTGCTGCCATGTTTTGGGTTCTTCGTCACCCCACCATGTGTTAAGCGCCTTCTTGCGGTAGTTCGCCAGATCGGTCTCACTGGCCACACGAGCTTTCTCGTAGGTCTTGCTGTTGAGGAACTGAGCCACCGGCAGCATGCCATGACGGGTGATCGTGGAGTTGAACAAATCCCCCGCCGTGAGCATCTTCTCGAAGAAATGCATGAACCGGCCCAACGTGCGTGTGGCGGGGTTCTTGCTCTGCGTCATGCGCCAGCCGATGGACTGCGGGTTGTTGCGCCCGGTGTCGAAGAACTGCATGAATGCCGGGTCAGAGTCGGCCAGCAGGTTCTTGTCACCAGTCCTGACATATTGCCATGCCAACTGTACAGCCCGTGGGTATGACTTAAAGTAATTCGTGATCGACTGCATCGCCGCATCAGTGCCTTCCGAGCGTCTGCCTTGCAGGTGGGCATTGATGACCGTGGCCATGGCATGGGTGAAAACCTCGAATCCGCCGCTCAGGAAGGCCATCCCAATGGTGAAGATGGTACGGGGGCCGGAGAGCACGGAAGTCACCCACCATGCCGACAGAATCTCGGCAGTCGAGAGTCCGGTCTTGCGGGCGATGATCTTGACAATCTCATCCGTCTTGGCCCGGCGCTCATGCACCGGGATGTCGGGCTGCTGAAGTTCCTTGGCCAGTGTTTCGAGCTTCTTGTTCTCGTCATCAGTAAGCTTCTGAAAACCGAACTTCTCGGCAATGTCCTGAGCAATGATGTCGTTGTTGAGTTCACCCCGGTTGATGGCCTGGATGAACTTCGGAATGGCCCCCTTGACAGCTTCCTTGCCTTTCGCCGTGGCATGACGGCGCTTGAGCACGGCTGCCACCTTGGCCTCGGTCAGGGCCGTGCGCTTGGCCTCCCATTGCTTGGCAAACATGTCGGCCAGTTCCTGCTGCTCGGCTGCCGTGAGGTTCGAGAGCACCGGATCGGCCTTCATGTACTCCATCATCGACTTGGCCTTGGCCTCCTGCGACTGCGGGGAGCTGCTAAAGAGTTTGCCCCATGAAATGTTCTCCGGCAGCAGCGGGGTCTTGTCACCCGAACGCTTGCGGGCAATGTCCAATAGCCGGTTGAACGTCTGAGTCACAGCCGGGGAGAACACGCCAGCCCGTTGAGCGGCACGACGGCGTGCGTTGGACCTGACCTTGGCGGCACGCAGGTCTGCCACAAGCTGGTTGAACGCGGCAATGATGTAGGGCTGGTTGCTGACCCAGCGTGCCGGGTCCACGTTGCCCACTTTCTCGACGGCCTCGTTGATCTTGCCCTGAGCCGCCCTGAGAGCGCCCTCGGGATTGTCCATGATCTTCTCGTTGTTGTCGAACGCGGTCTCGGCCAGCGCGTCACGGAGCACGCTGAATGCCTGTCCACGCGCCCACAGGTGTGCGGGCACCTCGGCGGCAATGGCTGCGAGCTGGTCGTCCAGCTGCTGCTCGATGTCGGCAGCCTCTTCTTCGGTCAGACCTTCCAGTCCTTCGGTGGCCCGCTTGGCCAGCGTGGCACGGATCTGCTCACGGGCCTTCTCCCATGCCTCACGGATCAGTTGCTCGTTGTTGCGCACCCGGCCAAACGCATCAATGGCCTTCTCACCCAGAGACTCGGTTGGGCCTGTGGCCTTGGGCAGGTTGAGGTTGTCAGCAAGGATGCGCGTGATCTGCTTGATGACGCTGTTGAGGTTTTTGCTGGGGGCTTTTTTCGGCGTGATGGCACTGCGAACTTTACCGACCAGCGAGTCCACGATGCTCTGCTCGAACTGGCTCTTGAGCGAGTCCTGTGAAGCCGTCAAAGCTTCCACCGCTGATGTGATGTCAGTTGGCACCCCGAGCTGTTCGGACAGCCGGTTCACCAGCGTGGCAACACGGCGGCTTGTGGTTCCGCCATCAGCCTTGGATCTCGTCAAATCCTTGAGCATCCCACGCAACGCCTTCTGGTCTTTCTCAATAGAGGCCATGAGGTCTGCATCAGACATCTTGTTCAGCGCATCCAGATCGGCCTGTGTGATAGTGCCACGGACAGATGGTTTTGTCTCAGCACCGTTCTTGGCCTTGCGGGCAGCCAAGATCTGCATGGACGCGCCAATGCGAGTGATCAAATCCTTGGCCTTCTGCCACAGAGTTTTGTTCTCCTTGCTCAGAGCTTCTTCCCCGGCGCGGAACATGGCCTCTTCGGCACTCTCGGACAATTCCTGTGCAGCCGTGCGGCCAGACTCGGCATCGAGCTTCTTAACCTCATCGGCTTTGATGTCAGCGTTGGCCTCGGCAATGTCGTTGGCCTGCTGCTGGTGCTCTTTTTTGATGCCGTTGAGCACGAAGAGATGCTGATACCGTGGGTGGCTGTGGATCATCGCCCCGCTGCCCAAGGCGCGGCCAGCGCGTTCACGAGTGACCTCATAGGCGTCAAACGCGCCTGGCGCTCCACGGCGCATCGCCTCGGCCATGAGAATGCTCAACATGTCCGGGTCTTTCTCAATGCCGAGCTGCTTCTGAAGCTCGTAGCTGTTGAGCTTGTCCACCAGTTCTTCCTTGGGGGTGCCTTCGGCTTCGAGCGCATCGACTATCTGCACGGCGGCGTCCACACGGGCTTCCCCGGACTGCTGGGCAAACGTGTGAACCGGACGGTCTTTGATCGGGGTTTGAACTGACTCTGTGATGTCACCGGAGGCCGTCTGGGCAGCCTCCACAACACGGTTCAACCGTGCGGCGGTATCGGGGGCGAGCGAGAACCGGATGTCATTGGTCTCCGTGTTGAATCGCTGTGAGAGCGGGACCACGTTGCCATCGGCATCGCGGGTGATGGGGTCGGCGGATTTGATCTGGTTGGGCGAGAATAGAACGGACTCTATTCCAGTTACTTCGATAGCGTCGTACCCTTGTTCTTTGAGGGTTTTGATATTGGGCAGCTTATGCCTAGCTTCGATGTCCTTAACCACTATCGGGTTGCGCATCTGAACGAAGAGGTCCAAGACCCCGCCGTCAATGTGGTAGTCAGCCGGTGTCACGTCCCCGCGTGTGAGAGGTTCGCGAGTAAATTTCCTCCACCCAGCTTCGGTTGGGAACGATTTGCCGCCGAACACCTCAGCAAAGACTTCGTTAGAAGTGGTGAATATCCGGCCCGGTTCATTCGACTCTGATAGCACTGTGGGAGGGTACGTCCCTGTCGGCGCTCTCTCCTGCTGTCTTGCTTTGGTGTAGCCATGGTATCGGCGATGTTCATACCCCGCAGCCTTCGCCGCCGCATCAACCATGGCCTGCTGCTTGGCGACATCGCCGTCTTTCACGGCCTGCATGTACTCGGCGTCTTGCTCTGGCCGCATCGAAGCCCTTGCAGGCCCACCATCAAGCACCATCACGTAGGACGCTGGAACTCCAAGCATCCTCACGTTGTACTTCTCCCCGGCCTCACGCATTACGGTGGGCGAGTCAGCCGGTTCGATGTAGGCACCGTTGTCATCGTACAATGCCTGCACCTGCTGGCCGAACTCGGCCTCGGTGAGGCCCGGGTGGGTCTTCTTCGCCTCGGCAAACATGTCATCGAGTGACACCATGGCCGAGGACTTGCCCACTTGGGCTTTGCGATAAATCTCTTGCAGGTTCACCGGCTCGGCCGGAGGGCCATCACGCATCAGGCGCAGGGCTTTGGCCGTGTCGGAGAGAGTCTGGTCGAGCGGGTTGGTGAACTGAGGGCGGACGGAGAACATGGGCTGCCCGTCTTTCATCACAATGGCATCTTCCTTGGCGATGTTCTCGCTGGAGTATGGCTCAATAGCTTTGCGCTGTTCATCAGTCATCAGCCGCCGTGCTTCCACATCACGGGCTTCGATTTCGCCCGTGGTTTTCATGTACTGCTCTTGCGCTGTCCCTCTCTTCAGAAGTGCTGTGGCTTTGTTGGCTCGCTCCGCCATACGGTCAGTTTCAGCCAACAATTCTTCACGGGTCATGTACTTAGCATGCTGTCCAGACAAATTGTTTGGGTCTTTACCAAACTCATTTCTGTATGCCTCTTTGGCAACACCAAGAGATGCACCTTTTTCCATGTACCCTTGCAGGATCATGGCATCAGCCAATGCATCCAACTCGTTGTTGAAATAACTGATTCTGCTCTTGGCAGAGTCTGTGTAGTCTGAAAAATTTGATGGGGAACTGCCGGGGTCAAAACCTTCTAAAGACTGGATGGCATGCTGCACCTCGTGCAGAAGGATTGAGGTGGTTATTTCGTTCCGCATCCCAGAATTAATGCGAATGAGATTTTTTTCTTTGTTCCAATCTCCTCCCCTGTCTGATAGCGGGCGAAACTCCACTTCAATATCTTTCAATCTGGGGTATGCTTCAAAAAGTTCTGGGTGGTTCAATACCTCAGACAATGTGCCGTTGTTGGTGCCGCCCACTTTTCGAGTCTTGCTAGGAGCAAAATTATCAAACCAGCTTTGTTCTGCTTCTTGAGGTGTGTTAGCAGCATCTAGGAGATACTCCTCACCATTGACCACGGGCACAAAAAGTTTCCCATTTGGTGATGGGATGAGTCGCCCATTTTTTACATTTCCACGGATAATCTGAGGAGGCTGAACTTCAACAGTGGTCTCTTCATGAAGCCCTGCTTGCTGATCAGGAATCTCCCATCGCATTTTGCCATCATATTTGCCGGGAAACCAGCCAGTGACGGCTCGAATCTCTGCGCTCGACTTGCCCGCAGCAGCCATGGCCTTTGCCGTGTCCAATGAGTCTCGCATGAACACAGGCATATTTGCACGTTCTCCCGCCATCGACGGCTTCACTACTTCAACCCTGATCGGCATCCCGTCCCGCGTCTGAATGTTGTTCTCGGCAAGCTCAAGCGCCGTGCGCAGCAGCTTCGCCACGTCGTGGATGTCTTTCAGCGTGACTTCACGGCTTCTGCCGGTGAGCTTGCGCCACAGGCTCGCCAGGATGTCCCACAATTGCTTCAGCGGCCCCGACTTCGGCGGTGCCTTCAACCGCTCGATCATCTTGGCCATGATTTCCTCCATCAGCCACTCACGGGAGCCCACGTCTGAGCGCCAGTTGGCACC